>JADHEF010002015.1_pt1 | contig 10379 bp, 11 predicted proteins | sample 8952391 | NCBI WGS metagenome assembly JADHEF01 (sample SAMN16124439, study PRJNA663245) | bioreactor sludge metagenome | isolation source: sludge (nitrite) | place: India:Bengaluru | collected 2019-02-28
CGGCAAGCGCTTCGCCAAAGTGGAGTCCGGCAAGTGGCTCGGCAAGATCAACGCGCCGGTCGACGGCGAGCTGGCCGAGGTGAACGAGGAGTTGGAGGACAACCCGGGCCTGATCAACGAGGAGTGCTACGGCCGGGGGTGGATGTACAAGATCCGGCCCAACGACAAGGCAGACCTCGCCAAGCTCATCCACGGCCCGGATGCGATCCGCGCCTGGCTTGTCGCGGACATCGCGAAGTTCGCGTCCAAATGAAATCGTCCCCGCCCTTTGGGGACGATTTCATATAGAAAGGGGCTCTGGAACGGCCTGCCCTGAAGCGGCGCTCGAGCAGCTTCGGGGGGCCGGGCTGCGACGGAGATAACGGATATGCCTGAACCGAGCTTCACGCGGCGTCAGCGCTTTGAAATGGACGCCTGCACGGGCTGCCGGCTCTGCGCCGACGTCTGCCCGGCGGCCGGCGCCGCGGCGAACGGCGAGCTCACGGCGCTCTACCGGATGCAGGGCCTGAAGCGAAAGCTCAAGGCCGGCCGAGGTCTGCGGCGTTTCTTCGGCCCGAAGCCGCCTGGGCAAGACGAGCTCAAGCGTTTCGCCGAGACCGTCTTCCGCTGCACGCTCTGCGGCCGCTGCGGCGAGGTCTGCCCGATCGGGATCCGCCTGCAGGAGCTCTGGCACGCGGCGCGTCAGGACCTGGTGGACGGGGCCGCCTACCCGGATAAGATCGACCTCATCCGCAAGAACCTGGCCGAGAGCCGCAACGTCTTCGGCGAGGACAACTCCGAGCGGGCCGAGTGGGTCGAGGACATGCGCCGCCCGCCCAAGCACGGCTACGTCAAGGAGCGTGCCGAGGTGGTCTACATCACCGGGTGCGTCGCCGCCTATTTCCCTCTGGCGCAGAAGATCCCGGTCGCGCTGGCCGAGGTCTTCGACGCCGCCGGCGTGGACTTCACGATCCTGGGCGAGGCGGAGTGGTGCTGCGGGTTCCCGCTGCTCGGCGCCGGCCTGATGGGCATGTTCGAGGAGTTCCGGCGCCAGAACCTCGGCGCGGTCGAGGCCAAGGGCGCCCGCACCGTCGTCTTCGCCTGCCCGTCCTGCTATCAGATGTGGCGCGAGCACTACCGCTGCGACCTCGACCTGGTGTCCGCGCCCGAGTACCTGCTGCGCCTTCTGAGCGAAGGACGCATCCCGCTCAAGGATCTCCCGCTCACGGTGACCTACCACGACCCCTGCGATCTCGGCCGGGGCGCGCGGGTGTTCGACGCACCGCGCGAGGCGATCCGCCGCATCCCGGGCGTAAGCCTCGTCGAGATGGCCCACCACGGAGAGAGCTGCCGGTGCTGCGGGGGCGGCGGCAACCTCGAGATGGTGGACCCGGAGCTGGCCGGCCGCATCAGCCGCACCAAGGTGGACGAGGCGCTGGCCACGGGCGCGCAGGCCGTCGTCACCTCCTGCCAGCAGTGCGTGCGCACGATGACCGCGACCGTGAAGCGCAACAAGATCGCCCTCGAGGTGCTGGACATCGTGCAGCTGGTGAGAAGGGCGCTGCGGTCCAGCTGACGATGCGAGGTTTCAGCGCTGGAAGATCGCCTCTCCAAAGGGTTCAAGGGGCAGATGCAGGATGCAGGGATTCAAGATGCAGAATTGCTTTGTGGGAGCGGCTTTCCAGCCGCGATCCCTTGCGGGGTAGTTGGCGTCTACAGCTTTTCATCCTGCATCCTGGATCTTGCATCCTGAATCGGTTCCAAAGCCGCTTCGAGCATCGAGCACCCAGGATCGGCTGCCGGCCATCGTAGATTATGCCATGACCAACTCCAAACTCGTCTACTCCACTGAACAGGGTCGCATCTGCCCGGATTGCGGCAAGCCGCAGGCGGGCTGCCGCTGCCGTTCCGCAGCGAAGCACCGCCCGTCGGGCGACGGGGTGGTGCGCATCCGGCGCGAGGTGAAGGGCCGGGGCGGGAAGACCGTGACGGTGCTCGCGGGGTTCGATCTGCCGGAGGAGCGACTGAGGGCGCTCGCCGCCGAGCTCAAGCGGCGCTGCGGCACGGGCGGCTCGGCGGGCGAGGGCGAGATCCTGATCCAGGGCGACCACCGCACGACCCTGGTCGACGAGCTCAAGCGCCGCGGCTTCACCGTCAAGCTCGCCGGCGGCTGAGCTTGTCAGCGTGGTGAAAAACAAGCATCGGGCCGTCAGCCAAGGCGCGCGGCGATGGGGGAAGCGCAGCATACGAGCCCGTATGTGAGCATTCACCCGAGCTGCGCAACGCCGGATCACGGCTCGAGGCGCCGTTTTTCAACACCCTGCTACCCGGGCCGCCGGATCCCCATGCGTCGCATCCGTTCGATGAGCGTCGTCGGCTTGAGCCCCATCAGCTGCGCCGCCCCTGACCGCCCGTAGATCTTCCACCCGCATCGAACCAGGGCTGATTCGATGTTCCGGCGCTGGAGCTCCAGCACCTCGGCCTCGGTCATGACCGGCCCGTCCTGGACATTCACCGGCGCCGAAACCGGCGACCCCGCCAGCCCCTCTTCCTGCTGCTCGCGCGGCAGCTCTAACCGCAGGCGCGCCCCGTCCGACATGATCAGCGCGCGCTCGATGGCGCTCTGCAGCTCGCGTACGTTTCCCGGCCATGCGTAGGCTTTCAGCTCGCGCAGGTCGTCCGGAGTCAGCCTCGGGGCGGGGCGGGTCAGGCGCTGGGCCGCGGCGGCCGCTATGTGCGCGGCCAACGGCGCGATGTCTTCGGGCCGTTCGCGCAGCGGCGGCAGCTCGATCGGGAACACGTTCAGCCGGTAGAAGAGGTCCTCGCGGAAGCGGCCGGCGGCGATCAGCGCCGGCAGGCGCTTGTTGGTGGCGGCGACGATGCGCACGTCCACGGTGCGGGTGCGGTCTTCGCCCACGCGCTGGAACTCGCCGCTCTGCAGCACGCGCAGGAGCTTGCCCTGCAGCTCGAGCGGGATCTCGCCCACCTCGTCCAGCAGCAGGGTGCCCCCGTCGGCTGCCTCGAAGCGTCCGGCGCGGTCGTGGATCGCTCCGGTGAACGCCCCCTTCACGTGGCCGAAGAATTCGCTTTCGTAGAGCTCGCGCGGGATCGTGGCGCAGTTGACCTTGATCATGGGACGCTCGCGGCGCAGGCTGCGGCGGTGGATCTCTTCGGCAACGAGCTCCTTGCCGGTGCCCGACTCTCCAGAAATCAGAACGCCCACGTCGGTCGGCGCCACCCGCTCGATGCGGTCGACCACGCGGGCCATGCCGGCACTGCGGCCGACGATGGAGCCCCACGACGCTTCTTCCCCATCCGGCCGCATGCCCGGGTCGGCGGCGTCTGCGGATGCCGGTCGGCCGGCAGCGCATTCGCGCTCGCAGGCACTCAGGCGCTCTCGGCTCCGTTCGAGAAATTGCGCGGTGCGCAGCGCGCCGGCCGCGCGGGGGGCAACGGCCTCGAGGAGCGCCAGCTGGTCGCCGGAGAACCCGTCCGCCCCCGCGCCCACGTCCAAGGCGCCGACGACCGAGCGCCCCGCTCTCAGCGGGGCCATCACGAGGGAGCGCACGCCCTCCGGCAGAGGGCAGCCGTCGACGGCATTCCGGCAATGCAGCGTGCTCCGGTCGACAGGCACCGCGGAAAGGATCCCTTCAACAGTCGCAACCGGGCGGCGCTGCACCCGTCCCCCGCGTCTGCCCGCCTGCCAGGACTCGCACGCACCGGTCTCGGGGTCGCAGAGCAGAACGGAGGCGTGCGCCGGGTGCAGAGCGCCGTCCAGAAAGCGGACCAGCCCCGTGACGACGGATTCGACCCCGGGGCCGTCCAGATACTCGTCTAATCGGGTCAGCTTCTGCAGGACCCATTGGCAGGAGGCGGCAGTCATGAGGCAAAGGTAATCAAGTTTTTGATGCTGGCAAACGGGAGGCCGGGGAACGCATCAGTTTTTTGAGGGCGCGCGGGAAACGTCTCGGATCGTTATGTCTGAATTTCATGGAGGTTAATGAAGGGGCACTGCTGGCATGATGTTTGAAAACAATTTTGCAATGGACCACGAACACGAAAAGCGCAACGGGCGACGTTCACCCTGCCGGGTGCAGGTGAGGTGGTCGTATTTCAACCGGGCCGAGAGCCACGCCGCGAAGATGCTGAACTACAGCCCGGAAGGCGTGGGCTTCGAGCTCGATCAACCGCTGATCGGCGGGGCCAGCGTGGTTGTGCGCCTGGAGGACGACGCCGACAAGTGCCGTCCGGAGTGTGACGATGCGGCGGAGTGCTCCTGGCTTCGCTCCATGGTGATCGGTCACGTCAAGTGGTGTGAGCCGGTGCGAAAGGCCGGTGCACGAGGAGCCCGCTGGATGGCCGGCGTTCGCATGTACGCTCGTTGACCAGCGCGATGAGGAGGAGCCCATGACTGCTAACGATTCCCATCGGCACGCGTTTTACTTCCCGGGGCTGCGGATGCTCAGCCGATCCGAGATCGACGCCCTGCCCGAAACCCGGCGCAAGGCGGCCGAGGCCGCCGGCGAGCCGGGCGTGTGGCTCGACGTGCCGTGCCCGAAGGAAGCCTGCTTCAACCGGAAGGGCAAGGTCTGCATCGACACCCTGGCTGCGGATCGCGAAGAGCGCGAAGGTCTTTGGTTGCGGGCCTTCTGCCCGGAGTACAGCTGCCTGGCCACCGGCGGGACGGACCTGCCCTGACCGGCGCGGTCGAGATTCATCATCCAACAAGGAGAACAAGAGATGGAGACGAATACGGACCACGCCCGCGAGTGCTGCCACCGCGAAAACGAACGGCTCAAGCTGGAGATGTTCGCCTGCGACAGCAGCTTCCCCGATCCGAAGGAGAACCACCGCTGCACCCGGGCGATCGCCCGCCGCAGCGGCGAGCGCGCCAGAAGGTGCATCCGCCGGGGGTGACCCCGGCCGGTCAAGGCCGCTAGGAGGACCACCATGACCCCCGATGACGTGGACCGCTCGGACGCCGGACCATCGGACCGATCCGGTCAGGATTTCGACGAGGACTGTTGCTGCTGTTGCTGCTGCGAAACCGAAGAAGCCTGCACGCTGGAGGGGTGAGGGGCGAACCTCATCCCGCCCGGGCTCAACGCGGAACATCCGTTCCGGCCGTGGAGGTCAACCATGACGAACCCAGCAGACAGGCATTCCGACTGTTCGAAGGAATGCCATTATGTTTTCTACGAGTGCGAAGCCGATTCGATGTCCGGCACCGAGTGCCGCGCCGCGTTCGACCAGTGCGTGGCCGAGTGCGAAGTGGACTGAAGCGGGTTTGTGTGCCGGCATCTGGAACCGAATCGGCGGTGACGTAAAGCAAACAAGGGTGGTGCGGCATGAATAAGGAAAAAATCGATTACGGCGTGTGCACGATGCAGTGCGCCCGCGCATTCCTGGAGTGCGAAGCTTCCAAGACATGCGGCGACGCGTGCGAGGAGGACTACCGTACCTGCGAGACGGAGTGCCGCTCGACCTGAGGGGGGGACCTGTGGCCCAAGGGTTGAACGACCAGACCTTCCCCTGACGCGGCGGCCCGATCGTGGGCCGCCGCGGCTTTGCGGTGCATCCCACGCTTCTCAAGCGGGACCCGGTCGGGGGGTGTCCTCCCCGGTCGGGACCACGAGCAGCGGCACGCGGATGCGGTGGTGGACATTGGCGACCGTCTCTCCGTAGAGAAGGCCTTCCACCCGGCCGTGGCCGTGGGAGCCCATCACGAGCAGGTCGACCCCGGTTTCCTCCACGGCCGACACGATCCCCTCGGTCGGCCGGCCGAACCGCAGCACGGATTCCACCGGCAGATCGCGCTCCTCGAGCTCGCGCACGAGCTCTTCCAGATAGGCTTCGTCATCCGTGGCGTGCCGGCTCGCGCTCTGCGAGCCCATCAGCAGGGTGCCCGGGGTGTCGACCACGTGGATCAGGAACAGGCGCGCCTGCTCGGACTTGGCGAGCGCCACCGCCGCGGAGAGGATGCGGGCGTCGCCGGGCGCGCGCTCCAGGGCCGCGCCGACGCGCCGGATTCTCAGGGACGGGATCTCGGCCGCCACCTTGCGGCCGTCGGTCGCGATCAATGAATCCCACACGCGGCCTTTCCGAAGGAGCGGCACGACGATCATATAGACCAGGAGCGCAGCCAGTGCGGTCGCGGCGGGGACCACGACGAACCACGGCCACACGGCCCCGCCTTCCAGCCACTCGCCCGTCTTTTCCCATACCAGTTTTGCATTCAGCGTGATCACGACCGCCGCCACCACCCAGGCGGCAACGACCACCCAGCGCGGGTTCTTGAACACCCCCATCTTGTTCCGGTCGGACGTGAAGTGCACGAGCGGAACGATGGCAAAGGGCAGCTGCAGGCTCAGGATGACCTGCGAGAGCACTAGCAGCTGGTAAACCCCCTCGCTGCCCGCAAGGGCGATCACGACCACGGCCGGTCCCAGCGCGACCAGCCGCGTCACCAGCCGCCGCAGCCACGGGACCATGCGCAGGTCGAGAAAGCCTTCCATGACGACCTGGCCCGAGATCGTACCCGTGATAGTCGAGCTCTGTCCGGCCGCGACCAGCGCGACCGCGAAGGCGACCGGGGCGAGGGTTTCGCCGAGCAGCCTGTCGAGGATCGCGTGCGCCTGCTGGATCTCGGTCACCTCGATCCCGCGCGTGCAGAAGTTGGCCGCCGCAGTCACCAGGATGGCCGCGTTCACGAAGAAGGCCGCGTTCAGGGCGACGACCGAGTCGATAAAATTGTACCGGCAGGCCTCGCTCTTGCCGGTGAAGGTGTTTGAGATTGCCCGCGACTGGACGAGCGCGGAGTGCAGGAAGAGGTTGTGGGGCATCACGGTCGCCCCGATGATGCCGATTGCGATGTAGAGCGCCGAGGCGTCCAGCCGACCCGGGACGAAGCCCGCGAACACGCTCGTCCACTCGGGCTTGCTCAGGAAGACCTCGATCAAAAAGCAGCCGCCGATGGTCGCGACCAGCGTGAGGATGAAGGCCTCCATCTTGCGCACGCCGTAGCGCTGCAGGGCGAGGAAGAGGAAGGTGTCGAGCGCCGTGACGACGCAGCCCCACAGGAGTGGCAAGTGGAAGAGGAGGTTCAGCCCGATGATCGTGCCGAGGGCCTCGGCCAGGTCGGTGGCGGCGATCGCGATCTCGGCCAGCACCCAGAGCGAGAGGTTGATCACGCGCGGGTACTCCCGCCGGCAGCCCTGGGCGAGATCGTGGCCGGTGACGACCCCCAGCCGCGCAGAGAGCGTCTGCAGCAGCACGGCCATCAGGTTCGACATCAAGAGGACCCAGATCAGCGCGTAGCCGAAACGGGCGCCGCCTTCGATGTCGGTTGCCCAGTTGCCGGGGTCCATGTACCCGACGCTGACCAGGTAGGCCGGCCCGAGAAAGGCGAAGAGCCTGCGCGGCCACCCCCGTTTCTGCACGGAAACCTTCTGCTGCAGGGATGCATCCTCACTCTCCGCGATCGGATTCATGGGTCGCTCCTGGTTCGACCGGGGTTTTGCCGGAGGCACCGCACGCCGCTGAGCAGGAGGTCAAGCGCCGTGTCCCGGGCCCATTTCCGGTTGTCGATCACCCCGGGTGTTCGCGCTCAGGACTGCCTCCCTGCACATCGAGGCATGCCCGGCCGTGCCGCTTTCCATCAGATGCCCGGAACCGTTATGAACGTTGGAGAAAAGCGGATAAGGGATTATAGTGATTGCAATCCAGAATTGAAGAGAATGCCCCCGCTCCATGGCTAAAAAGAAATACGCCCTCCCACCGATTGGCCCTGAGCAGGCCGAACAGGTTGTCCAGGCCTCCCTGGCCCACCCGGCCTGGGGGGCCCGCCGTCTGGCGGCCGGCCTGACATTTGACGGCCTGAAGCCCTCCGAGTCGGCCGCCCGCACCATTCTCCGAAAAATCGGCCTTCACCGGAGAGAGCTGCGCCTGAAGGTTCTCGAGGATCGATTCCTGTCCGGCGCGCTCGACCCCACCGACGAACAGCTCGACGCCCTGTACGCGTTCAACCCCCGGCTGCGCGAGCGAAACACGGGTTTGGAGGAAGCGGGTCTGCTCGTCCAGGACGTCGTCGAGCCGGGGGCCCGCGGCGTTGCCCCCGACGGTGTGGTGCATGCCGTCGTCGACCCCGCCGGCGGCCCTGCGGTTGCCGATGTGAGCCCTTTGATCATCGATGCAGCCGAGCCCCCCCGGCCCCCCTCTGCGCCCCAGACAGCCCCGCTCTTGCCGGGGAGTCGCATGCAGCACGTGAAAGCCGAGTGGATGCACGGCGTCGAGCGGTGGGTGCTCCACGCCGTCAATGCAATGCTCGGGCTGCTCGTGCTGTACCTGGGGTGGGCGGTCGGCTCCGACATGCTCGAGTTGCGGGAGCCGGGCGGGCGCAGCGTGTCCGAAACGGCCGGGGCGCCCGCGCGGGGGCCGGTGGCGAAAGAGGCGGCCGCCCCCCCGCTGCAGGGGTACCGGGTCGTGTGGAAACGGAATCTCTTCGGCGTCGCCCCGCCGGCCGTTGCGGCGCGTGACAAGGTCGACCTCGAGAACATCGCCCTGGCCGGGAGCGACATCGGGCTGAAGCTGATCGGCACGGCCGTCGGCAAGGACCCGGTGCGGAACTACGCGATCATCGAAACCCTCTCCACGCGCGAGCAGGTCATGTACCAGGAGCAGGAGCGGGTCGGCAAGGTGGTGATCCGGGCGATCCTGCGCAACAACGTCGTCGTGGAAAACGCGGACGGCACCCGCCGGCGCTTGTCGGTCGACGAGGAACCGGGCAAGGTCCGGCAAGCGGCGGTGCCGGCCGCCGCGCCGGCGCCCCAGCTGCCCCAGACCGCAGAAATGCCGGGCGTCTACCAGGTGAAGCTCGCCGAGATCCCGGCGTCGCCGGAGGACGTTCGGAAAACGGTCGAGGAGCTGAAACTGACGCCCCAGACGGAGAACGGCGCCCTCTCCGGTTTCTCGGTCGGCCGGCTGCGGGCCAGGGACGTGCTCTGGCAGGCCGGCATCCGCACCGGGGACGTCATCAAGGGGGTGGACGACGAGGAGTTCCAATCCCCGCAGGACCTCGAGTACTTCTTCCAGCGGCTCGCCCGGGGCGGCGAAGTCTCGATCACGGCCGAGCGCCGCGGCCGGCCGGTCCGGTTGAACGTGAAGATCGAGTGACGCGCACCCCGCGGGGGGCGGGCCGGGCCCCCCCCACAGCCCCAGCCCGCGCGTGAGCAGCGCGCTCCCGCCGGGCGGCCGGGCCGAGTGTTTGGCCCGGGGGGGGTTTTGAAACCGCGCGCCCCCGAGCTCGGCCCCGGCGCAGATCGCGTCGTTCAGATCGGCCCCCGAGAGATTCGCGCCCCCCAGGTCGGCGTTGCTGAGGTTGGCCCACCGGAGGTCGGCCCACCGCAGGTCGACCTCCCTCAGGCACGCGCCCGACAGGTCCGCGCTTTTCAGGTTCGCCCAGGCGAGGCTCGCCCCCGTGAGGTCGGCGCACTTGAGGTCCGCGCTCTCGAGGTCCGCGTCGCTCAGGTCGGCGCGGGTCATGGTCGCGCCCGCGAGCTTCGCGAATCTCAGGTTGGCCCCGAAAAGATCGGCGCCCTTAAGGTCGGCCCCGGCCATCTCTCCGGGCCGCGCGCCGAGGGGTGCCCCTGACGTGAGCCACGCGGAGTGCGCGTTTAAAACGCCCTCGACCTGGAACGAGCGCTCGAGGCTGAGCCGGAGCTCCTCTATCAAGGGGTCGACGTTTTCCGGCTGGGTCGTGTCCACGAACGCCCTGAGCCTGCCCGCCGGCCGGAAACGGACCGCTTTCCGGCGGGCGCCCGCCACCACTGCAAACCCCCCGAAGTTGCGGATCCGGACCTGATCGCCGGATGCGAGCCCCTGCCGGACGGCTCGCAGAAAAGCCGCGAGGGCCTCCGCGGCCGCCCTGGGCGGGAGCCCGCATTCCTTCGACAGCGCCTCGCGGAGATGGGAACGGTTCAAGCGCATGGGAGCCTTCGGTCCTCGGGTCGGGACAGCTTCCTCTTCGGGACAGAATCCAGTAGTCAGGAGCCAGGAGCCGGGGAACAAAAGCCAGGAGACAGAATTCAGGAGTCAGTAGCCAGAATCAAGATCTCTCCCAGTTCCTGAAATTCCCTTTTTCTTCTGACTCCTGGCTCCTGGGTTCTATTTTTTCCCTCCGGCTCCTGGATATTGAAGCCGGCTTTCCGAGTCGATCAGGAAGGTGCCCGAGGTGACGACCCGCTCGCCCTCGGCCAGGCCCGCCGTGATTTCGACCGTGCCGCGGAAGCGCCGGCCGGTCTGCACCTCCCGGGGCTCGAAGTACCCGCTGCCGCGCTCGACGAACACCGTCGTGCGCAGCCCCGATGCGAGGACCGCGTCGGCCGGCACCACGATCGCCGCCG
>JADHEF010002016.1_pt1 | contig 10377 bp, 9 predicted proteins | sample 8952391 | NCBI WGS metagenome assembly JADHEF01 (sample SAMN16124439, study PRJNA663245) | bioreactor sludge metagenome | isolation source: sludge (nitrite) | place: India:Bengaluru | collected 2019-02-28
GATGATCGCCGCCAATATCGACCGCGCCTATGTGGTGCAGTCGTGCCACTTCGACTTCAACCCGAACCGGCTGGAACGCTACCTGGTGATGGCGACCGACGGGGGCGTGGAGCCGGTGGTCGTGCTGACCAAGACCGACCTGGTCACCCCGGAGGAACTGGAGCAGATGATCGGGACCATCCAGTCCGTCACGCGGGCCAGGATCATCGCGATCAGCAGCGTCACGGGGGCGGGCCTGGAGGAATTCGGCCGCGAACTGACCCCGGGCACGACGTGCTGCCTGCTGGGTTCGTCGGGTGTGGGGAAAACCACGCTCATCAACCGCCTGCTGGGCCAGGAAGCCTTTGAAACGCGGGCCGTCAGCCGCACCGGCGAGGGCACCCACACGACCTCGCGCCGTCAGCTCATCCTGCTGGGCGGGGGTGCCATGCTGGTGGACACGCCGGGGATGCGGGAACTGGGCATCGTGGGGACGGGCGAGGGGGTGGAAGCGGGATTCGAGGGACTGGGCGCCCTGGCCGCGAACTGCCGGTACGCGGATTGCAGCCACCAACACGAACCGGGCTGCGCCGTCCGGGCCGCCGTGGAGAAGGGCCAACTGGACGCGGACCGCTATTCCAACTACCTCAAGCTGCGCAAGGAGTCGGAGTTCCACGAGATGTCCGTCCTCGAGAAACGGCGGAAGGATAAGGCCTTCGGCCGCTTCATCAAGTCGGCGAAGAAACAGATCCGGGGAAAATGAACCGGTCCGGCGGGGCGGGCTCTGCCGCGCGTCCTACGCCGCGCCGATCTTCCGGTTCAGCAGCTCGTTCACCATCTGGGGGTTGGCCTTGCCGCGGCTCTTCTTCATCACCTGGCCGACCAGGGCCTGCAGCGCCTTGGTCTGACCGGCCCGCACCTTGGCGACGGCGTCGGCGTTTTCGGCGAGAACCTCGTCCACGAGTTTTTCCAGTTCGCCCGAGTCGCTGACCTGGGCCAGGCCCTCGGTGGCCACGATCTCGGCGGGGTCGCGGCCGGTTTCCACGGCGCGGGCGAAGACGGTCTTGCCGATCTTGTGGCTGATCTTTCCCTCGTCGATGAGGCGCACCAGCACGGCCAGCCCCTCGGGGCGCAGGGTGAAGTCGGCGGGCTCGATGTCGCGCTCGTTCAGCTCGCGCAGCACCTCGGTCATCATCCAGTTGCTGACGGCCTTGGGCGCGCCGCCGGCGGCGACGGCCTTCTCGAAGTAACTGGCCACGCCCTTGGTTGCGGTGAGGAGCGACGCGTCATACTCCGGCAGGCCGTGCTCCTCCCCGAAGCGGCGGCGCTTGGCCTCCTTCAGTTCGGGCAGGTTCGCGCGCACCTCTTCCTTCCACTCGGGGGAGATGACGATTTCCACCAGGTCGGGATCGGGGAAGTAGCGGTAGTCGTGGGCCACCTCCTTGCTGCGCATGGCGCGGGTGGCGCCGGCGGCCTCGTCCCACAGGCGGGTCTCCTGCACCACGCGGCCGCCCGAGGCGACCAGCTCGCCCTGGCGGGCGGTCTCGTACTCGATGCACTTGAGGGCGGTCTTCATGGAGTTGAGGTTCTTGATCTCCACCTTGGTGCCCAGCTTCTCGGTGCCGGCCTCGCGCACGCTGATGTTCACCTCGAAGCGCAGGCGCCCCTCCTGCATCTTGCAGTCGCTGACCTCGATGTACTCGAGGATGCTCTTGAGGGTTTCCATGTAGGCGAGGGCGTCTTCGGTGCCGCGCATGTCGGGCTCGCTGACGATCTCGATGAGGGGCGTGCCCGCGCGGTTCAGGTCCACGAGGGAGTAGTCGTCGCCGACGGCGTTCTCCGGGTGGATCAGCTTGCCCGCGTCCTCCTCGAGGTGGATGTTGTGCATGCGCACGCGGCGCGTTTCGCCGCCCACGGGGATGTCCACGTAGCCGCCGGTGCCCAGGCAGGCGTAGTTCTGCGAGATCTGGTAGCTCTTGGGCAGGTCGGGGTAGTAGTAGTTCTTGCGGTCGAACACGCAGCGCTCCGCGATGTTGCAATTGAGCGCGATGGCCGTGCGGATGCCGAACTCGACGGCCTTGCGGTTCATGACCGGCAGCACGCCGGGCATGCCGAGGCAGATGGGGCAAACCTGGGTGTTGGGGGGCGCCCCGAATCGCGTGGGGCAGCCGCAGAAGATCTTGGTCTCGGTGCACAGCTCGACGTGCACCTCCATGCCGATCACCGGTTCATACGTAGCCATGCGGGCCACAATGGCGGGGGGCGGGGGGTTGGCAAACTTTTTTGTGCGCCCCGGGTGGTCCGGAGGACGGGCCCGCGGACGATCAGTTGTCGTTCGCGCGGATTTTCTGGACGACCCTCATCACCAGGTCCTTGAGGGACGCCTGGGCCTCGTCGCTGCTGTTTTCAAGCGTGATGCCGAAGGTGCAGGTGGGCGGGGCCGCCTTGTTGTCGTAGTCGAGCCACACGATGCGCCCCCGCAGGGTGATGTCGCGGTTCCATCCGGGCGGGTTGAGGATCACCTTGGCGTGGCGGATATGGTGCAGGACCTTGCCGTACAGTTCCTCGGAGACACCCGTGGCCACCACCCGCATCCCGCTGGCGCTGATGTCGCGGGTCACGCCCTCGAGCACAAGCGGCGTGAACGTCTCCTCGGGAAACAGGATGGTGACTTTGGCCTCGAGGCCGATGCGAATCTGCGGTACATGGGGCTGGTTGTCGGGTGTGGTCATCGTCTGCGTCTCCCCCAAACGGGTGTCTCCCTTTGGATTGCCGTGCCTTTTCAGGAAGGAATCGGCAGTGTGGCGCCAATTGCAAGCCATGGTTGGCCCTGCGGGATGGCGCCGCGAAGGGGCCGCGGCCCCCCGGCCGATTCCCGGGCCCACCCCCCAACTCTCCCTTGAATCCGCCGCGGCGCACCTGCGAATAGACTCGCCATCGAGGTCTTTCTTCTACCGTGAACCCCCTGCCTGCTGAATTGAGCGAAGGCGCGGCTTTGCTGCGCGAAATGCCGCACGAGGAGTGCGGGATCGTGGCCGTGATCGGCCATCCCGAGGCGGCCAAGCTCGCCTACCTGGGCCTGTACGCCATGCAGCACCGCGGCCAGGAGAGCGCCGGCATCGTCTCCAGCGACGGCGCGCGCCTGCACGCGCACAAGGCCGCGGGTCTCGTGGCCGACATCTTCACCGAGGACGCGCTGCGCCGCCTTCCGGGCAGCACGGCCATCGGCCACGTGCGCTACTCCACCACCGGGTCCAGCGTGGAGGCCAACGCCCAGCCCCTCGTGGCGAACTACAGGGGGGGCGCGCTGGCGCTGGCCCACAACGGCAACCTGGCGAACGCCGACGAACTGCGGCGGGAACTGGAGGAGCGGGGCGCGATTTTCCAGACGACCACCGACACGGAGATCATCGTTCACCTGATCGCCCAGAACGGGTCGCGCGATTTCGACGAGGCCCTCCAGCTTTCGCTGATGCGCCTGCGGGGCGCGTTCTCGCTCGTGGTGCAGCGCGAAAACCGCGTGCTGGCCATCAAGGATCCGCGCGGCTTCCGCCCGCTCTGCCTGGGCAAGCTGGGCGACGGTTACGTGGTCGCCAGCGAGTCGTGCGCCATGGACATCATGAACGCCCACTTCCTGCGCGAGCTGGCCCCGGGCGAGGTGCTGAGTTTCGAGAACGGGTCCGTGCGCAGCTTCAAGCCGTTCCCGCCCGCCGAGCAGGCCTTCTGCGTTTTCGAGTACATCTACTTCTCCCGCCCCGACTCGATGGCGCAGAGCCGCTCGATCAGCGAGCTGCGCCACAAACTGGGCGAACAGCTCGCCGTCGAGCACCCCGTGGAGGCCGACGTGGTGATCGCCGTTCCCGACAGCAGCACGCCGGCGGCCATCGGTTACGCGGCCCGCAGCGGCATCCCCTACGACATCGGCCTCATCCGCTCGCACTACGTGGGGCGCACCTTCATCGAGCCCGACCAGGCGATCCGCGACTTCGGCGCGCGCATCAAGTACAACCCCGTCCGCAGCATCCTGCAGGACCGCCGGGTGGTGGTGGTGGACGACTCGATCGTGCGCGGCACGACCAGCCGCAAGATCGTGAACCTGCTGCGCGCCGCCGGGGCGAAGGAGATCCACTTCCGCGTGACCGCGCCGCCGTGGCGCAACCCGTGCTACTTCGGCGTGGACACCCCCGAGCGCGACAAGCTCGTGGCCGCGCGCCTGGAGACCGTGGAGGAGATCCGCAGGTTCATCCATGCCGACTCGCTGGGGTTCATCAGCGTGGAGGGCCTGCACAAGGTGATGCCCAAGACCACCACCTACTGCAACGCGTGCTTCACGGGCGAGTACCCCGACGGCCAGAAGCCGCCGGCCGAGTACAACAAGGAGATCCTCGAGGCGGGGCGCTAGCCGACGGGAAGCCCGCCGAATCCCCGTGACACCGCGCCATTCCCGGGTACACCGGGGATGCACCAAAGGTACCGGTGGACCATGACCCCTGCTTCCCTGAGCCGTTTGATGACGGGCTGTGCATTTGCGGCCCTTTCCCTCTCCATGCAATCTCCCGCCGCCGCCGCCGACGCGCGCCTCCTGCTCGCCGACCAATCGGACTGGTCGGGGAAGAGGGGCTTCTATCTCAGCCTGGAGAACTCCTTCACGACGGCCCCCGGCGCGCTCTCGGGGATGATCCTCGCGCTGGGCGTTGCGGACGGGTCCCAGTGGCGGTTTGTCGTGAACCATCCCGCGTGGCAGTACGACCGGACCTACACCGCGCGGGGCCGCATCTCCCCGGCGAAATCCGAACTGTGGCTCGACGGGGTTTCCGTCGGCTCGGTCGGCGGGGGTGCCGTGCCGGACGGGACAACCCGCATCACTCTCAACCAGATCCCTTCGTGGGCCGGCGCGGCCACGGAGTATTTCGTGGAGCAGACATCGGTGTCCATCACGGAGGCGGGAAGCCCGCCGCTGGCCGTCAGCACGTCGGCGGGCACGTCGTGTTCCATGGCCCTCGCGCTGCTCCAATCGCCGGGACCGTCCAACCGTCCCGACTGGGCGTTCGCCTCCGGCGACACGTTCACCATCGACACGACTTTCACGGTCGTGCGGGCCGCGGGCTTGGCGGCGCTGTCGCCGCTCGTGGACAACTACGGCCAATTCCGCCACGGGGATTGGCCGGAGAAGACGCGCTCGGACGCGGACCTGCTTTCCGCCAAAAACGACGAGGAAATTCGCAACCAGGCGTGGGGAATTCCATCCGGCTACGACCGCTACGGGGGCGACACGCGGGCGACCTGGCGCGAGCCCCCCACCGGATACTTCCGCGTGGTGAAACGCAACGGCTTCTGGTGGCTTGTCTCGCCGGAGGGGAACCCCTGTTTCTATCGCGGCCTGAGCGTGGCCCCCGCGCCGACCTGGGACATGACGCCGGTCACCGGGCGCGAGTCCATGTTCCAATGGTTGCCGCCGCGCACGGGCGCCTATGCGGGGATGTGGGGCTGGAACCCGTGGGGCGAGGCCGCGAGCTTTGAGTATGTCGCGCTCCACAGCCCCGTCCTTTTGCGCAAGTACGGCGCCGGCTGGCGGCAGGATTACGCGTCGGTGACGGCGAACCGCGCCGATGTGTGGGGGTTCAGCGGCGGCGGCAAGTGGGACGAGATCCCCGGCCGCTCCGCGACCCCCGTGCTCCACCGCAACGGGGTCCCCGTCGTCGCGCGGCATCCCGACATCTTCGACACGGCCGTGCGGACGCAGCTTGAAACGGTCCTGCGGAACCAGATCGCGCCCCGGCTTCATGACCCGTTCGTCGTGGGCTGGACGGTCGGAAGCGAGTGGGATGAGATCGTCACCCTGGACGAAATCCGGAACATCCTCGCCCTGGGGGAGACCGTGGCAGCGAAACGAGCCCTGGTGGACCACGGGCTCGACACCGCGTACGGCGGCAATGTGACCGCCATGGCCGCCGCGTGGCACGCGCCGTTGCCCACGACGGCGTCGCTTTACGCCACTCCGGCGCAGCCACCCGACACCGACATCGAGCCCCTGCGGCGCTTCTACGCGGACCGCTATTACGCGTGCATCTACCAGACCGTGAAGGCGATCGACCCGAACCACCTCTACCTCGGGTTCTATATCGTTCCGGGCTGGTGGCAGGACGAGCAGGACTGGCGCCTGATCGCCCCGTGGTGCGATGTCATCAGCTACGACCGCTACGCGCCGGCCTTCGTCGATGCGGCCCTCGACGCGCTGATCCGGGAGTCGGACAAGCCCGTATACTGCGGGGAGTTCTCGTTCCCGCCCAACTACCCGGGAACCCGCGGTTACGGTACCTACGGCGTTTCGGTTCCGGACGATGCGGCGGCCGGTGAGGCTTACCGCGCGTGGATGGACGCGGCCACCTCCCATCCGAATTGCGTGGGCGGAGCGTGGTTCCAGTACCGCGACCAGCCGGTGCTGGGCCGGGGTCCGGGCGGCGGTGCGGACCCGGTGTATGGCGAGCACTACGCCTTTGGAATGGTTGACGTGGCGGACCGCCCCAAGTGGGGGTTGATCGAACGCGTGCGCGAGGCGAATCTCGGGGCCAGCCGTCGCCGCCTCGACCTGACCTTCCAGGCGCGCGTGCCGGTTCAGGAACTAGGGAGTCGGAAGGTCCGTCCGGGGCGGGAGGAAAGGGTCAGGCCAAATCGAATACCAGCGCCTCTCCCGGGCCACCCGAACCGGTGATCTCGACGGTGTCCTCGTTTTCCAGCGAAGCTCCGTCGCCTTCTTCCAGGACTTGCCCGTTCAGGGCCACCGAACCGCGCACTACCTGAACCCACGCGCCGTGGCCGCTTTCCGGCCGGAGCGCAACGGTTTCGCCATCGCCCGGTGTCGCCAGCCACAGGTCCACGTCCTGGTTCACGGTCAGCGAGCCGTTGCGACCGTCGGCCGACGCGAGCAGGCGGAGCTTTTCGGGCTTGAGACTATCCCCTGCGACCCGGGGCATCTCCTCGTAGCCCGGCTCGAGTCCCGCGGCGCGGGGCAGGATCCAGATCTGGAGGAAGCGGAGCGGGTCGGAGGCCGAGGCGTTGTACTCGCTGTGCATGATACCGCGCCCGGCGGACATGCGCTGCAGTCCGCCCGCGGCCAGTGTGCGCTCGGTGCCTGTGCTGTCGCGGTGGGCGATGGACCCGTCCACGACCCACGTCAGGATCTCCATGTCCCGGTGACCGTGGGTGCCGAAGCCCTCTCCCGGCAGCACGCGGTCGTCGTTGATCACCCGCAGGGTGCGGAACCCCATGTGCCGCGGGTCGTGGTATCCCCCGAAGGAGAAGGTGTGCCGGCTGTCGAGCCAGCCGAGGTTGGTGAGGCCGCGTTCGCCGGCCTTGCGGATGCGGATCATGTCGTCCTCCTGTGTCAGGTCTGAATCAAGATGGTTTAACATTAAACGGTTTGGGCAAAAAAGTTCGGATCAGCCGCCGAGGCCAACCTTGCGGCAAAGACGGCCCAGCTGGGCCTGTTCCTGTGCGGACAGGACGCCCATCTCGCGGGCGACGATGCCGGCGTGCTCGGGGAAGATCATCCGGATCAGGCGCGCCCCGTCCGGGGTCAGGGACACCGTGATGTAGCGCCGGTCCTCCCGGTCGCGCTCCCGGCGCACGAGACCGCGCTTCTCCAGGTTGTCCACGACCATCGTGATGTTGCCGCTGCTCCGCAGGATCTTGAGGCCCAGGTCGCGCTGGCACATCGGACCGAGATGGTGAAGGGCCTCCAGCGCGCCGAACTGGCTGGCGGTCAGGCCGTGCGACGCCAGGTGGCGGGTTGCCCGGGAATGGACCGACTCGGCCGCCCGGACCAGCTTGACGTACGACGCCAGCGCCCCGTTCTCGCCCCTGGCTTCCTGGTGTTTGCTTTCCATGCCTCCAATTAGTTCAATGTTAAGCGGTTTATTCAAAAGACGCTGTGCCCGGGCCGGGAAATCGAAAATAGAACGCGGAACCCGCGTAATCCGGCCCCCGCAAACCGGGTATGGACGGGCAGAGAGTACCCACCGGCAGTTGGAGTGGCCAATCCCACCGTTTCCCGAAAGGAACCCGCATCATGAAGACCCTCACCATCCTCGCGGCCGGCGCCCTCGCGGCGCTGCCCGCATTCGCACCCGCGGCCGGCGCCCTCGACTGGGTGCCCGCCGACGCGGAAGTTGTCGTTTCCGCCAATGTCCGCCAGGTGGCGGATTCCAAGTTCTTCGCAGAAGTCGTCAAAACGGCCGGCGCCGAGGAGAAGCTCGATGCCCAGATGCAGATCGTGACGAATCTCACCGGTTCGGACCTGCGCAAGGACCTCGACCGCGTGACCCTGTCGGGGCGGATTGACGACGATGCCTCCTTTGCCGTGCTGATCCAGGGGCGCCTGGACGAGGCGAAACTCTCCAGCCTGCTGCAGGTCAACCCCGACCACAAGACCGTCGAGGTCAAGGGCGTGAAGGTGCACGAGTGGAACGACAAGGGCGACAAGCGCACGAAATACGGCGCCTTCCTCGCACCGGACACGGCCGGCGTGTTCAATTCGAAGGCCACCCTCGAGGCCGCCCTTGCCGCCAAGGAATCGGGCAAGGGGTTTGCGTCCTCCCCCAAGGCCGAACTGCTGCCCAAGGACCGGGACGCCGCGAGCGCATGGGGACTGATCATCAAGCCCGAGCGCGCCATGCCCAACGGCAAGTTCAAGGAAACCTTCCAGGCGAAGAGCGTGCATGCGGCCGTCGTGCTGGGTGACGAGGAGGTGACCGTGCGGCTTTCGTCCACCGCCGTGTCCAAGGAGGCCGCGGAATTGTGGCTCGACGCCGCCAGGGGCCTGATCGCGGTCGCGAAGCTCCAGGGCGAAAATGCGGAACTGCACAAGATCGCCACGGGCGCCAAGACCTCGCTCGACGCGGCCGCCAACACCGTGAGCCTCGAATTGACTCTCCCCAACGCCGAGGTCATCAAGGCCATGAAGAAGAAGGGCGACAAGAAGAAGTAGGGCCCCCACCCAGGCACCCGACCCATGGAACGGACCATGCCCAGGATCCCGGTCGCACCGGACCCGCCCGCCGCCCCCGCGCCGCCGCCCTCCCGGGTGTCGGCCGCGGGGCGCGGCCTCGTGGTGGAGTGCGCCGCGGCCTCGGACGCAACGCTCGCGAGGCGCGCGGCCGCGGGCGACCGCGACGCCTTCGCGGAGCTTGTGGCGCGTCACGAGGGCACGGTGCTGCGGGTCGCCTGGCGCATCCTGGGCTGCCGCGACGATGCCGAGGACGCGGCCCAGGAGGCATTTGTCCGCGCGTGGAGATCCCTCGCGGGTTATGACCCCGCCCGCGGGGATTTTCGCCCGTGGCTCCTCCGGATCACCCACAACGCGGCGCTGACCGCCCTGTCGCGGGGGCGCGGTCCGGTCCCGGTTGACCTGGACGGCGCCTTCGGGGCCGATATCGCCGACCCGCGGGCCGGGTCGCCGGCGGAAAGCGCGGCCCGCCGGGAAGCCCTCGCCCGCGTGGCGCGGGCCGTGGCCGAGTTGCCGCCCGATTGCGCCGGGGTATTCCAGATGCGCTACGGCGAGGAAATGCCCTTGGAGGAAATCGCCCGCGTCACCGGCCAGCGGCCCGGGACAGTTGCCGTAATGCTGCACCGCCTGCGCGACCGGGTTCGCCACCTGGTCACCGGCACGAAAGGAGAACGCCCATGAATGCCTGCGAAATCACCGTTGCCGCGATGCACGAGGCGCTGGATGCCGGGCGCCGCGACCTGCCAGCCGCCTGTGCCGCGCACATCGCGGGTTGCACAGGGTGCCGCGACGAGTGGGATGCCCTGCGCGAGGCCGAGGAACTGATGGCCACGGCGGGAAACGCCGACGCGCCCGCGCCGGATTCCGCCCTGCGCGCACGTATCCTGGATGCCGTCGCCCGCGAGCGCACCCCCGGCACGCCCGCGTTCCTCCGCTGGCAGTCGTGGGCCGCCGTTGCCGCCGTCGTGGTGTTGGGCGCATTCGTGGCCGCGCGTTTCCTAGGGCCTTCGCCCGTCCCGGAGCAACCCCGGATCCATTCTCCCCGCGAACAGGCGGAGGCCATGGCCGCCCTCCCGGCCCTGGCCGACGAGGCCCGCGCGCTGGCGTCCCCGCCGCGCGTCCTCGCCTCCGCCCGCGAGGATTTCACGTGGCTTTCCAACACCATCGTCTCCAGCACCCTCGGCGCGGCCCGCGCCGTGGGGATCGTGGGAAGCCCCTGACCCGCGTAGCAGCAGAGGGGATGACTACCAACAGAACTTGCGATTCGGCAGACTCGAACACGAAACTGTAACTTGCTTCACTTGCAGCGTCTGCGAACAAAGGATTTTAGTTCTGTCTGCTAGAGCAGTTTTGTTTTAGCTGTTAACATACCCGGCGGCGGCGAAGTAGTTGCC
>JADHEF010002017.1_pt1 | contig 10374 bp, 12 predicted proteins | sample 8952391 | NCBI WGS metagenome assembly JADHEF01 (sample SAMN16124439, study PRJNA663245) | bioreactor sludge metagenome | isolation source: sludge (nitrite) | place: India:Bengaluru | collected 2019-02-28
GGGCAGATACAGTTCTTCCCCGCTAAGGGGCTGGGCAGCTATCACGCCTTTGGCCCAACGGAGGACAAGAGTCGGAAGCTCTTCCGATCGGCGGTGCTCCAGTACGGGTCCCTGGTTGGCCTTCCCAACGCCGATCAGGCGCTGGCCTCCGTGCTTCCCAAGGCATTTGCCGAGGAGGCCTCCGGGCGTGGATGGACGCTCAAGGAGGCGATGCAGGAGGCCCAGGCCTACTACGCGACGCACGCTCCCGAGGGTAAGCCTCAGCGGGAGAAGGTGGATCCCGATGTGCGATGTCTGGCTGGGGTTCTCGCAGGGCTCGCTCCGAACGATACGCCTTCTGCGCTTCTGAAGCAGCTTCGTGGGCTGGTGGAGCAGAAGGGACAGGCAGCTCTCGCCTACCTGGAACGCCTGGAGCGTGAGGCCGGGCGCGATGCCAACGGCTATATCTACCTGCGGCGGGTCAGTACGGCTGCGGAGACCCGAGTGAACGAGTAATCGGGTAACCCGGGTTACCGGGCTTACCCGGATTCACGGAAAAGGAGAGAACCACTGTGCGCGTCTTCCGAAACATCCTCATTGCGGTCGGTCTCCTGATTGGAACCGTGGCCCTCAGCATTGTCATCAACGTGCTGATCCCACCTGGCCCCGGAAGCAGCGGGAGCACGACGGCTGTGGTCTGGCTCATGATCCTTGGGACATCGCTCTGGGCGGCCATCAACTCGCACCAGCTCGAGTTCCGGAGCTACAGGACGAGCATGCCCTACCACCCGGCATCGATCTTTCTCGCTCACCTGTTGCTTTGGATCGTCGTTTTCCCGTGGTTCCTCACGGTTCGGGCCAGGATCAAGGACGGGTCCGCCGAGTTGAAGGACGAGTCCAAGCGGATGCCTTACCCCTCGTCCGCATCACGGCTACCTGGATCTGGTTCTGCGGTGCCTTCTGCCACCCAAGGACCTCGTCCGAGTGGGGCTGAACCGGAACGAGTTCCCCCGCCGATGCCTCCGAGCGCCAAGCGTCTTGCCCCTGCGCCGGTTCCCGCATCCTCCGTTCCGGACTCGGACCGGTTGGCCCAGCTCCAGAAACTGGCGGACTTCAAGGCCCAAGGAATCCTTACGGACGAGGAGTTCCAGGCTGAGAAGCGCCGTCTGCTGGGTTGACCACGGATCGCGTCCATCCACTTCCGCTCTCCAGGCTCAGGTGATGCCATGTCTGCGCAGGATGCTTGGTACTACTCCACACCCGAAGGTGAGCGGGCCGGTCCGGTCACCTACCAGGAACTCCGGGAACGGATCCAAGGTGGCTTGATGGACCGTGCCGACCTGGTTTGGGCGGGGCACTTGACGGACTGGATGCCCCTGGAACGGGTTCCGGAGCTGGCGGGATGGGTGCGCCAGCTTCCCCCGTCGCTGCGTCCGGTCTCGATGGATGCAAAGGATCAGGACCTCATTGATCACCTGAAGACCATGGAGATGGCTTCGGGCATCGTCTGGAGCCTCATCGCAGGAAGCCAGATCCTGTTCGCCATCAGCATGGAGAACTGCGGATCGCTCTTCCTGTTCGTTACGGGGGTGCTCAACATCCTGGCGGCCCTCTCCCGGTTCCGCATGGTGAAGTGCATCGAGAAGCGACAGAAGGCCGTGATCGGGAACTACGAGAGCGCCTCACGCCTGGTGGTCATCGGGATCGTCAACCTGCTGCTGGGCGGCATCATCGGCGCCCTGTGGGTGATCTTCGATTTCGTCATCCGGGACAAGGTCTTGAAGAACCGTCATCTCTTTGATCAATAGGAGTCACAGTGATGAATCGACCGAAGTACCGGATGGGGATCGGCGAGAAGGTCTTTCTGGGATGCTGTGCTTCGGCGCTCGTGGTCGTTGCTGCGGGGATTCCCTTCATGCTTCGTCAACGAGAACGAGCCCAGGCCAAGGTGGCTGCTGGCATGGCTGTGGGACCCGAGACGCCTCCCACGACTCCGGCGATCCGCACGAGCCCTTCCAGCGAGACGCCCCAGGAGCCTGCCAAGTTCGACGAGAAGGCTTGGGTCCAGCAAACCCGTGCGAAGCTCGATGAGTGCAAGCGTCTTCTGACGAGTCCGGACCTCTACAAGGACAGCTATGACCTCGCGGCCAGCAACATCGACTCGGCCAAGGTGCTCAGCAGCGCCCTCTGTACGGGGACCATTCCTGCCAAGAGCCCACAGGTCGAAGCACTCTCCTCTTCGTTGACGCGAGGGTTTGTCGCGAGGTTGGAGGCAGAGATCTGGCTCCGGGAACACGATCCGAGCTTCAAGACGTATGCGCATCGGCTGGACCTTGGTCTCAAGGAGGAGTTCGACGAGTTCCACCTGCTCGCTGCCATTGAGGATCTGGACTACGGGAAAGCGGTCGAGAAGCTGAACCAGACGCAGATCCGGCCCTCCGAGATCAACGAGTCCCAGGAGGCCTACAAGAAGTGGCTGGACAGGAGCCAGCGCGTTTCTGAGCTGCAGCACTTCGTGAGGCGCATCGCTCCGGAGAAGCTGCTCGCCTATTTCCGATTGTCCCGTGACAACAAGCCTGCCGATCTCCAGACGCAGGTCAGCGATCAGGATTTGGCTGACTACAACACGGATTGAGTCACGCCCGATGAAAGTGCGGCCATCCCTGCAATGCGGGAACGGTCGAACCCACACGGATTGCCGAGACATTGCTATCTACCCCGTATTCCACCCTTCATCCAAGGAGAAGTCATGAAGCGACTCAGAACGTTATCTGCCGCCATCCTCATCGCCATCGCCACCACGGCATGCTCCATCTCGACCGAGGAGTTGACCAAGCAGGTCCGAGCCAGCATGGAGCAGAAGTTCACCTCACAGGGCATCACGATCAAGAGCCTGGTGCTCACGAAGAAGGCTGGGAACGAGTACGCGGGCGTGTTGGAGACACAGGAGCCCAACGGGGCTTTCACCTACACGGTGGAAGTCATCAGCGACGGGAAAAACATGACGTGGCAGGTGAAGTAGGAAGACTCACCACGTGCTGGTCACTTCGGCTTTCAAGGCTTCCACGATACTGCGATGGATTTCAGCCTGAACGGCTTTCCTGCCTGAGGCTTCTGTATCCTCGATCATGTCGCGAACGGCAGCTTCAGCGCAGATCGTGGCGGCCCTGTCGATGGAGGCAGAGATGCCTTCTTCGAGCAGGGTCTCGGGAAAAGCGGTTCGGTAGCCGATCAAGGCTCTTCGTAAGCCCTTAAAGGTGGCGGTTCGGGCTCCAGAGAGTCCCTTGGCGGGTCCCTCACCCACACCATCGGCAATGCCGAAGAAGGCGCATAGCCCTGCCAGGGCTTCCACGAGGATCTGCCAGGCTGCGTTCTCGCGCTCCACTTCGTCTGCATATCGAGTGGTGAATTGATGCATGAGCTCAGGCACCGCGCCCATCAAGTTCAGGCGAGCGGCGCATTCACGGGCACGTGACCCCGCCTGGAATGCATTGAAGACCTGCTTCTCGTCGTTGAGCGATCGGTACAGGCTGGTGAGGTACATCGAAGCCATAACGGCCCGCTGGTACCAGGCGTCCATGACGGGGGTGAGTTGATCGGATCGGGAGCTCATTCAGCCTTCTAGTGTGCCTTCATCCATTGGAGGTAGACCGCATCAAAGGTCTGCTCCAGAGGAACGGCATGGTTTTTTACCATTCAACACTCGCTCGCCAGCATGCAGGTGTAGATCCGGGTGGTTTTCTCATCATCGGTGAGATCGCTGCTCGGAAACCTCAGATCTCCTCCGGAGGCGTAGCGGTAGATTCTGATATCACTCCAGCTTGTCATGATAAGTTCGAATTAGAACGACCGATGCGGAGCAGGGATGTCTAGTCGTCTACACACACCGAATGATGTAACTGAAGGGGCGATTGAAGAGGCGATCACGTTTGAGGGCGAGCGGATAAACGTGGTAATCCGGGAACACCCGCTATACCCCGGTTACGGAGCCAGTGCAGACGGCCGCGTTTGGTCCAGGAGAGGCCGCGGGATAGAGGCAATGAATGATACGAATACTGCGTGGAAGCAGAGAAAGACTTCTAGAAACAGAGAGAATGGCAATCAAATACTAGCGACCTGCATTGATAGGAAAAGAAAAGAAGTCATGGTAACGAGATTTATCTATGAGGTTTTTCATGGAGAAATTCCTGATGATTATGTAATAATGAACAAGGATGGCAATTACGACAATTGTGCTGCTGATAACCTTGAAGCCGTTCGGTGGGGAGATGTATTTGATGGAACAGTCAGAAGACAAACGAGAAAACTTCGATTGAATGTTGATGATTTAATATATTTGTTCAGTTTTGTAGATAGCAGTGGCAATTGGATCGATCCAATAGTTAAAAAAGAACTAGCTTTGAAATTTGAGACTGCCGAAGCTAACATTGATCGAATCAAGAGAAAGGGGTTTGAATTCTATCGAAAAAGATATAAGTTAGATTGATTATCGTTTTTATATTTTTACTGAGCAAATGCCGATAGCATCAGGGAATGACACGCTGTTGTATTGTAAAGACAGACTAAAAGAGCGGAGTCAACACTCGCTCGCCAGCATACAGGTGTAGATCCGGGTGGTTTTCTCGTCGTCGGTGGGATCGCTGCTCAGAAGCCTCAGATCTCCCTGGTAGGCATAGCAGTCCACCCTGAGGTAGAAGACTTCACCATCCAGGACCAACCGATGCAGGTCGCAGTCTCCACGTGGATTGAGGTCCTCGCTTCCCCGGAGCGGGCATGAGAGTAGCCGGAAGATGGCTTCGACCATCTTCGAGTGCTGATGCGCACCTTCCGTCAGCCGGATCCGGGCGTAGCGAGGTGGCGTCGAATCACTCAGGAGAAGCCTTCTCCGCCAGAACTCGTTTCTCAAACCCGTTGGGCTGATCTGGACCATTGAGGCCTCCGCGTCCAGCGTCTTGTAAAGCAAGGACACGGGGCACGCACGTTAGTACTCGCTGGCCAGCAGGCAGGTGAAGACCCGTGTGGTTTTCTCGTCATCAGCGGGGTCTGGGCTGCCGTGCTTCAGGGTTCCATCCGAGGCATAGCAATCAACTTTGAGATAGAAGGTGTCTCCACGAAAGACCACCTTCAACATGTCACAGTCGCCCCAGGGATTGATGTCCTCGTCCATCTGAGCAGGGCAGGTGAGCAGGTAGGCCATCGCTTCCACGCCCTTCGGATGCTGTCGAACCCCCTTTGTCATGAAGAACTGGACATACCGTGCCGGGGGCGTGAGTCCCACCAGCAGGCGTTTACGCCAGTATTCGTTTCGCAGGCCGGTTGGGGTGATCTGGACCATGTGAGCCTCCGCGCCCACCGTCCCCCAGCCGGACAACTCTGAGCCCAGTCGGAAATACCCCCGTAGCGCCTTGAGAACGGCCTCTGAGCGCGTTCGCGCGCCGGGAGGGTGTGCTCCCGGCATCGCGGTCTTCGAAGGCGTCAAATCGCCGATCGAATCGATGATCCGGAATCCGAAGGGACAATGAAGGGGTATCCCCTCTCCAGCAGAACGTGAATCGAGGACTTTTCTGGACATGGGAGCGATGTCCTGGAGGGGCTCATGTGCTTTGCAGATCAGATTCAACCCGGCATGTATCTGGCGGAGATCTTTGCGGAAGGGAGTGACGAACTGGAGCATCACTTCGTGGTGTTCCATCGAACCGAAGCGCTCCAGGAACCCGCTGAGGAACTCCTCCGCACAATCTGGGTCGCCTATCCGAGGGCTCACCCCGAGCTGGTCAAGGTAGCTCGCATCGCCCTGGGTGAGGATTCGCTCTGGGAGGCCCTTCGGATCTACCTATTGAAGCTCGAGAGCCAGAGGTTGGATCGGATCCACACCGTGAACTTCACCTACGCTCCGAAGCATGAGCTTCGGGATCGCGCGGAGATGGCCATCGCCGTCCTCAACGTGATGAACCGGACTCAACCGATCGATGCCGGAGTGGACGGCCTCATGGCGGATCCGTCCGACGGAGCACTGGTGCTCGTCTTGTCCTGCCTCCAGGTGCTTCGGCTCCATGCAAGCTCTCTGGAAGGCTCAGAGATCATCACCGAAACACTGGGCAGAGAGATGGCAGCAGGGATGATCGATCGCCTTCAGCTCGGTTTGGAGAGGGATTGTGGCGCTCAACGGATTTACGATCACAAGACAAAGAATCGACACAAGACATAAAAAATAGTCAAAAGCAATGCCTACAGCAAAAGAATAAGTTTGATTGCATGCCCAATTCAGTACGTAATTAGCATGAATGCTTAAATTTTATATTATGTTATTTTTGATAATACCGCACATAAGCATCATATTGTTGTAACGAATCACACTTTGTCCCTTTGATTAATAAATATCCACCTTGTTCGAGGGCAATCTCGACTCTGCTGCGAGGCCAATGGGTTGTCCTAGTCCCAAGAAGAACTTCGATCTTTTCTTCTTCTTCCGCACCAAAGATTGGGGCTACAATATATTTAATATTTTTATATTTATAGCGAAGAGCGCGATTTGATTCAACAAGATAAAACAAACTGTAGATCTCGTTGCGTTGCCAAGTACGGACTCGCTTACGAGAACAGTGTTTGGTATAAACAACCCCACCTTCAACAGGGCTTTCGTAATCGTTATAATATGTCCAACAGAAGAATTCATTAGGCTGGTAGTCGAACTCTTCGAGAGGTATCTGTCGGACCTCCTCCGGCACATATGCATCAAGAAGCCCATTTTCAAGTGCCGATTTAATAGAACATCCTTTGTACATCGCTCACTCCTTCCGGCGTCACTCGAGTTAAGAATCACCGAGATGGAGGGGGATGGGAAGCTTGTACCCCCTTGTTAGTGGTGCATCACCGCACGGTGACCCCAATCCACCCGGGTTGGTTTCCCAAGGAGAGCACCATGGCTCAACCCCGAAGCAGTCGTTCCCGTAAGGCAACTACCTTCACACAGGACGGCATTTATAAAAAAGGTCAACGGCTAATCCATCCAAAACTCGGACTAGGGACGGTCGTGAAGGTTCGTTGGGGCAAGGTCGTCATGCTCATGGATGCTGATGTCCATATTGAAGACGATGCCGTGCAGCGGAAGAGCAAAAGGCGCGTCTTTTTGGCGGCCAAGCTGGATGTGGTAGCCCGTCCTCGCGCAAATGGCTTGAAGGATTATCAGCCCCCCCGGATTCGCAAGTTCCCGAAGAAGAGCGGGACCGACCTGTCCTATCAGATTCCTCCCTCCCTCGTCCCCGGAAAGGAGCTCGGGGAGTAGTAGAGCAACCAGCCCAGGGATGCTGGCCCCATCCCTGGGCTGGGCCTTGCTTTTGTGTCCATCCAGGAGGTGAAAGCAGAAATAGCCCAGAGCCTGATCGATCGATCATCGCCCAGGTTCAAGAACCCATCCATTCCATCTACCCCTGACCCGGTGGGGAAAACACCGGGCCTACTTGATGACTTTCGAATTTTTCAGGCCAGCCGAATGCGGCCAAAGGGAATTAATAAATGAACCCAACATCAACAAAAACTTTGTCAATCGACAACGCCATCTCCTGCAGCCTCTTTCACGGCTGCAAGGATAATAAACCCAAGCATTTGAATCTCTCCTGGATCAATCTCCGGGAGGCACTCCGTCGGATCTACCCGGTTACCGGGGATACTCGTGCCGATGCTAAGAACCGGCTCCCCGCCCTGAGCCCGGCCGCCTATCCAGAAGGAGCAACCCGCGGCGATCGCAACATCCTCAGCCTCCAGCTCTTTGCGCTGGACTTCGACAACACTACCGAAGCCGCCACCGGCGAGGTCAAGGAGAACGGCGAACCTGTCTTTCGCAAGATGCCAATCGCAGGCGCTCCAACGTTGGATGAAGTGAGTCGACACCTGACCGATCTGGGATACACCCACTTCGGCTACACCAGCTACTCAAGCACTCCCGAACACCAGCGTTTTCGGATGATCGTGCTCCTCGAACGTCCTTCAGACGGCCGCAATTGGTCAAAGGTATCGGAGATGCTGATCGACCGGCTAGGGATGCGGCCTTGGTACGACCAGGGATGCCTTGATATCGGATGTCTCCACCGTGCGGCGAGCCTTTACTACTTGGCGGGGTACTGGGATCAGGAGCCTGAGGCCAAGGATCGAATCCAGTTTGCAACCTTCGATGGGAGTCCGCTCCAGCTCCCCGCAGAAGAGGATCTTGCTGGGTTCGTGATGCCCGAGAAGCCGATTAATCCGGAGCGCAAGGCCTGGGCCGCAAAGCAGAAGCTCACCCATGCCATTTCTACGAGAAGCGACACAGACAGCTGGTTCAAGGATTTCAACATCCAGATGTCCACGATGAGGCCGGATGAGTTGGTTCGCAGGATGGGCTGCAAGGTCCAGGCACCCGTCCCTCACAAGGACGGCTTCATGGTGCGCTGTTCCTGCCCATTCACCGACGAGCACACCCATGGCGAGGACAACTACGATGCAGCCGTGTTCTATGGCGGCAGTGGCTGGCCGGGGTTCTACTGCTTCCACGACAGCTGTGCCGACAAGGGGCTTCGGGAGCTTTGCCTCAAGGCAGGGGCCGAACTTGTTCAGGCATGCGGTCAGCCCTATCAGCCGCTGCAGGTAAACCGCCATCTCTATGGTGACGCTCCCAACGCGAGCACAGACACGGAATGCAGCGACGAAGTCCTGGTAGGGGAGGTACTCGATGCCGAGGAATCCGAGGAGGGCGAGAAGCCGTCCAAGGCCTCCAGAATGAGGTCGATCATGATGGCCCGCCTGACGGCTTCCAGGATTGAGGCGCACTCTATCCAGTTCACCGACCAGGGCATGATCGACAAACTCCCCTGCAACCTCGAAAAGATTCTCCTCGCGGGGGCCCTCTATCAGTCTTTATTCCGCATGAATGAACTGACCTTGAAGCCCGAGATCCGAGTTCCTGGTTATCCGCATCTAGCAATCGATGATTGGGATAACACCGTTCCCGCAATGCGCAACCACCTCCGCAACAACTGGGGCACTTTATGGACCAAGGAGATCGTATCCGACAGTTTGAGCCTGGTCGCTGCAGCGAACAGCTACCACCCCGTCCGTGATCACCTCCTTCGTCTGCCTGAATGGGACGGCGTTGATCGCATCCCCATGATTCGCGATGAAATCCTTGGTGCAAACCAGGCTCCTGACTTCGAGAGCCACATGGATCTCTATGCCTCGTTCCTGCGTTGTACCCTCATCGGGGCGGTTCGAAGGGTGCTGGAACCTGGTTGCAAGATGGACTCGGTCACCATCCTGTATGGACCGCAGGCCGCTCGTAAATCAACGTTTTGGAGAGTCATGGCCATCAAGCCTGAGTGGTTCAATGACTCCAAGATTCACATCGAGAGTCCCGAAGGTGCCAAGGTGCTTCACAACTCCTGGATCACTGAACTGTCGGAGATCGATGACATGACCCGTAAGAAGTCCGCCGAAGCCCTGAAAGCATTCGTGTCCATCAGCACAGACCAGTTCAGGCCTTCCTACGGGCGCACCGTCCGGAGTTTCCAACGTAAGTGCATCATGGTTGGCTCAACCAACACCGAACAGGTGTTGAATGACGCCACTGGATCACGCCGCTTCTGGGTAATCCCCACCTCTGCCTGCATCAACATCGACTTGCTTCAGCAGCACCTGGACCAGATCTGGGCACAGGCTTTGAAGCTTTGCCAGGATGGCGAACCTCACTATCTCTCTCAGGAAATGGAAGCACGCCGTGTGGACCAGAGTGAGCGCTACCAGATCGAGAACCGGTACGCGGATCTCATGCCCCAGATCCTCGGCTTCTACCTGACGACGCCTTCAGGCGACGGTGTAACCCTGAACCAGATCTTCAGCTTCCTGGGTGGAAAAACGGAGGCTGGTAAAGGCTTCGCCGATCCAAAGCAGGTGGATCGCATCGAGATGGCCAACTGCCTCCGGGCACACGGTTGGACCGAGAAGGTAAAGCGCGTGCAGGGCAAGACGGCACGTTGCTGGACCCCTCCGGCAGCTGAAGTCGAGGCTGCACGCCTAAGTCCCACTCCAACCGATCAGTTCACCTTCCCCAGGCTTGATTTCGGATCCGACCCCTTCCAGGTCGCTTCGAACCCGTCTGGGATCTAGTCGATTTGTCAGCCACCACAGGGGTCTCGCAAACGAGACCCCCTGTTTTTTTTACTTATGGTTTCGCGGGTTACCGGGTAACCCGGATAACCCGTGCCATGTCTGGGTGATTGTCGGAAAGGTTCGATCCACCCTAGGAGAGACAAAAGGTCAACAGGCACGGGATATGGAAGAGGTTCCTTCAATGACCTGAACGCTCTCGCGTGATCTCGGTCACGTAGTAATGCGCATCCATCCGGGCAAGCCATAGAAGTCGGG
>JADHEF010002018.1_pt1 | contig 10367 bp, 13 predicted proteins | sample 8952391 | NCBI WGS metagenome assembly JADHEF01 (sample SAMN16124439, study PRJNA663245) | bioreactor sludge metagenome | isolation source: sludge (nitrite) | place: India:Bengaluru | collected 2019-02-28
GGGGTATTAATCTAAAGAATAACGGTGTGTTGTTAAACACTGCGTTTATTTCGGAGACTTTCCGGGTTTGTTATATCTCCTGCAGCTGCTTCTTAATCTCTTTCAGTTTTTCAATGTCATCCTGTGTAATATCTTTGTCACTGCTTATCGCTTTTGAAATCAGGCTAATCAGTAGTCCTTTACTCCAGTTGTCCAGTTTAAGATCGCTTTGTTTTGCCATGTTGTTAAATACCGTCTTTTATTTATTTAAATCATCAGGGAAAATAAAAAGGTTTTCAATACGGGGCCGTATAATTTTTACATAATTGTCTTTGTCTTTTTTATCGCTGTATTGTCTCCCTATTGCTCCGGCGATCATATCCGCAATCTGTAATGGAATTTCTTTGTGTGAATCTCTGCTTATAATATCTTTTATCTTTGTGTGGTCCATTTCACATTTATTCCGGAGGTAATGCCTCATATCAGTGTAGAATTCTCTGTTGCCGCATTTGTCAAAAATTACCTTTGCTTCCTTCATACTTTTTAAAGCATATTGCAGAACGAGTTTACAGGTATAGTTATAAAAACTGTTTTTATCTGTAGTAAGGTTTGGTCCGGTTATATTTTTTTTCATCATAACAACAGCTTGTACCCGGAAGTTGAAAGGGGCAATTGTTTTTAAAAATTCAATTCTTCTATCAGGTGATGTTCTTGAGAATTTCCACTCTTCACCGGTTTTGAATTTATAATTTTCCTGCAGTGTTTTTATAGCCTGGCATACTTTCTCAATTTCTTTAGGATCATTAAAAATAAGAATTGTTATGCAGAATATTTGTGAAGAACCTTTATCAAGTTTAAATCCGGTGTCACCGGTTTCATCTATATATATATGCATTTGTATTCCGTATAAATAATAAAATCGGGGCGATTGCCCCGATTTTAAATGATTGCTATCGCCTTTCCTTTCTAATATCTGCCATGGCAGATCACGCCTCCATCCGGAGACTGTTCGATTGGAAAGGCATTGGTTAATATGAATATCGTTAAGTTATACTATTTTGTCAACATTTATGTAAAAAAAAATTACTTTTCAACCTCTACACAAACATACTCAATCTCTGCATACAGCTTTTCAATCTCAATAAATGTTTCATTCAGCTGAAGCTGCAACTGGTCAACTTTTTCCTGACATTTAGAAGCTTCCAGCGGTTCTTCAATTGATTTAACAATCTGCTTCATTTTCCATACCTGGTCAGTTATCAGGTACTTTCTTTCTATCAGCTTTTCAATAGAATAACCCAGGCTCTCAATTTTCCTGCTCGCTTTCCTTTTCTCCGCATCTTTCTTATCCGCAATATCAGTAATATCAAAAACCTGGTTTAAGCTTATCGAAGCTGATAAATATGTTTCTGTGTCCTCAGATGTTGCATCATTATAAAGAGACCTCCTTGATAGTGAAACCGTAGGTAAAAACCGGAGAGCATCTTTCCACGCGTAAGTATCACCGGAATTGATTCTTGTTTTTGCATTTGTTATAACTTTTTTAAGCTCAATCAGCTCATTTTCTTTAAGGGATTTACTTTCTTCCGCATAAAGTCCGATACTCTGAATAAGTATTGTTATTATTATAGAGTGTATAATTTGTTTCATAAATTATCCTTAAAAGGAGTTCTGGATGAAGCCGGTTGTTCTTGCAGCTCAAGTGAAAGATTTGCAAAATTATATCAAAGAAATAAAAGATTTAGATAAGAATAATCTCGTAGAAATTTATAAAAAACTCGCTAAAATATTATCAGAATTGAATGAAAATCTGGAAAAAATTTGAGCCATTTTTTTTGCTTTTTTCACCGGCTTTTGTTGGAAAAACAATTCAACAAAACCTGACTTTTGTTGAAAAAGCCCCCGGAATGGCTTATTAACCTGTAAATATCGTTTCGGTTTCGTATCGTTTTTGTCTTGATTTCTGTTCAATTTGTTATTATTTTTGGATCAATTTTTAAGAGGTTTTTGTGCTGATTTAACACATGGAAGTGATTAAAATTACATGAAGTATAGCGTTAAAAAAATCCCATTGTTCCTTTCTCAAAAAGAGATCGATAATCTTATCCGGAATGTGCGGAAGGAGAGACATAAACTCGGTTTATATCTAATGTCTCACGGCGGTCTTCGCGTTTCCGAAATGTGTAATTTAAAAGTCTCTGATATTCACCTGCAGCGAAACTTCATGGTCATAACCGGCAAAGGTAACAAGCAGAGGATAGTCCCCATTAACGCAACTCTTCAAAAGATGATTGAATCATATCTTGGTAAATACAGCTATAAATTAAAACCTGAATCCTTTCTTCTGGGTGGTGATCGTACATCTTGGCACTATGTTGTTAAAAAATATTCAGAACAAAATCTTGGTCGAAAAGATGTTCACTGTCACACCCTCCGGCACTCCTTTGCAACTGGACTTTATGAAAAGGAAGTTCCTATTGAAAGAATTTCTCAGATTCTGGGACATTCCAGCGTAGATACAACTCTTATATATTCAAGGATCTCCGTTGAGCAGAAGAAAGAAGCGGTAATGACTCTCGATGGTACGAAAGGGAAAATGTTTACCTTTGTCCGTTCATTCAAAAAAAGAACAGATATAACAGTTAAAAGCTCCGGTTCTCTCATCGGAAGAGAAAAGGAATCCGAACAGATAAATAATCACATTAAGAATAAAGTATCAGTGATCCTCTCCGGAACTAAAGGGAGCGGGAAATCTGCGATCCTCCGGAACATTCCGGAATCGATTTTCATAGATGAATATAAGAAGAAGCAGACACTTGTTAAAATAATTCTTTCTGCTTCGGTTGATCCTGATGGGACACATTTGTCAGCTGATGACAAAGTTTACAAAGAGGCAGAGAAACAATTTAAAAAGCTATCCATAGAAGAACTTCTTAACGAACTGAAAAACTTTAATAAAACAATAATCTTTGACGACATCACAGCTTTATCAAAAACAGATCGAAACACATTATCAAAGTTATCTGAATTGACAACTGTACTCGCCGGAAGCTCCAGAACTGCTGACAAAAAACTTTTTAAAACATTCATCGAAATAAAGCCGTTAAAAAGACATCATACCCGGTTAATCTTATCCGAAATGGTTCAGATTACAGACCCCCGCAAAAAGGAACTTATGATTGATGATGTTCTGCATCAGGCAGGGGATAATCTGAAAGAAGCTGAATATATCTCCCGTCAGATGACTATGGGTAAAACAAGTGAAGAGGTTATCACAGACGAAAGAATAGACAATCAGGTATCAATAGCTCCTTTTCTTTTAATTCTGGTTCTCTTTTTCGCGGCCTATGTTCTCAAGTCTTATGCTTCGGCAATGATAGCTTTAAGCTATGCTCTTCTTGTGGTTTTCAGAATGGTATTTTATAAATACATTTTTATGCCAGCGAGTAAGAAGTGACAGCAACCACACATTATGCTTTTTCATATTTACTTTGTGCTGCAGCTGGTGTCGAACCGGCAACAGCTCTCACAGCTTCTCTTCTCTCCCTGCTCCCTGATATAGATCACCCGGAAAGCACAATTGGAAGAGTATTCCGGCCGTTCTCTAAATACATTCAGCAGAAATACGGCCATCGAACAGTAACACATTCATTATTTGCCATAATGGTTATATCAGCTGCTCTTCTCCCTCTGCTCCTCCTCCCCCGGCTTCTCCAGTGGGGCGGTCCATTCTGGACAGGTTTATATGGTGCGGCTCTTCTTGCATTCTCCAGTCATATATTTATTGATTTGTTTAATAAATCCGGTGTCAGGTTCTTTGCTCCGTTTTCTCAGAAAGAATACATCTCCTTCAGAACTTCAAGTTTAAGAATACTTGTTTCATCATGGCAGGAATATATTCTTCTGTTTGTAATTGTTTTCTTTGCATTTACTGTCACCGGCGAGGGCTTCTCTATCCACAAGGCGGTTCGCTCCGTGGGTAAAATGATCTATAAAAACTATGATAATGCGATTAAAGATTATCAGGAAAACAGCGCTTATCTCTGCATGGCTCATATTGAATACTTTGATAATATAGAAAGACGCATTTTAGTTGAAGATCTTCAGGTGCTCAATATGTATCCTCAAACCGGTGTATTCCTCCGGAATAACGAAAGGCTTATTATTGGAAAGGAAAACATTATTGAAATAACAGTTGATAAAACTGAAAAGAAAGTAATAACAAAAAGAATCTCCGGTAATGATCCGGCTCTCCTCAAATCTATTCCAAACGGTTCTTATCTTTCTGGTACAATAGATGTAAAAAACTATTTCCCGGAACTTAAATCAAACAGCTATATAACAATAGACCGCAGATCAGACGGTGCATCCTTTTTATTAAAGTGTGCTGCCCCTTGGGAGATATCCAGAATTCTTAATCTTCATAATGAAATCAGCATAGAAGTAGAGAAGCTAAAGAAGCAGCTCTGTTCATATCAGATTAGTCAGCTTAGGGGTGAAGAATCAGAGCTTAAAAAAAGGATTGAAACCCTGCGGAAGAAAGGACTATATAACAATTATGGTCGTATATCAAGGCTCTCTGGTGAAGTTAAAAAGGTTCAATCGAAGATCGGCTCTCTGGAAATGAAAGAGAGCATGGGCGGCGATTCGGAAATTAAGGAAAAAATAAATCTTCTGACGAATGGATTTCATTTTTATTTTGATCTGGTGGTTTTTGAAATCTGATCTATTTTGTTATTACAGTTTTTTTATAATACTTTATTATAACATCATACGCTATCTTACTTCCATTTAATAGCTATATGGAATCGCACCACCTTACTTGTTCAAAAGAACTGCCATCTGTGGCGGTAAGGCAATAAAATTTCTTACTGGTTAAAGGTGTTATTTATGACTTACAAACCTCACGTCTATGAATATATATTGATTATTGAAGAATTCGTTGTGCATATATATTGTAATATCATTGATGATGCTACAAATAATATTTTAAATGAGTCTAAGAATAAAGGGAGCATTAGTATTAATGCTATTTCCAGTGTTGAAAAGCATAGTCCACACACCCCGAAAGGTCAAAATCATCTACATGTATATGTAAAAAATAATCAAATATTCTCTATAAATAAAGATGGTAGCGCACATGATGGTCATCATGGAATACAAATTCCAAATAAAATATATCATAGTTTAAAAACAAATTTTCCTGACTTTAATTTACCTAAAAATAAAATCATAGAATCAATTACAGTGAATAATTCCGAATTTCCTTTCAATGAGGATTATTCAAATATTGTAGAACCGTTATAATTGTAAATTGGAGAATCAATATGTATAATTTGATTTATTTTGCAAAAGGCTCAAGTAAGAATATTTCTCCAGCGATACGACTTTCAAATAAACTCAATGCTGAATATGATGATAAAACAAAAAAATATTCTATTGAGTCACTTGAATTTAATAAAGATTTTAAAAAACTTTTAGACTTAGTAAAAAATTTGAGAGGTACAGAATTAAAAGTTAACAATGAGGAAATTGATGATATCGATTTATATTCTTCAATTATTTCTTGTCCAAGAAAAAGATCATGCGATGGTATTTGTTCTGCAGTTGATGATTATAAAGAAATTTTTGAATGTATAGGCATATTGGATCGCCCATCCGTTACGGTTTATAATGAATATATTTTCGAGTCATTAAAAAACCCTGATTTAATTGTATTTCATAAGAATGAAACATTGGGTATTGATAAAAATGTACTTAAAAACCAATACATCAATGATACTAAACTTTCAAAATTATTATGTGAAAAATATTCATTGGAAAAATTAGATATTCGAATGAAAACTTTTAATGATACAATTAATGTTGAATTAGGTTTTTTTAATAATTATGAAGAATCTGAAAATAATAAAAGTATAACTCAGAAAATAAATGATGAAACAAATCATCATTTTGTAATTTCATTGTCAGATGATACTATTGATAAATTAGCAAAAACATTAGTAAAATATTTAAAAAATTAAAAACTAATATCCGAAGAACCTTCGCCGTACTTCGGTATAATTTTTTTGTCATTCCCCTGTCGAATTCATCGCTACTCTTTAATCATACTTTTTTCCTTAATGCCTATTTCTCATCGTGCATATACAAATTATTAATGAGACATAAGAAAAAAGTGGTTGATTAATAATTTAGCGTATTTTAAACTGCAAATTAGTGGTAAAAGCTCTCGAAAAGAGGGTTTTTTCGCTTTTTATGAGGTCTACAAAAAAAATGGAAATGTGATACCGACTAAAAATACAAAACCTGAAGCGGCTAACTTCAGGCATGTATGACGGGTGTTATCCCGAATTGACTTCAAATTTATTAATTAGTATATGCTTCCAAAGCACTACTTCTGTCAATTCGAAAACACCCAAAAAATAAAAATTTTTTATTATAGGCGGGTGTTTTTATGGAAATACTTACGGTCTTAAAAGATATATCCGAGATCAATTTCAGCGGTAATATCATCCCTCACAACTGGTACAAGCATGTCACATACTCCACCGCAGGCGGTAAAACAAAAGCCGATCTTCTAGCAATAAATATTCTTGCCGATGTTGTCTACTGGCACAGGCTAACCGAGATCCGCGATGAAGCCACCGGCAAGATAATTAAATACGACAAAAAATTTCATGGTGACAAGCTTCAGAAAAGCTATGATTCATACGCCGATCAATTCGGCTCCACAAAACGAGCTGTTAAAGATTCAGTTGATCTGCTTGTTAATCTAAAACTTATTCAGAGAGATTTTGAAGATATAAAAGTTCGCGGCCTATGCCTTAACAACGTCATGTTTTTAACCCCTATACCTGATAATATTAAAAATATAACACAAATTGTTTCTGAACTTATAAACACCCAACCCTCTCCTGAATGTACGGCTACAGAAACAGTGGTTTTAGAAAACTGTACCCCCTCCTACAAAAAAACGGAAGATGGTCAAATTGAAACGAAATTAAGTTTAACCTCCTGCAAAAATTCAGAGGGGGTATTACAAAATTTCGTAGGAGCCCCCACAGAAATTAGTGATACAAATACAGAGATTTCCTTTAAGATTTCTTCAGAGATTAATACAAAGAGTTATCTTATAGTTAGGGGGGCTCTTGATGATGAACTTTTCCGGAAAGCTTTTAACGACTTTCTCATCGATGATTCCAACCGCTACCGGGATGATACATTCTTCTGGATCAATCACAACGCTGAAAAATACGGCTGTTCGCTCGAAGAGGTCACACATGCCCTAAAAGTCTGTACTGAAAAATTTAAAGAAGGGGAGATGAGCTATTTTACAGGTATCCTCCGGAAGAAAGCAGAGGCAAAGGGTGAAGGGGTTAAAGGTTTCGGGAAACGTACAGTATTTGCAATATATGAATTCTTAAAACATAGACTTAAAAGTCACTCGGAGTATGTCACAAATTACGATCTCGACATGGAGCACAGTATATTATATTTTTCTATCCGCTCAAAAGATGACCAGGAACCTGTATCTGATTTATTTAATATAATCTGTGAAAATATCAAATCTGAATTTGATATTCAGCTGCAGCCTAAATTAAGATTAAAGTTGAGTTAAAAAATGAACAGGTTAAAACTATTTATTTTCTTTTGCTTTTTTCTTTCCACCACTCAGAGCCTCTAATAATCGGAGGTAATCTTTCTGGGATTCATAGACCATGGCAGAAATAAAGTTAATAAAAGCCTTTGTCTTTCCTTTGTTATAATCTTTAAGAGTATTAATATATTCTCCTCTTAAGATCGGTGGGATAAGGGTTATAACATAACTCTCTTGTAATAATGCTAAGTTCATTAAAAGCCGTGCTGTCCTTCCGTTTCCATCTACAAAAGGATGAATTGTTACAAACTCGCCGTGCAGTAATGCGGAATACTCTACAGGGTGGTATTTTTCCCTCATCGTTGGTATCTGTTCAGATAGTTGTTTCATAAGAGCAGGTACTTTTTCCGGCTGTGGCGGTATGTAGTCTGTCCCTGAGATAAAGACAGCTACTTTTCTATAATCTCCAGCGTTACTCTCGTCTATCCTGTAATAAAAAATCCTGTGCAGCTTTTTAATATCTTTCTCTGTTATTGTTTTAGACTTTAATAAGGTGTATAGCAAGTCGTAAGCCTCACTATGTCCAATAGCCTCTTGATGTTCTTTAATACTTTTCCCGCCTATGGTTATGCCGTCTTCCAAAATTATTTTAGTCTCTGTTTCAGTAAGAGAGTTTCCTTCAATTGCATTACTTGTATAGGTTAATCCTATACGGTAGTATTCTTTAAGCTGTTTAACTGCATGAGGGCTTAACGGGCGGTATTTGTTTATTTCTTCTTGTAATATGTCTACGTCTTTAATTCTATTCTGAAATGTCATTTAATACCTCTTTTCTTCTCTTCCGGTCTCTTGAAAAATTCCCGTAGGCTTTCTTTGGGCATATTCATTAACCCTTAATCATATTATAACTTGCTTAGAAACTCTATAAGAATCTGTCTTGCGGCTGTTGTGTGTCCAACTCCGATTTTTACAGAATATTTTTTTAATGCTTCAATATCATTTTCATGCAGATATATTTTAAACTGTTTAAGATCACCCCTGCTTTCCGGATCAGCTGGAGAGGGGATTTCTTTTGTTTTATCTTTTCTCATTTTGTTTTTACCTTCAATTGGTAGATTCTCATTCTATAACTCTTTCGATTTTGTAAAGCTTTCAGAGTCCGACGGTCGGACTGTATTTTAAAGCTCCTTCAATAATTCTTTCAAATTAGTTATTACAATTTGATAGGCCAGTATTTGAGCGTCACAATGCACTTTGTCTTTTTTCGCTCTTCTTAGTTGTTTAATGTATGCTTCCAGCATATCAATCTGATATTGAATTTTTTTATTTACTTTTATTTTGAATTTATCTAATTCTTTATTTGGTTCTTTTTCAGGATAGACATATGCTGGTTTATCTTCAGAGTCCGACGGTCGGACTGTCTTTTCAGAGTAATCAGGGCTTACTCGTTCTCTCATAGATTTTATATCTGCCCTGGTTAATGTCTCGGCTTTATTCAAATATTCTTTTTGTATTTTAGTATCATCAATTTTTTTTATTTCTTCGATGATCTTTGTATCGACTTTATCAAGCAGGTCAATTTTATCTTTTGATTTCAAAAATTCGTAGTTAGCCGTTAATTGATAAAAATAACCTTTTGAATAACCTGCTACTTCTTTTATAAAAGATTCAAAAGTTAAGCCTGTTTTTTCTGTTAATTCCGCCTGGTGTTCTTTCAGGTAATTAAGATCTTCTATGATCTGCCCTTTCGATTCACTCATAATTTCGAGGTTGTTTTTTATTCTATCAATTCTTTTGACAACTTCCTTCTCTACAGTCTGGATGACGGTCACAGCCACTGCGGTTGGTATTTTCTGTTGTCCGGTTTTAAGCCCGTTTAATAATTTTTCAGCTTTCTTTTTTTGCTTTTCAGATATATCTGTCATATTATTTCACCTGCCAAATTATTAAAATATTCAAATACAGCGGAGTCTTTTTTTAACCATACTGCATTATCATGTGCAGTTTTAATAGCCCCCGCTTTTTTAATGAATGACTCTGTAAAATCTAAACCCATTGACTGCAGCACTTGATTTTCTTTTTCAGTAACAATAGAGGGTACAGCTTTTACTGATAAAAATTTCTTCCCGTCCGATTTCATTTCATTAATCTGTTCCTGTATGATCTGTATTGACTGCAGTGTCCATCTTGTCAGGTTCGCAGGTATAAGAACAACATCGGATGCATAAAGAGCGTTTGTTAATTCATACCCTAGAGCGGGTGGCGAGTCTATCAATACATAATCATAATCTAATCGTTTAATTGATTTCTGAAAGTGCATAATTGCAGTAGGCTTTGATGTCATAATTAATCCGATTTTATGCAGACTTAATGTGCAGGGTATAATATCGATATCACCGTTATAAATAACTTCATCCGGTGTCATTTCACCGGTGATTAAATGATACAAGTTCCGGGATTCTATCTCGTCAACACTGGTATTCCTTAAATGATAATCGGTCAGATTATTATTCGCATCCGAATCAATTACTAATATTTTATATCCTCTTGCGTGTAGAGCCTGTGCTAAAAAGGTTGTAGTCGCAGTCTTCCCGACTCCACCCTTTACGCTGCATATTGATATTATTTTCATAAACTAACCCCTCCCGTAAGTATTTAAACGGTACCTATATAGTACTATATTGTCAATAATAATTTTACACGCATTTACTAAAAGTTGTAATTCTCATGAACTCATTAAATACTCTCCGTGCCACACCGCACCCCCACGCGATTTCCTTGTTTTACTTCA
>JADHEF010002021.1_pt1 | contig 10343 bp, 6 predicted proteins | sample 8952391 | NCBI WGS metagenome assembly JADHEF01 (sample SAMN16124439, study PRJNA663245) | bioreactor sludge metagenome | isolation source: sludge (nitrite) | place: India:Bengaluru | collected 2019-02-28
GGCGCAGGCCGGTCCGCCGTCCTATGACGGCAGCCTCACGCTTCCCGCCGCCTCGACGTGCGTCACGCAGTCGGTGCCGGTCGCGAGTGAGTCGCTCACGCTCGACAGCATCGTGTTCTACGACGCCGGCGCGGTGACGGCCGTCGTCGCGGTCGCGTCCTCGGACGTGGGCTATTTCACGGCGATCGACAGCGTCAGTCTTTCGGCTGCCGGAGGTCAGTCGGTTCGGCCTCGACGGCCGGAGCTGTCTTACGTTCCCGCTCTGATCAGCACCGGAGGCATCGCCGTTTCGACGTCCTCTCTCGTGCAGACCAACATGACCGGCCGCTATGCCGTGCGCGATCTTCGCTTCATCGGCACCAAAGACACGAACGCCGCAGATGTCGTGATCCACTACCGGGTCTTTTTCGGCAATTGACCTGGGGGGCCTCTGCAACGTCGTTGCACGCCCCCCGCATCCCCCCTTTTTTACCATTCACCATTCACCATTTACTCTTCACCCTTCCCGCCATGTCCATTCTCTCCACAGCCGCAAGGTTTCTGTCCAGCCGCAAGGCCGTGGCCACCGCGCTCACCGCGAACGAGATCGCCGGGCACGTGCCGCAGGCGTTGCGCGACGCGTCCGTGTTCTCGGCGCGCACGATCTGGGCCGAACACGTCAGCGAGACGCAGCGGGACATCGCGGAGAGTCTGGACGGTCGTCTCGGTCCGGCCGAGATCCGCACGCGCATGAAGCTGCGCCTGGCGCGCCTGGGATACCGGCCCGATCCGGAGCAGCGCGACGGCCTGCAGGACCTCTCCAGCGACATGCGCACGAACCTGATCATCTCCATGCAGGAAAGCCGCGCGCGCGGCTATGCCGCATGGCGCAGCCACCAGCGCGAGGCGATTCTCAAGGTGTGGCCCGCCGACGAGCTTTTCCGCGCCGAGGCGCGCAAGGTCCCCCGCCACTGGCGCAAGCGCTGGCACGAGGCCCGGCTGGATCTCGGCGAGGGCAACACCACGGCCACCTACGCCGCGACGGACCGGGGGCCGTTCGTCGCGCTGAAGAACGACCCCGTCTGGACGCATCCGTCCGTCAACCGCTTCGGCGAGCCGTGGACGCCCTTCGACTATAACAGCGGCATGCGCCTGCGCAACGTCACCGCGTCCAAAGCGCGGGAACTGGGCGTGCTCAAAGGAAACGCCACGCCGACCCCGCGCCGTGACCCGCTGCGGCAGTTGCAGTCCTCCTCGACGCTCGGCATGAGCCCCGAGGTCGTGCGGGCGTGGGCCGGCTCTTTCGGCGACCGCGCCCGCGTGACGGACGGCCGCGTGGCGGTGGTTCCGGACGCCTCGGTCATCGCGGAGATCGTTGACGCGGCCGAAGCCAAGGACCTGGCCGACGCGTCGGCCGTGTTCGGATGGGTGCCGCAGGATGTGATCGCGCAACTTCCGGAGCTGCTCCGGTCCAAGCTGTCGCCGGAGACGGTCTACACCCTCAACGCGGAAAGGGTCCGGCACATCCTGAAACAGCACGGGCTGGAAACCCGCAGGGGACAGCGCGACGTGACGCGCGCGGACATCGAGTCGCTGCACCGGTCGCTGGCGGCCGGCGGCAGATGGCGCGAGGCGACCGCGCAGGAGAAGAAGGGGTTTCAGGGCGAGGCCGCCGTGTTCGTGGGAGACGACGGCGTGCGGATCGGGTTCCGCCTGCACCGCTCGCGGCGCATCTCGTTCCTGGACGTGCACACCATGTATATCCAGGTGGTGAAGTGATGCCGGGGCGCAGGAGCCAGATGCGTGAACCTCTGGCCAACGCCCGTAGCGTTCCTGCGGCCCGTCCCGGCACCGGAGAGAAGCATAAATCATGATCCTTTTGTCTGTCAATGTGCAAACCGAGGCGTCGCGCCGGGCGCTCGCGGCCGTGCGCCGCCTGGTCGGCACCTACAGCGGACCCGCCTGCGAGGTCGTGGCCGAGGCCGCCGCCGATCTCACGCGCCGGCATTTCCGCGAGCTTTCTCAGGACCGCCACCGCGCGTCGCAGCCGCGCAACTATTACCAGCTCGCCGCCGACGCCGTGGAGTTCAAGGCCGTGGACGGAGGGGCCGAGGTGACGATTCCGCACACGGGCATCGCGCTGCGCTATTTCGGCGGCACGGTTCGCCCGTCCGGCCGCATCTCGCTCGTGACCGGCAAACCCATCACCCGCTTGGCCGTGCCCTTCAGCGGCTCGGAGGCCGAGGGCAAGACCCCCGGCGAGTTTGCCGACCTTTTCGTCTTGTCGAGCATCCTCGGCAAGTCCACGGGCAAGGCGGTGCTCGCCCGCAAGACCTCGTCCGGCGGCTTTGTGGCGCTCTTCGCGCTGCTGGCCAAAACCGAGCATGAGCCCGACGAGACGATCCTGCCGAAAAACGCCGAGTATGAGGAGACCGCCGTGTCCGCGATCCGCGAAATGATCGAAGAGGAAAGGGTTCAGAATGGCCTCTAGCAACATCCTCACCGTCTTCATCCGCTCGGTGGCCGACCTCGCGGGCTTCGCCAAGACCGAGGCCGCCCAGAAGCGCCTGCAGGAGCAGGCCTCCGAGACGGCCGTGGCGGTCAAGGCGGCCGTCGCCAAGCCCGCCGGCGCGGAGGACGCGGACAAGACCATCGCCGAGATGCGCGCCCAGTTCGCGGGCCTACAGAAAGGCATCGACAATCTGAAGGCGTCGCAGACCTCCGCCGTGCCGTCGACAAAGAGTCTGGGCACGGCCTTAAAGGGCCTGGGCTCGTCGCTGGTCAACGTCCTGGGCGGCGTGGTCGGCGTCAGCACGCTGCTCGTGGGTGCAGGTGCCGCCGCGTACCTGTGGTATCACGACCGCGTCGAGGCCGCGCGGAAGAAGATCATCGAGTTTAACGAGGCCATGGCCGAGAACAAGCGCGCGGCCGAGGAGTCCCGCATCGAGGCCCTGGCGGGACAGTATGACATCCTGCGCAAGAACATCGGCGAGGCTTCGGACGAGCAGGAGCGCATCAACGCGGCCCGCGCGGTCGCCGCCGCCGCCGACAAGGCCGTGCGTCTCGCAGAGATCGATATGGCGGAGAAAGAGGCGCTGGCCGGGATGCCGGCGGGCGACAAGATCGGGCGCGACAAGGTCAAGGCCGGTTTCGCCGAGCAGCGCCGCGCGCTGGAGACGCAGACGGGCATCGCGTCGGCCGAGGCCGATGCCGCCGACCGCCGGCGCAAGCTCGATGAGTCCCGCCAGCGCGAAGAGACCTACGCGAAGGACATCGCCGCCCAGACCGACGAGCTCACCGCCCTGGAGCAGCGCCGCCGCGAGATCGAAGAGCGCATCGCCGACGTGTCGGGAACCGGCGCGCCCATGCGGCAGGAAGACATCTCCGTCATGGGCCCCGGCGGCGTGCCCATCAAGACCGGCAGCCGCAGCGTGGTTGATAAGGTCGAGCAGGAGCGCGTGATCGCCGCGCTGCGCCTGGATCTGACGGGAACGAAGGACAAGCCCGGCATCGATGCGAACTACAAGAAAGTGGCCGCCTCGCTCGCCGAAGCGCGGGCGTCTGCAGCAAAGCAGGAAACCGAAACGCGGGCACTTACCATTGAAGCGGACGCATATGATAAACGCCTGTTAGGAATCCGCCGTACAGCCCCGCGCATCGACGCAGCGGAGGCCGCCATCGAGCGCAGCGCCATCTCCGAGTCCGAGGCTAAAGAGGATGAACGTAGGCGTAAGGAAGAGGATAAGGCCTTTCGGAAAGGAGCTCCGGGAAGACGATATAACGATCTTGACGAGCAGAAGTTTGAAATACAGAGAAAACTCGATGAGTCCCGCGCAACGTCCAGCCGCGCACGAGAGCGTCAGTCCAATTTTCGACCCGGTATGACGTGGGAGAATGGCCGCATCGTCACGAAACAAGACATCGATGATCAGACCCAAAAGACACTCGCCGCGCAGAATGCCGTGACGGCCGCCGCGCTGGCCGCCCTGCAGCGCATCGAAAAGGAGCAGACGAAGCTCGCCGCGCAGATCCGGAACGGCCGGGGGAATGACTGATCATGGCCACGCTCTATTACATCCAGGCTGGAGCGACCGAGACCGAGCTGCCGTCCGCCAGCGGATCGGGCCTGCGCGTCAACCGCAAGGTCGGCGCGGTTTCCACCGCCTCGTGGGAGTGCTGCTCGCCGTGCGACTCGGCTCCGGTCTGGCCGTTCGGCACCGCCGTCACCGTCCTGCGCCGCACCGGCGGCACCCCCGAGATCCTCTTTCAGGGCAAGATCGTTTCCGCGCGCGGCGACGGCACCCCGACCTCCGAGAAAATCGCCTACACCGCCGCCGACGCCTGGTGGGACCTGGAGCGCGAGATCTACTGCCAGACGCGCAAGATCGCCAATGCCGAGGGAACCCTCTCAGACGCCATCTACGCGCGCGCCCTGCTCTGCCAGGCCGACGACGGCACGCGCCTCACGGCCGCCGCCATGTGCGAGGCGCTGACCGATTACGCCGCGTCGCTCGGCATCGCCCTGCAGTCCGGCACGTTCGACGCTCCCGTCACGCCGCCCTGGGACGAGATCATCGACAAGACCGTCGCTGAGGTCATTCTGCGCACGCTGCTCTGGCAGCCGGACGCCGTGCCGTGGATCGATCACTCCACCGTCCCACCGACGCTCAACGTCACGCGCCGCGGCTCCATGACCGCCACCGCCGTCGCGCTGACGGCGCTCTCGCAGTGCCACGTGCGCGCCTATCCCGAGCTGCAGATCAGCGGCTGCGTGGTGACCTTCGAGTTTTCCAACGCGCGCGGCCGCACCGTCGCCGAGCAGACGGCCGGCGATCCCGACGCGCTCGGCTGCGCCCGCATGACGATCCCGTTGGAGCACGAGTCCGGCCAGCCCGGCCCGTCGCAGGAGATCAAGACCGTTGCGCTGGGCGATTACACCGAGGTGGCGTGGTGGCAGAAGATGTTCCCCTGGCTGCCCTCCGACGCGCAACTGGACGACTTCCTCGTCACGCCGGTGCAGCCGGACGGCTTCACGAACATCCTGACGGCGGGCGTGATCACCGGATGGATGCAGGACGAGCTCGGGCTCGACGCGGGGTCCTTCACGGTGGAGTGCAACGTCGTCGAGATGTCCGTGGACGGCCGCACCTACACGAAAAAGGCCCTGTCGCGCACCTTCACGCTGACGAACGCGCACTCGAAAAACTACATCGGCCGCTATGAGCCGTCATGGTCGGAGGCTCCTCCGGCGGGGCTTGCAGCCGCGTTCTACGCCGCCGCAGGCGCGCTGCAATACGGCGGAAACATCGCTTTCAGCGAGGAGGAGTGCGTGGCCGGACGCGCCCTGCTCGGCCGCGTGGTCAACGTCACCGGCGGGCTTACAGCCTGGGCGACCATGCGCGCGGCCGTCGTCGCCGTCGACGAGGATTTCGACGCGGGCACGACCGATGTCGAGCTCGGTCCCGCCGCGCACCTCTCCCCGCAGGACATGACGGCGCTGATCCGCGCGTCGCGCTGGCGCAGCACGTGGTCTCCCCTCAGCCGCACGGACGGCGGCGTCCCCGAGCAGAGCGATACGGACGCCGACCCGTTCGCTCCCGAGGAGAGCGCCTCCGATTCCCCCGGCCGGCTAGCGGCGCTGTTGATCGAGCACGACGAGGGCGGAACGGTCAACGTGGACCCCAAGTCGCATCTGGACGCGGGTCAGGACGCGCATTTCCGCGAGCTGGTCATCCCCGACCGCGGCGGAAAAACCGCCACAAAGTTCAAGGTCCTCGCGGCGGGCGGCAAGGCGGCCGCCGAGGGCGACACCAACGAGGGCGAAATGCAGGAAACCGGCGACGGCGACGGCACCGGTACCGGCGACGACGGTACCGGAACGGACGGCGGCCCGTCGGCATGCGGCGAGGGCGGTTTCCCCGGCGCGAACGGCGACGGCGCGTTTTCTCGGGGCGACGACGACTGGTCAACGAACATACGCGGCAACGGCGGCACCTCACCCGGCAACAACGAGGGCGGCGACGACTTCCCCGGCAAGACGGACGCCTGCTGGTAACACACGAAAGGAATCCATCATGTCCATGTCCACGGCACTGAATCTCCCCTACACCCGTTTCGTGCGGCAGGCCTCCACGGCGACCTGCTCGAACCCGCAGTGGCACGCCCTGATGCTGGAGTGTCTGGAGCGCCTGAAAACGGCCGACTGGACCGAGTCCATGGCCGATCCCGCCGCCGTCGCCATGCCGATCAACAATCCGCTGACGTTTGTCCACGACGACCGCTACGACGCGTTCAAGGCCAGCCGCACGGTGGCCGATTCCGGCATGCAAAGCTGCCACATGGGCATGGCGGCTTACCGCTACAAGCTCCCCGCAGACGCGTCGGATACGTTTATCTCAGCGCTGGCTTTTTCGGCCGGAGCCGACAAGTTCGCCTCGGCCGGTCTCAACATCTCGGCCGTGCTGTCCGATTCGCCGTCGCCTCCAAACGGATGGGACCTCCTGCGAGCTGGCGGGCACGGCTCGGCTGTCGACGCGACCGGCGCGTTCCGCTCGGCCTCCGCCGCGACCGTCACGTTCTCCGGACTGCCCAAGGATGGAGACTCGGTCACCGTCGCCTCCAAGACGTACCGCCTCAAGCGGGCACCCTCCGCCGTCAACGACGTGCTGCTGGGCTCTTCCGTCGCGGCGACCGTGGCCTCGCTCGCGCACGCGGTCAACGGCGACGGCACGCCGGGCACCGATTACTATACCGGAACCGTTACGCAGGACGGCATCACGGCCGCCGCCGGAACATCGAGCCTGACCATCGCGGCCGCGACCGGCGCGGCTCCCTCGGTGACGTGCTCGTCCGCCTTCCTCGCTTCCCGGACGGTCGGCATCCTGCCGTCCGCCGAATACCTGGTCTCCGCAGACCAGAACAAGGCCGCCGCGTTCAGCCTGGACCTGTCCGCCGTCACGGACGCGTACCTCTACCTCTACGTGATCGTGATGCTGTACGACTACACCGATTACCGGCTCTCGCGCCAGTACTGGATCGAGGGCAGCGGCGTGCTCAACGGGGCCTATGTGCTGACCACCTTCGACGGAGCTGTCACGCCCGACGCGGCCGACCTCGGCAGGCTGTCCGTGCTCTCCGGCGGCGTTTCTCCCGCCCCGCTGAATCCCGCCGACGCCGCGCGCCGCGAGCTCGTCATGCGCGACACCGTGCTGCCCCGCGCGACCTCCGCCTGCGCCGTGTCGGCGCTGCCCGCCGTCTTCGCCAGGTTGCGCGCCTCCGGGGCGGAACAGGTCGACGTGTCGGCCCGCCCGCTGGCCGTCCCGCGCGATACGCAGCTCGGCCTGTCCTGCTCGCTGGTCCGCACGCCCGGCAGCGGACCGACGCTCTATGACTGTTGGCGCTACGCGGCCTGCCCTCTTGCCGTGCACGTGGCCCTGCCGCCCGCGTTCCGTCCCGCCTCGCTCTCGGTGACCAACCCCGCCGGCTCCGCCGCGCTGTCCGTCAGCGGGGCCGACGTGCGCCTGTCCTTCTGGTGGCTGCCCGAGCAGCTCGCCGCGCTGGCCACGGTCGGAGAGTTGTTAGCGGCACCCGCCGCGCTGATCGGCGGCGCGCCGGCCGGGGCGACGCCGCTCGGCCGCTGCGTCATGCCGTCGTCGCTCGCCGCCGCGTCCTCCTTCAGGCTTCCCGTCTCCGGCATCGAGGCGGGCGCATGGGGCACGCTGCTGGTGATCCCGTGGATCGCGCGCGTGACGGCCGCGCAGCTTCCGTACGGCGTTCCGGTCGGCATCGAGCCCGGTCTGGACGTCGCCGACGACGCCGTCTCTGGATCGGCCTGGTCCCCGGATCTCGAATTCATCAAAGCATAAGGAGTACCCATGTCCCGCAAAACAATCGCGATCACCCTCTTCCTATTGTCCTACGCGTCCGTGTGGGCTATCGGCCTGCCGCCGTCCGGCGCGCCCACCAACGTGGTCCCCGAGAACGCCTCCGTGGACGTGTCGCTGGCCACGGCCTGGTCGTGGACCGGGGTCACCAATGCCACGTCCACCAACGCGACGGGCTACGTGTTTTCCATGTGGCTCACCGCCGCCCCCTCCTCCACCGTGACGGTGTATCAGGCCGATGAATTCTATGTCCACGGATCAGCCCTGCTCGCCGCGACGAACTACAGTTGGCGCGTGATCGCCACGAATCTGGTCGGCAGCGCGACCGGCGGCGTGTGGACGTTCACGACCGAGGGGTTTGCGCCCTCCCCGCTGGCCTCCGGAGCCGAGGCGCTGCCTGTCTCGGAAGACAACGACGGCGACGGTCTTCCAGATCTCTGGGAGTCGTCCTTCGGCCTGTCGACGAACGCGGTCACGGGCGCGGCCGGCGTCAACGGTGCCGACGGAGATCCGGACGGCGACGGCCTCAGCAACATGGCGGAGTACCTGGCCGGCTATTCCGTCATCGGCGGAAACACCTACAGCAACTTCACGTGGGCCGTTTCCGGGCTCAGCCCGACCAACTCCCGTTCGCTCGGCGGGACCTACAGTGACTATTGGATTCTCGCCGACCCCTCGCACCGCGTGCGCCTCGGCTGGATGTTCTCCGACAGGGATTTCGTCGACACCGCGTGGGAGGAGGCCGCCTCCAACTCCGTGTCGCCCCGCGTGTACGACGAGGGCCTCACGGACGGCTGGTCGTCCTGGGACGCCTGGTCGCGCTGCCGCAGACATTCCTACGCGGTGACGAACACGCCCGCCGACATCACGCTGCGCTACGGCGGCGTGCAGTCATCGGCGGGCACTTTCACCGTCTGCGCCTACACGGACTTTTACAAGGCTCCCGATGCCGTGTTCACGCTCTACGGTCTCAACGCGGTACACCTCGGGGCGCTGCCGGTCTCGGGGGCGCTGCGCCCGACGTCCGTCTATTGGATAGCGTTCGCGGGGTCGACCTGGACAGAGGGTTCCCCGTTCGGCGCGGCCAGCCCGTTCGGCGCGGCGTCCGTCGGCTGGGACCGCGCGTCCGTCTCCATCGAGCTCACGGACGCGACTCCGGGTTATATCCGACACGCGATTTCGTCGTCCGCCTTGGGAACGCACGTCCGTGTGTACCGCATGAGCGTGGACGAGAACGTGTCCTACCAGGAAAAAGTGTTGGACGCGACCGTCTGCCTGCGGGACTTCGTTACCGAGGCCGATTTTATGGCCGCCGGGATACTGTCGCCGGACTGGGGACTGGTCGGCGTGCCTGACTATTTGAACCGCTCGCTGATCGTGTACAACGTCATGGAGGGAGACAGCCCGTTGCTGACCAACAGCGTGATCGCCGTCTACACCAACAGGCCGGACGAGGCCAGGGCCGTGGCTGTGCCCGTGAGTCCCTTGGGCGGAGGTTATGTCTACGATTCGCGCCCGACATTTAAGTGGACGATGCCGGCGTCTTACACGGCCTTTACCATCGAGCTCAAGCGCGGCTCATCAACCGGAAGCACCGTCTACGCCTCCGGAGCCCTTCAGGTGCCCTGCCGCGACGCCGCCGGGAACTGTGTCTGGACGGCTCCCGTGTATGCCGGCGGCCGTATGCCGGACGGAGATGTTTTTGAGGCCGGTTCGGTATACGCCTGGCGCGTGATCGCGATGAACGCCAAGTTCAGCAACACGGCGAGCAACTGGTCCGGCTGGCAGCTCTTCCGCCTGGAGACGGGTACGCCTTCAGCGGCACCGGGAAGGGGAGTGATCCACGCCCGCGTCAAGTATTTCGGAGCGGCCACCAACAGCCTGGCCAACCGTGTGCGCGTGCAGACCTTCCGCGACGCCTCCTTCGTTGGCGATCCTGTAGCCGAATACACATTAAGCGGCAGCAACCTGCTGGCGCTCACCACCTCATCGCCCGCCACCAACGCCCTGCTCGGAGTCAGCGTCACGGCCCCCGTCTACCTGCGCGCCTTCATTGACCACAACCTCAACGGCGTTCGCGACGAGTGGGAGTCATGGGGCTATGTAAACCACGTCGGTACCGCAGCATCGGCCAGGCTTCCGTACGATCCACGTCCGGTCTACGCCGGGCGCGGCGCGGCGATCCCCGTGGTCGACATCATGATTCAGGACGCCGATTCCGATCAAGACTGGTTTCCGGACGCATGGGAATACGAGCGGAACCCATCTGCCAGTGATTTCTTGTCTCTCACTGGTCCTGCCGTTGGCACATCGGACAGCCCAGAGGTCAACCCCACACTAACTCTGACGCTTCCCTGACCCCGTTTAAATCTTAACTGCAAGCCCCGTGCAACGTCCGTACAGACCTCTTGCGCGGGGCTCTTTATTCTCGCCCTTCCTCACACCGTTGTCTCTTTTCCTCATTCTGCGCGCCGCTCTTCG
>JADHEF010002022.1_pt1 | contig 10343 bp, 10 predicted proteins | sample 8952391 | NCBI WGS metagenome assembly JADHEF01 (sample SAMN16124439, study PRJNA663245) | bioreactor sludge metagenome | isolation source: sludge (nitrite) | place: India:Bengaluru | collected 2019-02-28
CGAACTGCCGCGCCGCGAGGGGGCGGTGTCGGCCGCGCCCTACGGCAGCGCCAGCATCCTGCCGATCACCTGGATGTACATCCGCATGATGGGCGGCAAGGGTCTGCGCGAGGCCTCGCAGATGGCCATCCTCAACGCCAACTACATCGCGCGCCGATTGGCGCCGCATTACCCGGTGCTGTATTCGGGCAAGGATGGGCTGGTGGCGCACGAATGCATCCTCGACCTGCGCCCGATAAAGGACGCCAGCGGCGTCACCGTGGACGACGTGGCCAAGCGCCTGATCGACTTCGGCTTCCATGCCCCGACCATGTCCTTCCCGGTGGCCGGCACCTTGATGATCGAGCCGACCGAAAGCGAGCCGCTGGGCGAGCTGGACCGCTTCTGCGAGGCGATGATTGCCATCCGCGACGAAATCCGCGCGGTCGAGGCCGGCACGCTCGACAAGGGCGACAACCCGCTGTGCAACGCGCCGCATACCGCCGCCGAGCTGGCCGGCGAGTGGACCCATCCCTACGGCCGCCGGCAGGCGGTGTATCCGTTGGCCTCGCTGGTGGACGGCAAGTACTGGCCGCCGGTGGCGCGCGTGGACAATGTCTACGGCGACCGCCACCTGGTGTGCTCGTGCGCGCCGATCGAAGCTTATGCCGACAACGCCTGATACCGGAGCCCGACGATGAGCGACACGCTTCTCAAGACCCCCTTGCATGCACTGCACCTGGAGCTGGGGGCGCGCATGGTGCCGTTCGCCGGCTACGACATGCCGGTGCAATACCCGGCCGGGGTGTTGAAGGAACACCTGCACACCCGCCAGGCCGCCGGCTTGTTCGACGTCTCGCACATGGGCCAGATCCGCCTGCATGGCGAGGGCGCCGCCGCCGCGCTGGAGACGCTGGTGCCGGTGGACATCGTCGACCTGCCTGTCGGCCTGCAGCGCTATGCGCTGTTCACCAACGACGAGGGCGGCATTCTCGACGACCTGATGGTGGCCAATGCCGGCGACCACTTGTTCCTCGTCGTCAATGCCGCCTGCAAGGATGCCGATTTGGCGCACCTGCGGGCGAAGATCGGCGACAAGTGCGAGATCGAGCCACTGTTCGAGCAGCGTGCCTTGCTGGCCCTGCAGGGGCCGAAGGCGGTGGACGTGCTGGCCCGTCTGGCGCCGCAGGTCGCGGCGATGACCTTCATGCAGTTTGCCACGCTGGAATTGCTGGGCGTGTCATGCCACGTCAGCCGCTCAGGCTATACCGGCGAGGACGGCTACGAAATCTCGGTGCCGGTCGAGCAGGCCGAAGCCTTGGCTCGGCGCCTGCTGGCCGATCCGGACGTGTTGCCGATCGGCCTGGGCGCGCGCGACTCGCTGCGTCTGGAAGCCGGCCTGTGTCTGTACGGGCACGACATGGACACCGCCACCACGCCGATCGAAGCCAGTCTGGCCTGGGCGATTTCCAAGGCCCGTCGCGCCGACGGCATGCGTGCCGGCGGCTTCCCCGGCGCGGCCCGCGTGTTCGCCCAGCAGAGAGACGGCGTGGCACGCAAGCGCGTCGGCCTGTTGGCCCAGGCCAAGGCCCCGGTGCGCGAGGGCGCCGAGCTGGTGGATGCAGACGGCACGGTGATCGGCAGCGTCACCAGCGGCGGCTTCGGCCCGACGCTGGGCGCACCGGTGGCGATGGGCTATGTCGATGCCGCACATGCGGCCATTGGCAGCGAGGTGTTCGCGCTGGTACGCAACAATCGCATTCCGGTGACGGTGGCGAAGACGCCGTTCGTGCCGCAGCGTTACTACCGCGGCTGATCCACCGGCCGGCCATGCCATGATGCGGGCAGTTCACCGCGTCTTGGCATGGCATTCGCGTATGGTGGCCGTCCTCCACGCAACGAGGGCACGACATGATGCGCCTGATCGGCATTTCCGGGAGCCTGCGCAAGGGCTCCTTCAATACGGCATTGCTGCGTACTGCGCAGGAGTTGATGCCTGCGGGGGCCACGCTGGAGATCGCCACGATCGACGGCATTCCCCTGTACGACGGCGATCTCGAAGCCGAGCAGGGCATCCCGCCGGCCGTGGCCGCCCTGAAGGACGCCATCGCCGGGGCCGACGGCGTGCTGCTGGTCACGCCCGAGTACAACAACGGCATGCCCGGCGTGTTCAAGAACGCGATCGACTGGGCATCGCGGCCGCCGCAGGACAGCGAGCGGGTGTTCAAGGGCCGGCCGTTTGCGGTCATCGGTGCCTCCCCAGGCGGTTTCGGCACCATCCTCGCCCAGGATCACTGGCTGCCGGTATTGCGCACGCTCGGCACGCGGCCGTGGTTCGGTGGCCGCCTGATGGTGGCCCGCGCCGGCAACGTGTTCGTGGACGGTCGGTTGGCCGATGCCGATATCCGCAAGCGGCTGGCGGATTTCATGACCGGCTTCGTGGCATCCATCCAGACAGGTGCCTGATCGCCCTTCCGCTCTATATGCCGGCCAAAGCGCGCCGGCATGCCTGTCTCGGTTGCCTGCCTCAGCCTCAGCCATCGGGCAAGCTGCCAGCACAAGCTTCGAGCCGCCGCTGCGATGCTTTCGCCGAAGAACTTTCGCCCGATCACGACGTATTCGAGGCCACCGATCAACTGAGCGGTGCGGTCGCGGACCTCGATCGAATGGGTGTGGCCGGACGGGTGCAGTTCGCAGCAGGCATCAAGCATGCCGCAATGATCCGGGTGCCGTCCTGGCGCGGGCTGTCGGGCACAGGCATGCATCACCTTGGCGATTGATTCGCCGGCGTGCCCGTCTCCCCGTTCCGAACAGCCATCGAGCAGGCACTTTGTGCAATGCCGCTGTTGCCGATGCAGTCGATCGCATGGCGATGGCCTTCGATGGAGGACCGGCAGGCCTTTCCCCGCGGGAACCGCCTCGGGAAACGAAATCAGCCCGGCAAGTGCTCCAGCACGTATTCGGCGGAGGACACCTTGAACTCGCCCGGTGCCTCGACATACAGCGCGCGGACGATGCCGTCCTCGGCATACAAGGCAAACCGCCGGCACCGCATGCCCATGCCGTTGGCGCTGGCATCGAGTTCCAGCCCCAGCGCGCGGGCGAGGTCGCCGTTGCCGTCGGACAGCAGGGGCAGGCCGTCGGGCACGTGCTGCTCCCTGGCCCATGCCTGCATCACGAACGGGTCGTTGACCGACACGCCGATCACCGCGATGCCGCGGCGCAGGAAATCGTCCAGATGCTCCACGTAGCCGGGCAGGTGGCGTGCCGAACATGTTGGGGTGAACGCGCCGGGCACGCCGAACAGCACGGCCTTGCGCCCGCGGAACAGGGTGCGGGTGTCGATGTTTTCGATGCCTTCGCGGATGCGCTTGAGGACGACCTCGGGAATGCGCTCGCCAATCTGGATCGACATGCCGGTACTCCTTGATGAACGAAGGGTGGAAAGTGCGCTGCAAAAGCAGCGTCGGTGCATTGAAACCACGGGCCGTGGCGTCCATTTGCATTGATGCGACAGCCGTGGCCGTCGCATGCATGTACACGAAAAGGAGATCTCAATGAACATCCTACGTTATCGCCCCATCTCCTCGCAGGATGCGTTCCGCAGAGACCTGGAGCAGGCTTTGGAGCGCTATGCCGCGCCGGCCGCAGATGGCGATGACTCCGCCGTCGCCACCGCGGACTGGGTGCCGAGCGTGGACATCCGCGAGGAACCGTCGCGTTTCGTGCTGTGCGCCGATCTGCCTGGCATGGAGCCGGCCGACATCGAAGTGTCGATGGACAAGGGCATCCTGACCCTGAAGGGCGAGCGCAAGGCGGAGAGCTGCGGCGAAGGCGCCGGTTTCTCGCGCATCGAACGTCGGTACGGCCGTTTCCATCGCCGCTTCGCCTTGCCCGACAGCGCCGATGCCGAGCGCATCACCGCCATCGGCCATCAGGGCGTGCTGGAAATCGTGATACCGAAGAAACCCGAAACCACGCCGCGCCGCATCCAGGTGGGCGCGCAGCAGGCCTCCGGCCCGGCGTCGGTGCAATGATGGCGTGACGCGCACCGGCGTTGCGCTGGAGTGCGCAATGCCCGCTGACGCTAGAATCGTCTGCGACCGCAGCGAACCGGCCCGCGCCGCGAGGTGGCGGGCCGTTCCTTTTCGAGGTGATGGATGGAATTCAAGGACTACTACACGACGCTTGGCGTCGAGCCCAGCGCGGGCGAGGCGGAGATCAAGACCGCCTACCGCCGGCTGGCACGCAAGTACCACCCGGATGTGAGCAAGGAAGCCGATGCCGAGGACAAGTTCAAGGCCGTAAACGAAGCCTACGAGGCCTTGCGCGATCCGGAAAAGCGCAAGGCCTACGACCAGCTGCGCGCGCAGGGTTACCGCCCGGGCGAGGAATTCAATCCGCCGCCCGGCGGTGGCCAATATTACGGGCATGACGGCGGTTTCGATTTCGAGGACGTATTCGGCAACGCCGGTGGCGGCGGTGCCGGCTTCAGCGACTTCTTCGAGAGCCTGTTCAATCGTGGCCGTGGTGGCGCCCGTGGCGGCTCGCCGCGCCAGGAAGGTCCGGGCGACACCCGCGCGCGTCTGGCCGTGCCGCTGGAGACCGTCTATCGCGGCGACAGCCTGCGCATCACCATCAACGGCAAACAACTGGACGTGAAAGTGCCCAAGGGCATCCGCCCGGGGCAGTCGATCCGTCTGGCCGGGCAGGGCAGCAATGGCGGCAATCTGCTGCTGCAGGTCGAATATGCGCCGCATCCGCAGTTCGAGGTGGACGACCGCAACATCCTCTACACGCTGGAACTGACCCCGTGGCAGGCCGCACTGGGCACCAGCATCGGGGTGCCGACCCTGGGCGGCACGGTGGAACTGAAGATTCCCGCCGGTTCCGACGCCGGGCGCAGGCTGCGCCTGCGTGGCCGCGGTCTGCCGGGAACGACGCCGGGCGACCAGATCGTCGAACTGGAAATCAATGCACCGGTGCCGGTCAACGACGCGCAGCGCAAGGCCTACGTGCAACTGCAGAAGGCATTCGAGGGCAAGAAGGCCGCCGAAAGCTGAAATGGCATCTATCCGTGCCTTCCGGGCAGCACGTATGCAAAGCCCGGCATCGCGCCGGGCTTTACGGTTTCAGGCGGGGGGCGCCGGCGGTGCGGGTACGGCGCCCTGGCCGAACACGCGTTCGATCACTTCGGCCAGCTGCTCTTCGGAGAAGGGTTTGGTGATGTAGGCCCGGGCCCCTTGGCGCATGCCCCACATGCGGTCGGTGTCCTGGTCCTTGGTGGTCACCAGGATCACCGGGATATGGGTGGTGCCGGCATCCTTGTTGAGCGTGCGGGTGGCCTGGAACCCGTTGAGGTTGGGCATCACCACGTCCATCAGGATCAGGTCGGGCAGTTCGGCGCGGGCCACGGCCACGCCGGCTGCACCATCCTCGGCCGTCAGGGTTTCGTGGCCGAGTTTCTGGACCAGACGCTGGATGCCGAGCAGTTGCGACGGTGAATCGTCGACGATCAGAACGCGTGCCATCGTGTTCCCCTGTGAAGGCTGACCCCCCTGGCCGGCATGTGAAGTTTAGACGCTCGTCCCAATTCAGGGTAGCGGGGGCGTCGAGCCGTCGATCCGCACCAGCGTGCGCCCGAAGGAGTCGCCGCGCAGCATTCGCTCGAAGGTGTCGGGCAATTCGGCCAACCCGATTTCGCGGGTGCAGATGCGTTCGAGCTGGCGCGGTTTCCATTCACCGGCCAGCTTTTCCCAGATTTTCTCGCGGATGTCGCGGGCGGTGCCGGCCGAGGCGATGCCGATCAGCGACACCCCGCGCAGGATGAAGGGCATGATGCTGGCCGGCAGGTCGGGCGTGGCCACCAGCCCGGCGCTGGCGACGTTGCCGTAGGGCGCGGTCTGGGCCAGCAGGCTGACCAGCATCGGCCCGCCGACGTTGTCCAGCCCGCCGCCGAAGCGTGCCGATTCCAGCGGGCGCGTGGTGGACAGTGCATCGCGGCCGAGCACGTCGGTGGCGCCCAGCGACTTCAGGAAATCCGCCTTGCCGGCCTTGCCGCTGACCGCATGCACGTCGAACCCGGCGCTGGCGAAGATGTCCACCGCCAGCATGCCCACGCCGCCGGTGGCACCGGTGACCACCAGCGGGCCGTGTGCCGGGGTTTGCCGGTTCTCGACCAGACGGTACAGCGCCAGCGCGGCGGTGAAGCCGGCGGTGCCGAGGATCATGCATTCGCGCTGGCTCAGCCCGGCCGGTTGCGGGATAACGGCCCGCGAGGGCAGGCGCACGTACTCGGCATAGCCGCCATCCAGCGTTTCGCTCAGGCCGCAGCCGGTGGCAAGCACGGCATCGCCTTCGCGGTAGCGCGGGTCGGTGGACGCCGCCACGTGCCCGGCCACGTCGATGCCGCCCACCAGCGGGAAGCGGCGCAGTATCTTGCCCGTGCCGGTGCCGGCCAGCGCGTCCTTGTAGTTGACCGACGAATACGCCGCCTTGATCACCACTTCGCCCGGGCTCAGTTCGTCCAGCCGCAGCGTTTCCGGGCCGCTGCGATAGCCGGCTTCGTCGTTGCGGATGCGGAAGGCGGTGAAGGTCTCGGGCAGGGGCATGGGACGTTCTCTCGTGGTGCGGTTGCCGGCATTTTCGCACGGCAGATCAAGTGCTCGGGCCGACACCGTCTGCCGGAGTGGGCTCAAAGGCCATGTCGGTGCGATGCCGGAATGTGGCGTGTATTTCCGGTATGCCGCCCTGCGGAATGCGCAGCTGCAGCCTCCGGGAAAACCCGCTCCATCATCGCTTGGCGAGGCATGTCGTCGATCCGCGCGGCCATGGCATCGGAAGCGCCGGGACAATGGTCGCGTCGCCACGCGCCGAGGCATTTCCGTACTTGCAGGAAACTCAGCCCATCATGGCCTTGCGGCGTTTTTCGTCGATCCACTTGCTCGCCTGTGCCGGCACATAGCCGCGCATCCAGCCGAGCAGGGTGTCGATGTCCTCGCCATGCCACAGGTCGGCACGCTGGTCAGGGTGCAGGAAACGCTGCTCGACCATGCGGTCGATCATCGCGATCAGCGGCTGGTAGAAGCCGTCCACGTCGAGGAAGGCGCAGGGCTTCTGGCCGATGCCGAGCTGGCGCCAGGTGAGCATCTCGAAGATTTCTTCCATCGTGCCGAAGCCGCCGGGCAGGGCGACGAAGCCGTCGGACAGCTCGAACATGCGGCGCTTGCGCTCGTGCATGGTTTCCACGATTTCCAGCCGGGTCAGGCCGCGATGGGCCACTTCCCATTCGGCCAGCTGGCGCGGAATGACGCCGATCGCTTCGCCGCCGGCTTCAAGCACGGCGTTGGCGACGGTGCCCATCAGGCCGACGTTGCCGCCGCCGTAGACTAGTTGCAGGCCTTCGGCGGCGATGCGCCGGCCCAGGGCGACGGCGTGTTCGGCGTAGACCGGCTTGTTGCCGGCATTGGAGCCGCAGTAGACGCAGACGGATTTCATGGTTTCTCCGGTATCGATTCCGCGGGCTGGCCCGTGAAAAAAAGACGGCCGCCGCATCCCGAAGGACACGGCGGCCGCAAAACGTTGCAACTCAGTTGATCTTGTGGATTGATCGCTTGGCCACGGACATGGCGGCGTCGTGCACGGCTTCGGACAGGGTCGGGTGCGCATGGCAGATGCGCGCCAGATCGTCGGCCGAACCGCTGAACTCCATCGTCAGCACGCCCTCGTGAACCAGCTCGGACACGCAGGCGCCGATCAGATGCAGGCCCAGCACGCGGTCGGTCTCGGCATCGGCGATCACCTTGACGAAGCCGGTGGGCTCGGCCATGGCGACGGCGCGGCCGACCGCGGCGAACGGGAAGCTGCCGGTCTTGTAGGCCACGCCTTCGGCCTTGAGCTGCTGCTCGGTCTTGCCGACCCAGGCGATTTCCGGCTCGGTGTAGATCACGTACGGAATGGTGTCGAAGTTGACGTGGCCCGGCAGGCCGGCGATCAGTTCGGCCACCGCGATGCCTTCCTCGAAACCCTTGTGCGCCAGCATCGGCCCGCGCACGCAGTCGCCGATCGCCCACACACCGTCCACGCCGGTGTGGCAGTGCTCGTCCACCACGATCTGGCCGCGTTCGTTGAGCTGCACGCCGGTGCCTTCGGCCAGCAGCCCTTTGGTGGCGGCGCGGCGGCCCACGGCCACCAGCAGGCGGTCGACGGTCAGGGTCTTTTCGCCTTCGGCATCGGTGTAGGTGACGACGACTTCCTTCTTCTTGCCCTTGCCGATGATCTCGGTCTTGGCCACCTTGGCACCGAGGCGGATGTCCAGGCCCTGCTTCTTGAATTCCTTGGCGGCGGTCTTGGATACCTCGGCATCGGCGGCGGGGAGGAAATCCGGCAGGCCTTCGAGGATGGTGACCTCGGCGCCGAGGCGGCGCCACACGCTGCCCAGTTCAAGGCCGATCACGCCGGCACCGATCACCGCCAGACGGGCCGGCACCTCGGTGAAGTCCAGCGCGCCGATGTTGTCGACGATGTACTCGTTGTCGAACTTGGCGAATGGCAGCTCGATCGAATCCGAGCCTGCGGCCAGGATCACGTTGGTGCCCTTGAGCTCGACGTCGCCGCCTTCGTGCTGGGCCACCTTGACCACGTTGCCCGGCTGCAGCTCGGCGCGGCCATAGTAGGTGGCGACCTTGTTGCCCTTGAACAGCATGGCGATACCGCCGGTGAACTGCTTCACGATCTTGTCCTTGCGGGCAATCATCGCCGGGACGTCCATCTTGGCGTCCTTGAAGCTGATGCCGTGCTCGCCGAACAGGTGCTGCATGTTGTAGTACTGGTGCGAGGAGTCCAGCAGTGCCTTGGACGGGATGCAGCCCACGCGCAGGCAGGTGCCGCCCAGGGCCGGCTTGCCGTCCTTGCCCAGCGCCGCATCGACGCAGGCGACCTTCATGCCCAACTGGGCGGCGCGGATCGCCGCGTGATAGCCGGCCGGGCCGGCACCGATGACGACGACGTCGAATTGTTCGCTCATTTCAGACCTCGGGATGGACGCGTCCCGCACGGGGACGACGGAAATTGCCGGATGCGCGGGCGCGGAAGCCGACGACGGCGTCCGCGCCCCTGATGGCCGGGATTACAGGCCGAACAGCATGCGGTCCGGGTTTTCCAGCTGGTTCTTGATGTCCACCAGGAACTGCACCGAGTCCTTGCCGTCGATGATGCGGTGGTCGTAGGACAGCGCCACGTACATCATCGGCGCGATCACGACCTGGCCGTTCTCGGCGATCACGCGCTCCTTGATGGCATGCATGCCGAGGATGGCGCTCTGCGGCGGGTTGACGATCGGCGTGCTCATCAGCGAGCCGAAGGTGCCGCCGTTGGTGATGGTGAAGGTGCCGCCCTGCAGTTCTTCCAGGCTCAGCTTGCCGGCGCGGGCCTTCTGCGCGTAGTCGGCGATGCCCTTCTCGATGTCGGCGAAGGACTGGCGCTCGACGTTGCGCAGCACCGGCGTCACCAGACCCTTGTCGGTGGACACGGCGATGGAGATGTCGGCATAGCCGTGGTAGACCACGTCGTCGCCGTCGATCGAGGCATTGACCAGCGGGAAGCGCTGCAGCGCGTTGGCGGCGGCCTTCACGAAGAAGCTCATGAAGCCCAGCTTGATGCCGTGGGTCTTGACGAAGTCGTCCTGGAGCACCTTGCGCGCGGCCGACACCTTGGCGAGGTTGATCTCGTTGAAGGTGGTCAGCATGGCGATGGAGTTCTTGGACTCCATCAGGCGCTCGGCGATGCGCTTGCGGATGCGGGTCATCGGCACGCGTTCTTCCGGACGCGCACCGCCGCTCACGCCCGGGGTGCGGCCGGCGGCGTAATTGATCAGGTCGGCCTTGGTGACGGCGCCATGGCGGCCGGTACCGGCCACCTCGGCCGGGTTGATGCCCTGGGTGACGGCGGTGAAGCGCGCACCCGGAGGCAGGGCATCGACCGCGCTCTTGGCAGCCGGCGCCGGGGCAGCGGCCGCTGCGGCGGCCTTCGGTGCCGCAGCGGGAGCAGCGGCAGCCGGTGCCGGGGTTGCGGCCGGCTTGGCTTCGGCCGGTGCCGCGGCGGCAACCGCGCCTTCCTCGATGATGGCCAGCAACTGCTCGCTGGTGACCGTGTCGCCTTCCTTGAACTTGATTTCCTTCAGCACGCCGTCGGTGGGGGCGGGCACTTCGAGAACGACCTTGTCGGTTTCCAGATCCAGCAGGTTCTCGTCGCGCTTGACCGCATCGCCCACTTTCTTGTGCCAGGTGGCGATGGTGGCGTCGGAGACGGATTCGGGAAGGACTGGAACTTTGACTTCGGTGGCCATGTGGGCGTCCTGATGTATG
>JADHEF010002019.1_pt1 | contig 10340 bp, 9 predicted proteins | sample 8952391 | NCBI WGS metagenome assembly JADHEF01 (sample SAMN16124439, study PRJNA663245) | bioreactor sludge metagenome | isolation source: sludge (nitrite) | place: India:Bengaluru | collected 2019-02-28
GATTTCGTGCAGGGTCTTGCGCTTGTCCTGGAAGATCTTGTTGCGCGCCATGTCCTTGGCCTGCAGCACGCAGCGCTTGGCCGGACCGTGCATGTGCTCGACCAGGTCGCCCGCCAGTTGCCCGGCCAGCAAGGCGTGCTGCTGCTCGACGAAGGCGTGGGCGGCAGCGTTGGTCAGGTGCTCGATGGCCTTGCCACGCAGAATGGCCAGCTTGCGCCGGCGCGAGTCGCGAGGGCCGAGTTGGCGGTACGTTTCCGGCAGGTCATCACCGACCAGGTCGAGCAGCAGCGCCTCGACTTCGGCGTATTGCAGCAGCTCCATTTCCAGGCCGTCTTCGAGGTCGATCAGTGCATAGCAGATGTCGTCGGCAGCCTCCATCAGGTACACCAGCGGGTGGCGCGCCCAGCGTTGGTCTTCCAGTTGCGGCAGCCCCAGTTTGCGGGCGATCTGTTCGAGCAGGGGCAGTTCGCTCTGGTAGCTGCCGAACTTGTGCTTCTTGTAACCCATGGCGTCGGCGTGGCGCGCGCTCCAGGGGTACTTGAGGTAGGTGCCGAGGGTGGCATACGTCAGCCGGGTGCCGCCGTCGAACTGGTGGTACTCCAGCTGGGTAAGCACGCGAAAGCCCTGTGCGTTGCCTTCGAAGTTGAGGAAGTCGGCCCGCTCGTCGTCGTTCATGTCGTCCAGCCAGCCACGCCCGGCGGCTTGCTGGAACCAGTGGCGAATGGCGTCTTCGCCGGAGTGGCCGAAAGGCGGGTTGCCTATGTCGTGGGCCAGACAGGCCGACTGTACGATCATTCCCAGGTCACTGGGGGCGCACCAGTCCGGCAGGCTGTCGCGCAGAGTTTCGCCGACGCGCATGCCCAGCGAGCGACCGACGCAGCTGACTTCCAGCGAATGGGTCAGACGCGTGTGGATATGGTCGTTGCTGGAAACCGGGTGTACCTGGGTCTTGCGCCCAAGGCGACGGAAAGCGCCGGAGAAGATGATGCGGTCGTGGTCTTTGTGGAAGGGGCTGCGCCCGAGTTCATCGGCGCTATAAAGGGCTTTGCCCAGGCGTTCGCGGGTGAGCAGGGTGTGCCAGTCCAAGGCGCGGTCTCCTGTGGATCGAAGGCTTTAGCTTCCCGTGTCGTGTTCATCTGCGCAAGGGGCAGGGTGGTACCGCCCCTGGGTGGGGGCGGGTCATTCAGAACTCAGGGGCGGCGGTTGCCTTGCAGGTACAGGCGCACCAGCGGCAGCAAGCTGCTCCCCAGCCGCACCAGGCGCGCCAGGTTGCCGCTGCGCACGCCTTTGCCGGTGAGGAAGCCCAGCGCCACCACGGCGCCAATCCCCCACAAGGGCGCATGTTTGATCCCCAGGCCATCGTGCAGCGAGCTGCCCATGCCGCGCACACGGCGCAGCGGTTCCATCAGTTGCCCCGACTCGTGACGGATTTCCTGGCGGTGCATTTCCATGCGCAGGCGCAGCAGCGCCTTGCGCAGTTCGCGTGGGTTACGCGTGTTTGGCAGGTCTGGCAGGCTCATGGCAACAGGCGCTCCCGGTCCTTGGCAAGTTCTTCGAGGGTGGCGCCGAACGGCGATGACTCGTCGAACACCGCCGCCTTCAGGCGTAGCCCGCAGTACAGCGCGGCCATGCCATAGAACACGCACAGGCCGATGATACCGGCCAGGCGATAGCTGTCCCACAGCAGCACCAGCAACAGCCCGGACAGCGCCGTCAGCAGCAGCAGCGCAAATACCAGCGCCAGGCCGGCGAACAGCAGCAGGCTCAAGGTGCGTCCCTTTTGCTCCTGCAATTCGATGCCGAACAGTTCGATGTGGCTGTGCAGCAGGCCCAGCACGGCGGCGCCCAGGCGCCTGCCCGAGGCGCTGGCGCCGTTGGCGTCATTCTCCATGGGAACCCCTTAGCGCCGGTTGGCCAGCAGGCCGATCAACAGGCCGACGCCGGCGGCGATGCCGATCGCCTGCCACGGGTTTTCCTGCACATACTGCTCGGCGCTGCCCAGTGCGGCCTGGCCGCGTTCGCGCACCGAGTCCTGGGTCAGTTGCAGGGTTTCGCGGGCCTGGGCCAGGCGGTCGTGAATCTGTTCACGCAATTCGTCGGCCTGGTCGCCGGCCAGATTGGCAGTGTCGGCCAGTAGTTTCTCGGTGTCGCGCACCAAGGCCTGGAAGTCAGCCATCAATATCTCTTGTGCAGTCTTTGCCGATTTGCTGGCCATGGGTCTCTCCCTGTCGATTGAGTGTTGGTAATTCGAGTGATAGCACGCGCGGAAGGTTCAAGTGCCGTGCTGGTATGGGCCTTGCTAAGTGTTTGCCACGTTGCGGGGCACCGCCGTCGCGCCTTGCGCCGATTAAGGGCGCCCATGCAGCGAATACCGATAAACCTTAACCCAATCCACGACAAACCCAAGAAAAAACCACGCAGGCACCGCCCGGTTCGCCAAAACAGGGCAGGGGGCTGGCACCGATTCGGTGCAGGGATGCAGGTTCTTGAACTGTCCTGGTTCCTTCTCATGGGCGCCATTCTGGTGCTGGCCATGCATGCCGGCTTCGCGTTCCTCGAAGTGGGCACGGTGCGCCACAAGAACCAGGTTAACGCCTTGTCGAAGATCCTCAGCGATTTTGCCATCTCGGCGCTGGTGTACTTCTTTATAGGCTACTGGATCGCCTATGGCGTCAACTTCTTCCAGCCAGCGGCGACGCTGGCTGCCGATCATGGCTATGCGCTGGTCAAGTGCTTCTTCCTGCTGACGTTCGCGGCGGCGATACCGGCGATCATCTCCGGCGGCATTGCCGAGCGGGCGCGCTTTGTGCCGCAGCTGTGCGCCACGGCGTTGATCGTGGCGTTCATCTACCCGTTTTTCGAAGGTGTGGTGTGGAACGGCAACCTTGGCGTGCAGGCTTGGCTGCAGGCCCGCTTCGGCGCGCCGTTCCATGACTTTGCGGGGTCCGTGGTGGTGCATGCCATGGGCGGCTGGCTGGCGCTGGCGGCGGTGCTGTTGCTGGGTGCGCGCCGCGGGCGCTACCGCGATGGCCGGCTGGTGGCGTTTGCGCCGTCGAGCATTCCCTTCCTGGCGCTGGGTTCGTGGATCCTGATCATCGGCTGGTTCGGCTTCAACGTCATGAGCGCCCAGACCTTGCAGGGCGTCAGCGGCCTGGTGGCGATCAATTCATTGATGGCCATGGTCGGCGGCACCCTGTCGGCCCTGCTGGCCGGGCGCAACGACCCGGGCTTCCTGCACAACGGGCCGTTGGCCGGCCTGGTGGCCATCTGCGCCGGCTCCGACCTGATGCACCCGATCGGTGCGCTGGCCACAGGCCTGGTGGCGGGCGCACTGTTCGTCTGGACCTTCACCGCAGCGCAAAACCGCTGGAAGATCGACGACGTGCTGGGTGTGTGGCCGTTGCACGGGCTGTGCGGCGTCTGGGGGGGAATCGCCTGCGGCGTATTCGGTCAGACAGCCCTGGGAGGCATGGGCGGTGTCAGCCTGGCCAGCCAGTTGTTGGGCAGCCTGATGGGTGTGGTTGTGGCCTTGGCCGGTGGCTTTGCCGTGTACGGGGCAATCCGCGCGTTGCATGGCCTGCGCTTGAGCCATGAGCAGGAGTTTCAGGGCGCGGACCTGTCACTGCACCGCATTGGCGCCACCAGCCAGGATTGAGCCAGGTCAGGTGCACGGATGGCGGGACGGACCTAGAATAGGTTTTTCCCAGCCATACCGGAACGTACCCCATGCTGCCTGAATGCCAACTGTTCGGCACCCTCGGCTGCCACCTGTGCGAAGTGGCCGAGGCCGTGCTGATGCCCTTTGTCGATCACGGCCTGCTGGTTGAACTGGTCGACATCGCCGAGAACGAGGCCCTGTTCGAGCGTTATGGCCTGATCATTCCGGTGCTGCGGCGCTGCGACAACGGCGGCGAGTTGCACTGGCCGTTCGATGCCGAGCAGGTGGTGGCGTTTCTCGCGCAGTGATGGCTCCAGGGGAGCTGCGTCCCTGCTCCAAGGTGATGACGGTGAGCTGATGATCCGGTGCCTACATTCAGTCATCGGGAGCCTCGCCATGTTGATCACCCCGCATTTCACGCTTGATGAAATGATCGTTTCCCAGCTCGCCGCCAGGGACGGTTTTGATAACACGCCACCGCCGCAAGCCCGCGCCAACCTGCAGTTGCTGTGCGGGGCGCTCGAGCAGGTGCGCGCGCTGTTCGACGCACCCATCATCATCAGCAGCGGCTACCGCAGCGAGAAGGTCAACCAGCTGATCGGCGGCTCCCCGAATAGCCAGCACGTTCAGGGCCTGGCGGCAGATTTCACGGTGATTGAAGTCAGCCCGCGCGATACCGTGCGCAGAATCAGTAACAGCACCATCGCTTTCGACCAGTTGATCCTCGAATTCGATCGCTGGGTGCACTTGTCCGTGACGTGCGACACGCCCCGGCGCCAGGTGCTGACCGTGCGCAAGGGCGGCGGCTATCTGCCGGGGCTGCAATGAACCGCATTGACGGCGGCAAGGGGATGTTCGTATGCTGTATATAAATACAGTGTCGAGGTGAACCCATGCTCAACGTCGAGCAACTCAAGTACAGCGTCAACCGCATGCCCGTGGAGCGGGTGGCCGATGCCGTGCTGGAACTGCGCCTCGAAGGCCTGGTCACCGATGACCGTACCCCGTTCGGCAAGGTCCACTTCAATACCTGTTTCGCCGAGATCGAGGCCCTGTTCCAGCGTGCCGGTTACCACCGGGGGCTGGATGTAGTGGGTTACCAAGGGTTGCTGTACGCCCTTTACGACCCAGGCCGCTGGGAGCCGGTGCAGGTGCTGCGCTGGCTGAAGGAGCGCAGCGAGGCCATAGGCCAGGCTGGTTGAGGGCGCGGGCTTGGGGGATAATGCGCGGCCGTGAACGTTTCGAGCCCTGCCATGACCACGCCTTTCGACCCCGCCCGCCAGCAAGCCAGCACGGTGTGCCTGCCCCCCGGTAACTGGGCGACGGTGCTCGATTGCCTGTGTGACCATTTCAAGGCTATCGATCGCGCCCAGTGGCTCGACCGCTTTGCCCGTGGCCGGGTGCTGGATGCCGAGGGGCGGGCGGTTTCTGCCGAATTGCCTTACAAGCGCGGTATGCGTTTGCACTATTTCCGTGAAGTGCCGAACGAGCGACCAATCCCGGTGCAGGAAACGGTCCTGCATGTGGATGAGCACTTGGTGGTGGCCGACAAGCCGCATTTCCTGCCGGTGACGCCAACCGGTGAATACGTCGAGCAGACCTTGCTGCGCCGCCTGATCCGTCGTCTGGATAACCCGCACCTGGTGCCGCTGCACCGTATCGACCGTCACACCGCCGGGCTTGTGCTGTTTTCTGCCAACCCGCACAGCCGCAGTGCCTACCAGCGCCTGTTCCCCGAGCGGCGCATCGACAAGCGCTACCAGGCCATTGCCGCAGCCATGCCGCAGCATGAGTATCCGCTGGTACACAAAAGCCGGCTGGTGCATGGCGAGCCGTTTTTCCGCATGCATGAGGTAGAAGGGGAGGCCAACAGCGAGACGCTGGCCGAGGTGTTGGAGAAGAACGGTGAGCTGTGGCGCTATGGGTTGTCGCCGGTAACCGGCAAGACCCACCAATTACGCGTGCACATGGCGGCGTTGGGGGCGGGGATCAGCAACGACCCGTTCTATCCGCAGTTGCTGAACGAAGAAGATGACTATCAGCGGCCTCTGAAACTGCTGGCGCAGAGCCTGCGCTTCGAAGACCCGTTGAGCGGGGAAGAGCGGTATTTCGAGAGCCGGTTGCGGCTGGATTGGTAACGCGGTAAGTCGGACTCACTCGGTCGTTGTAGGAGCGGCCTTGTGTCGCGAAAGGGCCGCCCCCCCGCCCCCCCTCCCCCCCTGCGCCCCCCCCCCCGGGGGCCCCGGCCCCCCCCCCCCCCCCCCACCAACGGCCGCTCCTACAGGGGCCGCGTAAGGCCAGCGGGAGTCAGCGGTTGAAACGCTCCACCAGCGAATACTGGCTCCCCGCCGTGCTGGTCAACTCTTCGCTGAGCAGTGCCGAGTGCAAGGCCTGTTCGGCGGTCTGGTCGGCCAGTTCGGCAATGGTGCTGATGTTGCGGCTGATCTCGTCTGCCACTGCGGTCTGCTCTTCGGTCGCTGCAGCAATCTGGGTGGCCATGTCGGTGATGTTGGCGACTGCCTCACTGATCCCCACCAGTGCCTCGTCAGCCTGCATCACCCGGTCGACGCCCTCCTGCGCCTGGCGGTGGCCGGTTTCCATGGTCAGTACGGCGTTGCTGGCAGTCTGTTGCAGTTTGGCAATCAGGCCATGGATCTGACCGGTGGACTCTGCAGTGCGCTGAGCCAGTTGGCGCACTTCATCAGCCACCACGGCAAAACCACGGCCCATTTCCCCGGCGCGCGCCGCTTCGATCGCTGCGTTAAGCGCCAGCAGGTTGGTCTGGTCGGCGATGCCCTTGATCACGTCGACCACACCGCCAATTTCGTCGCTGTCCTTGGCCAGCTGGGTCACCGTCTGGCCGGTTTCACCCACCGCTGCCGACAGGCGCTCGATGGCATCGCGGGTTTCCCCGGCAATCTGCCGCCCCTGGCTGGTCAGGCGGTTGGCTTCCTGGGTGGCGTCGGCGGTGCGTTGCACATGGTTGGCCACTTCCTGCGTGGTGGCGGCCATCTGGTTGACTGCAGCGGCGACCTGCTCGGTTTCTACCCGCTGACGCTCAAGCCCCGAGGAGCTCTTGTGCGCCAGGGCGTCGGACTGGCGGGCCTGGTCGCTGAGGTGTTCGGCACTGTCCTGCAGGCGGGTCAGGCAGGTTTTCAGGCGGGCGTCCTGGCTGAGCATGGCCATTTCCAGGCGCGCCTGCACACCACGGCTGTCGGTGAACATCTGTGCGATCAGCGGGTCGGAGGTGGTCTGTTCGGCCAGGCGCAGCAAGCGCTTCAGGCCGCGCTGCTGCCAGCCAAGGCCAAGCAGGCCCAACGGTACGGAAAGCCCGGCGGCCAGGGCGAAGCCCCAGGAGTGGCCAAGCCAGTTGCCGATCAGGAAGCCTACCTGGCTGATCAGGATGAACGGCAGCCAGTCCTGCAACACCGGCAGCCACTTGTCGCGGCGGGGTACTGGCGGCTTGCCCTGATTGATGCGCTGGTACAGCGCCTCGGCGCGACGGATCTGCTCGGCGGTGGGCTTGACCCGCACGGACTCGAAGCCCACGACCTGGTTGTTGTCGTAGATCGGCGTGACATAGGCATTGACCCAGTAGTGGTCGCCAGACTTGCAGCGGTTTTTGACAATGCCCATCCAGGGTTGGCCCTGCTTGAGCGTTTGCCACATATGGGCGAACACGGCAGGCGGCACGTCGGGGTGACGCACCAGGTTGTGCGGCGCACCGGTCAGCTCTTCGCGGGTGAACCCACTGATTTCGATGAAGGCATCGTTGCAGTAGGTGATCACACCCTTGGCATTGGTGGTGGAGATCAACCGCTGCTGGGCAGGGAAAGTCCGTTCTCTCTGGGTAATCGGCTGGTTGTTACGCATGGGTTGATAGTCCGCAAGGCTTTCGACAGGTATCGGCAAGGGACTGGTTTTATTGAATGATTATTTAATGTGAACGATTACAGGCATGCCAGCCCTGCCTGGGGCCGCTGTGCGGTGGCCCCAGGCAGGGCTGACTTAGCCGGCAATCAGCTGTCGCAGCACATAATGCAAAATCCCCCCTGCCTTGAAGTACTCCACCTCATTCAGGGTATCGATACGGCACAGCACCTCGATCTGCGCCTGCTGCCCATCCTCGCGGGTGATGCGCAAGGGCAGGCTCATGCCCGGGCGGATCTGCGCGCCATTCAAGCCCAGCACATCGATTCGCTCCTTGCCGGTCAGCCCCAGTTGCTTGCGGTCGTTACCGGCCTTGAACTGCAGCGGCAGCACGCCCATGCCCACCAGGTTGGAGCGGTGAATACGCTCGAAGCTTTCCGCCAGCACGGCCTTGACCCCCAGCAGGTTGGTGCCCTTGGCTGCCCAGTCGCGGCTTGAGCCGGTGCCGTATTCCTGGCCGGCAATCACCACCAGCGGGGTGCCTTCCTGCTGGTAGCGCATGGCCGCGTCGTAGATCGACAGCTTCTCGCCGCTGGGCACATGCAAGGTGTTGCCGCCTTCTTCACCCGCCAGCATTTCGTTGCGAATGCGGATGTTGGCGAAGGTGCCGCGCATCATCACTTCATGGTTGCCACGCCGCGAACCGTAGGAGTTGAAGTCGCGTGGCTCCACCCCCTGCTCACGCAGGTAGCGCCCGGCGGGGCTGTCGGCCTTGATGTTGCCTGCCGGTGAGATGTGGTCGGTGGTCACCGAGTCGCCCAGCAGCGCCAGCACACGCGCACCCTGGATGTCGACGATCTGTGGCGGCGGGCCGCTGATGCCGTCGAAGAACGGTGGGTGCTGGATATAGGTAGAGTCGGGCTGCCACACGTAGGTGGCGGCCTGCGGTACCTCGATGGCCTGCCATTGCGCATCGCCGGCGAACACTTCGGCATATTCCTTGTGGAACATCGCCGTGTCGACCTTGGCTACGGCTTCGGCAATTTCCTGCTGGCTGGGCCAGATGTCGCGCAGGTAAACCGGCTGACCGTCCTTGCCGGTACCCAGCGGGTCACGCGTCAGGTCCAGCCGTACGCTGCCGGCCAGGGCGTAGGCCACCACCAGCGGCGGCGAGGCCAGCCAGTTGGTCTTGACCAGTGGGTGCACACGGCCTTCGAAGTTACGGTTGCCCGACAGCACCGACGCCACGGTGAGGTCGGCGCTGCCGATGGCTTTCTCGATCGCTTCATCCAGCGGGCCGGAGTTGCCGATGCAGGTGGTGCAGCCATAGCCGACCAGGTCGAAGCCCAACTGGTCGAGGTAGGGGGTGAGCCCGGCGGCCTTGAAGTAGTCGGTGACCACCTTGGAGCCCGGTGCCAGCGAACTCTTGACCCAGGGTTTGCGTTGCAGGCCCTTTTCCAGCGCCTTTTTCGCCACCAACCCGGCGGCCATCATCACACTGGGGTTGGAGGTGTTGGTGCACGAGGTGATCGCGGCAATCACCACTGCACCATCGCGCAGGGTGTGGGTCTGGCCTGCATGGTTGTAGTCGATCTCGCCCGCCTGGTCGGCGTTGCCCACCGCTACGCCACCGCCACCCTCGCTTTCCAGGCGGCCGACTTCCTTCGCCAGTGGTTTGGGTTGCAGTTCGATGAAGTGGTCGAAGGCCTGGCTGACCTGGCCCAGTGCCACGCGGTCCTGTGGCCGTTTAGGCCCGGCCAGGCTGGCTTCGACCTCGTGCATGTCCAGCGCCAGGCTGTCGCTGAACAGCGGCTCCTGCCCAGGCAGGCGCCACAGGCCTTGGGCCTTGCAGTAGTGCTCGACCAGTTGCACGGTCGCTTCGGGGCGGCCCGACAGGCGCAGGTAGTCCAGGGTCACCTGGTCGACCGGGAAGAAACCGCAGGTGGCGCCGTATTCCGGCGCCATGTTGGCAATGGTCGCCCGGTCGGCCAATGGCAGCTCGGCCAGGCCATCGCCGTAAAACTCGACGAACTTCCCGACCACGCCTTTCTTGCGCAGCATTTGCGTAACCGTCAGCACCAGGTCGGTGGCGGTGATGCCTTCGCGCAGCTTGCCGGTCAGCTTGAAACCGATCACTTCGGGGATCAGCATCGACACGGGTTGGCCGAGCATGGCCGCCTCTGCCTCGATGCCTCCGACACCCCAGCCGAGCACGCCCAGGCCATTGATCATGGTGGTGTGCGAGTCGGTACCCACCAGGGTGTCGGGGAAGGCGTAGGTGCGGCCATCGGCTTCACGGGTCCATACCGTGCGGCCCAGGTATTCCAGGTTGACCTGGTGGCAGATGCCGGTGCCCGGTGGCACCACGCGGAAGTTGTCGAAGGCGCTCTGGCCCCAGCGCAGGAAGGCATAGCGTTCGCCATTGCGCTGCATTTCGATGTCGACGTTCTCGTTGAAGGCTTGCGGCGTGCCATAACGGTCGACCATCACCGAGTGGTCGATCACCAGATCCACCGGTGACAGTGGGTTGATCCGCTGTGGGTCGCCACCGGCCTTGGCCATGGCCGCGCGCATGGCGGCCAGGTCGACCACGGCCGGCACGCCGGTGAAGTCCTGCATCAGCACCCGCGCCGGGCGGTACTGGATCTCGCGGTCGGAGCGCCGTTCGCCCAGCCACTGGGCAAGGGCGCGCAGGTCGTCGCCGGTGACGGTATGGCCGTCCTCCCAGCGCAGCAGGTTTTCCAGCAGCACCTTCAATGACATGGGCAGGCGTTGCAGGTCACCCAGCTGGCGGGCGGCTTCGGTGAGGCTG
>JADHEF010002023.1_pt1 | contig 10338 bp, 7 predicted proteins | sample 8952391 | NCBI WGS metagenome assembly JADHEF01 (sample SAMN16124439, study PRJNA663245) | bioreactor sludge metagenome | isolation source: sludge (nitrite) | place: India:Bengaluru | collected 2019-02-28
GATCAGAATCATATGTCGGCCTGGATAGGCATAGAGAGCGGAAGCTGCCGCATTCTGAAGATGCATATGCCCAACCAGGCCCGTCCGGCAGATATCGAGGACTGGTCGCACATCGTCCAGGATTGCTATTCTCTGTTTGCCGAGGAGTCCTGGCTTCCCGTGGCCAGCCTGGTTTTGGGCCTGCCCGGTGAGAGGGCAGAGGATGTGATCAAGACCACAGAGCTGGTGGAATCGCTCATGGACTATACCGGTCTCATGCTTCCCCTCTTCTTCACCACCATCGCCGACACCAAGCTCGGCGGCAGCAAGGGCTTTTCCAGAGAGGATGCCCTGCCGGAGCACTGGCAACTGGTCGGGCTGTGCCTGGAGTACAACCTGCGCCACCTCAAGAGTCTGCACCGCTTCTATCAGGAGAGGATGACCGCCGGGCCGGGCGTCCACCTGGCCCTCAAGGGCATAAACCTTCTGGCGGACATTGTGCTGAGCAAATACATGAAGAGGATGAAAAGAGGAGAGCCGCCCAATTAGATTTGAGAAGCAACTCGAATTATGGGTTAGAATCAGAGAACACAAAACGAAATTCAGTAATTCTCTAAAACAGATCTCACCACGCTCTTGTGATCTCCCTTAAGGGAATAGACATTGTGGTCCCCGGAGACATCGATGCTCAGAATGCCAAGACGGGTGTTCATCAGTCCCACCATGGCTGAGACTCCGCGGTAGCTTACATCAAAGCCCTCCTTGGCGAGATAAGTGAAGACATCCTCGGTAGTATAGGCTCCATCGCTCAAAAACAGCTTCAATACCGCCTTTCTTATGCCTATTCCATCTCGCTTAAGATAGTTTCTGAGCCTCTCCTGGATCCTTCCCTCTACGTTCTCCATCCGGCAAAATCACCGCCCTCAACCAATGAATTTAAGGATTATAAATGTATTCTCTCCACCACAATCCCGTCCTGGAGGGGATATCTCTCCACCAGGCATAGATCGCAATCGATTTCCTTCAGATCTAGAGCTATATCCTCCAGTATGGCCGCGGCGATATCTATCCCTCCCTTTCTCAGACAATACATCTGCTCCGGGACGCCCAGATCCTCCAGAATGGGCAAAACCGGAGCCGTGTCTCCCTCTATGGTGCCATGGATTATGGTACCCTCCTGGCTGATATAATCAAAGGGGCGGGCGCTATGCCTGGCCCGGCGCAGCAGCCTCTCTCTAAGCTGCACCGCGTCTTTATATCGGGACGGGCAGTAGTGGGCCCGGATATCCTCCTTGAGAAAATGCCGCCGGGCAGTCTCCTCGCTTCCGAGAGCAGCGCAGCCCAGCTCCTCGGGCATGAAGCCCTCTGCCGCCAGAGCGGCATAATTGGTCTCGGAGAACTCCAGTTCATTGATATTGAGGAAAGCATCGGCATCCTTGACCGCCTGGACTATGGCAGGAGCCTCTTTTACAGCCGGAATCTCCACACCGGCCAGAAGGCCCAGGCTCCTGGCCTCCCGCAGGGTCTCTGTTAGAGGACCGGGACTGGACCACTCCTCCAGAGGAGGGTGAAATCGGATCTCATCCAACCCCGCCTCTCGCAGCCTCTGCAGCGTCTCCTGATCGGGCAGCATCCCGGTATAAAGATGAATGTGATGCTCCCTGCCAAAAGCTGCCTTGAGGGCCCGTATGCACTCCAAGACATAATCGAGCTTGGCCAGGGGCTCGCCACCGGTGATTCCCGTTCCCAGTGCTTCTATAGCCCGCCCTTCCTCCAGGATCTCTCTGATCTCCTCTACCCTCGTCTCATCGGCAAATACGAGATCGCGTCCCTTTCTCTCCTGGGAGAGAGGGCAATAAAAGCAGCTTCGCTCACATCTGCCGGTGACAAAGAGCACCAGAGCCGCCCCCTGCCGGCAGATGCGGCAGCCCGGCGAGAGATAATTGTAGACCGATCCAACTGAGTCTTCCTGCCAGTTTTCCATTCCAGCTTCATCCTGCCGCCCTGGCTTAATTACATTTGCCTCGACTCTTATTTGATCGACGACCATTTGAAGAGAGATTATGCTACTCAAAGATCATACTGGGCAATAGGCCAATCACCACCATCGGCCTCTCTCCGTCATCGATCTCTATAAAGCATCCACTCAAGGCGAATGCCCTCTCAAAAAACCTCAATTCAGATCTTCCTAAAATGCTGCCCTTGCAGTCCTCGCTTGGCAGAGTGATGCGCACTTTAACCAGATCATCTTCCATGGCCGAGCTCAAGCTTAATCTGCTCGCACCCCTTGCCGCCAGCCTCTCCAGGAGGTCAGTCATGGCTTCGATAAATCTCTCTTTTTCCAGCTGCACCTGGGGAAGTCTCTCGCCTGCCGCTAGCTCTATAGAGACTCTCTCAAATACATCGATATGATCGATCCTCGAGCACAGCTCCTTTAAATAGGCTTCATGATCTTCCGCCTGGAATATTGCCGCCTCATCATATGATCTGAACTCCACCAGATCCATAACCTCTCTTAAAAGGAGATTGATCTCGGAAGATGAGGCGCAATAGGCGGGACGATAACCTCTATAGGTTATGCTGTAGTCGCTTAGAAGCCTTCTGGCTTTTCGGATCAATGATGGATTTACAGTAGGCTTCAAAGCACTATCCTCAAGAATCAGGTCCAGCTTGCCCACCAATTGACCCGCTTTATGGACCAGCTCCCAGTTCAGCCTGCGGCCAGAGCGCAGTTCCCGGACAAATCCATGAAATCTGCCAAACAGCTCATCGATCTCTGCAGCATCAATGAGCGACTGCAGGCGCGCTGACTCACTTGCCTCCTCAATGCTGCCGAGAACATAAGAGGTATAGGCCAGCCGACCGGTTATTATGATAAAGAGCCTCTCCAGCTCGGCCATCAAATCCCGGGCATAGGCCGCTGTATTTCTGGCCCATAAGGGATTGATCTCCTCCAATCCGGATAGGGATAATACATCTTTGTACATGGATCTCAGGATGTGCCGTGCCTCATCGGCATCAACAGCTCGGCCATGGCCTGGAAAGCAGGTACGAATATCCTTTTGATCCAAAATCCAGAGAACCATCTCGATCGAGGTCAGAAGATCAGTCTGGCTCCAGCCGTATGCTCCAGCCGTACCCGGATTGGGGGCAAAGAATAGGTCGCCCAGAAAGAGGATGGCCCCGGCTCTAAGGCAGATGCTATCCGGGCTATGTCCGGGAAGGGGATAGATCTCGAGAAGATCTCCTGCCCCCAAAGATACCTGCTGGCTGATCAGCTCCCTGCGGCCGCCCATATTTGTGGAGACGGTGGAATAAGCGAGAGCTCTATCATCAAACTGCAGCCTTCTTTCCCCTTTGAGGCGTAGATCCTCGGCTGAGAGCAGCCGGATATCGGAGTGAAAAGGATACATCTCCCTGCCCAAGAGGCAGGCCAAGGTCAGCCTACTATCCTGAGCCTGCAAGGCCTGAGCGCCCGTCTCCTGCACTGCCACCAGCACCCGGCCCAGTCCCCTGTCCTCACGGCAGCGCCTCAATTGATAGCAATGATCCAGATGAATATGGGTCAGGTATATGACCACCGGCCTTGGCCTCTCCTCCATCAGCCTCAGCATATCATCAACCAGAAGATCCCACTGTTCATCCAGAGCGCCCGGATCGATCAATGCAATCTGATCCTCCCCCGAGAGGATATAAGAATTGGAGGACATGAGGTCGATCTTGCGAATGTGGGGTATGAGATCAGTTCTCCTGGTTCCCCGGACAGGCGCAGGAGCATTCGGTGGGATCATGGCCACAGTCCATCATAGCATCATCTTTTATCTCTATGATTGGATAAGCTACATATTTAACAGTTATGTTTAATTAGATTAGATATCAATCTCTCTTAAGGGAATCTTCATAAAAGGATTGAAGCTATGAACCTTCGCAAAAAGACCCTGATAGTCATAGGATTATTTCTGGTCAGTTTGATATTGATACTGTACGCTGCTTCTGAGCTGCAATTAAAGAGCAGTTTTTCCGAGTTGGAGGAGCGCAATGCAAAGGTCGATGTAAAGAGAGCTCTCAATGCCATATCCAATGAGCTGACCAGCCTGGGAGATCTGGCCAACTTCTGGGCGGCCAGAGACGATGTCTATGCCTTTGTGACCACGGGCGATACCGACTTCATAAATTACAGCATGAACACCGGCAGCCTGACCAACGACAGCCTGCATAATACGGAGATCAATCTATTGCTGTTTCTGGACTCCTACGGTCAGATCGTCTTTAGCCGGTTTTTGAATAGCAGCGGTGGGGCAGAAGTGACGCCCCAAAATCTGATCGAGCAGCTGTCCTTTTACGGCTTCTGTCCGGGATGCCTGGACAAGAAGAGCAAATTTGCAGGCATAATTCTGCTATCAGGCCAGCCCATGATGATAGTCACCCATCCTATAACCAATAGCAAGAAAGACTCCCCTACCATGGGCAGAGTGGTGCTGGGTCGCTTTTTGTCTCAAAAAGAGATTGATAAGCTCTCCGGCATCGCTCAACTGAACCTGACCATTTATCCTTTGGACGATCCAGAGATGCCTGAGGACTTCCGGCAGGCTCAATCCCAGTTATCATACGGCTCTCCTGTATTTGTTCAATTGCTTGATGGGGAAAGCATAGCCGGTTATGCCCTGCTGACAAACATCTATGGCAATCCCCTTATGATATTGGGGGTGAATGCTTCGAGAGAGATCTATCGGCAGGGCGCTAAAAGCATGGAGAGCTTTGTGATTTTGTTCTCTGCTGCGGGTCTGCTCTTCCTGTTGATGACATTGATGTATTTGGACCGGTCTGTTCTCTCCCGCCTGGTCAACCTCACCACGAGCATCACCAGCATCGGAAGGGCTCCGGAGCTATCGACATCATTAAGGGTGCAGGGAGAAGATGAGCTTGCCAGCCTGGCCATATCCATCAACGATATGCTTGCAGCATTAAAGAGCGCCCACAAGGATCTGGTCAATAGCGAAAGACGCTACAGAGGTGTGGTTGAAGACCTTCCAGATCTGATATGCAGATACCGCTCTGATGGCATCATCAATTTTGTCAATGCCTCATTCTGCACATTTTTCTCCGCAAGAGAGCAGGAGATCCTGGGCCAAAAAATAGACGGATCTGTCTGGCAGAGGCATCTGAAATCTGCAGGAGAGCTTGAGGGCAAGATCAATGAAAACTATCCCACCTTCACCTATGAAAGCCAGCGCAAAGCGCCGGATGGATTGCGCTGGATTTTATGGACGGCCCGGGGCATATTCGATCAAGCCGGATCTCTGGTTGAGATTCAATCCGTGGGCAGAGAGATCACAAGCATAAGAGAAGCGGAAGAGGCCTTACGGGAGAGCGAAGAGCGCTATCATCTTCTGGCGGAGAATATGACGGATGTTATCCATCTCAATGCCACAGATGACAGCCTCCATTTTGTCTATGTATCACCATCCATCAAGCAATCCGGATACGAGCCCTCCCATCTGATCGGCAGGTCGCCTTTCGATACTCTGGTTAAGTCTGAAGACATAGCAATCGTCAAATCGTTTCTGAGCAGGATGCTAACCAGCAGGAGAGAAGATACTATAGAATATAGAATCAGGAAGATCGATGGATCTTTCGTATGGGTCGAGACCATCGCCAATCCCATACTGGACGGAGAAGGAAATGCGATCTACATCGCCTGCACCACCAGAGACATCACAGAGCGTAAGAAAGCCGAGGAAGCCAGAAGGGAGAGCGAGGAGCGCTATCTGCTCTTGGCAGAGAATATGACCGATGTGATCCATCTCCATACTCCCGATCCGGATCTCACTTATGTGTATATATCGCCATCCATCAGGCAAGCGGGATATGAGCCTTCGGAACTTACCGGCAGGTCGCCCTTTGAGAATTTGATCCGGCCCGAGGATAAGGAGATTCTGAGGCAATCCCTGAGCAGATTGCTGGCCAACAAGAGCCAAGAGATCACTGAATATCGGATTAAAGACAGAAAGGGATCTTGCATCTGGGTCGAGACCATCGCCAATCCCATATTGGACGGGGAGGGAAATGTGATCTATGTAGCCTGCTCTACCAGAGACATCACCCAGCGCAAGAAGGTTGAGGCAGCCAGAAGGGAGACGGAGGAACGCTATCTGCTTTTGGCCGAGAATATGACCGATGTGATCCATCTCCATACACCCGATCCTGAGCTTCATTTTGCCTATGTATCGCCTTCCATCAGAATTGCTGGATATGAGCCCTCAGAGCTGGTAGGCAAGCCCGCCATCGGTCTGTTTTTCGGGCCGGAAGGCGCTGATATAATCAGACAAGCTCTGCTGAGATTCCTAGAAACCAAGAGAGGAGAGGTTATTGAATATCCGGCCATAATGAAAGATGGATCACGCCGGTGGGTTGAGACCATTTCCAGTCCTGTCTTTGACCGGGAAGGAAATTTGATCTACATAGCCAACTCCTCCCGGGATATCACCTCTCGCAAGAGAGCCGAGGAGGCCCTGAAAGAGTCGCAACAGCAGATGTCTGACATCATCAGCTTCCTGCCCGAGGCCATAATGGCCATAGACCTGAACGGAAAGGTGATGATATGGAACCAGGCCATGGAGGTCCTCACCGGTGTCCTGGCCAAAGACATCCTGGGCAGGGGCGAGTATGAGTACTCCCTGCCCTTCTATGGATACCGGCGGCCCATACTGGTGGATATGGTTCTGCAGCCTCACGAGGGCTGGGAGACAGAATATCTTGGATTCAAGAGAGAAGGCACGGCTGTTTTGGGCGAGGTTTTTATCCCCAGCTTCGGCCCGCATGGCTCATATCTTCTGGCCAAGGCCACTGCCCTCTGCGATGAGATCGGCAATACAGTAGGTGCGATAGAGTCGGTTCGGGACATGACTGAGTGGAGGATCATGGAGCAGAAGCTGGAGAGGTCCAGGACGGAGCTTCATGTCGCCGCGGAGATACAGAGAAGCTTTATTCCCAAAACGACGCCGGATATCCCCAACTTCGAGGTGGCGGCAGTGACCATCCCGGCCATGGAGGTGGGAGGCGACTTCTACGACTTTATCACTCTTCCTCATGGCGATCATGGACTGGTAATCGCAGACGTGGCAGGAAAAAGCATACCTGCCGCCCTGTTCATGGCTCTGTCCAGGATGATCATAAGGGCCAGTGCCGCCCATCAGTCCCTGGCCACCGAGGTTCTCAGAAATGCCAATAATATGATAGCATCCGATGCCACGGCGGGCATGTTCGTTACCCTGCTCTTCGGAGTTCTGGACGGCGAAGCCCTCACCCTTAGATATGCCAATGCCGGACACCCCACACCGCTTATCTTCAAGAGCAGGGACTGCAGCTATGAAGAAGAGGTCGCCTGCGGAATCGCCCTGGGGGCAAAAGAGGGCGTCTCTTATGAGGAGCAGACCGTCAAATTCGGGCCAGGCGATGTAGCTGTCTTTTATACCGATGGCGTCACCGAGGCCATGAACACAAAAGGAGAGCTCTTTGGAATGAAAAGGCTCATCGGGGCTGTCAGCAAGACCTGCCAGTCGCCGGCTGAGGAGATCATGTCCAGAATATTGGAAGAGGTATCGGCCTTTCGAGAAGATCGAGAGCAGAACGATGATATCACCCTGGTAGTGCTAAAAGCCAGCCCTAAAGCAGAAGAGCACGCTCTTATCTCAGTTCATTCAAGGGATGAAGAGATCACCAGGGTAAGCCAGGAGTTGGAGAGGATCATGTACCGAGCAGGATTTTCCGGAAAACAGATACTGGATATGCAGCTAGCGGTGGAGGAGGCCTTCATCAACATCGTCCGGCATGGATACCATGGCTCTTATGGAGCCATTCTGATTGCCATGGATCTCGGAGAAGGCCGTCTCACGGTCAAAATAGAAGATGATGCTCCTCCCTTCGATCCCACGAAATTCCAAGAGCCGGACTTTTCAGTTGACCTGGAAGAGCGGCCCGTAGGTGGATTGGGAATCCATCTTATGAGGTCCCTGTCTGATGAGATGAGATATGAATACGAGAACGGAAAAAACAGATTAATGCTGATCAAGATAAAAGACCGTCCATCGAAAGAGCCCCATCAGGAGGCGGGATGAAATGCAGATATCCACCAAGAGCAAAGATGATGTCTATATAATTGAGATATTGGGAAGGATGGATAGCATCAGCTCCAAGGAGATCGAGGCAAAGCTGAACGATGTGATTGAGCATAATATAAGCAAGATAATCATAGATCTGGCAGCGGTAGACTATATCAGCAGCGTTGGCCTTCGGGTTCTCCTGGCAGCACTCAAGAAACAAAAAGAGAGAGACGGATCGATAAGGCTGGCTTCTTTGCAGCCATTTGTGAGAGATATATTTAAGATGACCGGATTTGATAGGATCTTCTCTATCTCTTTAAACCAGGAAGAGGCAATTGATAGATTTAATGATCAAGCCAGAATTTGAATAATGCCTTATCTGCAAGGAAATCTGAAAATCATGAAGATATTCAAAGATCTGGATGATGGCATCTGCCTGATGTCAATATCGGGAAGAATTGATTCAAATTATTCAGGCGATCTGGAAAGCTCTCTAAATAAGGCCATAAATGAGCACTCCAGGATAATTATGGATCTGAAGGACACCGAATACATAAGTAGCTCCGGGGTGCGTGTTCTATTGGCCGGAAAAAAGATGCTCGGGGAAAAGAATGGAGAGATGATCTTGACCTCTCTTCAGCCGGTGGTCAGAGATGTCTTTGAGATCGCCGGCCTTGCCAGGCTATTTTTAATTAAAAAAAACCGGGAAGATGCTCTCTCTCACATGAAATGCTGTCCCTAGCTAATCGGCCCGATCATAGAAGCTGGTGTCAAAGAGATCCTCTTCTTTCAGCATCTGAGCTTTATGGTTTTCCTGGCGGTAGCTTCTAACATACTCGAGGGTGGACGGGATCTGCAGGTGGGGATCGCTTATCCATCTGCCATCCCAGGTCTTTATGGAGTATTTCACCATCTCCAGGTCCTGGCCGGTGTGATTGGCATAGATCTGTGCTGCCTCCTCGGGATGAGAATTGACATAATCCGTAGCCTTGATATGGATTCTGACTATCTGCTCCACCAGATCGGGTTGATTGCGGATGAGATTGCCGCTGATCACCAGGCTGCAGCAGGCGTGGCCAGGCCACATCTCTCCCGAGGCCACCTCCGATCTTCCCTTATTTGCCATCTCGATTATGGCGGGGGCGGGATGAGGCAGGAACACCGCGTCGACCTTGCCCGACATTATTGCTGAAACCGCATCTCCGGGGCCCATTGCCTCAATATCCGAATCCGAGATGAGAACGCCATTTTCAGCCAGCCATTTCCGTAATATGATATCCTGAATCGATCCAGGAGGGAAGGTGGAGATTTTCATATTGGCCATGGATGGAGGACCCCGGTAGGGCACATTTGAGCCAAAGACCAGGTCGGAGCCGTTGATGTTTACCGCAGCCACAATCCGGGCATCCAGTCCCTGATATATGGCTGCTATTGGCGGCGAGGTACCCACATAAGCAATGTCCAGCTCTCCCGACATCATAGCCTGCATCTCCGGAGGACCGGAGGGAAATCCGAACTCACGGACTTCTTTGATCCCGAATGGCTCCAGATCCTCCTTCCACCAACCCAGATCAGTAGCCACCATCTCCGCTATTTGATGGGTGCTGGGCTGGTAGCCGATTCGCAGAGTGGTTATATTCTCGTTTTTGTTCTCTGAGGGGGATATGCAGCCTGAAAAAACCAAAGAGACAGACAAAAAGAGTCCCAGAAGAATTGAACTCTTCAATGAGATCGCCTCTATTGTTAATAAATATATATGTCCATCATATAAAGCCTTTTCCGGCCAAGATGGAGGATAGGAGTGGCTGCCATGAATCCTCATATCCCAATCATGTGCTCATACCCCTTGGCCTCCAATCTCATCCGCTCTCCATCCCTCTCCATCCATATTCCCTCCTTTACCACCTCGCCTATCACCGTCAGCTGGCAGGCCTGCCGGGCCGCCTCCAGCTTCTCCCTTCCGACGGTATAGACCAGCTCGAAGTCTCCTCCTGCCCCTAAAGCCATCTCCACCGCCCTGTCCCGGCCCACCATCTCCTCCAGCCCCTCCGCCAGGGGCAGCCTCTCCTCGTAGACCACAAATCCCACCCGGCTCGCGGCGGAGAGATCGGATAAAGATAGAGCCAGCCCGTCGCTGCTGTCCATCATGGCTGTGACAGATCCGCTCTTAGCCAAGGCCCGACCCTCCGCCAGGCGCGGCTCAGGCTCCAGCAGCTTCTCAATTAAGGGGCTATCAAGCCTCTCCTCCTGCCAGGCA
>JADHEF010002024.1_pt1 | contig 10337 bp, 8 predicted proteins | sample 8952391 | NCBI WGS metagenome assembly JADHEF01 (sample SAMN16124439, study PRJNA663245) | bioreactor sludge metagenome | isolation source: sludge (nitrite) | place: India:Bengaluru | collected 2019-02-28
CCTGCCCCGCTCTCCCGCGTGGGCCGCCTCGATCGCCGCGTTCATGGCGAGCAGGTCGGTTTTGGCCGCGATGTCGGCGATGATCCGGGCAGCCTCCTCGAGGCGCTCGGAATTCCGCACGATGGCCGCCGCGGCCTCTTCGGCGTCGTCCATCCGGGTCTTGCCCTTGCGCCCTTCGGCGACCAGCTCCTTCCCCTCTTCGTCGGCCCGCGCCGCAGCGGCCGCCGCCGCTTCCGCCCCGGCGACGATGCGGCCCACGTCGAGGGACGAGCGCGCGACGATGTCCGCCTGGGACGCCACCATCCTCTCCAGGTTGGCCGTGCCCGCCGTCAAGGATTCGGCCGAAGCGGCGACCCGGGCTACCGATTCGGACTGTTGGGAAAGGATGCCCTTGGAATTCACGATATTCGCGTTGATCTGCGCGACGGCGGCTCCGGATTCCTCCATATTGGCCGCGAGCTCCGAACCGGCGGCCTCGAGTTCTCCCAGACGGTCCTTGACGGTGCCGATGAGCGTGCGCAGGTTGCCGACCAGGTCGTCGACGCTCGCCCCGATGCGCCCGGCTTCATCTTTGCCGGTCAGGCCCGTGGTCGCGGTGAGGTCGCCGGCGCCGATCCGCTCGATCAGGACGGCCGCCGCGGACAGCGGCGCGGAGATCGCCGCGGCGATCAGCATGACGAAGAGGCCGACCAGCAGCGCGGTCGCGACGCCCAGGACCACCGAACTCAGCTCGCTGGCGGCGGATACGGCTGCGGCGTCCGCGTACGCCGCGTCGCCCGAGGACTCGATCCGTTCCGCCGCGTCCTCCAGGGCGACCCGCAGGGCCGCGAATTTCCGGTCCAGTTCCGGGAACCGGGCATCCGCGGCGCCGCGGTCCGCCCGCAGCGCCGCCGTCGCGTCGACCGAGGCCGCCTCGTAGTCCGCGAAGGCGCGCAGCACGGGCGCTACGATGGCCTCCGCTTGGGGCGCTCGGACCGCCGTCTCCGCGGCGGAATCCAGGATCGATCGGCAGTCCGATAAATCCCGCTCGATCCGCGTGATCGACCTTCCGAATTCGCCTTCGTCGGCATCGACTCGGCTCAGGATACGGTAGAAGGAGAGCTGTGCTTCGTCGCATTTGATCGCGAGGGCCGAGCTCGAGCGCAGGAGCGCGACGTGGACCTCCTGCAGTTCCCGCATGGCCGCGCGCGCCGCGGCGGTTCCGACCTTCGTCGCCGCGATGTTCCCCCCGAAGGCCAGGGCGAAGACCGCGCTCAGGAGGAAGAGCTTGGCGAGGATGCCGCGGTTCGGCAGGAATCGACGCTTCATCGACGCCTCAGCGCAGCTTCTGCAGCAGCTCGACCCGCTCGCCGTCGGGGCCGTGGATGAAGAGCCCCCGGATTCCGCCGTTGAGGTCCGGAAGCTCGAAGGGGCCGTCCACGATGGGGATCCGCTTTCGGCTCAGCTCCGCGGCGGCCTCGTCCAGGTCGGGCACCTCCAGCGCCACATGGTCCAGGGTGCCGCGCTTGCCGACCCAGCGGCCGTTCTCCGCGCCGTTCTTCCACTGCACCACTTCGGCGACGCAGGAGCCGGCGGCGATTTCGGCGTAGAAGATGTCCTCCCGGTCCTGGTAATAGGTTTTCCGGAAGCCGAGTACGTCCGTATAGAAGGCGAGGCTCCGCTCGAGGTCCGAGACGAAGAGCGACAGGTGCGCCAAGCCGAGTATTCGCATAGGTGACTCCGTTCTGGTGTTCGTTCGGGAGGTTTCAAAAAACGGGGCCGGTCCGACGGACCGGCCCCGCGGCGGACGCTCCGGGAATTACGAGTGCCGGTAGAGGTCCCAGCCGAGGTAGTTCACGGCCACTTCCTCCACGATGTCCGCGCAGTGCTCCCGGACCATACCCACGTGGTGCTCGAAGCCATTCTTGATCATATACTTGAGGAACTTCTGGAGCTCGGGGACCTCGCAGACCGCGATGCCGCCGGACATGGGGAAGGGGTCGTCGGTGAACGCGCCCTGGCCGAGGTAGGCCTTGATCTTCCCGGCGGTGTCGTCGGTGGAGATCCGGAAGAAGGTCATGTCCCCGGCGACAACCTTGCCCTTCACGGCGCCGAAGCAATTGTCGTGGCCGAGGGTGGTGGACAGGACGTCCAGGTAGGAGATCTCCAGCTTCTTGGCCGAGTTCTTTCCGAAGGTGAAGCTCTTGGGGTAGTTGGAGCAGTGGGTGCAGACGCACTTGTTCCGGTCGTTCGCGTAGTTGTTGTTCCAATCCAGGAGAGCGGACGCGTTGCCGGTGGCCAGGGTAAGGGCGTACATGGAGACCACGCCGCCCACGTCGGTCTCGCAGGCGCAGGGGAGGAGCTTGTCCCCCATCATGCTCATGGAGAGGCACGCGGCGCAGCCGTAGTTCTCCTGCACGCTGGTCCAGCACTGGATGCCCGCGGCCTGGACCTCGTGCTTGGCGATCCAATCCGAGAGGGCGACGCTCAGCTTGGCCTGGCGCTGCACGTGCTCGTTGGCGGCTCCCGCGACGATGCTGCCGTACTCCTTGATCTCCGCGATCTTGGCCGCCACCGAGGCCGCCGAAGCGTCCAGGCGGTTGGCCGCGCCGAGTATCTCCGAGAGGTCGCAGGTCACCACGGTGATGCCCGACGCCTGGAGCAGCTTCTCGGAGACGCGCATGGTCTGGAAGTCGCCGGGGCGGGAGCCGATGGCGCCGATCCGCGCGTTGGCCAGGCCGTTCTTCACGCGGCAGACCTTCTCGAAGCGGCGGATGTCGGCAGTGAACTCATCGCTGTCGATCGCGCAGGTGTGCAGCGACGTATCGGTGAACTTGACGCCGTACTGGTAGAAGTTGTTCGCCACCGAGATCTTGCCGCAGAACGAGTCCCGCCGCTCGGCGGTGGACAGCTTGTCCAGGTAGTCGTCGCTGGCCTGCAGCAGGACCGGGACGTCCAGCTTGGCCCCGTGCACCGCCGCGACGATGCCGAGCTCGTCGGAGAAATTCGGGAGGACGACGATAATGCCGTCAATTTCGTAGCGCTTCTCCGAGAAGAGCCGGGCGCACTTCATGCCGTCCGCCGTCGTCTCCACGACGCCGGTGGGCGTCGCGTCGGTCGGCAGGATCACGTACCCGTAGCCGAGCTTTTCCATCTTCTCGATCAGCTTCGTTCGGCCTTCGGTGGCCAATTTTACGTTGAAGCATCCGCGCGTGCCCACTACGAGGCCGAACACGGTTTTTCCATTCTTCATGGTGCATTCCTCCGGGATAGGTTAGTCGCGTCTTCATCCTACCACGCTGTCCCAAAATGTCAATAAAATTTCATAAGTAACAATGTAAATGTAAAAATAATCTCTTGCTCGACAAGGGAGCGCTTTTTTAGGGGGAACGCAGCGTTTGACAACCGGATAGCTGATAATAAACTGATATATTATATAAAGATAAGAGGTTATAGAGCTTTTATGGACCGATTTGCTTAGAGTTTGTTGTCTTTGTAATGTCATCTGAACGCTAGCTTTTGGCCGAGATGAAGGTCAAAATTACCGACAAAATAGCAAATAATTTTCAAAATATATAAAAACTAAGTGAAAAAATGGTCTTTACAAATGTTCATGCCCTCGTCTAGGATCGAAGCATGGACACTGAAGCTATCTGGAGGGACGCCCTCCACGTGTGGAACGTCGGCAGCGCCGAGCTGGACCGGCTCAAGACCTCGGTCGACCGGGACGCCTTCGCGGCCCTGGTCCGCGCCATCGGCGACTCCTCGGGCCGCACCGCGGTCGCCGGGGTGGGAACCTCGGGGGCTGCGGCCAAGAAGATCGCCCATTCCCTCTGCTGCATCGAGCGGCCCGCGTACTTCCTGTCGCCCGGCGACGCGGTGCACGGCGCGTTGGGAGCCGTGCAGAGCGGAGACGTGGTCGTCCTCATCTCCAAGGGGGGCGGCACCCGGGAGATCGTGAACCTGATTCCCTCCCTCAAGAAGAAGGGAGCCCTCATCGTGGGCGTCACGGAGAAGGAGGAGTCGATCCTCGGCCGGGAGGCCGACCTGCTGCTCAAGGTCAAGATCGAGCGTGAGGCCGACGAGTTCAACATGCTCGCGACTACGAGCACCATGGCGGTCGTGGCCGTCTTCGATGCGGCGTGCATCGCCCTCATGAAGTACACCGGGTACACCCGGGCCCAGTTCGCGGTGATCCACCCGTCGGGCGCCGTCGGCGCGCGGCTTCTCGCCGGTAAGGAGTGACGCGTGAAGTTGAAAGCGGCGGTATTCGAAGGCCCCGAAAAGATGACGGTCAGGCAGGTCGAACTGGCTCCCTGCGGTCCGGACGACATCGTGATGAAGGTGTACGCCTGCGGCCTCTGCGGTTCCGATATCCGGAACTACAGGACCGGACTCAAGGGGGACGTCGCGTCCCAGATCATGGGCCACGAGTTCACCGGAACCGTGACCGAAGTCGGCGCGAACGTGAAAGGGTTCACGGTCGGCGACCAGCTGGCCGTGGCGCCCGACGTCTCCTGCGGGGAATGCTGGTACTGCAAGCGGGGGCTCGTGAACCTCTGCGTGGGGCACCGCATGGTCGGCACCCACTGGGCGGGCGGCTTCGCCGAGTACGTCCACCTGCCGAAGATCGTGCTGGACCGCGGCATGGTCCACCATATCCCGGAGGGCCTCTCGCTGGAGGACGCCGCGCTTTCCGAGCCCGCCTCCTCCGTCATCGCCGCCCAGGAGAACGCCGGAGTGGGGCTCGGGGACACGGTGCTCATCATCGGCGACGGCCCCATCGGCTGCCTCCACATCGACGTGGCCCGGGCCCGGGGCGCCGCGACGGTCATCATGGCTGGTCTCATGCGGCTCAAGGAGGCGGAGCGCTTCAAGCCCGACCTGCTCATCGACGCGGGCTCCCAGGATACGGTCGCGGAGGTGCTCAAAGCCACCGGCGGCCTCGGCGCCGACGTCGCCATCGCGGCGAACCCGGTAGCGGCCACCCAGGCCCAGGCGGTGAGGGCGGTGCGCAAGCGGGGCCGGGTCGTGCTCTTCGGCGGCCTGCCCAAGACCGCGCCCGAGACGACCCTGGACGGCAACTTGATCCACTACGGGGAAATCCAGGTGATGGGCGCGTTCTCCTATCCCGCCCACATCCACCAGAAGGCCTTGGCCACGATCAAGGCGGGACTCATCCGCCCCTCGATGTACTTCAACATGACCGTTTCCCTGGACGATATCGTGTCCGGTTTCGCGGCCGCGGCCGCGGGCAAGGCCCTCAAGGTCCTGGTGAAGCCCTAAGGAGAACAGCATGAACGCCTTCAATGAGAAGCTGCTCGAGCGGGAGCGCTCGGGGAACCCCGTCGCGGTCGCCGTGGTCGGCGCCGGACAGATGGGTACGGAGATCATCAGCCAGATCGGCGAGATGAGGGGCATGGACGTCTTCGTCGTCGTCGACCTGACCCTGGACCGGGCGGCCGCCGGCTACGCGAGCTCCAAGAAGCGGGGCGAGGTCGTCCGCACCGACGACCCGGCCGCCGCCGAGGCCGCCGTCGCGGCGGGCAAGCGCGTGGCGACCACCGACTACCGGATCGCCACCCGGCTTTCCCGGGTGGAGGCGGTGGTGGACGCCACCGGCCAGGCCGAGATGGGCGCCGTGGTGTCCCTGGACGCCTTCGACCACAAGAAGCACGTGGTGATGATGAACGTCGAGTGCGACGTCACCATCGGTCCGATGCTGCACCGCCTCGCCTCCAACGCCGGGGTCGTCTATAGCCTCGCCGCGGGGGACGAACCCGCGGCCTGCGTGGAGCTCTACCGCTTCGCCGCCGCCCTCGGGTTCGAGATCGTCGCGGCGGGGAAGGGGAAGAACAACCCCCTCAACATCTATTCCACCCCAGCGACCGAGCAGGCCAAGGCCGACGCGCGGAAGATGAGCGCCCGGATGCTCTGCGAATTCGTGGACGGCACCAAGACCGCGGTGGAGATGGCCGCCGTCTCCAACGCGACGGGGCTGGTCCCCGACGTCCGGGGCATGCACGGCGCCAAGTCCACGGTCCCCGAGCTCAACAAAGTCTTCGTCCCGAAGGCGGAAGGCGGCGTGTTGGAGAAGAAGGGCGTGGTCGATTTCGCCATCGGCGTGCACCCCGGCGTCTTCCTGGTGGTCACGACGGACAACGAGCGCATCAGGGAAGGCCTGGTCCAGCGGGACATGGGGAGCGGTCCGTACTACACCCTCTACCGGCCCTACCACCTGTGCTCCATCGAGGTGCCCCTCACGGTCGCCCAGTGCGTGCTCTACGGCGAATCCTCCGGCCATCCGAAGGGACCGCTCGTCTCAGAGTGCATCGCCGTCGCGAAGAAGGACCTCAAGGCAGGGGAGACCCTGGACGGCATCGGCGAGTTCTGCTACCGCGGCTCCATCGAGCTGGCGCCGGTCGCCAAAAAAGAGCGGCTCCTTCCCCTGGGGCTCGCCAAGGGCTGCGTCCTCGTCTCCGACGTGCCGAAGGACACGGTCCTCACCTACGACATGGTCCGGATGCCCAAGGAGACGGTCCTGCTCCAGCTCCGCCGCGTCCAGGACCAGCTCTACTCCTAGGAGGACGCGATGAACCTCATCGGCCTGGACATCGGGACCACCGGGTGCAAAGCCGTCGTCTTCTCCGAAGCCGGCGAGCCGATCGGGTCGGCGTACCGCGAATACGGGATCGATGCCGATCCGAACGGCAAGGCGGAGCAGGACCCGGAGCTCGTCTGGGACCTCTGCGTCGTCGTTCTGGCGGGTGCGGTCTCGGCCGCGGCCGCGCGGATCGGGCGCGCCCCCGAGGTTTCGGCGCTGGGGCTCTCGGTCCAGGGCGATGCGGTCATACCGCTGGACGCCGCCGGATCGCCGGTCCATCCGGCGATCCTGGGCATGGACTACCGGAGCGCCCCCCAGGCCGCCTCCTGCGGGGAACGCTTCGGGGGCGAAGCCCTCTTCCGCCGTACGGGCATGCGCCCCCACGCCCTCAACTCGCTGTGCAAGATCCTCTGGCTCCGGGAGAACCGCCCCGAGGCCTGGCGCCGGACCGCGCGGGTCGTCACCTACGCGGACTTCGCGGCCGACCGGCTCCTGGGCCGGAAGGGCGCGTGGTTCATCGACCGGACCATGGCGAGCCGGACCATGGCCTGGAACCGCGAGCGGGGCGACTGGGACGACGCGCTCCTGGCCGAGCTCGGCCTGTCGCGGAGCCTCTTCTCCGCGGCGGTGCCCTCGGGCACCGTGCTCGGGGCCCTGGATCCGGAGCTCGCGCGGACCTGCGGCCTCGCCGGCCGTACGGCGGTGGTCGCCGGCGGCCACGACCAGCCCTGCGGGGCGGTGGGATCGGGGACCCTGGAGGACGGGGAGGCGGTGGTCTCCAGCGGCACCGCGGAGGTCCTCTCCGCGACCTTCTCCCCCGATGCCGACGCCGTCCCCCTCTACGGCGGCTTCTACCCCTGCTACGAGGCGGCTTCCCCCGGGCGCCGCTTCACCTTCGCCCTCAACCACGTGGGCGGGCTTCTCCTGCGCTGGTACCGGGACACCTGGGGGGCGGCGGAGGTCGCCGAGGCGGCCCGGACCGGAGCCGACCCGTACGCCGTCATGGACGCGGGGATGCCCGCGGGACTCTCTCCGGTCATGTTCCTGCCGCACCTCAACGGAGCGGGAACCCCCACCTGCGACCCCCTTTCCCGGGGGGCCGTCGTCGGGCTCACCCTCGCGACGGGCCGCGGGGACGTGGCCAAGGCGATGCTGGAGTGCCTCTCCTTCGAACTGGCGATCAACCTGGAGGCCCTCTCCGCCGCGGGCGTCGCGGTGGACCGCCTGACCGCCGTCGGCGGCGGGGCGAAGTCTCCCGCCTGGCTCCAGATCAAGGCCGACGTCCTGGGCGTGCCGATCCGGACCCTCGAGTGCAAGGAATCGGGCTGCCTCGGCGCCGCGATCATTGCCGGCGCCGGCGCCGGAGTATATACTTCGATCGCCGAAGGCGTCGGCCGCGCGGTCCGCCGGGAATCGATCTACGAGCCGGACCCCGAGCGGGTGTCGGCCTACGCGGAACGGTTCTCCCTGTACCGGGAACTGCACGGCGCCCTCAGGCCCATCCACGCTCGCATGGGGCCCTCATAATGGAAAACAGCACCCTGGACCGGATTCCCCACGACTGCGCCCTCAAGCTGCAGGCCGTGTACGGCACCCTCAAGACCGCCGAACGGAAGGCGGCGGATTTTCTGCTCGCCAACCCGGGAGAGGTCCACGTCCTGACCATCGTGGACTACGCGTCCCGGGCCGGCTGCTCGGAGGCGACCATCGTCCGCCTCTCCAAGCGGCTCGGCTACGAAGGTTTCCCGGAGCTGAAGGCCGCCTTCGCCGCCTTCGGGGAGGCCGGACGAGCGGCGGCGGAGGCCGATCCGTCGGTGCTCGACTACCAGGGGCTGAGCGCGGGGGACGATCCGGTCCAGACCATGCGCACCGTGTTCGATTCCTCCGCTCGGGCGATCGCGGACACCGCCAACACTATGGACGCCGGCGCCTACCGCCGGGCGCTGGACGCCCTCTGCTCGGCCGGCGCCGTCATGTTCTCCGGCGTCGGCGACGCCGCCGTGGTCGCCCAGGAGGCCTACCTGCGCTGGCTCCGCATCGGCTTCCCGGCCTACTTCTCCGTGGACTACGACATCCAGCTCATCCTCGCCTCCAAGCTCAAGAAGGGGGACGTGCTCCTGGCGGTCAGCCACTCGGGGCAGACCCGGAGCCAGCTGGCCGTGGTCCGTGAGGCGGAGAAGGCAGGGGCGACGGTGGTCGCCATCACCAATTTCCCCCTCTCCCCCCTGGCCAAGCGCGCTTCCTGCGTGCTCCAGACGGCGGTCTTCACGACCTACGTCTCGGGCGAGGTCATGGCCAAGCGCCTGGCCGAGCTCTGCGTGGTGGAGAGCCTGTTCGTGAATTTCATGATCCGGAAGGGCGAGCCGTACCTGTCCAGCCTCGTCTCCTCCAATGAGGTCGTGAACCAAAACAAGCTGTAGGAAACCAGTTCGATGGAAATATACCTGGAAACCGTGCTTTCCCGCCTGTCCGGCGGCGGGATCCGCCACGCCCTCCTGGAGGTCGGCTCCGGCCGCGTCGCCGTCGCCACCGAGCGCTGGGGCCGCATCCTCGGTCCCTTCGACCGGGATGGCCGCTCGATCCTTTGGCTGAATCCCGACGTATGGGCCGATCCCGATGCGTTTTCCCTGGCCGTGTCCGAAGGCGCCTGGAACGTCGGCGGCGAGCGCTGCTGGATAGCCCCGGAGATCCGTCTCAACATCCGCGACCGGGCCGACTTCTGGGGGACCTACGCTTTGCCCCCGGCGATCGACCCCGGCTCGTGGTCCCTCTCGGCCGACGGAGTCCACATCCGCCTCAGCTGCGAAGCCCGGCTGGATCTCTTCAACCCCGCTTCGGGGGACGCGTCCTACCAGGTCGAACGCACCGTGTCCGCCGCGCCGAATCCGCTGCGCAGCCTCCGCTCCTTCGACTCCCTCATGGCCGGAATCGACTTCGCGGGCTACGTCCACCGGATCCGGCTCACTTCCCTGGGAGGCTCCGACCCGTCCGCCCGTCTTGAAGCCTGGACCCTCTGCCAGCTCGTGCCGCCGGGCCGGATCGTCGTGCCCTGCGCTGAGGGCGCGGAGCACGAAGACTACTACGAGCCCGCCGACGGAGACTGCATGGATATCGGCGCGGACCGCGTCGTCTTCTCCGTCACCGGGAAGCGCCGCTACAAGGTCGGGCTCCGCTCGCCCCAGCTCTTCGGCCGGGCGGGGTACCTGAAGGAGCTCCCCGGCGGCGAGGCCGAGCTCCTGGTCCGCGCCTTCTCCAACGATCCGGGCTCGGAGTACGTGGAGGAGCCCGATTCACTGCCGCTCTGCCGCGGCCTATCCTTCCACGTCTACAACGACGGGGGCGCCTTCGGCGGCTTCGGGGAGCTGGAGTGCAACGGCCGGACCATCGGCGGCCCGGGGGCGGTGGAGAGCGTGGACGACTTCTCGTCCTGGCTCTTCCGCGGCCCTTCCGCCGCCGTCCGCCGTATCGGCCGGGCCCTGCTGGGCCGATCCCTGGAAAGCTGAACCTCCTCACGGCTCGAAGGCCCCCCGGTACCACTGTCCGTTGGCAGGCCGGATCGCCCCCGCCGCGTCCATACCCAGGGCCGGGAACTCGGCGATCTGGGCCGCGCCGATGTAGGTGTCCACGGCCACCCGCGCGCCCGGATTCGCCGAGGACGCGAAGGCCAGGTCGTTGTCCGCGAACCAGGTATCGGCGGTGTAGGAGTCGGCGCGGTAGGAGCGGAAGGCCGCCGCCGGCGCGGCGGACAGGACCT
>JADHEF010002025.1_pt1 | contig 10335 bp, 6 predicted proteins | sample 8952391 | NCBI WGS metagenome assembly JADHEF01 (sample SAMN16124439, study PRJNA663245) | bioreactor sludge metagenome | isolation source: sludge (nitrite) | place: India:Bengaluru | collected 2019-02-28
CCCCGGAAACCGGTTGTCCGAACAGCACGGACGCGTCGTGGTAGGGGGAGGAGGTCACCTGATTGGAAAGGACGCCGTCCGCATCGTCGAAACCCCAATAGGCGATCGGATCGTTGATGACGGGTTCGGCAAGCGCCGACCCCGCTATCCAGGTGGCGGCCGCAAAAAGCGCACAGCTCCCGCGGAGCCCCGCCCGGAACCGGCGATGTGATCGCGCCGCAATGCGAAACGCGTGGATGGAACCGACTCCTGCAGTCATGCTCATGGTCCTTCCGTGAGGTTCATTTTTTTTGAATCACCAGCTTCCCATCGGCACATCCGGCGACATGCCCTAACCCTTGATTGACTCCTATTATGCGAGGGAGGTGAAAAGAGTCAACCCCGATTTTTAGGTGAACTCCTTGCCGGGTTCCCGTCCTGTCAGGCCGCACTTCAGTCGCCCGCTATGCAGCGCAAGGTCGCGCTTGCTTTTTATTGAATGGATATGATGAGCCCGGACTTCGCGTGCAGCACGCGCAGCTTCCCGCCTCCGGTGAAGTGGGTGTCGTCGACATGGTCGGCGCCGCTGCCGGTCGCGCCGTAAGTGCCGACACTCTTAAAGGTGTCGCCGACAAGCAGCCAGCCGACCGCCTCCTCCACGCCTGTGTCGAGCTGGATCTTGGCGGTGCTGACGCCGAACGGCGGCATCCTCACCACGGCCGCGTCGGGGATCGAACCGCTGCTCGAGAGCGCCAGCGTACCGTTGCCACCCACGACCACGGAGAGGCTGTTGGTGCCGAGCGTGCCGGTCGCGCTGACCGCGAGGGTGCCGTTGCTGACGACGGTCGCGCCGCTGTAACTGTTGGTGCCCGTGAGCATCAGCGTGGCGGAGCCCAGTTTGAGGAGCGAAACCGCTCCTTCGATCGCGCTGCCCTCCAGCCCGAAAGAGCGCGTCGAATTGTTGCTGACCGTCAACATGGCGGGCGCGCTGCTCACGATGCGCTGCGTCCCGGAATGGTCGCCGGGACCGGCATAATGGATATCCGACAAGCCCGAAAGGAGCTGGTCACAGCCGTTCATGTCGAACACGCAGAGCGCCTTCTTGTCGCTTTTGCCGATAGTGAGCGCGGTCGTTGTCGGCAGGCCGTTGGTGACGTTCAGGCGGATCGTACCTTCGGCGAATCCCGTGCCGCCCCAGACGTTGTTCGTGGCGGTGATAACGAGTGTGCCGGTGTCGTTGCGCAGCAGGCTGTTGCCGGTGCTGATGCTGACGCGGCTGTTCAGCACGATCGTGCCGTTTCCACGCATCGAGAGGCTGCATGACGACGCGTTCGTGATCACGGTGCTGTCATCTGCACCGAGCGCCAACGTGCCGCCCGCCGTCGAGCTCTCGATGTAGGCGGAGCCGATGCACGCAATGACGCCTGCCCACGTTCCCGTGCCGCCGTTCTGGCTGTAGGCGAGCCCGCTGCGGTAGTCGCTGCTGCCGTCGATCGTGAGGCTCTCTCCCGTGACGGCGATGTTTCTTCCGAGATAAAGGCGGTTCAGCAGGGCCCCCGTGCCGCCATAGATGCGGGTGGCCCCGACGGTGGAACCGAGCGCGCTGCTGTTGTTCACGAAGTACGCGAGGTTGGGCGTTCCCAACACGCCGAACGTGGCGACGCCGTCAAAAGCGTTGGAGCCGCCGAGCGTGGTGTTGGACTGCAAGGTGACCGTGACGTTCGAACCGGCGATCACACTGCCCGCGTTCTGCGAGAAGAACGCGTTCGCGCCGACCGCGATGCTGGAGCCTTCGAGCGAGCCGCCCAGCACCAGCGAACCGCCCGTACTGACCGTGGTTGCACCGGTGTAGGTGCTTGAGCCCAAGAGCACGGCCGAACCGGAAACGCTCAGACCCGCGCCTGCGCCGGAGATCGCCGCCGCCACGTCCTGCGTGAACACCGTGCCGGAAGCCACGGTGATTCCCGCGCTGGCGAGTGGCGCGTTGACCGTCAGCGCGCCGCCGCTGAGCGCGACCGTACCGCCGAACGTATTGGCGTTGTTCAGGGAAAGAAGACTAGCGCCGCTCTTGGTCAGGCCGCCTGCACAGGTCAATGCTCCGCCGCCGAAGGTGTAGGCCTTGGTGGCGCTGCTGACGGTGACCGCATGCGGTGCGAGGCCCGCCGGCACGATGCCGACGGCCGGCGTGTCCGAACCGGTGTCGTTGAAGACCACAGCCATGCCGTCGGCATAGGCCACAGGTGACCAGTTTTCAGACGTGGTGTTCCAAAGATTCGCTGAGCCGTCGCCCAACCAGGTCAGGTACGGTACGGTGCCGGAACCGGTGATGGTCAGCGTGACGCTGGTCGCGCCCACAGCGAGCGTCGCGTTCGGATAGGTGCGGTCCAGGGTGAGCGTGCCGCTGTCGTCATTCAGACTCGCATAGGTGGCGAGCGTGTAGGTCCCCGCCGGCGCCGAGCCGTCGGGCAGATTCAATGCGATCACATTCGCGCCGCTGAGAACCAGCGCCCCGGCCACATCCAGCCGGTCGGCCGCGCCAGCCAAGGTCACGTCGCACACGAGCCTGCCGCCGGTGAGTGTCAACGCCGCGCTGCCGGTGTTGGCCAAAGAGAGGAAGCCCACGCCGGCGATGCCTGGCGACAGGATGCCGCCTGCCGCCACAGACACGAGGCCGCTGACCGTGCCGCTGCCGCCGAAGGTGGCTCCGGCTTGGACGGAAACGGCGCTTTCGGCAGGCAGGGTGCTGGTGAGCAGCAGCGTGCCGGCCGACACGGTGACGCTTCCGGTGTTGGCGTTCGCGCCCGACAGCGTCCAGGTCCCGCTGCCGGTCTTGACGATGCGGAGGCCGGCGTCAACCGAACCGGCGAGCATGCCGTTGCCTGCGCCGGTCAACCAGACGGGGGCCGGCTTGGAGGCCCCGCTGTCCACCGTGACCGGTCCGCTCAGCGTCAGGGTCTGTCCCGCCACCGTGTTCTCGATCTTGCCGCCGTAAGTCCTGCTGTCCGACGACAAGATCCGGATGGTGCGGTCGCTCGAGCCGCCCGCCGCACCGGTGAACTGGAGTGTGCCGGTCGTGGGGTACGGGCTGTTTTGTCCGAGCGCGATGGTCGTTCCCAAACCGATCGCGCAGGGCTGTCCGCCGTCCGCGAGGGTGGCCGTGCTGATGATGCCGTCTTTGACCGACAAGCCTCCGGAAAACGAATTGCCCGCGTTATTCAGGTAGACGGTTCCGCTGTCGGTGCGCCCGACATCGGCAGCACCGAGCGCGATCAGCCCGCTGACCGAGATGACGCCCGCGCCGCGGAACGAGAGCACCGACGAGCCGGTGATCTCGCCGTTGAGCGTCAATGTGGTTCCCGCGGTTTCGTTAAAGAACTGGAGATCGCCGGACACGACGAGCGGCCGGTCGGTGGTGGCCGACGACGATCCGTTATAGTACAGGCGGCCCGCCGCGCGCAGGGTGCCGTTTGCAGCGGTTGTGGGCGCACCCAAGGCGCTGGCGCCGCCGCCGATCGTTTTGATCGAGCTGAAATACAGGAATCCGGCGCTGTTGGTGACAGGCCCCGTGAAGGTGTTGGCTCCGGTGAGCTTGAGCGTGCCGCCGCCACTCTTGGTCAGGCCGTACGAGCCGCCCGTCTCGCCGATCACGCCGGAGATCGTCACATGGTGATTATTGTTCAACGTGAAGGTTCGGGTGTTACTGAGCAGCATCGGGAGCGAAAGCGTGTCGGTGATCGCGGAGGAGGCCGACGTCGAGACGATGTTACCGCCCAGCGTCACTCGGTTGCCGGAGAGCGTGAAGGCCGCCGTCTTGCCGCTGGACGAGTCGTTCAGCAGGTTGATCCCCGCGAAAACCGTATCGGCAGTGAAGTTGTTGGCGGCCGAGGTGCGCGTGCCGCCGGAGAAGGCCAGCACGGCGCTGCCGTCGCTGGCGGGCTTGCTGCCGCCGCTCCAATTGAGGTCCGTGTACCAGTTGTTGTCTCCGCCGGCTCCGCTCCAGGTGAAGGTTGCGGCCTGCGCCGCCGGCGTGGCCAGCAGGATTCCCAATGTCAGTAGACGATATGTTCTCATGTTGTTCATCATTAGCATCCCATAGGCACATCCGGCGACATGCCGGAACCCTTGATTGACACCTATTATGCGGGGGGGGTGAAAACAGTCAACCCCGATTTTTCGGCACCCGAAGAAACGCGGGCCTCGGAGCCGTCCGCGCCTGTATGCCTGCGGCCGCATGCAAAACCTGAAAAGCGAAGGGGTGAACGAAGGGGCTGGTCGTTAGCGGGTGCCAGATGTCGGGACGACGCATTCTTTGAACGGTGCACAATGACGACTCCTGCTGCGCCTCGACGGAAGCGTGGCGACCGCATAGCCGTCACAAAATGTAACGACTTCTCGGTTGAAAACCGCCAAAAAGTCGTTACACTATGGGGTTGAACAGGCGAGAAAGAGGTTACAATGCCCGGAAAACCCTTCCAGTCTAAACTGAACCCTCACGAGGATGAGATCTTCGCCCTGCTGGACGCGGGCCGGAGTTTCAGGCAGGTCGCCGAGCAGTTGAACCGAGCCCACGGACTCGGGGTGACGCACAATGCGGTGTTCTCGTTCACGAAGAGCCGCCGCAGGCGACGCGGGGCCCGTCTTTTTTTCGAGGATCTCTCTCCCGACATCCGCGACCAGATGCTGAAACAGATCGCCGCCGTCTGGACGCACGACTCCACCGCCATCGAGGGCAACACGCTGACGCTGGGTGATACGGTCAAGGTGCTGGAGCTGGGACTGACCATCAGCGGCAAAAGCCTGCGCGAGCATCAGGAGGTTTACGGGCACGCACGCGCGATCGACCTGGTCTACCGGATGCTCCGCCAGCCGGGCGTCACCGAAGAGGACGTGTTCGCCCTGCACCGCGCCGTGATGCAGCTTTCGGCGGTAGACGCCCTGAACCCGGTGGGCGACTGGAAGCAGTCGTATAACGGCACCACCGGCGTGGTGAACGGGCAAGTCGTCTTCATGGAGTACGCCGACCCGCTGGACGTGCCGTATCTGATGAAGCGGTGGATCGGGGATTTCAATGTTTCGTTGGGCGAGACGCGGCAGCCGGCGGAGGTCGTCGGCGCCTTTGTCCGGGCGCACCTGGGCTTCGTGCGGATCCATCCGTTCTTCGACGGCAACGGACGCGTGGCGAGGCTTGTCGCCAATATCCCCGTGTTGCGAGCTGGCTATCCGCCCATCACCATTCCCATGGAACGGCGCGCCGATTACATCGATATCCTGTGGGAGTACGAGAATGCGGTCGGCAAGATCCGGCGGGACGATTCGCTCGTGCCTCCGCATCCGGCCATCGGGCGGTTCACCGCGCTGGCGCAGGCTGAATGGCAACGGACCCTAACGCTCCTCGACGAGGCTCGCCGCCGCGAAGCCGGACGGCAGGCCAAGATGAAGTGACGGCAAACGGCCGGTGCGCATTCGTGTCTGCCGGGAGTTTGGCGAACACGTTACTTCTGGTGAACGAAGGGGCTGGTCGTTAGCGGGTGATGCCGGTCCCGGTGCCGCCGTGGGAGTTCAGGAAGCAGAAGAGGGACAAGGGGTGCGGAGGCGGAGAAGTTCGTTAGTGTGTGAGTTCGTTAGTTGGGACGGATGCGATTAGAGCGCGTTAGGCGCGATAAGCCAGGAGATGAGGAAAGGCGGAGGACGGAGGGCGGGGCTGGAGGGGGTGAGCAAGGAAGAACTCGCGAAGGTCGGTGAGCGGGTGAAGGAGATGATGGGAAAATAGTGGATTGCTGGCATCGACTGCCGACTGAAAGATGCGGGGGTGGAGTGGATGCAGGCCGTTTTGTTGCCTGTTGAGACGTGACCCCTGCCTGCGCATGACCCGGGCCTGTTCACACCCCGGCCCCCTCACTTACGAAGACCGGCCTGCGTGTAATCCCATGCCTTGAACCCTAACGCAAACGCGGGGGATTCGGGCTTGAGGCGGAAGTCGCACGCGTCGGCATTCTCGAAGAACGGATCGGCGTACTTGCCGCAGACTTCCTTGCCGCACGTCTGCCACGCGTCCCACTCGAGGCCGTCGAGTTCCGGCTTGCCCGTGTAATCGTACCACAGATTGCCGGCCCAGATGCCGCCCACGCCGCGCGGACCGCGCCCGACGAGCGGACCCTCGCGCACCACGACAAGGTTGTTCACAAAGTGCAATGTGCAGGGGATGTCCTGCACCACCTGGCGCGCCATACGCACCGCGCCGAGCTTCCGGTTCCACGCGAACACGTTGTTGCGGATGATGCAGCCTGCGCCGTAATGCTGGTGGAAACTGCCGTCCGTCGTGTTCCAGCAAAGGTTGCGTTCCATCACAATGCCCTCGGACCCCTCGTCCGTGTACAGCGCCCAGCCGCCGTAGGAATAGGACCACACGTCATGGATCACGTTGTCGTGCACCGTCGTGCCGTAGCTCGTGCCGAGCGTGTAGACGCCGCCCATGTCGCTCATGATGCCCTTGCCGAGGTCGTAGATTTTGTTGAACGCGACCTCGTTGCGCTGCGCCACGCTGCCGTAAAAGCCCCACGTCCAACCGACGGAGACGCCGGTGTAATAGAAGTCGTGAATCTCGCAATGCGTCACCTTCGAGTCCGACACATGCGTGAGCGCCACGCCCGTGCCTTCGGGATTGAACAGGCCGCCCTTGCGGATCACACAGTTGTCGATCACATTGAACGCGGTCGAGCGCGGCGCAAGCGTCTTGATCACCCGGCGTTTGAGGGTCTCGCCCTTGGCGACGTGACCGCTGGAGGCGCCCATCCAGATGCCGCCCGCCCCCAGATCCTCGATCGTGCAGTTCACGATCCGGTTGGACACGCACCCGTCGTTGAAACGGAACGCGTAGTTACCCGTGTGCGCGATGACGCACGTGTCCCACGAGAGGTGGTGCGCGCCCTCGGCTGTCACGAGGCCGTCCGACCTGCTGGCCGCCTGGTGCTGCCAGCTTTCCGTCGGGCCGTTCACGGCGGACCCCGCCGTTGGCGGGACGTCGCTGTACGCGAACGTCAAGTTGCGGAACGCGATGTCATGCACGAGTTCGCTCTTGTCCGGATTGCCCTGGAACGCGAGCAACTGGCTCAGCTTGGCGCTCGGCGCGATGACGACCGCCGTCGCGACGGACTCGCCCGCCAGCGGACGGTAGCGCACACACCCCGCCTTCGCGTCGTAGAACCACTCTCCCGGCGCGTCAAACGCGCTCCGCACGTTCTCGAAGGAGACGAGCGTCTCGCGCTCGCTCCACTTCACCCACCCGCTCCAATCCTGCGGCGACCCGGTCTCGACCGTCATCGTGGCGGAATCGAAAGCGCGCAGAATGCGGCGCGCCGTGCTCCATTTGTGCACCACGCACATCTGCGCGTACGGGAACTCGTCGGCCGGAATCTTCCCGAGCGCGGCGGCGAGCCTGTTTGTCAGCGTGGCGCGTTCGGCGTACGTGACCTTCCCGGCCGCGTTCGTCACCGCGGTGATGCTCGGCTTAACGAGCGTGAAATAGCTCGCCGTCCCTTGGCCACCGTCCGGCAGGCGAGCACGGTCCGCGCGCCGCCCGTTGACCCACATCTGCTCGAAATAGGCGGGTTTCCCGTCAGGCGCCGCCGGGATCGGCGCGGACCACGTGCCGTCCGCCTCGACGGTCCAGCCCTTGATCACACCGCCGCCGGAAATCGTCGCGCCCTCGCCCACCCAGGTGACCGGAGCCTGCGGCGTGCCGGAATCGGCCGGCGTGAACGTGAGCGTCTCCGTGAGCGCGTAGATGCCGGGCTTCACGACCACCGTCCACGCCTCCTGGTTCCCTTTGGCCTTGGCCGCGCGGATCAGCTCCAAAGCGGCCTTCGGCGTCATGCCGTCCGGAGCGACAACCGCCTGGCCCGCGTGAACACCGGCCGCCACGGCCAAAGCCCCGAAAACACCCGCAAAACACGTTTTGTTTCCCATTCCAAGCCTCCCCTGCATGTTGTGTTTCCCCACCTGACAGCCAAACACGGCCCCTTTACCCCGTAAGCCCGCGTTCAACCAAGGAACGCTTTTCGCGGCCGAGCGAAAAAACGGCCCTTTCACGAACATTCCCTCGGGACGGCCGTTAACCAGCCGGTCCCCATCTTTGACGTGATTATGCGGAGGAAGGGCGAAAAGAGTCAATCCCGAATTGCCACACACATGCAAAATGAAACAATCTATTCCGCCGCTGCCGCTTCTGCGCCAATACTTGTTGGCCGGGGGAGGTTCAATGATCCGCCGGATGCGCTCGAACGCAGAGCGGAGGAGGGGGGCTCGCCGCAGGATGCGGGGTGACGGTGCCACCTGTGCCATTTGGCTCCCGCAGCTGACAATCGAGCGGCATGACTAGGGGCGCATCCTCGTTGCATTGACCTCTTTCCCCGCGTCGGCCCGTTGGGGACGGCGTGGGGTTTGTCAGTCACCGCTTGTGGCGCAGCCTTGACGCCTCCAGCGACTGTTCCGTGACCTCCTCAACGAGGAGCTTGAACTTCTTGTAGGTCTCGACCTCGCTCGTGACGGCGGCGAGGTTTTCCGGGCGGACATACTCCGACCGGCTCCTGCCCCTGTGCGTGTAGCTGAGCTGGTTGAACGGCGTCTTTTTTTCCGCAGGGTTACGGTACTGCACCGTCAGCGTCCCCGGGCGCATCGCGCCGAGTTTCGCCATCCCGGCGAGCAGGGCGCGGATTCTTTTCTCTTTTATTTCGAGTTCCGTTGACATGGACCCTCCTTTTGCGCAATATAGTAGCATTGTAATGCTACCATATCAACACGAAAAGGAAAATACTGTTCAAAAGGACGCGGTGATCTTACCCCGATATTTCGGACAGTGAAGGGCCGGTGTTTTGTCTCATAAATTGTTGTTCGTAGTCAAGCGGCGAACGATAGCCCAAAGAGCTGTGAAGCCGCCGTCGGTTGTAGAAGACCTCGATGTAATCAAAGATGTCCAGCCTTGCATCCTCCTGTGTTTCGAACGGTTCGTACATTCCCATCTCGCTCTTGAGCGTCGCCCAGAACGATTCCATCGCCGCGTTGTCGTAGCAGTTGCCCTTGGCGCTCATGCTCGGGACCACGCCGTGCCGGCCGAGCAGGTCCCGGAACTGCCCGCTGGCGTACTGGCTGCCCCTGTCCGAGTGGAAGAGCATCCCCGGGTCCGGCCTGTCCCTGGTGGCGGCCTGCAGGAAGGCGTCCGCCACCAGGTCGGTTCTCATCGTGTCCCTCAGGCTCCAGCCTTTGATGCTGCGGCTGCCCAGACCCATGACCGCGGCGAGGTAGCACCAGCCCTGCCGGGTCGGTATGCAGGTGATGTCCGACACCCACACGCGGTTGGGCGTCCCGACCGGCCCGGCCGTCCTGAGCCGGTTCGGGCTGACCGGGCAGCCGTGGCGGCTGTCCGTCGTCCTCGGCCGGAACCGGGCTTTCCGCGAACCCCTCAGCCCCCTCTGGCGCATGCTGCGCGCGACGCGCTTCCTGCCGCACAGGAAACCTTCCCCGCGCAGCGACCGTGTCACGCGGGGATAACCGTAAGTCCTCCGGCTTGTCTCGTGGATCGCAGCGGCGCGCTCGCCGATGCGCCGGTCCTCCAGCGCCTTCGGGCTCGGCCCGCGGACGCGCCACGCGTAGTAGCCGCTGGCGGAAACACCCAGAAGCCCGCACGGCTCGGAAACCCCGTGGTCTGTCGCCAGACTCCCGATCAAGGCATACCTGCTGGCGACGCATCCGAGAGTATGCCCAAGGCTTTTTTTAGTATTTCCCTCTGCCGAGTGACGCGGCCCAGGTCTTTCCTCAGCCGCCGGATCTCCTCCGCCATTTCCCGCGGCGTCGCCCCCGCGGGGGCGGTTCCGTCCGGCCTGTCCGTCCTGCAAAGGTAGCCGTCGCGCCAGACCCGGAGCGTCGAGTCCTTGAGCCCGAGCTCGCGGGCCAGGGGCTTGAGCTGCCTGCCTCCGGTCAGTAGCATTTCAACGCAATTCCTCTTGAATTCGTCACCGTATCGTTTCTGTGACACAGCCATAACCTCCACCTTCCAATCCTACCATACCCTGTGTGTCCACTGAAACGGGTTATGATCACGCGCCTCGAAGAAGGCGGGCATGGATCCGCAGGGTGACCTTTTGGTTCATCGAAGCCGTGACACCCTCAATGGGTGCCGCATGACACCCGTGACTAGGTGGTGGACTTCGTGAACAGGCTGGTCGGAGAAGTCGGAGATCCCGGTGTGAGCCTTCGTCAGCATGCTCGGGCTGTGCCGGAGCAAATTTTACGGCTGGCGGGTGCGGTAAGCGTTGCGGGACAGTTTTGTGTCAGCTATAATGACTGCCAAGAAATGGATGA
>JADHEF010002009.1_pt1 | contig 10332 bp, 7 predicted proteins | sample 8952391 | NCBI WGS metagenome assembly JADHEF01 (sample SAMN16124439, study PRJNA663245) | bioreactor sludge metagenome | isolation source: sludge (nitrite) | place: India:Bengaluru | collected 2019-02-28
AGCACTTTATCTTTGACCAAGATATGTCGAACGATGGCAGATTTCATGCTTGGCTTCCTTTAATGGCTTTCTGGTGGGCTATTTTAACTTTTTTTAGGGGCTGACACTCTGGACAAAATACCGATGCACGCTGTCCGAGTTTTAAATTTTCCAACGTGGTTTCACAATTCACGCACATTTCACCGGCCCGACCATAAGCCAGCAGGGTTTGCTGGAAATAACCATTTTCTCCCATGGCATTGGTATAGTCACGCAAGGTCGAGCCGCCGAGATCAATCGCCTGTTTTAAAATACGTTTAATTTCTATAACTAACTGTTCAATTTGCTGAAAACTCAGGCTAGAAGCCGGTTGAGCAGGATGAATCCCTACATTAAATAAACTTTCCGTGGCATAAATATTGCCCACTCCTACCACCATGTGGTTATCCATAATCGCCACTTTCGCTGCTACATTTTTCTTTTTAAATTTTTCAAACAGATATTCAGCATTAAAGGCTTCACTCAAAGGTTCAGGCCCTAAAGTATCAATCAGTTTGCTTTGCGAGTTTTGATCGAGCCATAAAATACAGCCAAAACGGCGCGGGTCATGATAACGCAGTTCAATATCTTCAAATTGAATGATCAGATGATCGTGTTTGCGCAGTTCATCTGTTGCTGCACATAATCTGAAACTGCCCGACATGCCCAAATGCCAGAGCATACTGTCTTGTTCAAACTCTGCCAAAATATATTTGGAACGGCGGGTGAGTTTCAGCAATTTTTGACCCACCAACTTTTGTATATTCTCAGGAATAGGCCAACGTAAGCTCGGCTGACGGACCTCTACCTTTAAGACGGTTTGATCCAACAGTGGCAAGAGACTGGTTTTGGTGGTTTCAACTTCAGGTAATTCAGGCATGGGATCAAATGTATCAAGAAAACTTTGTGCTTAATATTGGACTGCTAAGAGGGGATTGCAAGGGAGTCTTAAAAAATCTATATGCTTGTTGCAGTTGATTAATAAATGCAATGGACTGATTCTAGCAGTCATTTTAATTCACCGATTGCTTAATGATTCATCTTAATTTGAATGAGTCATTAACCTTGGTACTACAAATAAACTTAAACGCTATGCAGGTAGTTCGTTTAAGCTTTTAAGCAGTATTTTAATAAGATATAGAGCAAGCTATGCTAGGTAAATATAACGAGATTCTCTTCCCTAAGACTTTGCTTTACCTGACAACATGCCTCTGCCAGCATCTTTATGCTGCTCCTGATTCTACGAACCCGGTTTTGCTTCCTGTCATTAAAATAGAAGCGACACGTAGCGATACTGACGGGCTGCAAACACCTGCTTCAGTATATCGAATCGAACAAAATAAGCATACGAATCACCTGGGTGTAAATCTTTCTGAAACTTTAAAAGGTGTACCTGGCTTACAGCTGAATAACCGATAAAAGCCGTGCCAATGTGATATTGCAAGGTGGTGCAGATCGGGCCGGTGAGCCGAGTTATGTGCTCAGTTCCTCTTATTTTGATACTGATGGCTACCGTGACCACAGTGCTGCGCATAAAGTACTGAGTAATGCCAAACTGACCTGGGATCTGGATGACGGCTCTAAACTGAACTGGATTATGAATCAGGTTGATATAAATGCCGATGATCCGCAAGGTTTGACCCGCCAGCAGTGGCAAGCCAATCCCAAACAGGTCAATGATGCGAACAATATCTATGACGTGCGCAAGGAAATTAATCAAACCCAGACCGGTCTGACCTGGTCAAAACCGATCAATGATCAGTATGAACTGTATGCTATGGCTTATCTGGGACATCGTGAAGTGACCCAGTATCAGTCGATTCCTTCGGCACTGCAAATAAACCCACGCCATGCCGGCGGTGTGATTGATTTCAGCCGTGATTATTACGGCACTGATATTCGCTGGACTGGAAAGAATCTTTTACCCAATACACGTGTAACAGCAGGTCTGGCCTTTGATTATATGGATGAAGACCGCCAGGGTTATGAAAACTTTGATGCCAATGGGCAATTTGGCGTAAAAGGGAAGCTACGCCGTGATGAACAGAATTTTTTATGGAATTTAGATCCCTATCTTCAAGCCGCGTGGGATTTTTTACCCAATTGGACCTTGGACACAGGACTGCGTTATAGCAATGTACATTACCGGTCCAACGATCACTATATTGTCACAGGAAATGGCGACGATAGCGGCAAGACTGACTATGACCAGGTGCTACCTTCAGTGGCTTTAAGCTGGAAAATGAATGACCGGTCCAATGTTTATGCCAGCTATGCCAAAGGTTTCGAAACCCCGACCTTTACCGAAATGGCCTATTCTGCAAATGATGGCATAAACTTTAATTTAAAGCCCGCCAGCAGTAATAATTATGAACTGGGTGTGAAAGCACAAAATATGTGGGGCAATTTCACGGCTGCAGTCTTCCAAAGCAAAACACAAAACGATATTGTTTCTGCTGGAACAGTGGATGGCCGTGCGACCTATAAGAATGCGGATAAAACGCTGCGTGAAGGGATAGAACTGTCCTGGAACAAAAATCTATGGCGTGATTTAACTGCTCAGGCCAGCTACAGCTATATTGATGCTACATTTGATGCAGCGATTCCGGACAGTACGGTGCAGAAAGGCAACAAGATTCCGGGTATCGCTAAAAATCAGGCTTTTGCCTCTTTAGGCTGGCAGCCGGAAACCGGTTTTAATATGGGTGTTGATGTCCGCTATATGGATCAGGTCTATGTAGATGATGTAAATAGCGATGCCGCACCAAGTTATAGCATCGTTTCGGCCAATGTCGGTTATGTCTGGAAACAGGCCGACTGGAAAGTCCGGACTTTTGCGCGAGTCGATAATCTGTTGGATAAAGACTATGTCGGTTCAGTGATTGTAAATGAGGGTAATGGACGCTTCTTTGAACCCGCAGATGGTTTGAACTGGAGTGCGGGATTAAGTGTGAGCAAGGTATTCTAACAGGGGGCTAAGTGTGGCGTTATTATTTCAACCAATTCAATTTGGTTCGTTAAAACTGAGCAATAAAATCGTAATTGCTCCAATGTGTCAGTATTCGGCAACTGAACAAGGGGAAGTGACCTATTGGCATGAGCAGCAATGGGCCAATTATGCCTTGTCCGGTGCCGGTTTATGTATTGTTGAAGCCACCGCAGTGCAAGCGGAAGGGCGGATCAGTTATGCCGATTTGGGACTGTGGAATGATACACAGCGTGATCAGATTAAGGCATTACTGACAAAAATAAAGACACTTTCGCCTATGCCGTTTGCTGTGCAATTGGCACACGCAGGGCGTAAAGCCTCAACCGATAAGCCTTGGAATGGAAGAGGTCAATTTAAGCCGGCAGAGACTCATGGCTGGCAAACAGTTTCTGCCAGTGATATTCCTTTTAATCCGGCCGATCATGCACCGCATGCACTGAGTAAAGATGAAATCCAGCAAGTGATTCAAGACTTTGCTGATGCTGCCAAGCGTGCCGTGGATGCCGGTTTTGACTTAATTGAAGTGCATGCAGCACATGGTTATTTGCTGCATCAATTTATGTCACCATTATCGAATCAGCGCCAAGACGAATATGGCGGCAGTTTCGAGAACCGCATTCGCTTGACGCTGCAAGTTTTTCAGGCCATGAAAAATGCGGTACCAGAAGGCTACCCTATAGGCGTGCGTATTTCTGCAACGGACTGGATGGAGGCGCATGACGGTTGGGATATCGAATCTTCGCTCGGTTTGGCCAAGGCTTTGGAACAACTCGATGCAGTATATATCCATGTGTCGAGTGGTGGCTTGCATATCGATCAGAATATTCATCTGGAAGCCAATTATCAGGTTCCATTTGCTCATGCCATTAAGCAGGTCGTCAGCATTCCCGTGATTGCTGTGGGTTTAATTACTGAAGCCATGCAGGCCGAAGGAATTTTACATTATCAGCAAGCTGACGCAATTGCTTTAGCTCGTGCTATGCTGTATGACCCGCGCTGGCCATGGCATGCTGCCGCAGAGTTGGGTGAAAATATTCAAATTGCACCGCAATATTTGCGCTGTCAGCCGCGTGGATTAAAAGCGTTGTTTAGCGCTTTTTAATGCTTCATCCCGATATTTCGCTTGAATGTTTTAATGCTCAGACTCTAAAGAGTCGGAGTCTGGGCAAGTAGTTTTATTTATTGAAAGGACAAATTCCATATGGTCTTTACGGTCATCGTGCCGATCTTTTTCTTATTAGCTTTAGGTTATTTTTCGGTAAATTTTCAGCTTTTAACAAAAGAGCAAGTCAATGCTGTTGGGGCCTTTGTCATTAAAATTGCGCTACCTGCTTTATTTTTCCAATCCTTGGCCGCAAAAGATTTGCATGAAATCTGGTATCCCGAATACTTTCTTGTCTATAGCGGCGTGACTTTTATTTTATATGCTGCGGCATTTTTTATTGTTTCCCATTACTTTAAAAATGACCGTTCACAGTCTTCAGTTTTGTCGCTAGGTGCGGCCATGTCGAATACCGGGCTCATTGGTACGGCGGTATTATCCTTGCTGCTGGGACAAAAGGCGATGACCTATACCTCTTTGGTGGTAATCATTGAAAGTGTGCTGCTTATTCCGGCAGTGCTGATTCTGGCGGAACTGGGAAACTCACAAAAGGCCAGTTTTGCCCAAATCCTCCAGAGCACGGTGGTTACTTTATTGAAAAATCCCTTGTTTATGGGCGTCATGCTGGGGATAGCCTGCGCCATCTTTCAGATTCATATTCCTAAACAGCTGGATCAGGTCTTGGCCCTGCTTGGACAAACTGCATCGCCTTTAGCCTTATTCTCGATTGGTGGCGGGATTGTGGGATTGACGCTGAAATATGTGAATCTGCAAAGCTTTTATCTGGTGATTTCCAGTAACCTGATCATGCCTTTGCTGATGTTCCTGGGTTTGAATTATTTAACCAATGTGAGTCAGGAAATGGTCTATGCTGGAACGCTTATTGCCGCTTTGCCGATGCCGACCATTTTTGCCATGTTAGGTCAAGCGTATGGTTTAAATGAAAAAACTTTAACTCCTTTATTGATGAGTACCATTTTAGGATTCATTGTGGTGAGTGTGTTAATTAGTGTCTGGTGGGCTTAAAATTTTACGGTCAGCATGAATAGCAACAAAATAATAGGCATAAAAAAAGCCCCCGGAATTGAGGCTTTTAATCATCTCTGCAGTGATTAGCTTTTCTTTTCAGCAGTAGCTTTAGGTGGGTTTTTGGCCTGTTCGGCAATCATTTTATCCACCACAGCTAAAGATTGTTTGGCTTGCGGGATATTTTCTTTGGCTAAAGCCTCAAAAATTTTTTTCGCTTCAGGCAGGTTTTGCGGAACGATTTTACCGTTGGCAAACATGTTACCTACAGCCATTAAAGCGGGAATATAGCCTTTTTGTGCCAGATCCTGAATGCTTTTTAAGCCTTGCTTAATTGGCGCTTCGTTTTTGTTTTTAAAACCCTGACTGATGTCATATAACGCTTTGGCATGAATGGCCTGATAATTGCCTTTTTTGATCAGCGGGTCCAATTTTTGTAAAGCCAGTTTATCTGATGCTGCTGTACCTTCAGAAAACAGTAATACGGCCAAATCTACGCTGGCATCATCAAAACCTTGCTTGGATGCTTTTTCTAAATACTGTTTGGCTTTTTTAGTATCTTGGGGCAGACCTAAAGTACCGGTCATGTAGTTTTTACCTAGGACATAGTTGGCTACCGGATAGCCTTTGTTTGCAGACTCTTGATACAGCTGGATGGCTTTTTTCTCATCTTTGGTGGTGCCCTGACCGGTTTGAGTCAGGTAGGCCAAATTATAAAGTGCCTGTGCATTTCCTGTTTTTGCTAGTTTATCCAGCTCCTGATAAGCGCCTTTCATATCGTTGGCTTTGACCAGTGTTTCTACTTTGGCAAATGCAGGATCAACAGAAGTGGTTGTCATTTCAGCCATCGCAAAACTTGAAGACAAAGCGATCAGGCTGGCAAGTATAATTCTTTTCATATTTTTAAAAAACCTTTTATAAACATAATCTTAATTCCATTTATGTGCTTAAAAATGAATATGGAACCCTTCCTTTAACATCATAAGTTTATTTATGTGAATGTAAATACATGAGGGGTGCATTACCATAATATTTCATAGATATTTACATAATTGTTACTGGCTCGATTTTGGGTAGAAAATCTTAAAGCAAGCTTAAGTAGGGTGAGGGCTTTGTAGATGAATTGTTTTGTGCTTAAAATTTAAAACCATCAAGCACAATGATCAGAGAAAAATACGCAGCAGCGAAACGGCACTTTGTTTTTCAGCCAATCTTTGTTTAAATCGCGGCTGAATTAATGTGTGAGTAGATAAATGTTCATTAAAGCCATTAAACGTGCCTATGATCGGGTCAATCTGGACAGCAATATTCCTGAAGAAGAAAAAATGGATGCTTTGCTGATGAAACTGGGGGCTGAATATTTGGTCAGTAAAGATGACCGTGTCTATATTTTTAAAAAAGGTGAGCTTGAAGCAAAATTTGATGCCAAGCATGCGCGTGATTATTCATTTAAAGAATATGTCTGCAAAGACATGAACAAGCTGTTTCATGGTTTTTAATCCGGAAATGTGATCGGTTTAGTATCCCTTCAAATGCATAAAAAAGCCTCCAAAGATGGAGGCTCAGTGCAGCATATATCCAAAGCTTAAATATCTAAAGTTTCAAGATTTACTGTGGACGTGCTACATCACCATTTAAAGCTTCAGGCAAATCTAGAACTTGTAACCCCAGCTCTTCAAGCGCAGCAGGTTTTGCCACGACCAGGGCTTTATAACCGCCATCCACAGCAATGCTGTTGATCACTTCAACATCATTGTTTAACTGGGTTGCAGCAGCAGGAGCATCACCGCTACCTTGCACCAAATGCAGCCAGTGTTTCGGTTTGGCCTTGAACCAGAGGCGTGCAATAATTTCCTGACCCAAATAGCAGCCCTTGTCATAATGTACGCCTTCACGCTGATGCAAACGCAGTTCTTGCGGCTGGAATTCTTGTGCCGTTGTCGCTTCAATCCAGGCCTGACCGGCTTCAATCGCTTGCAGCTGCCAAGCTGCGATATCGGTTTCAGTGCTAGAAAAATCGGTGCTATCGCCATTGAGCGTAGGGAAAACTCGGCCGACTTGTTCCAGCTTCATTTTCGAAAAAGCACCAAATTTTTTAATGTGTTTGGCAAATTCTTCGGCCTGATCGTCAGTGACCACAATTTCAAAACTTTCCGGACTAATTTTTTTTAGCCATAAGCCAAACTGGATTCGTCCTTTTAAACTACAGATCGCGGTATAGCGAGTCAGGTTTTCGGCTAATGCCTCAGCATTTAAAGTCACTTGGCCCTGAAGGAATTTTTGTGCATCTACACCCTTTAAAGTGAATAGTGTAAAAGCAGTAGACGTTGACATGACTAGCCTCTGGATATATTTCACAAATCATTAGTGCAGATATTTTGCAGCATGCAGTGCAGATAGGCAAACAAAAAGCCCAGATTGCTATAGCTTTACTGAAATTCGGAAATATGCAGTTTTGTTTAAATGAATGCGGGCAAGCGACAAAATCATTAGCATTAAAATCGCTGCTCTAACATAAAAATGGCGACCAAAATTTTTTACCCTTGATCAATTTTTTGTAAGGTGAAGATCTTTTCTGACCTCATACTTGAAGGGGTTAGAATGATGGAATGATGCAAAAACCGGTATTACTAATAAGCATGTTCAAAAGATAAGCATCAAAAGCAGTGCTAGATCCTCAGATTTGCAGCTTAGTGCTATTTTGTAGGTTTTAATGCCTGACAAGAGCGAATGCAATATAAAAAAATATAAGCTTTACATTCACTTAAATGATTAGGATAAATATTACAGAACAAGATTGTTTGTTATTCGCTTAGGCATATCTAATACTAAAGAATGAGGCGTATTTCCCGCTATTTTTCCAAAAAAAGCATGATTAGAGCAAATATCCCAAAAATTATGTAACAATATGTTTCTAAAACACCTGTTTTTATATCTAAATATATGAAATATAAAAGATTTGGGAAATGGCTTTTCGGCAGTGTACTATGCCGTTGAACCGATTGTAACTCGCAACAACAATTACGTAGTAAAGAAAAAATGATTCAAGAGGCAGGTAAGCTATGAACAACAACTACCGCAAACCACTGCAAGGTACCCAGCTCGAATATTATGACGTACGCCAAGCCGTAGAAGATATTCAGCCAGGCGCATATGCAAAACTTCCCTATACTTCAAAAGTACTTGCCGAACAGCTGGTACGCCGTTGTGATCCTGCTATTCTGGAACAGTCTTTACGTCAGCTGATTGAACGTAAACAAGATCACGATTTCCCTTGGTATCCGGCACGTGTGGTGTGTCATGACATCCTGGGGCAAACCGCACTGGTTGACCTTGCAGGTTTGCGTGATGCCATTTCCGATCAGGGCGGCGATCCGTCTAAAGTCAACCCGGTTGTTCCAACCCAGCTGATCGTTGACCATTCATTGGCTGTGGAATACGGCGGTTTTGACCCAGATGCTTTTGCCAAAAACCGTGCTGTAGAAGACCGTCGTAACGAAGACCGTTTCCATTTTATTGAATGGACCAAAACCGCATTTGAAAATGTCGATGTGATTCCTGCGGGCAACGGCATTATGCATCAGATCAACCTGGAAAAAATGTCTCCGGTGATCCAAAAGCGTGAAGGTGTGGCATTCCCGGATACCTGTGTTGGTACAGACTCGCATACGCCACATACTGATGCCTTGGGTGTGATTTCTGTGGGCGTGGGTGGTTTGGAAGCTGAAAACGTCATGCTCGGCCGTGCGTCTTGGATGCGTCTGCCGGACATTATTGGTGTGGAACTTGTAGGTCAGCGCAAGCCGGGCATTACTGCAACCGATATCGTTTTGGCGCTAACGGAGTTCTTGCGTAAAGAACGTGTGGTGGGTGCGTACCTGGAATTCTTTGGTGAAGGTGCTGACAGCATGTCGGTGGGTGATCGCGCGACCATCTCTAACATGACACCTGAATATGGTGCAACTGCGGCGATGTTCTATATTGACCAGAACACCATTGATTATCTGACTTTAACCGGTCGTGAAGCAGACCAGGTGAAACTGGTTGAACAATATGCCAAAGAAATTGGTCTTTGGGCTTCAGACATGAAACAGGCGGAATATCCACGCGTACTGCGTTTCGACTTGTCAACGGTAACTCGTAACATTGCCGGCCCGTCAAACCCGCATGCACGTGTATCAACGGCTGACCTGAAAGAAAAAGGCATTGCGGGTAATTTAGAGGCCGCTCGTGCGCAAGAAGCAGAAGGCTTAATGCCGGATGGTGCGGTGATTATTGCGGCGATTACTTCTTGTACCAATACCTCTAACCCGCGTAATACAGTGGCAGCCGGTTTATTGGCACGTAAGGCAAATGAGTTGGGTCTAACCCGTAAGCCTTGGGTAAAATCCTCTTTTGCACCGGGTTCTAAAGCCGCTGCACTTTACCTTGAAGAAGCGGGTGTACTGCACGACCTGGAAAAACTCGGTTTTGGTATTGTCGCTTATGCATGTACGACTTGTAACGGTATGTCGGGTGCGCTAGATCCAAAAATTCAGCAAGAAATTATTGACCGTGACCTGTATGCCACTGCGGTACTTTCAGGTAACCGTAACTTCGATGGTCGTATCCATCCTTATGCAAAACAGGCTTTCCTGGCTTCTCCGCCATTAGTCGTTGCTTATGCGATTGCCGGAACGATTCGTTTTGATATTGAAAAAGATTCACTTGGCAACGATAAAGATGGTAATCCGATTTACCTCAAAGACATCTGGCCATCGGATGAAGAAATTGATGCGCTGGTAAAAGTTGCGGTAAAACCAGAGCAATTTAAAAAAGTGTATATCCCGATGTTTGATTTGGGCGAGCGTGAAAAAGCGGCAAGTCCACTGTATGACTGGCGTCCGCAAAGTACCTATATCCGCCGTCCGCCGTATTGGGAAGGAGCTTTGGCTGCACCGCGTACCTTGACAAACATGCGTCCGCTGGCGATCTTGCCGGATAACATCACTACCGACCACTTATCGCCATCAAATGCGATTATTATGGATTCAGCTGCGGGTGAATACCTGCATAAAATGGGCGTGCCTGAGGAAGACTTTAACTCCTATGCAACGCACCGTGGTGACCACTTGACTGCGCAGCGTGCGACTTTGGCCAACCCGAAACTGTTCAATGAAATGGTGGTTCGTGCTGACGGTACCATCAAGCAGGGTTC
>JADHEF010002027.1_pt1 | contig 10321 bp, 7 predicted proteins | sample 8952391 | NCBI WGS metagenome assembly JADHEF01 (sample SAMN16124439, study PRJNA663245) | bioreactor sludge metagenome | isolation source: sludge (nitrite) | place: India:Bengaluru | collected 2019-02-28
TGATATGGCGCACTCGGCGGGATTCGAACCCACGACCCCTGCCTTCGGAGGGCAGTACTCTATCCAGCTGAGCTACGAGTGCAACGCGCACGCATGATACCCATCTGAATCGGTGGCGTCCATCGCCTTGATCTGTAGCTGTTTTTACCTGCCAAGTCACTCCGGCTGGGCGTTCAACCCGATCAGAGCGCGATCAGTTCTGGCCTTAGCCCTTCCACGCGACGTACTGGCGGCAGGTAACCGCCAGTTCCAGTAATCTGGTGCAGCACCTTCTCGCGCAGGCCATGCAGTGCAACGCCCGTGCGCAACCGTGGGTGCGGCAGGTCGATTTCTACCACCGACTTGATCCTGCCCGGGCGCGGCTCCAGCACCACGACCCGGTCCGCCAGGTACGTCGCCTCTTCGGCATCGTGAGTGACCAGCAAGGTGGTGATGCCGGCACGTTCGCGAATGGCCAGCAACTCGTCCTGCAGTTGCTGGCGGGTCAGCGCATCCAGCGCGCCGAATGGCTCGTCGAGCAGCAGGATCCGAGGGCTGGCGACCAGGCCACGGGCAATCGCCACGCGCTGTGCCATGCCGCCGGACAGCTGGTGCGGGTAAGCCGATTCGAAGCCCACCAGCCCCACCAGTTGCACGAACTCATGCACGCGCCGCGCACGTTCACCTTGCGTCAGCGACTCATTGACCAGGCCCAGGGCAATGTTCTGTTCCACGGTCAGCCATGGGAACAGACGATGCTCCTGGAACACGATGCCGCGCTCACCACCAATGCCTTTCACGGTATGGCCGTCGACGCGAATGCTGCCGCTGTAGTCGGTATCCAGCCCAACCAGCAAGCGCAGCAAGGTGGACTTGCCACAACCGGATGCGCCGACAATGGCGATGAACTCGCCTTCGTTGATCGACAGGTTGAAGTTGCGGATGGCCTCGAACGGTTGGCCGTCCACGGTGAACACCTTGCCGACCCCTTCGAAGCTGACCAGAGGTGGGGTGGTGTCGGGCTGGTTGGCCGCGTGCAGGTGTGAGGTGTTGAAGGCGTTCATGCGGTTCTCCAGCGCGTGGCGCGCGATTCGAGGCGTTGTCCAAGGTTGCCGAGCAGGGCGCCGACCAGGCCGATCAGGACCATGGCGGCCATTACCTGGTCCATGCGGAACAGTTGCTGGGCGCCGATCATCAGGCTGGCGATGCCGCCGTCCGAAGGCATGAAGTATTCGGCGCCGATGGTGCCCAGCCAGGCGTAGATCAGCGACAGGCGCAGGCCGGCGAAAATCGCCGGGGCCGCACCGGGCAGTACCAGCAGACGCAAGCGTTGCCACAGGTTCAGGCGCAGCGTGCGGGCGGCTTCGCCCAGCTGTGGCGAGAGGCTGGCGATACCGCGCTGGGTAGCGATCAGCAGCGGGAAGAACGCGGCCAGGCCTACGAAAACGTGCTTGGCCCCTTCACCCAGGCCGAACCAGGCGGTGAGCAGCGGCACCCAGGCGAACAGCGCCACCTGGCGCAAGGCCGAAAGGGTTGGCCCGAAAAGGCGTTCTGCGTGGTTTGAAAGCCCTAGCAGCAACCCGGTCAGCAGGCCGGCGCCACCCCCCAGCAGCAGGCCGGTGAGGGTGCGTTCCAGGCTCAGCAGCAAGGCCTGCGGCAGCGACCCATCGGCCAAACCGACCAGCAGCGTGCGCAGTACCTCAAGTGGCGAGGTGAGAATGTTCGGGTCAACCCAGCCAAAGCTGCTGCTGGCTTGCCACACTGCCAGCAGTGCCAGCGGCAACAGCAGGCTTTGCCAGCCCCGTGGCACTAGCCCGCGCTGCTGTTCGCCGGTGGCCGGTTGTGGCCAGAACAGCACGTGCCTTTCCAGAATAGAGAAGCTGCGCTCCAGCACGGCACCGACCAGGCCGATCACCAGGATGCACAACAGCACAAGGTCGAGCATGAACAGCTGCCGACCCCACACCATCAGGTAGCCGATCCCTTCGCTGGAGGCCAGCAACTCGACCGCCAGCAGCGAGGTCCAACCGGTGGCAAGGGCCAGACGCACGCCGGTGAGAAACGCGGGCAGGGCAGCCGGTAGCAGCAGGCGCAGGAACAGCAAGTGCCGGGGCAGGCGCAGGGCCAACGCGGCTTCACGCAGCTTGGGCTGGGCATCGCGCACACCTACCAGCGTGTGCAAAGTGACGGGAACCACCACGGCCTTTACCAGCACCACGAGCTTCAACAGTTCGCCGATGCCGAAGAACAGCATGAACAACGGAATCCAGGCCAGCGTAGGAATCTGTGCCAGTGCCACGAAGGTTGGCAGCACCAGTGTCTGTGCCCGCTGCGAAGCGCCCAGCCATACGCCCAGCAGCAAGCCGCTGCCGATACCTACCGCCAGCCCCCAGAACAACCGTTGCAAGCTTATCCACAGGTGCCCCCAAAGCTCGCCGGAGCCGAACTCCAATGCACTCTGCCACACCAGCGCTGGCGCCGGCAGAATCTGCCCGCTCATCCAGTGCTGCCGGCTGGCAATCACCCACAGCACGGCAATTACCGCAGGCACGAGGTACGCAAGGCCCTTGTAGGAGCGGCCTTGTGTCGCGATCGGGCCGCGCAGCGGCCCTCGAAGCCACCTCCGATTCCTGCTCAGAACTCCATTCATCGGCCATCTCTCGAAGCGTTGTTATGTTATTCACTTATGGAATTAGAAATTCTCAAAAGCACATTTCAAGAGATAAGAGCATGCGTCCCCTGCATACGGAAGCCCCCCGCCGTTGCGTTTTCCTCATATTTTCCATGCGCTTTTCGCAAGCCTGGCGCAGGCCCGCATGCCGCCTGATTTATGCTTTCCAGTTACTAAAAAATGAAGTTTTGATCTTTGTAGGTTCTAACCAGACCTGCCTAGCTTCTGGCCAAAGCGCCGGCCATCGCCGGTGGCAGCCTGCCAAGGAGCCTTGCCATGAAAACCCCGTTGCGCCACCTGATTACCGCCCTTGGGCTGGCCTTCACCCTCAGCGCCCCGGCGGCCGAGCCCGCCAAGCCTGAAAGCATCCGCATCGCCGTGCCCGACCTCAGCGCCGGCAGCAAGCCCAGCGCGGGCGGCGTAGTCGATGTATTGCGTGACCAGCAGTTGCTGGAGAAGGAATTCGCCAAGGATGGCATCCGCATCGACTGGCACTTCTTCAAGGGGGCCGGCCCCGTGGTGAACGAGGCGTTGGCCAATGGCCAGGCCGACTTTGCCTACCTGGGTGACCTGGCCGCGATCGTTGGCAAGGCCAATGGCCTGGATACCCGCGTGCTGACGGCGGGCGTGCGTGGGGTCAAGAGCTACCTGGGCGTGGTGCCTGGTTCTGGCATCAAGACCCTGCACGACCTCAAGGGCAAGCGCGTAGCGGTGTTCCGCGGCACAGCCAACCAGCTGTCGTTCGCCAGCGCCCTGGCCAGCCAAGGGCTGACCGAGCGTGAGCTGAAGGTGATCAACCTGGACTTCAACGCCGCCAACGCTGCGCTGGCGGCCAAGCAGATCGACGCCACCTGGGGTCTGTCCAACCTGCTGTCGCTGCGTGAACGCGGGCTGGTCGAGCTGCCGGTCAACTCGCGGGACCTCGAAGGCGCCGGCAGTACCCAGGCAGTGCTGCTGGGCACGGGTGACTTCATCCGCAAGTACCCCGAACTGGTCCAGCGGCTGGTCAACGCCCAGGAGCAGGCCAGTACCTGGCTGCGTGACGAACATAACCGCGACGCCTACATCAACCTGGTGGCCAACAACGCCAACTGGCCACGCAGCATCCTCAGCGATGACCTGGCCAAGGAAGACCTCGCCCACTACTTCGACCCACGCCTGGACGCCGAATTCGTCGGCCAGTTGCAGCAGGGCGTCGACCTGGCAGCCAAGGAGCGGCTTATCCGCCGTGGCTTCCAGGTTGCCGACTGGATCGAACCGCGCTTTCTCGATGCCGCGCTGAAACAGGAACAGGCCGTGCAGGCCGCCCGCTGAACCCGAACAACCCGACAACAACCGCAAGGACCACGACCATGAGCAGTGCCGCCCTGGCCACCGCGTCACAAACCCTCGAACTCGACATTCACCCGGTTGCCGGCCGTATCGGCGCCGAAATCCGCGGTGTGCAACTGTCTGCCGACCTCGATGCCGCCACCCTGGACGCCATTCAGGCGGCGCTGGTGAAGCACAAGGTGATCTTCTTCCGTGGCCAGACCCACCTGGATGACCAGAGCCAGGAAGCCTTCGCCAAGCTGCTTGGCGAGCCGGTCGCCCACCCCACCGTGCCGGTGGTGGACGGCACCAGTTACCTGCTGCAACTCGATGGCGCCGAAGGCCAGCGGGCAAACTCCTGGCACACCGACGTGACCTTCGTCGACGCCTACCCCAAGGCCTCGATCCTGCGCAGCGTGGTGGCGCCGGCTTCGGGTGGCGATACCGTGTGGGCCAACACCGCTGCGGCCTATCAGGAGTTGCCCGAGCCGCTGCGTGAGCTGGCCGACAAGCTGTGGGCGGTGCACAGCAACGAATATGACTACGCCAGCATCAAGCCCGATGTGGACCCGGCCAAGTTGGAGCGCTATCGCAAGGTATTTACATCGACCGTTTACGAGACCGAGCACCCGGTGGTGCGCGTACACCCGATCAGTGGCGAGCGGGCGCTGCAACTGGGGCATTTCGTGAAGCGCATCAAGGGCTATTCGCTGGCGGATTCGCAGCACCTGTTTGCGGTGTTGCAGGGGCATGTGACGCGCCTGGAGAACACCGTGCGCTGGCGCTGGCAGGCGGGGGATGTGGCGATCTGGGATAACCGGGCGACGCAGCATTATGCGGTGGATGATTACGGGACCCAGCCTCGGGTGGTGCGCCGGGTGACGTTGGCGGGTGAGGTGCCGGTGGGGGTGGATGGGCAACTGAGCCGAACAACGCGTCAAGGCTAAGCCTTGTAGAGATCACTGTGGGAGCGGGCTTGTCCCGCGAAGCAGGCACCGCGGTGCATGGCACCGGCTTTGCCGGTGTTCGCGGGGCAAGCCCGCTCCCACACAGGTTGCTGTAGCCCATCAGATTTCGGTATCACAGGCTATCAACTGCCTGACCAGCCCCTGAGCCAGCGGCGACAAGCCATACCCCACCCGGCTCACCACCCCATAGCGGGTATAGAACGTCTCCTCCTGCTCCGCTGTCAGGTCCGCCAGCTTCAACGCCACCAGTCCCCGTTCCATCTGATACGGCCGCAAATTGGCATTGCAGGCAATGCCGATGGTGTCCGAATGCATCACCACATTCAGCAACGCATAGCCATGCTCGCACTCCACCGATGGCAGGAAGTCCTGCCGCCCGCTCAGGTCGCTGAGGATTTTGCGGATATTCGGTGGCCTGAAGGTCGTGGCCAGCGGGTAGTCGAACAGGTCACGCGCCTGCACGCTCTCCTGTTCGGTCAGCGGGTGCCCGGCGCGGCAGCAGAAATGCCAGCGTTGCGGGGCCAGCTTGTGCACCTGGTAATCCGGATCGGACTCGAACTGGCGGGTGTCGGCAACAAAGAACTCGATCTCTTCGGCAACCAGCTTGCGGTTCAGCGCCTGCCAGTTGTCCACCTGAAAGCACGTGCGCGCCGCCGGGTACTCGGCCACGAAGCGCGCCACCGCCCGTGGCACCAACCCTCCGGCCGGTGCCGGGCCGGAGCCGAAACGCACCACGCCCGTGGTGGCGCCGTTGAACTGGTGAATTTCGTTGACCAGGTTGTGCGCCCCATGCACCAGCCGCCGTGAATGCTCCAGCACCAGCAAACCCTGGCGGGTGGGCGCCAGCTCCTTGCTGGCGCGGTCCACCAGGCGGCAGCCAATGTTGTGCTCCAGGGTCTGGATGCTGCGGCTGAACGCCGATTGCGACAGGTTCACGGCAGCCGCAGCGGCCACGAAACTGCGGTGCTCGACAAGGGCGATGTAGTGGCGCAACTGACGCAGATCGATATGCATTTTCTACATTAAAACCTTCGGTCAAATGCAATTGCTGACAAGGGTGAGTCCCCTTATAAAGGGAGTTACTTATTCCACTAAATATGAATTACAAATATTTATATCACTTAAAAGAATATAAGCCCGACTGACCGCGATTCGGTTCCGCCAACGGAAATGCTCGCCAGGGCCCATGCCTCAAGGAGCATTTGCATGTCCGGACTTTCCCGTTGGCCTGCGCGCGCGTCGCGTTTCACCTTGCAACCTTTGGCCGCTGGCGTGCTGCTGGCGGCGTCCGCTGGCAGCTTCGCCGAAGAACCGGTCAGCGCCAGCCCGGCGGTGGAGCAGGAAGCCAAGCTTGGTACCGTCACGGTCAATGCCCGCCGCCGCGAAGAAACCGCGCAAAGCGTGCCCACACCCATCAGCGTGCTCGACAGCGAGACATTGGAAACCCAGCACATCTACCGTGTGCAGGATCTGCAACAGCTGGTGCCCAGCACCAACGTCGCCTATGTGCATGCCCGCCAGTCGAGCATCTCGATCCGCGGCCTGGGCAACAACCCGGCCAGCGATGGTTTGGAGGGCAGCGTCGGCATCTACCTGGATAACGTCTACCTCGGTCGCCCCGGCATGGCGGTGTTCGACCTGCTGGACGTGGAGCAACTGGAGGTGCTGCGCGGCCCGCAGGGCACGCTGTTCGGCAAGAACACCACCGCCGGGGTGCTGAACATCACCACGCGCAAGCCCACCTTCCACCGTGAGGGCAGCATCCAGCAGTCGATTGGCGAAGACGGCTACCTGCAAACGCAAGGCAGCTTCTCGGGGCCGATCAGCGAGACCTTGGCCGGGCGTATCAGTGCCTACCGCACCGAAGATGATGGCTATGTGAAGAACATCCACAACGGCGACGACCTCAACGGCGGCAAGCGCCAGGGCTTTCGTACGCAGTTGCTGTTCAAGCCCAGCGACACCTTCAACCTGCGCTGGATCGGCGAGTACAACGAAGAAGACTCCAACAACGGCATCCTCAGCCTGTACAGCACCGGCCCCACCATCAATGGCGTCAACCGCTACGAAAGCCTGGCCGCCCAAGCGGGCGCGACACTGGTGTCGGGCAAGGACCGCAAGGTCAATTTCGACGCCGACCAGCAAGTAACGGTGTTCCAGGGTGGTACCTCGGTGGAGGCCAACTGGACGTTGCCCAACGACTTCACCCTGACTTCGATCACCGCCTACCGCTGGTGGGACTTCACCCCGCGCAACGACGATGGCCTGAACGTGCCGGTGTTCTACAGCGCCGGGGTATCGGTGCGTGACAAGCAGTACTCGCAGGAAATCCGCCTGGCTTCGCCCACCGGTGGCGCCTTCGACTATGTGCTGGGGGCGTACTACTTCAAGCAGGACCTGGACAACAAGTCCTTCACTTATTACGGACCGCAGGCGGACGTCTGGAACCTGACGCCCGCCGGTGCCTTGAACAATGTCGACACCATCGGCAACGGCCACATCGACACCGACAGCTACGCGCTGTTCGCCCAGGGCACCTGGCATGTCACCGATCGCCTGGATTTCACTGCCGGCATTCGCGGAACCTATGAGGAGAAGAGCGCCTGGGTAACCCGCGATGCACCAAGCGGCGGTGCGGCTGTAACGGGTGCTGCTGCAGCGGCGCGGCAGGCCCGGATAGGGGCCTACGATTCGGGCGACCTCAACCAGTACAGCTTCAGCCCCTCCGGCCTGCTGGGCCTCAGCTACCGCTTCAACGAGCAGCTGCTGGGCTACGCCACCCTCACCCACGGCGAGAAGTCTGGCGGCGTCAACCTCACTGTCGGCGCTGCGCCACGGCTGGGCACCGACTCGCTGCTGGTCGGTACCGAGCGGGTCAATAATGCCGAACTGGGCTTGAAAAGCACCTTGTTCGACGGCCGCCTACAACTCAACAGCAACCTGTTCTGGGCCGAAGTACATGGCTACCAGGCCAACGTCTACGACCAGATCAACCGCGTGCAATACCTGGCCAACGCCGGCCGCGTACGCTCGCGAGGCCTGGAGTTCGAGGCCACGGCGCTGCCGATCCGCGGCCTTACCGTCAACTTCAACGGCTCGTGGAACGACGTGCGCTACACCGAGTACAAGGATGCCCCATGCCCGCCTGAGGTGAGCCTGGCTAATGCCACCGCCACTTGCGACTTGTCCGGCCACCAGGTGGTCGGTGCCTCCAAGTACATCGCCAACCTCAACACCCAATACAAATGGCAGGCCACCGAGCACGTAGAACCCTACGTCACTGCCAGCTACGCCTTCCGCTCGAAGGCGGTGGGCACCATCGACGATTCCGATTTCGGCCAGATCCCCAGCTACGCGCTGGTCAACCTTTCCGCCGGTGTGCGCCTGGACCAGGGCGACGGCGTGTTCGACCTGTCGCTGTGGGTGAAAAACGCCGGCGACAAAACCTATTTCACCAGCCTGTGGAACTCCGCCAACGGTGGCTATGCCGGTGTACTCGGCACCCCGCGCACCTTCGGCGCAACTGCCCGTTACGACTTCTGAGCACAAGGAGCTTTGCCATGAATGCCAAGACTGAAACCCCTGCATTGCCTGAGGGCGCCTGCCTGACCGCGAAAGTGCCGGAGCGCGACGAAGCGCTGCTGGGGGACGTGGTCGTCAACCCGTACCGCCTGGCGCCGTTGACCGCGATCATCCGTGACGGTGGCCGCAGCCTGAGTGACGCGCATGTGCGCGTACTGGGGCGCGGCGAGCGCGGTGTGGACATTGCCTATGAAGTGTCTGACCGCTCGTTGTGGACCTACGGCGGTATCCCCGTGTTCGGTTTGTACCCGGACTACGTCAATCAGGTGGAAGTGACCTATAAGCTCGACGGCGAGCGCATTCGCCAGCAATACCAGATCTACGCCCCGGCCGTGCGCCTGCCGGTGGTGGCGAAGCAGACCGCTGCGTTGCCGGAAGTGGAGCCGATCAAGGTGGCGCCGGGCTTTGAAAAGCGCCTTTACCTGTTCAACCACTTGCAGGGCGATATTCCTGGGGGCCGTGCCTTCAAATGGAACGCACTGGGCGGTGCGGCGGAATGGGACCAGGTGGGCAACAACTGGATCGCCGACAGCAACGGCGATGTGCGCTGGTACCTCGACATCGAGCAGATCCACGATTCCAACCGCCGCGATGGCCTGGGCGGCACCATGGGCTTCCAGCAGACCCGCGATGGCAAGCTGATCTGGGGCCAGGGCCAGACCTATTCCAAGTACGATTTGCTGGGGCGGCGTATCTGGCAGCGCACGCTGCCCGACAAGTTCGCCGATTTCTCCCATGAAATTCGCGAGACTACCAATGGCACTTATCTGCTGCGGGTGGGTACCAGCGACTATCGCCGCCCGGACGGTAAGCGCGTACGTTCGATCCGCGACCACATCATCGAGGTCAACGAGGCCGGGGATGTGCTGGACTTCTGGGACCTCAACCAGATCCTCGACCCGTACCGCGGCGACCTGCTTGAAACCTTGGGCAAGGCCGCTATCCAGCTGCCGGAGGGCGTACAGAAGCAGGACGACCGGCTGGCCAACGAACTGGCCGAGGGTGATCTGCCCTTTGGCGATACCCCGGGCGTGGGTACCGGGCGTAACTGGGCACACGTCAATGCCATCGACTACGACGCTGATGACGACAGCATCATCGTTTCAGCACGGCACCAGGGCGTGGCGAAGATCGGTCGCGACAAGCAGGTGAAATGGATTCTGGCCTCGCCCCAAGGCTGGCCGCAGCATCTGCGTGAAAAGGTACTGAAACCGGTCGAAAGCGAAGGTTTCGACTGGTCCTGGACCCAGCACACGGCTTGGCTGACCGGCAAGGGCACGCTGACCGTGTTCGACAACGGCTGGGGCCGTGACTTTGCGCCGACCAAGTTGAGCGGCAACTACAGCCGGGCAGTGGAATACCGCGTCGACGAGGCCAAGGGCACGGTCGAGCAGGTGTGGGAATACGGCAAGGAACGCGGTGACGAGTGGTACAGCCCGGTCACTTCGGTGGTGGCTTACCGGCCGGAGACTGACACCCAGTTCATTTACTCGGCTTCGGTGAACTTCCTGACGCCGGAGAAGCTGACCACGACCGTGCTGAATGAGGTACGGCGCGGGACCCAGGAGGTGCTGGTGGAGCTGAAAGTGCACAGCCGACAGCCGGGCAGTGTTGGCTACCGGGCGCTGGTGATCGACCTGGCCAAGGCCTTCTGAGTACTCCCTTCACATTTCCTTCCATTCATTCGTCTAACCTGTACCGGCCCTTTCGCGGGCAAGCCCGCTCCCACAGGGGATCCCCCGCAAAAAGAGCGCTTGGGGGTCAGAGTGGGTGGGGCCTGGGCGGGTGAGTTGCGGGGGGACCACTACAA
>JADHEF010002026.1_pt1 | contig 10320 bp, 7 predicted proteins | sample 8952391 | NCBI WGS metagenome assembly JADHEF01 (sample SAMN16124439, study PRJNA663245) | bioreactor sludge metagenome | isolation source: sludge (nitrite) | place: India:Bengaluru | collected 2019-02-28
CCAGGTTGATGGCGCCGAAGCTGGGCTGGGCCATCTTCACGAACGCGATGATCTTCTCGGGGTCGTGCTCGCCGTCGGCGCTCCGGGAGTCCATGCAGAGGGGCACGGCATCCACGCCGCCGAGGTACTTCATCAGGTAGGCCTTGCCTTCCATGACCCCCAGGCCCCCCGGAGGCGTGCAGTCGCCATCCCCCAGGACCCGGGTGGAGTCGCTCACCACCGCCACCAGGTTGCCCCGGGAGGTGAGCTCGAAGGAGGTGTCGTTGTCGTCGCGGATGGTCGTCGAGATGTTCGACACGCCCGGGGTGTACCAGGTGCCGAACCAGTTGGGTCCGTAGTGGCCGCACTTGGGGATCACCTGGATCTTGCCCCCGTAGAACCGGTGCGCATCGAGGGAGAGGCGCTTCAGGAAGTGGGTCTGCGCCTTCGCCTTCTGCTCCTCCGTGAAGTGCGCGGGGAAGGATGCGGTCAGGTTGTCCAGGGTGCAGTCGAGCTGGGGCATGGGGCCATCCGGAAGAGGGGTCGGGACATGCGTCGACGGGAGACCCTGGCGCCCCACCCTGTTGGATCGGACGCAGCATCTCCCAGGAGCCCATGGAGGGGCTCTTCGAGCGTTTCAAGTGAACAGACGCGGTCTATTTGCAGGACTGGTGCCACCTTTGAGGGGAGACCGCATCCGTTCGCACCAAACACCTTGCATCCGTTCGATCCAGCGCGATGGAACGGCCGGTGGTATAGCGTCCTGCATGGGCCCTGCCGCGATGTTCACGCAAGGCCCTGGAATCCAGCACATTCGCGGCCATGCGCGAATGACGGCCATGCAGGATGCTATACCCCTTCCGCGTCCTCACGGTTCTGCTCCCGCCGGAGCCGCCGGTTCAGCGCCGGCTGGGACATGCCCAGCAGCCGTGCAGCCATGGACTGGTTCCCCTTCGCCCGCCGCAGGGCCTCCTCGATGAGCTGCTGGATGGCCTCGTCGGGCCTGGGCAGGACTTCAAGGCCTCTGAACCAGGGCTCCTGGCTGGAGGTTGCAGGGATCAGGGTGGAGCCCGCTTCCCGGCCCATGGCCTTCTCGAAAGCTCCCATGGACAGCGTTCCACCCTTGTGCCGCGCCAGGGCATCGAAGACCATGGCCCTCAGCTCCCGCACGTTCCCCGGGAAGGAGTGGGTCTCCAGGAGCGTGACCAGCTCCTTCGGATAGGCCGGGACCTTCTTCCCCAGCTCTCCGGCCGCCTGGTTCAGGAAGTGCTCCAGCAGGAGCGGAAGGTCGCTCTTCCGTGCCCGCAGAGGCGGCAGGTGAACCTGGTGGGTCTTCAACCGGTAGAAGAGGTCCTTGCGGAAGTGCCCTTCCTGGATGCGCGCGGGGAGGTCCTGGTGCGTGGCCGCGAGCACCCGGGCCCGGGACCGCTTGGGCCGGTCGCTTCCCAGAGGGTAGTACTCGCCGTCGTTCAGCACACGCAGCAGCTTGATCTGCGAGCTGGCGTTCAGGTCGCCCATCTCGTCCAGGAGCAAGGTGCCCTGCGCGGCCTCCTCGATGAGACCGTTCCTGGCAGCCGTGGCACCGGAGAAGGCCCCCTTCACGTGACCGAAGAGCGTGTCGGAGAACATGGTGTCGTCGAGGCCGGACACATTCACGCGCACCAAAGGCCCCGGTCGTCCGCTCAAGGTGTGGATCGCCTTGGCGATCAGCTCCTTGCCCACGCCGCTCTCGCCGGTGATCAGGATGGGCTGGGTGCTGCCCGCCACGGACTCCACGTAGCGGAACACGGCCTGCATGTCCTCGTCATGGGTCCTGATGTCCGCGAAGACCTCCGGATGCTCCAGGTCGCCGCCCAGGAGGCGCCGCGCGATGGTCTGGTTCTCCCGCTGCATCTCGATCATGCGCACCGCGTGCTGGACGCTGGTGACGATCCGCTCCTCGCCCTCGGTCTTCACGTAGTAGTCGTAGGCGCCGAGCTTGATGCAGCTCACGGCCGACTCCACCTGGTTCATGCCCGTCAGCACGATGACTACCACCTCGGGATGGTGTTCGGCCACGTGCCGCAGCACGTCCTTGCCGGAGAGGTGCGGCATGGTGAGGTCCAAGAGGATCAGCCCGACCGGTTCCCGCTCGAGGATCGCATCCACCTGCCGGCTGTCCTGGCAGAGCACCAGGTTGTTGATGCCGGCCAGCCGCTCCAGCGAGACCGCCAGCGAGTCGAGCCAGGTGGGCTCGTCGTCCACGAGCAGGACCTTGAAGAAGGGATGGCGCGAGTCGGTCAAGGGTTGGCCTCCTGGGCGATGGCGGGGAGGCGGAGCGTCACCGTGGTGCCCTGCCCCGGCCCTGATGCGAGGTTGGATGTGAAGTCCAGGGTCCCGTGATGCTCCTTGACGATGCCGATGGAGACGGACAGTCCGAGCCCGGTGCCACCCTGCTCGCGCTTGGTCGTGAAGAAGGGGTCCGTGAGCTTGGGGAGGTCCTCGATCGCGATGCCGGTGCCCTCGTCCGCGATCTCCAGGACCAGGTCGCCGTGGACAGGATCGAACCGGGTGGACAGGCGGATGCCCTGGGCATCGTTCTCGAGGGCCTGGCAGGCGTTGAGCAGCAGGTTGATGACCACCTGCTCGATGCGCTGGGCGCTGCCCCGGAACGGGGGCAGCTCGGTGGCGTACGAGGTCGTGAAGCCGGTGGTGGACTTGCGGATGGTGTTCTCCACGAGGCGGACCGAGGCCTGGACGATGGCGTTGAGGTCCAGCAGCTCGCTCGCCGCCGGGAGGTCCCGCCGTGCGAAGTTCTTCAGGTCCTCCACGATCCGCTTCACCTTCAAGGCGCTGTCCAGGGCCTCCTTCACCTTCTCGCCCACGCGCCCCCCGATCCGGGAATAGGGGAGCCCCGCCACCTGGAAGTCTCCCTGCTGGACGAAGTGCTCCTCGATGATGGGCCGCGTATCCGCCAGGTAGTCGGCGATGAGCGGCAGGTTCATGAGGATCAGGGCGTTGGGGTTGTTGATCTCGTGGGCCACGCCCGAGACGAGCGTGCCCAGGGAGGCCATCTTGTCGGCCTGGAGCAGCTGCTGCTGCCGCAGCCGGAGCTCCTCGGCGGCCCGCTTGCGCTCCAGGACCTCCTGCTCCAAGGCGGCCGTCCGCAGGGCGACCTGCCGCTTCAAGGTGCGGGACCACAGCAAGGTCGCCGCCAGGATGGCCAGGAACAAAGAGGCCGGAAGCGATCCGTACTTCAGGACCTTCTTCCAGGGGATGCCGGGATCCTCCAGCGCGCCGAGCCAGTGGTCGTAGATGACCTGGTAGCGCCCGGTGTGCCTCAGGATCGCAAGGCCCTCGTTGATGCGGCTCAGGAGCTCGGTATCCCCCTTCCGCACGGCGAAGCAGTACTTGACGGACACCACGCTCTTGGCCACCGGCGCGAGGTTCGTGAGCCCCATCTCCTTGATGAGGTAGCTCGCCGGCAGGCTCGCCACCACCGCATAGTCGCTCTTGCCCGAAGCCACGGCCCGCAGGGCGTCCGCCGGGGTGTTCGTCAGGGTGGGCACCACCTCCAGGGCGATCTCCGAGAAGTAGTTGTGGATGAATCCCCGGTCGTGGAAGGCCACGCTCTTCCCCTCCAGATCCTGCAGGGAAAGCACAGGGGGTGTGCCTTTCCGCGCGAAGACCGAGTGGTTCACCACGGTGTGCGGCGTGGAGAAGTCCACCACCTTGGACCGGCCCTCGGAGTAGGACATGCCCTGGAGCACGTCCACCTTCCCCCTGTCCAGGGACTCGCGGACCTCCGCCCAGTCCCCCAGCTGGAACCGCACCTTGAGGCCCATCACATCGGCGATGGCCTTCATCAGGTCGACGTTGTAGCCGACAGCGTTGCCGTCCTTGTCCAGGAACTCGTAGGGGGGATAGTCGCGGTTCCCGCCCACGACGATCACCATGGTGCCCGCCGCGCGGTCCCGGTCCAGGAGGGCATCCGAGCCCGCGAGCGGGGAACCGAGGCATGCCACAAACAGCAGGAAGCAGCGCACGGCCAAGGGCCAAGCGGCTCGCTTCAGGATGGACAGCAGCGACCAGAGCATCCGGATACGTTGGAAAGGTCCATGGGGACGCCTGCCAATCTAACGCCTGGGATTGGAAAACACAAAATACAGGCGGATTTCATCCCAATCCCGCCGTGGATCATTCCTTGAGGTCCTGGTACTGGGAGATCAGCGGCTTGAGCTCCCGCTCGCGGATCCGCTCCATGGCTGCCCAGATCCGCTGTGCCAGCTCGGGATGCGCCTCCACGAAGCGGTTGGAGAGCATCAGGTAGTAGGGCTTCGAGGCGATGAGCTTCGGCGCCTTGCGCAGCCGGCCGTACCGCTCCGGGAAGGCACGGATCAAGGCGTCCGCACTGACCTCCTGCAGGGTGGCCCCGGCGATCCGTCCACCGAGGATCATGTCCAGGGCGTTGCGGGTCCCGGGCACTTCGTGGACCGTCATGCCCATGGCCTGGAGATCCCCCACGATCGAGTAGCCCCGAGGCGCGCCGACAGGGCCCTCAAGGTTGCGGAAAATTCGACCATCCCAGGTCGCTTTCGATGTCTTCAGGACGTACAGCGCATAGGAGATGGTCGTGATGCGCTTGGACGGGTCCACGGCGCCCGTGCGGGTGCCGTCGAGGGTCGGATACCGGCCGATCGCGAGGCGTTCCGGACGGTAGCTCGCGTTGAAGATGCCATCGTAGGTCCCAGAGCCCAGCTCCGTGGTGCAGCGCTTCCAAGGGGCGCGGGTGAGCCGGATCGTGAGACCCGGGACCTTCGACTCCAGGGCCTTGACCATCTCCACGGCCACCCCCGGACGTGTCTCCGGCACCTCGTTCGTGTCCCCGAGGTAGTAGGGCGGCTGGGCCTTGTCCTCGTAGGCGATGGTCATGGTCACCGGCTGGGCCCAGGCGTTCGATGCCAGGACGAGAAGGACCAGGATCTGCAGGAAGCGCTGCTTCATGGAACGCCTTTCAGGAAGGACCGCCCTACTCCAGGTTGGCCCCCTGCTCCCGGAGCTGGTCCAGCACGCCCTTGGCCTCCATGACGGCGCGGGTCATGGCCAGGCGCTTGCACTTGGAGCCGCAGGTGTTGAGCTCCCGGAGCACCTCCTGGCTCCAGATGTCCAGGGCCTTGCCTCCCAGGGCGCCCTTCCTCAGCTTCTCCGCGAAGTCGTCGAGGTGCGCGGAGAGGCGAACCAGCTCCTCCCGCACATCCTGGCGCTCCGCCAGCGCGCCGGCCTCCGCCACCACCCGCTCCGCCGGAAGCTGGCCCGCCAGCTGGGCATCCTTCAGCACCTGCTCCAGGCGCTGGCGGTACTGCTCGGGCAGCTCCGCGGCCTGGGCCTCGGCCTCCGTCTGGAGCACGGTCCGCAGCTCCCTGAGGCGATCGAGGGAGGTCCGGAAGAACGGCACGAGCCGCTCCGCCTCCTTGCGGCGCCCCTCGTTCCAGATCTCCAGCAGCTCGCCCAGTCCCTTCATCACGGCGGCCTCCAGCCGCTCCGCCAGGTCCGAGGCCGGCGGCACCCAGGCCCCGGGCAGCCGGAAGAAGGCCTCCGCAGAGAGGGCCGGCAGCTCCAGCCACTCGGCCTCCTCCTTCCAGGTCTTGGCCACGCTGCGCAGCAGGGCACGGTTCAGCCGCGGCTCCAGGTTCGGCTCGTCCTGCACCTCGATCACCAGGTCCAGCTTCCCCCGCTGGGCCGCCTCCCGCACCGCCGCCCGGATGGCGTTCTCCAGCGGAAACAGCGCCGGATGGATCCGCACCCCCAGCTCCAGCGCCTTGTGGTTCACGCTGCGCAGCGTGAGGCGCAGCTGCCCCTGCTCCAGAGGCTGGATCACTTCGGCGAAGGCGGTCATGGAACGCATGGGAACCTCGGTGTGGCAGACATGAACTTCGAAGGTGTCAGATGGGCTCGCGAGCCGGAGGATGCTCCGTCGGTATGCCCGGCCATCCTGCCATGAATCGGTCCACATCCGACCGCCGTTCGAAGCGCAATCGAAGACCAGGAAATTCCCCAAAAATCGCCGCGTGACCCTCATGGGACCGTGTCCCGGTACGAGTCCAGTACTCCCCTGCCCAGGTGCAGAGGGCGTTGAAGCTTTGTTCGGCCAGCTCCGGCTCCAGCCAGCGCGCGCTCTCGGAACCACGTTCCAGCAGACTCCGGGAGCACGTCTCCCAGTCGAGATCGAGCCAGATAAGGCTCTGAGCGCGGGGCAGGAAGCCTTGGGCAAGGTCCCCGAAGACCCCTTCGACGATCCAGGTCCGCGCCTGAACGCGGTTCGAGATGTCCTGCTGGACCTCTTCAGCGGGTCGCTTGTGGTTGTACCCGCCCCGCGCCCAGAAGAGATCGTCCAGGTGGATCAACGCCACACCAAGCTCTTGTCCAAGCCGCCGAGCCAGATGGGTCTTTCCCGAACCGCTGTTGCCAAGGATCACGATGCGCTCGCCAAGCGCCCTTGTGTCCATCAAGGCTCTCCGTCGTGGGTGTCCTCCGCCTTGGCCAGCAGCCAAGCCTTCCCCCGCAACCGCTCCAACCCGCGCTCGGGGTAGAGCTCGAGCGGAGCGCTGATCCCCGGATCCAGCCCCATGCGCGGCACGGCGGCGCGGTCGAAGCCGAGGCGGGCGCCTTCCTGGAGGCGCAGCGGGAGCTGGGCCACGGGCCGCACCTCGCCCGTGAGGCCCACCTCCCCCATGAAGAGGCACTTCGGGGCCAGCACACGGCCCGTGGCGCTGCTGGTGAGGGCCGCCACCACAGCCAGGTCGGCGGCGGGGTCCTCCACTTCGAGGCCACCCGCAACGTGAAGGTACATCCCGGTCGTGGAGCTGGACCCCGCCGCGGCGCTCGGCCACGGCGCAGAGCATTGACAGGCGCTGGCCGTCGATGCCCAGAGCGGTGCGGCGCGGGATGCCGAGACCTGCCGAGGCCACCAGGGCCTGGATCTCCACCACCACGGGCCGGGTGCCCGAGAGCACCACGGTGGCCGCGCAGCCGGGTCGCGGCTCGGCCTCCAGGAAGAAGGGATTGCCTTCCGCAGGCACCAGGCCCTTCTCCGTCATGGCGAAGACCCCCAGCTCGAAGGCCGCGCCGAAGCGGTTCTTGAGGGCCCGCAGCAGGCGGTGGTGGTGGTGCCGGTCGCCCTCGAAGGCGAGCACGGTGTCCACGAGGTGTTCCAGCACCTTCGGCCCGGCGAGGCTGCCGTCCTTGGTGACGTGGCCCACGAGCACCAAGGGCGTGCCGGTCATCTTCGCCCAGCGGGCCAGCAGGGCCGCGCAGCCGCGCACCTGGCTCACGCTGCCGGCGCTGGACTCGAAGTCGGGATCGAAGAGGGTCTGGATGGAGTCCACCAGCAGCAGCGAGGGCTTCATGCGCTCGGCCACTTCCAGGATCCGCCGCACGTCCGTCTCGGCGAAGAGGTGGATGTCCGGGCTCTCGGCGCCCAGGCGCTGGGCCCGCAGCTTGATCTGGCGCTCGCTCTCCTCGCCGGAGGCGTAGAGCACGGAGCCGTTCGAGGCCGCGGCCCACTGGAGCACCAGCGTGGACTTGCCGATGCCCGGCTCGCCTCCGAGCAGGACCACCATGCCCGGCACGACGCCGCCGCCCAGCACCCGGTCCAGCTCCGCGAGGCTCGTGGCCACGCGCTCCGTCTCGCTGGTCTCCACCTCGGTAAGAGGCACGGGATCCACGTACTGGCTCTGGGCGTAGGCGCTGCCCGCGCGCTTCAGGTCGCGCTTCAAGGCGCCCTTCACCTCCTCGATGGTGCCGAAGGCGCCGCAGGTCCCGCACTTCCCGAGGGGCTTGGGATATCGCGCACCGCAGGCGGTGCACTCGAACATGGTGGTGGTCTTGGCCATGGCTCCAGCCTAACTCGGGTAGAGTGGCTGCAGGTGGTGCAGGCGGTGAAATACGTGCTGGTCTTTCTGGGCGGAGGCATCGGAGCGGCGCTCCGCTACTGGATGCAGGGCCTCGTCTACAGCCGCACCGGCGCGGACTTCCCGTACGGGACCCTGGCGGTGAACGTGCTCGGCTGCTTCGCCATCGGACTGCTGATGATCTCCCTGGAGGAGCGCTTCCTCGCGACACCATCGCTGCGGCTCTTCCTCACCATCGGCATCCTGGGCGGCTTCACGACCTTCTCGTCCTTCAGCTACGAGACCCTCGCGCTCGTGCGGGACGGCGAGCCGGCGCGGGCGCTCCTCAACATCGGATCCAGCGTGATCGCGTGCCTGGCGGCCACCTGGGCGGGCATGATCACGGGTCGTTTCATCTGATCGGGAGACTCCACCCATGAAACTCCACGGCGAAGGCAAGCTGCTCCGGATCTTCATCGGCGAGTCCGACCGCGTCGACCACCACTCGCTCTGCACGACCCTCGTCAAGGTGGCACGGGAAGCCGGGCTCGCGGGAGCGACGGTCCTGCGCGGTGCGGAGGGCTTCGGCGCCAACAGCCGCGCGATCCACACCGCCCGCATCCTGCGCCTGTCCGAGGACCTGCCCATGGTGGTGGAGATCGTGGACACCGAGGAGAAGATCAACGCGTTCCTGCCCCGCGTGGAGGAGCTGCTGGAGCGCTCCGGCGGCGGGGCCATGGTGACGCTCGAGAAGGTCGAGGTCATCCACTACGGCAGCGCCCGGAAAGCGGATCACGGATGAGGATTCCGTCAAGCCGAATTGCCTGTCGCTCCCGGGAAAATCCCCTAGCCACGGAATGAGGAGCTGATCGGGAGACTATCCCGAACATTTTCCAGATAGTTACCTAATAGTTACAGGATCGTTGCCCCGTGTGATGAACCGCATTCCGCATGTCTTGTGGAAAACCTTGCGGAATTCCCTGGGGGCAACCCCCTAAATCCCATCATTTTCTAGACTTCTGCGGATTGCTGCGCTGGTACGGCTACTCGACATCCTCAAACATATCTACAATTACTGTATTCCATTTTTCGTATACGGCACACGTGTTAAGGAGTGGGTTTTCCACAAATTCCTGTTTCTTTCGTATTGACATCCTTCCAGTGGTCCCTCACGCGAGGTTTTCCGCGCAGATCCGCTACACCAGCTGTTCCGCTTCCCGGAGCTGGACGCTCACAAGGCGGGAGATCCCCTTCTCCTCCATGGTGACCCCGTAAAGGGTGTCCGCCGCCACCATGGTCGGCTTCTGGTGGGTGATGACGATGAACTGTGTATCGGCTTTCATGCGCTGGACCATGCCCGCGAAGCGCCCGACGTTGGCCTCGTCCAGGGGGGCATCCACCTCGTCCAGCACGCAGAAGGGCGAAGGCTTGAAGTGGAAGATGGCGAACAGCAGGGAGATGGCCGTCAGGGCCTTCTCGCCGCCCGACAGCAGGGTCAGGGCCTTGGCGGTCTTGCCCGGGGGCTGAGCCATGACCTCGATGCCGCACTCCAGCAGGTCCTTGGGATCCTGCAGGGTCAGGTGGGCGGTGCCGCCCCCGAAGGCCTCCTTGAAGACTTCGGTGAAGCGCGCGTTCACGAAGTCGAAGGCCTCCCGGAAGCGCTCCTCGCTGGTGGCGTTGATCTCCCGGATGGTGGCCTCCAGGTTGCCGATGGCTTCCAGCACGTCGCTCCGCTGCTGGTTCATGAAGGACAGCCGCTCCTCCGCCTCCTGCAGCTCCTGGATGGCCAGGGGGTTCACGCTGCCCAGGTCCAGGCGCTTGGACTGCAGCTCGGTGTACTTGGTCTGGTGCACCAGCTCGCCCAGGCTCCAGGCCTCCCGCTCCTCCTCGGTGATGGAGTTGAGGAAGTCCGGGACGGTCAGGGAGAGCGCCAGCTCCACCTCCTTGGCCAGGGCCTCCATGCTCCCCTGCACCTGGGCGCCCTGGATGAGGGCCTCGTGGTGGAGCTGCCGGGCGTTTTCGAGGGCCTGCTGGAGCTCCCGGGCCATGCGCTCGAGGACGCGCAGCCCTTCCTGCACCCGCTCGATCTCGGGCAACGCCTCGCCCTGCTGGTCCACCAGCACCTGCCGGTCCCGGAGCTTCGCCTGGGTCTCCTCCTCCAGCTCCGCCAACCGGGCACTCGCCTGACCGGCCCGCTCCTGGGCCTGCTGGAGATCGCCCTCCAGGCGCTTCTTCTCCGCCTCCAGGTCGAAGGTCCCGCGCTGGAGCTGCTGCACCTGCCGCTGCAGGCTGTCCCGCTCGGCCCAGGCGGAGCTGCGCATCTGGCTCGCCTCCACCAGCACCTCGCGGCGGCGCTCCAGCTCCTGCTGGGCCTCGTGCTGGCGGGCTTCCGCAGCGTGGATGGCCTCCGTGAGCCCTGTCTCCTCGTGCTGCTCGGGCTGGACCTCCAGCTCCCGGAGCTGGCCCCGCAGGG
>JADHEF010002028.1_pt1 | contig 10313 bp, 12 predicted proteins | sample 8952391 | NCBI WGS metagenome assembly JADHEF01 (sample SAMN16124439, study PRJNA663245) | bioreactor sludge metagenome | isolation source: sludge (nitrite) | place: India:Bengaluru | collected 2019-02-28
GATAAGATTAACCCGTTAGGTCAGGTGGCCTAACTTAAATAAAAAAGTCTCCGACGAACCCGGTACGGTTCAATAATTAATTTTTTCGTCTATCCAGTAAATCTTAAAGAATCTATGACTAACTTCAATGCTGGAGATTGTTGACGTCGATGTGGATAATACAAATGATATCCTTGAAATTGAATACTGTATGGTTCAAGTACCTTGATCAAACGACCACTTAGCAGATCATCCTCAATCATGTCCTCAGGAATATAAGCAACCCCCAAACCTAAACGAACTGCATCCACACTATGATAAGACTCATTAAAGACCCATTGCCCATTTATTTTAATTTTGACTTCCAACCCCTCGTGTTCAAATTCCCAGGCATATATTCCTCCATGGGTCATTAATCTAAAGCCAATGCATGAATGATTGTATAAGTCTTGGGGAGTTTGCGGTCTACCATTTTTTTCAAAATATTCTGGTGTTGCAACGACAGCCATTCTAACATCTGGGCCAATTCGAACAGCGATCATTCCCTCAGCAACTCGACTACCAAAACGGACACCTGCATCAAAGCGTTCTGCCACGATATCCACCATACCGCTATTCGCTGTTAACTCAACATTGATGTCGGGATAAAGCTGGGTCAGCTTTTGTAATTTAGGTAATAAAATTTGACGGATTGCATGGCTACTGGCGTTAATTCTTACAGTTCCCGCAGGGCTGTCCCTCAATTTGGTAAGTAGTGAAAGCTCATTATCAATATGGTCAAAGCTGGAATTAATAGTTTGTCTTAACCGTTCTCCAGCTTCAGTGGGTGAAACGCTACGGGTAGTTCGTGTGAGCAAAAGCATCCCCAACCGTTCTTCAAGACCTCGGATCGTATGACTTAAAGCAGATTGAGAAACTCCCAATTTTCCTGCTGCCTTGGTAAAACTACCCTCCCGTGTCACCATCAGGAAAGCATAAAGATCGTTGTAATTTTCTTTTGTAATCACAATGCATGTATCCCTGTTTTAAATTGCGCTTGAATTCAGTATAGAACTTATTAATTAGTTTTGTTCATGACTCTATTCCATTTTAAGTCCTTAATCTTCTCTTTTTCCATTCTTATACTAGTAACGATATAAATTTAATGGATAAGTTGAAATGAAAAAAGTGATCGTGATCGGTGCAAATGGTGTTACAGCACAACAAGTCATTTCACGATTGATCAAACAACCGAATGTACAACTGAGTTTATTTGTTCGTCAGGCAAGTAAGCTCCATATCGTCCATGATGATAAACAGATCAACATATTTGAGGGAGATGCCATAAATATGGATGATCTTAGAGCTGCCATCCAGGGACAGGAAATTGTGATCAGCACGTTAGGAGGTATGGATTTGGATATCAAAACCGAAAATATCGTCAAGGTTATGCGGGAACTTAGAGTCAAACGTTTAATTGCGATCAGTGCGGGGGGTATTTATGATGAATTGTCTGAACCTTTTAACTCCTGGGATAAGCAGGTGGTTGGATATACTCGGCCAACTAATTTAAGAACCGCTGAAGTGATTGAACATTCTCCTCTGGAATATACCATTTTACGTCCTGTATGGCTTACGGACAAATCAAGTGAAGAATTCCAACTAACGAAAAAAGGGGAAGTTTTTAAGGGAACAGAAACCTCACGGGCGAGTCTCGGACGTTTTATCGCAAATATTGTAGAGAATCCACAACTGCATATCAGGGAAAATCTGGGAATTAGTCAACCTAATACAGAGGGAGATCGACCAGCAGCCTATCGTTAAATCAAATATCTGAATGGTAATAGTTCATTGATGAATTCTACTCATAACACTATGTTGATTTTGGGGCTTTATCTGTCTGCCGTAAAGTTTCCATAATGGTTTAAACATATTCATGAGAGAATTCAAGATGAGCCACGCCTATGGTGCGATTACAGCCACCTCACCTTTAGAAAAATTGACGATCCAACGTCGTGCTGTGGGCCAGCATGATATTAAAATTGATATTGCATATTGTGGTGTCTGTCATTCTGATATTCATCAGGTACGTTCCGAATGGGAGGGTACACAATATCCCTGTGTACCCGGTCATGAGATTGTGGGGCGAGTAAGCGAAATCGGAGAACATGTTTCCAAATTTAAAATAGGCGATTTGGTTGGTGTAGGCTGTATTGTTGATAGCTGCCGTCATTGTGCTGACTGTGAAGAGGGCTTGGAAAATTACTGTGACAACATGATCGGAACCTATAACTTTCCTACCCCAGATGCACCTGGATATACGCTGGGCGGCTATTCTCAGGACATCGTGGTTGATGAAAACTATGTGTTGAAGATCAAGCATAACGAACAGCAACTCGCTGAGGTTGCACCTTTACTATGTGCAGGAATTACGACCTATTCACCATTACGACACTGGAATGCTGGCCCAGGTAAAAAAGTGGGTATCGTAGGAATTGGTGGCTTGGGACATATGGGAATTAAGCTGGCTCATGCTATGGGGGCTTATGTTGTCGCTTTTACCACATCAGAATCGAAGAAGCAGGAAGCCTTATCTCTAGGAGCTGATGAAGTTGTCATCTCCAAAAACGCAAACGAGATGGCAACCCATCAAAGAAGTTTTGATTTAATCGTAAATACAGTTGCAGCTTCCCATAATCTAGATATTTATACTCAATTATTAAAGCGAGACGGTACGTTGACGCTGGTTGGTGCACCTGCATCTCCACATCAGTCACCTAATGTCATGAATCTCATCATGAAACGTCGATCTATTGCTGGATCAATGATTGGTAGTATTGTAGAAACTCAGGAAATGCTGGATTTCTGTGCCGAACATAATATTGTAGCGGATATTGAATTAATTGCTGCCAAGGAGATTAATACTGCTTATGAACGGATGTTGAAAGGTGATATCAAATATCGGTTTGTAATTGATAATCAAACCTTAACCGAGTGATTCAAAAACAATAGCAGGAATCAGCTTGTCTATAGTCGATAAGCTGATTTTTATTATTTAATCTTTATTAAAAGTGATCTCTACATTACCACTGCCCAATACTTTCTGTAATTCTTCAGGCTGCTCCAATTTACCAATCCGTGTATAGGAATATATTGAAGAGAAAGTTTTATAAAATACCACTAAAGTTTGATTACCATAAAGCATAAGGTCGCCATTATGAATAATGCCTGGACGCTTTTCATCTGTCGGTAAAGTACCTGATAACTGACCATGCTTTTCATTGCCATTCAGTTCTTCTAGATACAAAGTCAGTGGGAGTTGTGCAATCAAGGCTTGTGTCGTGACATTATCCTCAAGAATCACTTCAAAACGATGTCCGTTAACTGTCATCCACATACTTAGCTGTTCCTTTTTCGAGATGGGTTGTGCCAGGTTCTGCTGGATTGCAGTTCCAATTAGATCCTGATTCGTTGTAGCTAAATTTGTTGCTGCACCTTGCTCTTCACTACAGGCGTTTAATCCTGTCATGGCCGCTATGGCCATGACAGACATTACCCTCATTCGATTTTTTAGATTCATATTTAAGTTTCCTTAATTTTTTTGCTTCATGGTAAGACGTGAAGTTAAAATCGCAGAAATCACTAAAATAATGGCACTAACCCCAAAAGTCGCCTGATAACCACTATGGTCAAATAACATACCACCTAGCGTTGAGCCCAATGCGATTGCGAGCTGAACAACTGCCACCATTAAACCACCACCAGCTTCAGCATCATTAGGCAAGGTACGGGCTAACCAGCTCCACCATCCTACAGGAGCTGCCGTTCCCAAAAATCCCCATATACCCAGCAATACAGCGACCACTATTGGCCATGCCCCCAAAAAGATTAGGCTGATTGCAATGACCGCCATCATGATTGGGATCGTGATTAAGGTTGTATAAAACCCACGTTTCAGGAAAGCATTAATGACGCTGGTGCCAATAAAGCCCATCACTCCAATTCCAAGCAGAATCAGGGACAAGATCGAAATATTAACCTGAGTGATGGTTTCCAGAAATGGCCGGACATAGGTATAAAGTGAGAATTGTCCCATAAAGAACAAGCTAACTGCCAGCATGCCAATCATCACCACAGGATTACGTAATAATCCCACAATTGATGGGCGTTTTTCTGCTGGCTCAGATGTAACTTGCATAGATGGCAGGCTGATCCACTGCCAGATAAGTGCCAGTATTGCAACAGGAACCAAACTAAAAAATGCACCACGCCAGCCAATGATTGATCCCAGATAACTGCCTAAAGGCGCAGCAATAACCATAGCCAAGGCATTACCACTATTAAAGATCGCCAATGCACGAGGAACTTGTGCACTTGGCACTAAACGCATCGCCATCGCTGCCGACATTGACCAAAAGCCACCGATTACCATACCGATCAGTGCCCGACCAATCATGTAGATTGTATAGCTTTGTGCAAGTGCGACAATTGCACCTGACACCGCCATGATGGCAGTTAAAATTAATAATAGGGTTTTGCGGTTAATTTTTCCTGCCAAGCGAGAGATTGTCAAACTCGTCATGACTGCGAACGCTCCTGAAATGGCAATTCCTTGCCCCGCCATTCCCTCAGTAATTTTAAGATCTGCTGCAATTGGAGTAAGTAAACTGACGGGCATAAATTCAGAGGCAATCAATGCAAAAACGCATAAGGTCATTGCAAAAATACCACTCCAATACGCGGGTTGTTCAATATGATCTTGTTTTTCTAGAGGACTTGACATCATTATTCCCGATATAAAATTGAGACGTCAATTGTAAAAATAACCATACATGAGAATAAGGGTGTTATACAGAATAGAGTTATGTATATAATTCATGAATCAGTATTTAAAGCTATAGGATTAATAACTTCTAACACCTATTTATTTAAATAAAAAATTTACTCTTAAGCTATTAATACTTAAAAATTAAAAGACTTAGCTCACCCACTCATGAATATTACTCATAAGTCTATGCAGTTTTTTTAGACTAATCCTCTTTTATCAAATTAGATAAACTTTAAACCTGAAAGGTCCCTAGTATCCATAGTACCTTGGCGAATACCTCAGTTCTTGTAGTCTTTTATACGATTTCTAAATTACAAGTACTGTCCAATTCTTTTTCAGAAACACTAGAAGCTAAATTACGGCAAGACTATTGATGATGTGGCAATACAGAAAGCACTATTGATATTCATGTAAAAGTCACGGGCACTCCAATCCCTAAAGTAAGTTGATATGAAAATTTCTAGGAGAATCCTATGCAAAACCGATTGAAAAAAACCTTGAGTATGCTTGTACTTAGCATTGGAGCATTCAGTATGAATCAGAGTATATTCGCCGCCCCTGAGTTAAAATTAACAGATAAATGGGACAAAACATTTGCTCAAAGCAACAAAGTCGAGCATAAAAAAGTCACTTTTAAAAACCGTTATGGGATTACCTTAGCTGCCGATCTTTATCAGCCCAAAAATGCAAAAGGCAAACTTGCAGCTATTGTAGTAGGCGGACCTTTTGGTGCTGTCAAAGAACAGTCCTCTGGACTCTATGCTCAAACAATGGCAGAACGTGGTTTTGTTACTTTAGCCTTTGATCCATCTTATACGGGTGAAAGTGGAGGTGAACCACGAAATGTTGCTTCGCCAGATATCAATACTGAAGACTTTAGTGCTGCGGTTGATTTTATTGGTCTGCAACCTAATGTTGATCAAAATCGTATTGGGATGATTGGAATTTGTGGTTGGGGTGGTATGGCTTTAAATGCAACCGCAATCGATAAACGAGTAAAAGCAGTTGTTGCAAGTACGATGTATGATATGACACGTGTGATGTCTAAGGGATATAACGACAGTGTTACTCCAGAACAACGTGCTAAAAACCTTGAACAACTCAGTGCTCAACGTTGGATCGATGCGAAAAATGGACAGCCTGCCTATCAACCATCTTATAATGTATTAAAAGGTGGTGAAGCCCAATTCCAAGTGGATTATCATGATTACTATATGACTCCGCGTGGCTATCATCCTCGTGCAGTCAATTCAGGCAATGCGTGGACTGTCACCACTCCAATTTCTTTTATGAATATGCCAATTTTGACTTATATTAAAGAAATTTCACCACGTCCTATTCTTTTCGTTCATGGTGAAAAAGCACATTCACGCTATTTTAGTGAAACAGCTTATGCAGCAGCATCTCAGCCAAAAGAGCTCTTTATTGTTCCGAATGCCAACCACGTTGATCTATATGACCGTGTTGATTTGATCCCTTTCGATAAGTTAACTGACTTCTTTACTAAAAACTTGAAGTAAGGCCATCGTTTAGCCAAGTTGAATAGACTCAAGTCAGCTTGGCTTTTTTTATAGAAAGCCCAGGTTATTATCCAACCATGATGAGAAAAAAATATAAAGTTATCCTTATTTTGATTGTAGTAGGTATAGGCATACTATTTACCGCCTATATCACGTTACATCGTCCACAATTCGGAAAATTACCAGAACAGGTGCGCTTGGAACGAATCAAGCAATCTCCTCATTATATTCAGGATGAATTTGCTTATCCTGTTACAACTCCCATGCTAAGTGATGGAGAAAGTACCCTCAAAATCTTTTGGGATAATTTCTGGGCAAAGAAACAACAGACTGTACCCACACAAACTATTCCAACTGTTAAGACAAATTTATTGGCTTTGAATCCACAACAAGATGTAGTGATTTGGCTAGGGCATTCTGCTTATTATATTCAGTTGGCTGGAAAGCGTATTCTGATTGATCCGGTACTTAGTGACCATGCTGCACCTTTCTCATTTTTAGTGAAAGCATTTAAGGGAAGTACGCTATATAAAGCTAAAGATATTCCTGAGATTGACTATCTACTCATTTCCCACGATCACTATGACCATCTGGACTATGCGACCGTAACCCAGCTCAAGGATAAGGTTAAAAATGTCATCGTACCGCTTGGTATCGGTTCACATTTTGAATACTGGGGTTATCCTTTATCAAAAATCCATGAAAATGACTGGTTTGATACCCTGAGAACTGATACTGGGCTAAACATTCATATTTTACCTGCTCGCCATTATTCAGGACGGACTTTTACCCGTAATAAAACCTTATGGGCCAGCTATGCTCTAGAAACGCCAAACCACAAAATTTATTTCGGTGGTGACAGTGGCTACGGCCCACACTTTCAGCAGATTGCATCCAAGTTAGGTAGTTTTGACCTAGTGATGCTGGATAGCGGGCAATACGATCCTCGTTGGCCACTCATCCACATGAACCCAGAAGAGGCCGTGCAGGCAGCGGTCGATTTAAAGGCTAAAGCCATTATGCCAATGCATATTGGGCGGTTTTCTCTTTCACCACATGCCTGGGATGAACCTTTTCAACGTGCAGTTAAAGCCAGTGAGAAAGCGAAGTTGCCAATATATACACCTAAGATTGGGCAACCAATTTGGCTAGATGGTCAAAAAAATGAGTTTTCAGCGTGGTGGGAGAAATAAAGGATTATTCCACTACATTATTCCCAGTTTTCTAGCTGAGTGTTCTATTTTTGATATATCAGCGCAAAAAAGTGAATGACTCAGCTAGAAATTTAAAAAAACCTAATATCTTTAGGTGACTAGCTATCTATCCATTAATTATGAAAAAGGTTCTTTAGCTATTTGAACAATACGTCATTTTTTTATTTCACGATTTTTTGCTTAGAAAGTTTTGCTGCAAGTTTTCTTAATGTTATTAAATTCTTTTCATAATGTTTATTTCGCCCCTTAAGTAAATTAGTCAATCGTTGCTGAAATAAGCACTCCTCAAGCAGATTCTTCTGCTTATTGGCAATTTTACGTGCTTCTAAATACAACCATAATGCATTATCCAAAGGATCTTTGCGTCTAACTCTTTCATCCTGAACAATCCACTTTTTCACATACAGCATTGCAGCCGACATATCCTGATCCATCAGATTTTTAAGCACATCTAGATCATAATTTTCTGATTTGTCTGTTTCGTACATCTTGTGATCTAAACGTATGACTTGCTCATTTCGCTCTTTAGCGTATTGCCATCCTAGTGGCAGGGGTTCGGGCGGTACAAAATCTTGTTGCTCTGTTAATCGTACTGTTCCACGCTCAATGACTTTGGCAATTAAAGTAACCTTAGTCTGAATAGCCACCAAAATTCTAGACATAAGGCAAACCCATTTTTAAGATGACTGATTCGAATACAAGATATCTTGCAAAAGTCACTTATCGTATTTTATAAGCTTTAATGTATCTTTAGAGTATACCCTAAAGTAACAATGTAAATACTCTTAAAACTATGTACCATTTAAATGATTTTCAATCATAAGCAACATGTAACTTTGGTATTAATGATTTATAATTTACGAAATTGTTCATTTTTATCCAATTGGGGGCATTAAAGAGTGAAGGGGCAAAAAGTAGGCTATGTCCGAGTTAGTTCAGTCGAGCAAAATACTGGACGTCAACTTGAAGGAATTGAAGTCGACCGGATTTTTGTTGACCGAGCTTCGGGTAAAAATACTGATCGACCAAAATTTCAGGAAATGTTGAACTATGTCCGGGAAGGGGACAGTGTGATTGTCCATTCCATGGATCGTTTTGCTCGAAGTCTGAAAGATTTGGTTACTGAGGTTGATCAACTCGTAAAAAGGGGAGTGGCCATCCAGTTTGTGAAAGAGAATATTACCTTCACGGCACAGGCTACTCCGATGGATAATCTGATGTTGCAGTTAATGGGAGCTTTTGCCCAATTTGAACGAGAGATTATTTTGGAACGTCAGAAAGAGGGAATTAAAATTGCAGCTGCACAAGGGAAATATAAAGGTCGAGCCCACAAATTAAAGCCTGAGCAGGCTGAGGCTTTACGACAATCATGGATAGATAGAAAATTCTCATCGAAAGTTGCGTTAGCAAATGCTTTTGGCATCAGTCGACAGGCTGTTTATCGATATTTGAAGTGAATAGACTATATTTGTCTACAAAATCGGTGGCGATTCATAATTTCATAAATATCAATTGTCTAATAAAGCTTTAAATCCTATTGCTAAGTCTGTATTGTTCTATCAGAAAGATACTATAGAGCGTAATATGCATAATTTTTCAGTAACAGATTTAGATCAACTCATCGAAAATACGTTAAAAGAAAACAAAGATACCAGTAAGGTATTAATTGGATATAAGTTATTTCACGATCTCATGAATGATCCTAAATTTTATGAAGAGGTCACTAATTCAGCTCTTAGTTCAACTAAAAGAAAATATAAAAATCTGAAAATTAAGATTACGACTGATGAGTATCAGCTTAACTTTAATTAAAGTACTGATACTTAAGTTAAAATTCACAAATTAAGTATTGTAGAATTTTTTACTTATCTACTTTTTTATTGTTTTAAAATACGATAAAGTGATATTTCATTTCCTGATTAAGCACCATATGCGCCCCCGAATACGTAAGTTTTTACATTCTCTTTATTCATCACCAAATTCAAAAGTCCTCGAATTAAAATATAACTTAAGCGGTTATAGTGATTTGGACTTACTCAAAAAAAATAAGAAATCTAACTGTCAAAACATTAGAGCAGCTATTACAAGTATTCTATATGAGCGTGGCTATACTCCAGCCGAAATTTCTTTATTAACGAACGAATAGCTTGAATCAAAAAGCCCCCATAATTTTATGAGGGCTTTATCAATTGCTCATTACCTTAAAGTAATAATAACAGTCTTAATATGATTGGCTTCTAATTCGGTTACTTCAAAGTGTGCACCTTGATAATCTAGCGTTGATCCAACCTCTACCACACCATTAGATTTATCCAGAATCAGCCCTGCAACACTGATATAGCCTGCATCGTACTCTACTAGATCTAATCCTGATACGAGTTCAAGCTGATAAAGATCTAACATGCCGGATGCTTTCCACGTGTGGTCATCTAGCTTCACCAAATCTAGTTGTTCATCTGCATCAGGAAATTCACCTGCAATTGCTTCAAATACATCAAGCGGTGAAATTAAGCCCTGTACATTACCAAATTCATCATTGACTAAAACCAGTGAACCTTTAGACGTTCGTAAAGTATTAATCGCATCAATCACTTTCATGTTTTCAAAAATGAAAATTGGACGATGATGTTTAATTAGTGCCTTCAGCTGTTCCTGATCATCCAGTACTTCTAATATTTCTTTAGCACGAACGACACTTAAGACTTTATCCAAACTACCTCGACAAACGGGAAATAGGCGGCACTGTTGCAAATAGAGATTTGAGTCGATGATGTTCCCTTTAAAAAGTACTTA
>JADHEF010002030.1_pt1 | contig 10303 bp, 9 predicted proteins | sample 8952391 | NCBI WGS metagenome assembly JADHEF01 (sample SAMN16124439, study PRJNA663245) | bioreactor sludge metagenome | isolation source: sludge (nitrite) | place: India:Bengaluru | collected 2019-02-28
CGAGGTATTGCTCAAGCAGGCCGATCACCATGTGGCCCTTGTTGTAGGTGGTCGCGTCGAAGGAATCGAAGGCGGCGCGATCACTCGCGACCGGGCGGGCGATCGGCTTGGCCGTCGCCAGCGCGTCGTCCCGCATCGCCTTGTCGCGCTCCTTGCCCAGGGTGTCGAGCGCGCGCCATTCGGGGTTGAGTTCGCGCGCGGCCTTCACGCCCATCCACTCGGCGAAGGCTTCGTTGAGCCAGAGGTCGTCCCACCACGCCATCGTCACCAGATTGCCGAACCATTGATGCGCAATCTCGTGCGCGATGGTGGTGAAGCTGCCTTCGTGCTGGCTAAAGCCGGCGAGGTCGGGATCGAGCACCAGCAGTGGCTCGCCGTAGGTGATGAGGCCCCAGTTTTCCATCGCGCCCCGCTTGCCGGGCACCGCGAGCTGGTCGAGCTTGGGCAAGGGGTAACGGATGCCGAACCATTGGTGGTAATAGTCGAGCACCTGCCAGGTAACCGCCATGGCGTAGCCGGTGTGCTGACTGAGGCCCTCGGTCGTCCAGATCGCGAGTTCGATGCCGTCGTGCGTGGCGCGTGCAGCCTCGAATTCGCCGACGGCGAGCGCGACGAGGTAGGACGCCATCTTCGGCGTCGGCATGAAGCGCACTTCCTTGCGGCCATCGGGCAGGCTGCGTTCGCTCGCCTGCGGCATGTTGCCAAGCACGGTGAAGCGGGCCGGTGTGCGCACGCTGATGTCGAAACGGGCGCGGAAGGCCGGCTCGTCGAACAGCGGCATCATGCGCCGGGAGCCAATCGGCTCCATGTCGGTCACCAGCATGCGCTTCTCGCTGCCGGCGGGCGTGAGGTAGCGCGCCACATAGAGCCCTTCGCCATTTTCATCGAGCGCGCCCTGCCAGCTCAGCCCGATCGTATGACGGCCGGGTTGCAACTTGCGTGGCAGGCGGATCGTGATCGTCTGCGCCTGCGCGTCTGCCTCCACCGGCATCGTCAGTGCAACACCATCCAGGGAGTCGGCACGCACCGTCAGCGCGTCGGCGTGCAGCACGATCTCGTTTGTGGCGCGCCGCAGCTCAAAGCGGATGGTCTGGCGCCCGGAGAACTGATCGGCGTAGGGATCGGCGTCCAGCTCGACCCGGTAGTCGATCGGCACCACGCTGCGCGAGAGCGCGCCGGGCACCTGATCGAGCTTGAAGGCGTATGCCGTGCCGCAACACAGCGTCAGGCTCAGGCCAATGAGGCCACCAAGACTGCGCAGGAACATCGTTGTCTCCGTCGGATGCGCTGGCAGAGGGCCAAGCGCCGAGGGCGACAGTTTAGGGCCTGAAGCGCCGCATTCCGGCGGAAGCGGCAGAGGGGACAGACTGCGGCTCGCGAGTGCGCCGCGATCAAGACTTCATCGCGAACTTTGTCACATTCAGTGAAACGCAATCTTTGACAAGCAATTTTGTTCGAAATCCGGACAATGCCGACTCAACCCCCATGAACCGAGGTCCGGATGTCCGCAACACGCCCCCTCCCCTGCGCAGGACGCTGCCGGCACTTTGCGCCGGAGAGCTCGCATTGCGAGTTGCATGGCAAGGGCATCGAGGCACCGTTCGAGCAGCGCTGCGATCACCACGAGGTGATGGAGTCGTTCGCCGTGCGCAGCAACCTCTCACTGCTGGACTGGCGCGATACGAACCGGGCCTGAACCGGCCCGGCCAAAGCCTTAGATCGCGTCCGGGTCGAAGGACATGCCGGCGCCGGGTTCCAGCGCCTCCCACACGATGTTCTCTTCGAACGCGACGTGCGCCGTCAGCGCCGCCGCAAAGGCACGCACACCTTCCACCGACGGGTTCGCAAGCGCCGCGGCCAGCTCACGCAGCCGATCGTGATCGCGACGGGTACGCTCAGCCAGATCCGCGCGCCCGGCTGCCTCAAGGCGCGGCAGCACATGTTTTTCCTCTTCCTCGAAATGCCCTACCAGCTCGCGCTCGAAGGTGTCGCGGATGCGTTGCGCGACGGCCGGCAAGGAGGTGGGGTCGTCCGGCGTAAGCGCCCGCACGGCGAGGGCAAGCTTGAGCGCCGAAGCGTGTTCGTGAGAGAGGTGGATCAGGCGAGGGCTGCGTGTCATGTGTGGGTCTGGCCTAACGGTTCTAAAGCCCATCCGCACGGACGGGAAATTGGCAGATTCGCATTTAACGGCAAAGTTCTGCACCAAGGCTTGAGGTTGATCAAAGCGCCCCGATCGCCGCCAAGGCAGGCATGTTGCTTGCAGTAGCCATTCCGAACGCCTAACCTTGCCCGCTTTGCCCGGTACGGCAGCCCCCGGACACCCGCCGGTGGATGCTCGCCGCAGCCCCGCCCGACAGGGCGGCGCGATACCGGGCCGCGCCAGACTCAGGAGCCCCGAAACGATGCGCATGCCCCAACGGCTTGCATTGATCACCGCCGCAGTCGCCTGCCTGCCCGGCGTATTCGCCGCCGAGGTCCCGCCCGGCACCCAACTGCATCCGATTCAGGAGATCGTGCGCGGCAATGGCACCGAGCCCGCAACGCTGGATCCGAACAAAGCCGAAGGGCGCCCCGAATCGAGCCTGGCCCTTGAGATGTTTGAGGGGCTGGTCAGCCCGGACATCAACGGAAACGTGGTGCCCGGTGTCGCCGAGAAGTGGGAGAGCCTTGAAGGTGGGCGCGCTTGGCGATTCACACTGCGCAGCAACGCGCGGTGGTCCGACGGCAGCCCCGTGACGGCGCACGACTTCGAATACGCATTCAAGCGCATGGTCGATCCGAAGACGGCCTCGCAATACGCGTGGTATCTCGGGAAAGCCAGCAATGTAAAGAACGGCACCGCAATCGTCGAAGGCAAGCTGCCGCCCTCGGAACTGGGGGTGAAGGCGCTCGACGACCGCCATCTGCTGATGACGCTGGAGCAGCCGGTCGCCTACCTCGTCGCCACGCTTGCGCACGGCAGCCTGATGCCGGTGCCGCGCAAGGTGATCGAGAAGTACGGCGACCGCTGGACCGAACCGGGCAAGATGGTCTCCAACGGGGCTTACAAGCTGGCAGAACGGGTGGTCAACGAGCGCATCGTGATGGTGCGCAACCCGATGTACTGGAACAACGCGAAAACGGTGATCGACAAGGTCACCTTCCTGCCCATCGTCAATCAGTCCGCCGAGTACCAGCGTTACCGCGCCAACGGGCTCGACATGACCGCCGACGGCGGCGTGCCGCCCGAGCAGCTCAAGCAGATCCGGCGCGAAATTCCGAACGAACTGGTGACCTGGCCCCAGCTGGGCACCTACTTCTACGCCTTCAACTTCCGCAAGAAACCCTTCGATGACCTGCGGGTGCGCAAGGCGCTGTCGCTCGCCCTGCAACGCGAAGTCATTGCCGAGAAGCTGGTCGGCACGGGCGAGACGCCGGCTTACAGCCTCACGCCGCCGAACGCCGCGGGCTACGTTCCGGTCGTGCATGAATGGCAGCGCTGGACGCAGGCGCAACGCGAGAACGAGGCCCGCCGCCTGCTCGCGGAGGCGGGCTTCACGAAGACCCGGCCGCTGCGCTTCGAACTGCTCTACAACACCAACGAGAATCACAAGAAGATCGCGCTCGCCGCGGCCTGGATGTGGCGACGCATCGGGCCGGTAGAAGTCGTGCTGGTCAACCAGGAATGGAAGAGCTTTCTCGACTCGCGCGCGCGAGGCGAGTTCGAGGTCTGCCGTTACTCCTGGGTTGCGGATTACAACGAACCGTCGACGATGCTGGATCTGTTCCACTCCAAGCACGGCAGCAACGATTCCAAGTACAACAATCCGCGCTACGACGCGATCATGGAGCAGGCCAAAGTCACCCCGGATGCCGGCGACCGCGCACGGCTCTACCAGGACGCCGAACGCATCCTCGCGCAGGACTTTCCGCTCGCAAACGTTTACCACTACAGCGTGCGCCGCCTGATCAAGCCGTGGGTCAAGGGCTACGGGCGCGACCCCGAGGGCCGCATCCTGACCCGCGACCTCTACATCCTCGCCCACTGACGCCGCCGCCATGCTCAAGTTCATCTTCCGCCGCCTGGTACTTGAGGCGCTGCCGACCCTGCTGGTGCTGGTGACCGTCACCTTCTTCCTGATCCGGCTCGCGCCGGGTGGGCCGTTCTCCACCGAAGCGGCGATGCCGCCGGAGGTGATGGCCGCCGTTGCGGCCAAATACCGGCTCGACCAGCCGGTGTTGCAGCAGTACCTCGGCTACCTCGCCGACCTCGCTCGCGGTGACTTCGGCCCCTCGTTCAAATACAAGGATTTCACCGTCAACGACCTGGTCTGGGCTGCCGCACCGGTGTCGTTCCGGCTCGGCCTGTTCGCCTTCGTGATCGCGGTGATCGTTGGCGTCGCCGCCGGCGTGACCGCCGCGTTGCGGCAGAACAGCTGGGTCGATTACTCGGTGATGGGCGTGGCGATGATCGGCGTGGTGCTGCCGAACTTCGTGCTCGCCCCGGTGCTGGCGCTGGTGTTCGCGATCTGGCTCAAGTGGCTGCCGGCTGGCGGCTGGGAGGGCGGCAAGCTGATGTACGTTGTGCTGCCGGTGGCAGTGCTTTGCCAGCACTACATCTCGGTGATCGCGCGCATCACCCGCGGCAGCATGATCGAGGTGCTCGGCAGCCCGTATATCCGCACCGCCCGTGCCAAGGGCCTGCCCACCGGCTACATCCTGCGCCGCCACGCCCTGAAGCCCGCGCTGCTGCCGGTGATCTCCTACCTCGGGCCTGCCTTCGTCGGCATCATCACCGGCTCGGTCGTCGTCGAGACCTTCTTCGGCATCCCGGGCATCGGCCAGCTCTTCGTCAATGGCGCACTGAACCGCGACTACCCGATGGTGCTGGGCCTGACGATCCTGATCGGCGCGCTGACCATCTTCTTCAACGCCGTCGTCGACATCGTCTACGGCGTGATCGACCCGCGCATCCGTCTGTAATGAGCACCTCGACCATGAATACGCCGACCACTGCTGCCCAGCTGATGCGCCCGCTGCCGCCCCTGCCCGGGTTGGACGACACGCTCGCGCAGAGCATCCAGGGCCGCAGCCTGTGGGCCGATGCGCGCCGCCGCTTTCTGAAGAACCGTGCCGCGCTCGCCAGCCTGGTGATCCTGGGCCTGATCGTGCTGCTGTGCGCCTTCGCCGCCCTACCCTCGCCGCACGCCTTCGACGACCCGGACTTCGAGAACATGCACATCGCGCCGGAACTGGCGACCGCGCACTGGTTCGGCACCGACAGCCTCGGCCGCGACTTGTATGTGCGCACGCTGCTCGGCGGCCGTATCTCGCTGATGGTCGGTGCGCTCGGCGCGCTGGTCGCGGTGCTGATCGGCACGCTGTACGGCGCCACCGCCGGCTTCCTCGGCGGCAAGACCGACAGCGTGATGATGCGTTTCCTGGAGATCCTCGCCAGCTTCCCGGTGATGTTCCTGGTGATCCTGCTGATGACCTTCTTCGGCCGCGAACTGTGGCTGATCTTCCTCGCGATCGGCGCGGTCAGCTGGCTCGACATGGCGCGCATCGTGCGCGGCCAGACCCTGTCACTGAAGCGCAAGGAGTTTGTCGAAGCGGCGCGGGTCTGCGGCGTGTCGCGCTGGGGCATCATCACCCGCCACATCGTGCCGAACGTACTGGGCATCGTGGTCGTGTACGCAACGCTGCTGGTACCCTCGATGATCCTGTTCGAGAGCTTCCTCTCCTACCTCGGGCTCGGCGTGCAGGAACCGATGACGTCCTGGGGTGCGCTGCTCGAACAGGGTGCCAAGGCGATCGAGGCCGCGCCCTGGGAGCTGGCCTTCCCCGCCGGCTTCCTGGTCACCACGCTGTTCTGCTTCAACTTCATCGGCGACGGCCTGCGCGACGCGCTGGACCCGAAGGAGCGCTAAGAATGACCGACCCCCACGCTCACGCTCGTTCGCTGCCCCCCGAGGGGGCGCGCGTCGGCTCCGGGCGGCCGCGCGCCGCCGCATCACTGCTCCAAGTCCGCAATCTAAACGTCCGCTTCGCCACGCCAGAGGGCGAGGTTGCCGCGGTGAATGACCTGTCCTTCGACCTAGTCGAGGGCGAATCGCTGGGCATCGTCGGCGAGTCGGGCTCCGGCAAGAGCCAGACCGCCTTCGCGCTGATGGGTCTGCTGGCGAAGAACGGCCGCGCCAGCGGCGAGGTCATCTACGGCGGCGCGAACCTGCTCGCGCTATCCGAGTCCGAGCTGAACCAGCGCCGCGGGTCCGAGATCGCGATGATCTACCAGGATCCGATGACCGCGCTGAACCCCTACCTCAGCGTCGGCGACCAGCTGACCGAGGTGCTGCGCTTTCACAAGGGGATGGATCGCAAGGCAGCACTCGCCGAGTCCGCCCGTATGCTGGACGCGGTGAAGATCGCCGAAGCGAAGAAGCGCCTCGGCATGTACCCCCACGAGTTCTCCGGCGGCATGCGCCAGCGCGTGGTGATCGCGATGGCGCTGCTGTGCCGGCCGAAACTCCTGATCGCCGACGAGCCCACCACCGCGCTGGACGTCACCGTACAGGCGCAGATCCTGCGGCTCTTGCAGGAACTGCGGCGCGACCTCGGCACCGCGGTGATCATGATCACGCACGATCTGGGCGTCGTCGCCGGCGTTTGCGACCAGGTGCTGGTGATGTACGCCGGCCGCGTGATGGAACAAGGCCCGGCCGAGGCGCTGTTCGCCCGCCCCAGCCACCCCTACACGATGGGCCTGCTGCATGCGGTGCCGCGCATGAATCAAGCCCACGGCAGCGACCAGTTGGCCACGATCCCCGGCAACCCGCCCAACCTGCTGGCGCTGCCGCCCGGCTGCCCCTTCGCACCGCGCTGCGTCGAACGGGACGCCGCCTGCCTTGCGCCGGCACCGCTCGCCGACTTCGGCGACCAGCGCCACCGCGCCTGCCATCGACCGATCGAACACCTGCTACGCGCCGAAACGGAGGGCGCCGCATGACCGCCCCCTTGCTGGAAGTCCGCGACCTGCGGGTCGCATTCGCCGTCGGCCGCGAGGGCTGGGCACCGTGGTCGCCGCCCCGGCGGCTGAAGGCGGTGCAGGAAGTGAGCTTCGCGCTGGCCGCGGGCGAGACGCTGGGCGTCGTCGGCGAATCCGGCTGCGGCAAGAGCTCGCTGGCCCGCGCGCTGATCGGGCTGAACCCGATCGCGGGCGGCAGCGTGAAGTTCGCGGGCCGCGAACTCGCCGGCCTGCCCGAAACCGAATGGCAGGCCCTGCGCGCCGACGTGCAGATGATCTTCCAGGACCCGCTCTCGTCACTGGACCCGCGCATGACCAGCGGCGACATCATCGCCGAACCGCTGCGCTGGCTGCGGCCGGGCATGGCGCCCGCCGAGGTCAAGGCGGAAGTCGAACGGGTGATGGCCCGCGTCGGCCTGCAACCGAACGTGATCAACCGCTACCCGCACGAGTTCTCCGGCGGCCAGTGCCAGCGGGTCGGCATCGCGCGGGCGCTGATCGTGAAGCCCAAACTGATCATCTGCGACGAGCCGGTGTCCGCGCTGGATGTATCGATCCAGGCTCAGGTCATCAACCTGTTGATGGCTCTGCAGCGGGAAGACGGGCTGGCGCTGATCTTCATTGCCCACGATCTGGCGGTGGTGCACCACATCTCGGACCGGGTGCTGGTGATGTACCTCGGCCGGGTGATGGAGACGGCCGACGCCGACACGCTGTTCCGCGCCCCGGCCCACCCCTACACCCGAGCGCTGCTCTCCGCGGTGCCGATTCCCGATCCGGCACTGGAACGAAACAAGACCGTGCAGATCCTCGAAGGTGACCTGCCGAGCCCGATCTCGCCGCCCTCCGGCTGCGTGTTTCGCACCCGCTGCCCGAATGCAATTGCGGCCTGCGGCGTCGGCGTACCGAAGCTGGCGCATCGAAGCGGCAGCCACGCCGTGGCCTGCACCTTGGCGGAGATCGATGCGGCCGGCTGAACGGCGCGCATCAGGCGCGCAATTTCCATCAAATCCAGCCCGCGCTTGCGGATTGCGCGCCTCGCATCTGCGGCGGCGCAACAGATTTCTGGAAAAAACAGGTCCCCATTTCGCTACGGCAGCAAAGCAAATTTCGACTAGCCCGGAAACCCGCCCCCAAAGAGCCTTTCCGTCAATGTGAACGGACACGCTCTTTGGTACTAATCCCATCTTCATTTGCTGCAACGCAAGAAGCGTTCTTGCCAAATGGATAGCGTTTTGTCATTTTCGACGAGTAAAATCGTCAAACACTATCAAGACGCGACTTCGCCACAAGCGAAGAATCCGCGACAGAGACAAAACCCGATCGCGCTCCCACAACGCGACCGTTCTTCCAGAGCGAGAACACTGAACATGAGTACGCAAACCCCTAGCTTCGAGGTCGGACATCGCGTCCGCATTGGCCACCTCGACGCCGGCGCTGCCGCCCGGCACGCCTTCTTCAATGGCCGCACCGGCACCTTGGTACGCAAGAACCGCCTCGGCGGCAACGCGCGCGAAGCCATGTGGTACGTGAAGGTCGACCCTGACGAGGCCTGCGCTTCGCTCGAGGCGCTGTTCTACGCCTCGGAACTCGAACCGGTCGCCTGAGCGCCACGTAGCAAGCGAAGCCCGGCGAGTCGCCAGACGGCGCGCCGGCAAGGTCCTCGGTCTGCATGCAGACACAAATGCCAGGAACAAAATGCGTTATTAGCACTCTCTAGCATCGAGTGCTAACATTGTTCCAGAGGTAATTGTTGGAGGTATGCAGATGACCACATCGCTGTCGTTCCCCGTCCCGTCCGCACTGGGCAGTCTGGATCAGTACGTTCAGGCGGCGAACCGCTTCCCGATCCTGACCGAAGCGCAGGAGCTTTCGCTCGCGCGCAAGCTGCGCGACGAACAGGATCTCGAGGCTGCGCGTCAGCTGGTGCTTTCGCACCTGCGGCTGGTGGTTTCGGTTGCCCGCAACTATCTCGGCTACGGCCTGCCGCACGGCGACCTGATCCAGGAAGGCAACGTCGGCCTGATGAAGGCCGTCAAGCGTTACGACCCGGATCGCGGCGTACGCCTGGTGAGCTTTGCGATCCACTGGATCAAGGCCGAGATCCACGAATACATCCTGAAGAACTGGCGTCTGGTGAAGATCGCGACCACCAAGGCGCAGCGCAAGCTGTTCTTCAATCTGCGCAGCATGAAGACCGACAGCAGCACGCTGACCACCGGCGAAGTGGCCGAAATGGCCCGCGTGCTAGGCGTGAAGCCGGAAGAAGTGCGCGAGATGGAAACCCGCTTCTCGGGCGGCGACGTTGCGCTGGAACTCGGCCCGGAAGAGGACGACGACGGCCGTGTGGCACCGATCGCCTACCTCGCTGACGCCAACGCCGAACCGACCGCCGTGCTGGAAGCACGTGGCCGCGACCGCCTGCAAAGCGAAGGGCTGGAGAGTGCGCTGGAATCGCTCGATGAGCGCAGCCGCGCGATCATCCGCCGCCGCTGGCTGGCCGACGACGAGAGCGCCACGCTGCAGGAGCTGGCCAGCGAGTACGGCGTTTCCGCCGAACGCATTCGCCAGATCGAGGCGAAGGCGCTGCAGAAAATGAAGGGCGCGCTGGCGGCGTACGTGTGAATCGCCAGCCTGCGCCAACGATATGAACAAGGCCCCGCAAGGGGCCTTGTTGTTTTCCGTTACTCGCTTTGCTGACCCGGGCGGCGGGGCCGCTCGGGTTCCTGGCGGCCATGTTCGCGCGTGTCATGCGCACGGTTACCCCCTTCGGGCGCTCGCTGCGGCGGCGGATTGACGCCCTGCATGGGCTGCCGATCACCGCGCGGTTCTGCCGGACGCCCCTCAGGCGCAGGCGGACGCGGGCCACCGCGCTGAGCCTCAGCACCACCCCCGCCGGGAATCGGCATCATGCGCGGCGGCATGCTCGGATTCGGGCGCGGCGGCGGCGCCTGCTCGCTGCCCGGCGCGGGCGGCCAGCGCCGCGGTGGCGCGCCGTCACTGCTTCGCGGCACGCCCGACGCCCCCGAATGAACCGGCTCAGCCCCTTGCCGTGGCATGCCGGGCACGACCCCGGGCTGGTTCTGTTGCGGCCCAATGTTGGGCATGGCAGGTTCACGCTGCGGCGGGGTGGCTTGCGGACGCACGTCGCGTTCGATCGGGATGATCGGCGCCGGCGCGCTGCGCACGGGCGGTGCAGCCGGTATCGGGCGGTCAGCCGGCGCCTGCGGCCCTGCACGTTCGCCACCCCAGCCTTGCGGTGCCCGGCGCGGATCGCCGATCGGGTAGCGCGGCAGATCC
>JADHEF010002031.1_pt1 | contig 10294 bp, 10 predicted proteins | sample 8952391 | NCBI WGS metagenome assembly JADHEF01 (sample SAMN16124439, study PRJNA663245) | bioreactor sludge metagenome | isolation source: sludge (nitrite) | place: India:Bengaluru | collected 2019-02-28
AAGGAGGCCTGAAGCCTTGATGGAGATTGAGAAGGAGATGGACGTGCAGGACTCGCATATTTTGGCCAGACAGAAGACCAAAGAAAAGGAGATACTTCTGGATTACGATTATAAGAAGTGCGTCGGCTGCTCCATCTGTGTATCCCTCTGCCCGAAAAAGGCTCTGCAGGAGGGGCCGCTTCAGGAGATTGCCAAAGGCCTGGATGCGCCGCCGGTTCTGATCGACCTGGATGCCTGCGCATTTTGCGGCATGTGCGCCAACTTCTGTCCGACGAAGGCCTTCAAGATGACATTGCTAGAAGGAGACGCCCCGCAGGCGGCAGAAGCAAGTGAGGCCCAGGCATGACGGAAAAATCTGTGGACTTTGGAACGCTTGTGAAGTATCCTCGTCTTCTCTCAGAGGCGGTGCCAAATGACAAGTGCCTGCCGTGTCTGCTCTGCCAGCCGGTCTGCCCGACACAGGCAATTAAAGTCACATTTAATGAAACCCGCGAGGACTATGGGCCTCTTCGGACTGGGATCAAGGGCAAGATCGCAGTTGACACTGAGAAGTGCAACCTCTGCGGCAGATGCGCTGGATTTTGCAGGGCATTTCTGCTGGTTGACAGAACGGACCGGGAGAAGGAGCCGCGCCAGCTTGTGCCCTACGAGCAGCTCCTTATTGATGAAGAGCTATGCGACTATTGCGGGCTATGCGTTCCCATCTGTCCTGAAGAGGCCATAGCCGTTGAGGGCGAGCCGCTGGATGCCCTGACCAATGAGCAGTTTTCCGGAACCATCGAGATCGACGGGAATCTGTGCATAGGATGCGGCAAATGCAGGCAGGTCTGCCCTTACGAGGCCATGGACATCAAGAAGCCCTTCGAAGGCGAGATCAGGATGGTTGAGAAGAACCTGGTGCGGTGCGATCCTCAGGGCTGCCAGGCCTGCTTCAATGTCTGCCCGGCGAGGTGCTGGTATGTCGACGAACGGGGCAAAGCAGCTCCCGTCAAGGAGCAGTGCATATTCTGCGGGGCCTGCGAGAAGGCCTGTCCGGTCTCGGCTATCGAGGTCGATAGGTCAGGCGTCACGCACACTGATATCAAAGAGACTCCCTGGGCCGAGGAGTGGAAGGAGGCCATATCAGCCATCAAGACGGGCAGCCGAAAGCGCCCGGATGTCAGCGGCGCGGTCTCGCCTCCGGAGATAGTGAGGCAGCCCCTGCCGGCTCCTGAGAAGCCTAAGATAGATCCGGATCTCCTGAGGATGGTTGACGAGGCGCTGAAGCCTGTGGATGAGATCTTGAAGAAGCCGAAGGTTCGGCAGATTCTTGAGAAAGAGCCGCCGGAAGAGGCCAGCCGAAAGATCATGCAGAGAATTCTCAATGCCGGGGCCAAAAAGACTGCAGTTGAGGCTTCTGCGGTTGCTGAAGGCACGAGCAGAGGGGAGGAGTGAGAATGGCCAAAGATCAGGGTTTCAAGAGAGAGGTTCTTCGCCTGGCTGGCGCGGAGGTCTTAACCTGCATTCAGTGCGGCACCTGCTCAGCGAGCTGTCCAACGGCCAGCCTCATGAATCCCAGCATCAGGCGGCTGATCAAGCTCTGCATAGAGGGCCGGAAAGATGAGGCGCTTGCCAATGAGACTATATGGCTGTGCACCTCGTGCCTCTTATGCACGGTGCGCTGCCCGCGCGGCATCAGGCCCAAGGCAGTGGTCTCGGCTCTTAAGGAGATAGCCGGTCGAGAGGAGAAGAAGAGCAAGGACGCTTCTTACGAGGAGCTTTTCGTCAAGCAGATCGAGGAGAATGGACGAATTGCAGAACTGCCGCTGATTGCCGAGTTTCTGCTTGTGTTTCCTCAGGGGATGGTTTCATCAATGCAGATGGGCCTTGAGCTGTTGCCCAAGGGCAAGATAGGAATTGAGATAGACAGGATAAAAGGCCAGGCTGAGGTCAAGAGGATAATCGAGGAGCTGAGAGGATGAAGCTGGCTTACTATCCGGGATGCGTGTCTCAGTCCACAGGCAAGGAGATGGATGCATCCACGCGGGCTGTCTGCGCTGCTTTAGGAATTGAGATCGAAGAGCTGGCTGACTGGAACTGCTGTGGTGCTACGCATGTCTCAAACGAGCTTGTGGCCACAGGCCTCGCAGCCCGGAACATGGCACAGACGGATCTGCCAATCATGACCGCCTGCTCAATCTGCTACAGCAATTTGAGGGCGGCTGAAGAGCACCTGAAGGAGCCAGAGGTCCTTGGGAAAGTAAACTCCGTGCTAGACAAAAAGTACAGGGGAGCAGTGATTCGCCATGCTCTCGATGTGATACTTGAGACGCTTGGAGATGGCGACGAGAGGATAGTCCTGCCTCTGAAGGGGTTGAAGGTCGCCCCATACTACGGCTGTCTGCTGACCCGCCCAGCGGGGCTGTACAGCGCTGAGTTTCCTGTCATCCTGGAGACCCTCATCAGAAGGCTTGAGGCAGAGCCCGTGGACTTCCGGAGGAAGACCGCATGCTGCGGAGGGCCCATTTTCATGCCCCAAGAGAAGGCGGCAGACGACATTGCCTTTAGAATTCTGTCTGAAGCCAAACAAGCCCAGGCAGAGGTTATAGTAACAGTCTGTCCGCTCTGTCACTTGATGTTGGACGCCAAGCAGAAGATCTTGGAGCAGAAGAGAGGAGAGTTGATAGGAATTCCTGTGCTCTATGTGACGCAGTTGGCAGGGATTGCCCTTGGCCTCGGGCCGGAGGAGCTGGGGCTCTTCATGAACACCGTCTCTCCAATGGAGATAGTCGAGAAGGCTTACGGGCGGATGGCAAGCGAGAGCTAAAGATTCGCCCGAATTCTTTTTTCCGCCACCGCTAAACATCCGGCATCCATTTCGGTTTACGGGTTAAATTTTTGTAGATTGCAGTCACTTCTCAAGAGAAAATCAGATCGAGTGATATTGATGAGATGGATACTGCTATCAGGGCTAGATTTTGCCCTAATGCTCTTTATTTTATTTGTCGGACAGGTCAACGCGGATAGCTTCACAGCCAATTCTAGCGCCACGGAAATGAAGACCATAGGCGTTATCGGTGGCGTGAGCTGGCAATCATCAATCGAATATTATCGGCTGATGAATGAGATTGTCAACGAGAAGCTTGGCGGGCTTCATTCTGCAAAGATTTTGATGTATTCCATCGAATTCGGGGATTTTTCAAAGGATGAGCGGCTGGCAGAGAATGGTAACTGGACAGCTCTGAATAAAACTATAATTGATGCTGCAACGAGGCTTAAAAGGGGCGGCGCGGATTTCATTGTGATAGCCTCGAACACCATTAACTCGCGTGCCGATTACATTCAAGAAGAGCTACAAATCCCGGTTTTGCATATTGCAGATGCGACAGGCGAGAGGGTGAACAGCAGCAAAATCAAGACCGTCGCACTTCTCGGCACGAAATACACAATGGAGCAGAACTTCTACAGGGATCGGTTAGAGAAGAAGCATGGACTGAAGGCTGTCATTCCCAATGAAACCGAACGGGATTACATCAATGCTGTGATATTTGATGAATTATGTGCCGGAAAATTCTGCAACGATTCAAGAGAGCGATTCGTTCAGATAATCAACCGCCTTGTGGATGAAGAGGGCGCAGAGGGAGTCATACTTGGGTGCACTGAGATACCATTGCTGATCAAACAGGAGGACGTTAAGGTGCCTGTTTTTGACACCATGACGATACATGTGGAAGCTGCAGTGAAGTATGCCCTGAACGAGACGGAACCGTGAGATCAATCTAAACAGTCTCATGAAGGAGAGAAAACGCCGCTCTCTCCTGCTGGTCCCGCGCCTGCGCTCGCGTGCTCCCGCGAGTGTGCGGACACGCAGAAGTGCGCGTGTGCGAGCGTGCCAGGGCGCATGGAGAACGCCCAATTGACGCTAAGAGCATCGAGTAACCTTTATCTTCACCGCCTTCACTAGGACTGCCGCATGATGGCTGACAATAAGCTGCCCGGCATGATGAAGACCTCCGCCATGCTGGGGCTTGTCGCCGGCATCGCTGCTATCGCCACCGGCTGCATCTTTCTCCTCTTCGCCCTGCCATCGCTCGGAAAGCCCGGCGAGCTGGACTGGCTCTTCTCCCAGGCAGCAGGCGGCATTCTCATAGTCCTACTGGGGCTTGATGGCCTGCTTGCCTCAGCCCTGACCTGGCCAGGAAAGAGGCCAGAGCGAGCTGTTCTTCTGGCCGGGCTCATCGCTCTGTCAGCCTTTGTTGTTCTGGCTGCGAACGGCGAGTTGATGGCATGTGGGACGATAATCCTGGTGGCCTCAGTCAACTGCGCAGCGCTCTATCGGAAGAAGAACGCCGCGGGAATTATCTTCCTCTTTCTCGGCCTATTCGGATTTTTCCTCTGCCAGGCGGCAGTAACCCTTTTGCCTTACGGCTGGAAGGCCTGGGCCCTACCAGGAGTCCTCTTCGTCTACAGCGGCCTGATCACCACTTTTCCGAATCTCTTTGGTCGCATGGCTTCGGTTCTGGGAAAACGTGGCCGCATCATCCTGGCCTTCGCGAGCCTGGTGGCGATAGCCCTAGCCGTATCAGCTCTGGTCCACCTTCCCGGCCCTGCGGGCCCAGGAACATTCGACAGATCTGCAGACCTTGGGCCGAAAGAAAACAGCACACAAGATACGATAGATCTGGAAGAGACAGAAAGCTGCAACTGCACTGAAAGATCTGCAGCTTCCAAAGCGATCTCCATCTCGCCAAAAAGCAACAGCATCCATAGCAATTCTTTGATCATCTCTCCTGGCGACGTCCGCACCTACCCCTACGGAAAATATGTGCCATTCAACGCCACTCCCTGCGACAGCGAGCCCTGCAGCTACCTCTGGCAGTCCAGCATTGACGGCATCCTCAGCGAAAACCAGAACTTTACGACCAGGGATCTGACCGTTGGATGGCATAACATCACACTCACCTCCACCAGCTCCACAGGCACTGCTGCCACTTTTTATGTGAACATCGGCATAGCCGAGCCCTGGGTCTGTGCAAATGTCAAACCTAGACCAATGTACTATCCTGTTGACACACCCTGTGCAGACACCTGGCCCGACGCACCTGCACAGTGCCAGGAGATGGAGGTCTGCCATCCAAACCTTGACTGGATTGTGGCCGAGGCCGTGGACTGCTGCGACGGCACTCCTCTGTCGGGATCAGCATGCTCGGAGGCCTGCAACAAATCAGGAGGAGACAGAAAGAAGTGCCGGGGTCTGTTTCTCATCAACGCCTTCGGCCCTGAGGCACGATACATGAAGGGCTATGCGATATTCAAGGCCTGCTGCTCAGGCTACCCTGAGTGCACCCGCATGTGCAGCAATAGCTTCTCTGGAACCTGCTCATTTAGAGACGGCTTCAACGCAAACGTCTCCAACCTCTCCTGCCGCCCGGATGAGTGGGGCGTCTCAGCCTGGCACTCGGACACGAACATGAGCGAGAACAGCGCAGTCATGGGCCTATACCCGACACACGCAACCGTCAACATTCTGCAAACAGGCGTATGCAACGACTATTCCGCAGCATTGACCACAATGCTTCGAAAAGCCGGCTACAACAAGAGCGAGGCCTACAGCACCTCCAGCACGGGCTATGATCTGCCGCTGGTCGGCAAGCACCCAGGCCACGCCTACAACCTGGTGCTCCTGCCTGGAGACAGCCAATACCACATCGTAGACACAACCGGAAACGGCGACGGCATAAACCTGGATGGTGTGCCCGGATACTTCAAATTCACAGGCTGCTTCTTGGGAATGCCTTCTCAAATCCGGGTGATGGATTGGTGGGTGGGCTACTGTAAGATGATAGCGCCGAAGAGCTACAACGATGCGGGAAAAATCGTGACGCCCGCGAGAGAGGAGATCTGCGGTTGTGGTCAGGCTCCAGGAAATAGCTCAGGAAAAGGCTAAAGCATAAGCTATAAGTCCTCAGCTAAAACAGGGATATGTGGTGTGATCCATATGTCGCGACATTCCATTTTGCTGTTGGCCATAGCCCTGTTGAGCATGATATCCCTTTCTGCGGGCTGGCTGGACGAAGGCTATGTAGCATCGAGCGGCTCCAGCACAGCTGCCCAGTACTTCACCGATCCGATCTTCTTTACAAAAGTCTCCCAGGCCCAGCCCCTGGTATTCTACAAACCATACATCGTCGGGACGAACTACTTCCCCTACTCTGCTGTGCAGTCGGATTTCCGAAATGCGTCTCTAGGTGCGATGCAGTGGCAGCCATTCTCCAAGAACTGGACTGCAACCATGACCTATGCTCAGGGCCAATCTTCAGTTCGAGTCTACACAGGCGGAGCCTGGAGAACGATCTGAACAATTATTTAATTTTTTGTTTTTCCTTCACGCACCTGCCAAAGGCTACGATTGCGCGGGGCCCCGGCATCTTCAGCTCCTCATCGATCACATGGCCAATTTCATCCACGGGTAGAGGCATCTCCAGGAATCGAGTTGGCACCAGTGCCTTGAGGACGCCGGTCAGATCAGGAGCCGCCTGGCAGCCGGTCATGGCAGCCACATCGTTCTTGAGGACAATGACCAGGACGTCTCGCTTCTGCCAGAGGGCATTGATCAGCCCGACAAGCCCCGTGTGAGCCAGAGCATAGTCTCCGATCAGAGCTATGCCTTTTTCAGCAAAACCTGAGGCCACTCCCACAGACGACCCCAGGCCATAGACGACATCAGCCGAGTCAAATGGCTCGCGGGTGGCGCGGATGGCGCATCCTGCGTCTCCGGCTACCGGCGCATCTATTCCCGCCAGAGCTGAGAAGATCGACACGAATGGACAGCCATCGCAAGTGCTCGCGTATCCCCTCAGAGCAACGCTCTCGTAGTCCAGGGGCTTCTTCTCAGGCCTGCTATCCAGGGACTCGATGGCCCGGATGATGTCCGACCTCTCCATAGGCCCGCGGGGCAGGTGCCCGCTGAGCTTTCCCCTAACCTTGGGACTCGCTCTAAGCTGTGACTCGATGAAGGGCTCCGGCTCTTCTGCGACCAATATCCTGCGATGACCCTCCATGAATCGAGAGATGAGCTTCACAGGCAGAGGGTAGCTGTAGCCTAAAGTGAGAAGCGATACGCCCAGGCCCTCGGCAAGGCTCGCAGGAAATCCGCTGGCAATGATTCCCACGTTTCCAGATATCTCCAATCGATTCAGAGTGCTCGACTCGGAGGCTTCCTCTGCAAAATCCATTATCCGGTCATGGTGCCTCTGGTGCCTGCCCCTCGCAGTCAGACTCCAGTTCTCTCTCTCAAACCTCTGAGCATTGCCAGGACTGGCTCGCGCGGCAATCTCAGGGCTGCTGGCCAAAAGAAGTCGAGCTGTCACCCTGACAAGAACGGGAATTCTCAGCCACTCTGAGAGGGTGTAGGCCTCCAAAACAGAGGCATAAAGAGCCGCCGGGTTCCTGGGATCGAGGACCGGCAGCTCGGATAGCGGCCCGTAGAACCGGCTGTCCATCTCTGCCTGCGAGCCCCTCGGCCCCAGATCGTCCCCTACGATGACTACAACTCCGGAGCCTATGGAATGGGTGGCGGAAATGACAAGCGGATCTGCCAGGATGTTCATGCCAACCTGTTTGACTACAACCAGAGAACGCTGACCTGTGGCCGAGCCTCCGAGCGCGATCTCTAAAGCTACCTTCTCATTGATCGAGATCTCGCAGCCCAGGGCCGCAGCCAGGTCGGTGACAGGGTAGCCAGGAACATAAAGCCGGAGACGCACCCCGGCATCCTCGACTGCCCGGACGATTGCTTGCAGGCCGTTCATGGTCATCCGCTTTCATGGAAGAGCCGGAACAATCGACTCATCAGGCCGTGCGCAGAAAGGAAGAGCCGCCACGGCTCCAATCAACCCCTGGCCGTCCATCATGATCTGAACCCCGTTCTCCCGGCAGGCGTCCAATGCATCTTCATACTGGACGCGCTCCCTTTTGCACCTCTCCCCGAATGGCAGAAGCGATGACGGATCAAAGTCCCTGAAGACAGCCATGCCCGTCTGCTTTGAGACCGAGTACTTTTTCAGCAGGGCCTTGAAATCCGAGAGCATGGCTTCTGCCCGACCTGGCAGGCAGGCGAACTCGACGACCGTTGAGACGCAGTTTTGGGTTTTTGTCGGAACAGGAAAGAGCTGGACCAGTGAGTGAGAGACATAACGGGCCTCCGGTCGGTCCACCCTGCTCGCGATGTTATGGATGAGCGTCCATGTAGCACCCTCAGTCTTGGAGTCTGTATCATCCACACCAATGATCAGCCGCTCTCTTCTGGGAAGAACAAGAGTTCCCCGGGCAACGCGACCTCCACCACATTCAGTGACATCATATCGCAGGACGTCATCCGCCTGTGCCCGACAAAGAGTAGCTCCAACTCCGCCGCCTCCGAGACCAGCGTATGTCACCTCGACCTCGCTGCCTTTGACAATTGCGGATTCAATGCCAGCCGATCTCTTGGATGATACAAGATCCAAATCGACCTTTCCGGGTGCTATCAAATACCTGAACCATTCGCCCAAATTGCGGGAGCTTTTCACGAGAGGCCCGCGGGAGTAATGATATCTTGCCCAGGCCGATCCGCCATAGCAGTTGGAGCGCTCCATCAGCTCCACTCGGCTGCCCTCGTCATCAACCACGACATGAATTTGCTTGTAGACCACAACGTATGGATCATCTAATTCTAGTTGCAAGGCTCATTCCTCGGCTGAATCCTTTGATTGACTCTCGATTGCATCATGACCCTTCATATACTCTCTCAATACCACAGTAGCATAGCTTCCTTTGGGCAGAACGAACTGCAACTCCGCCTGGTTGTCCGTGACCCTGATCTCCGGGGAGACTGGACAGAGCGCAGCGCGTCTGGTGCCTCTCGATCCCAGGTCCGGGTTTGATTTGACTCTGAAGTCCTCGGGCATGACTGCCTCATCACCCAGGATCGCTCTCTCTAGCTCTCCGCCAATGCCCTCTCCTGGCGCGGTCTCAAATCCGATCAGCGGCAGAGTCAGAAATGCCCTTCCCCTCTCGGCCAGCCGATCGATGGCCACCTCGGTGTCCGGGGTGACTCTCTGTATTTTATCGATATCCGGCAGACCATTCTTGGCAAAGCAGACGACATCGCCAACTATTGCCTTGTGCAAAGGCAACCCTCTTGCCAGACGATAGCTGAGAATCTTGTTGAAGAGATAAGACTGATAGGCATGTACAAAGAGGCGCTTTAAATTCACAGAGAGAACGTCAAAAGAGTGAGCATAATCTCCAGGATGCTCCACCAGATAATTGAGCATTGCAAGCTCATAGCGCAGATACCCCGGAAACTGCTTGAGGGCAGAAGCATTGTCTCGATCGGCCCACAGCTTCTCTCTGGCCTCTCTCGTCTCAGGAAGCTCGCCGGGAAAAGGCTGTGCCAGGTAAATGTAGACCGCTTCTTCCGCCTGCCCTCGGACCAGGGCTTCGCCTACCCGGTGAGTCACAGGCCGGCGGTCTCCGAACCTCTGAATTCCGAAGTAGTTGGGAACGCCCCTGTTCTTTGCAATCTCCCCGGTGATGAGAGACATTGCAGCCTCTGGGTTCTGGCAGGAGAGGTCCCGGATGGTTATGGCAAATCGGTTGCCTAGCAAGTCTCCGAGTCCCACCGCCCGGTTGGTTCTGCCCAGCACCTTGATCTTGAGGTCCGGAAGGTTGATTTTTGATAGCTCTGCTTCATCCAGGTTCATGATGCTGATGCGCTGAGATGTGACTGCCCTCTTGTCTTTGGTTCCAGCCCAGCCGAATCTCTTTTGGCTGATGCATAACCTTCTTGCCATCTCCCGGATGAGGTGATGGGTATCCCAGTTGGTCTTCTCTATGTCCAGGACCAGATATCTTCCGCCCTCATAGTTCAGCTCTTCGAATACCTCGGAGACTGAGAAGTCCTCTGCAAGGCTCTTGATAATCCCACCACAACCTGGGCTATCGGTGACGTAATAATCCATGCCCAGAGACCTGTCCTGAACGCTAGCCGAAATCATTTTTGTCTCGATATCATTGGACTCATTCAGACGAGCTTGAGCTTGCCTGTCACCTTGTCCATCAGCTTTCCATGAGCAGGGCCGAGACCTAATGCGGTGACGGTCCCGGCAGGAATCTCAGTGAGGCCAGCATCGATTACAATGGCGCTGGCGATTCCCGCTTGTTCTGCTTCTTGCCGCAGCCGGAAGAGGTCTGGCACCCCCGGCACCTTGAGCACGACCTTCTTCTGTCCCTCGGCCTTCCAGTCTGAGACTGTCGATCGATCCATCTTTTC
>JADHEF010002033.1_pt1 | contig 10290 bp, 6 predicted proteins | sample 8952391 | NCBI WGS metagenome assembly JADHEF01 (sample SAMN16124439, study PRJNA663245) | bioreactor sludge metagenome | isolation source: sludge (nitrite) | place: India:Bengaluru | collected 2019-02-28
TGAACGGGGCATACGGTACATCCACGGCCGGGTTGAGCATGCCGCGTCCGGCGACCGTGCCCTCGGCGAGCATCTGGGCGACGATGCTCGCCGGGAACCCCACGCCGAGGCTCATGCCGTACAACCCGGATTTCAGGTCGCGTTCGAGCAGCAGCGACGAGGTGATCTTCAGGCGGTGCCCGCCCTTCAGCCCTTCGAAGACGTTGAGCATCAGGACGAGGTCCTTCTCGTCCGGACCGTACTGCAGCTGCGGTTCGAGCAGTTTCACCAGGAACTGGCGCGGGGTGACGGCCCCGGGCAGCCCGGCGACCGGCTCCTCCGATAGGAACCCGAGCCGCTTCCAGGTGCGCCAGAGCTCGCACCAGCCCGGCCAGCGCAGCGAGTAGCGTCCGGACTCGCGCACGGTGCCGCTCACGCCGAGCATGTCCGTGTAGAAGGCCGCGTCGCCGTTGGGCACGGCCTCGACGGTCCCGATGCCGGGGAACTCGACCGGGTAGATGAACTCCGGGTGCTCGTGCTGCTCGGCCCCCGGCACTTCGACGCGTCGGCCGTCGCGAATGAAGACCGAATCGCGTTTCTGGGTGCTCAGCACCGTGTCGAAGTTCCAGCTGATCTTGTAGTTCAGCGGGTTGGTGCGGGCCTTGCGTTCGGGGATGCCGCCGCAATAGGAGTTGAGCACGTGCAGCTCGTCGAACCGGCGCACCGCGTGGCCGCAGATGACGAGGTCGATCCCCGGGTCCAGCCCGCACTCCGGCATGAGCCGGGCGCCGGCCTTGCGCGCGTGCTCCGCGAGGTGCTTCACGTTCTTGGCGTAGTTGGTGCTGACGAGCGGCACCCCGGCCTCGATTGCGGCCTCGCAGGCGAGCCCCATGAGGGGCAGCGGCAGGAGGTCGATCGCGGCGTCGACACCGTCGGCGAGCAGGCCAGCGATGGCCTGGCGCGAAGAGGCGTCGAGCCGCACCGGCCTGATCTTGGAGGTGTCGGCGATGCGCGCGAGCTTCTCCCACTCGGCCAGGTTCGAGTCGGCGCAGACGATCGATTTCACGTTCGCGCTGCGCGCAAGGTCGAGCAGGGCGGCCTTGCCCTGCATGCCCAGGCCGCCTAACACGGCAATCTTCATTGGGTCTCCGATTGTGCTCAAAAGGTTGTTTCGGTTCAGGCACTAAATAGAGATTTAGCGGAGTTGTCAACTGCTTTCGCTTGAACGCGGCGGGGCGATTGGGCGCCATTCCGCGTACCCGCCGACCAGCCATAAAGAGGCTGTGTCGCGGTCGAGAATAGAGCGGTGTCATTCCGGCGGGAGCCGGAATCCAGATAGTGCAGGCGCCTGAACAGGCGGGCGGCACGATGTCACCGGCTGTTCGTGATCTTCCGGATAGCCCGGAGAGCGGCGGGCGCATGGCCGCTGCTATCATACGAAATGCGGTTCGTATGATAACCTGCGGGTTGAAAGCCGTTTGAGTTTGAGCTATCATACAGACATGAAAATGTATGATAACCAGCCGCCGCACCTGTATCCCCTTCACATCCGGACGGCGTATTCGGACCTGCTCGGCAGGCTCCAGGATTTACAGGCGAGCCACGCCATGGCTACGCTGAAATCCTGCAGCCTGATCGTCAAGCGAGTGGGATCCGGTCAGTACATCTACGCCCAGGGGCGGTTGACGGACGGAACCCTCCGGCAGGTTTACATCGCGCCGGCCGACGAGGCGGGCCGAGCGCTTATGGAGCGCTTCGGCAAGGCGAAGGCGGAGGCCGCCGGAGAGAACAGCGCCGTGGAAACGACCGCCAAGGCCCTGAACGCTGCCGGGATGACGAGATTGGACCCGATCGAATGGCGAGTGGTGAACGCTTTGGCGGAGGGCGGGATCTTTCGCGTCGGTGGAGTGCTGGTGGGCACGATCGCCTACCGGTGCATGGCCAATCTGCTGGGGGTCAAGCTCCCTTCTGCGGCTGCAATGACTGCGGATGTCGACATCGGGATCAAAACAATTCCGGTCGCGGTCATCCCGGAAGTGGTCTACCCGCAGTCGGCGCTCGATCGCCTGGAGATGGGCTTCTCCCCGCTGGCGGAGGCCGACCCCGCATTATTTGGCTCTCGGTACAAGGCCATGCAAGGGGAATTTCAGGTGGAGTTCCTCACCCCATTGAGGGGCAGCGATCGAGTTACGAAAAAACGGGCGGAAATCCGGCAGCTCGGCGTCCCGGCAATCCCGCTTCGTTTTCTGGACTATTTGATCGATGGCGCGATTCCCGCGATCGCCCTCGGCCGCCGCCCGGTGTTGGTGCGAGTGCCTCAGCCCGCCCGGTATGCCGTTCACAAGCTGATCGTGGCCCGGGAGCGAAAACGCGCGTATGCCCTGAAAGCCCAAAAGGACTTGGAGCAGTCTTTCGATCTCCAATCGGCGCTGGAGCAGCTCGACCCCGAAAGCCTGTCGGAGGCATTCGAAGCGGCCCGCAGCATGGGGCCCGGTTGGAAGAGAAGGGTGGATGCGGGGCAGAATGCGATGCGGCGGTTGTTGGGCCATGACCACTGAAGCCATCACCGATTTGAACGCGTTGGCGCTGTCGCATGCGATCCATGGCCGCCAGGTGTCGTGCGTCGAGGTCATGCGCGGGTATCTGGCGCGCATCCACCGGCTGAACCCGAGCTTCACCACGATCGTCAATCCGGCAGACGACGACGTGCTGCTAACGCAGGCCGCCGAACGCGACACGGAGCTATCCCGCGGGCAGAGCCGCGGGTGGATGCACGGCATGCCGCAGGCCATCAAGGACGCCACGGCCGCCAAGGGTTTTCCGACCACCTACGGAAGCCCGCTTCTGAAAGATGCGGTCGCGCGGGTGGACTCGATCGTGGCCGCGCGCGTGAAGGCTGCGGGCTGCATCGTGATCGGCAAGACCAACCTGTCCGAATTCGGGCTCGGCTCGCACACCTACAACAACCTCTTCGGAGCGACCGGGAACGCGTGGGACACCTCGGTCAGCGCCGGCGGTTCCAGCGGGGGCGCTGCCGTGTGCCTGGCCCAACGGATGCTGCCGGTAGCCGACGGGTCCGATTTCATGGGCAGCCTGCGCAACCCCGCGGCCTGGAACAACGTGTTCGGGATGCGGCCGAGCCAGGGGCGGGTGCCCTACTGGCCCGCGATGGATCTGTGGGTGCAACAGCTCGCCACGGCAGGGCCGATGGGCCGCACCGTCCGCGACGTCGCGCAACTGCTCTCCACGCAGGCCGGGCACGATCAACGGGCGCCGCTCTCCATCGCCCAGGGGCCCCAAATCCTGGTGCCGGGGCCCGGGGCCGAGGTTCGCGGGAAGCGAATCGGGTGGCTCGGCGACCTGAACGGCTATCTCGCCACGGAGAAGGGCGTGCTGGACGTGTGCGCCCATGCGCTGCGGCGCATGGAGAGCGCCGGGGCCGTCGTCGAACCCCTGGATTCGATCGGCATCGAGCTGGACAGCGTGTGGCAGGCTTGGCTGGTGTGGCGCTGGGCGCTGGTGGCGCCCTCCATCGGGGCCGTGATGACCACGCCGGCTGCGCGGGCGCAGGTCAAGCCCGAGGCGCAATGGGAATTTGACCAGGCGCAGTCCTTAAAAGTGGCCGATTTTGTTCAAGCGAGCCAGGTCCGCTCACAATTCTACGCCGCATTGACGCGGCTGTTCGAGCGTTTCGACGCGTTGGCGCTGCCGGCCGCACAGGTGTGGCCGTTCCCGATAGTCGAACATTGGCCAAAGAGCATCGAGGGCCGCACGATGGACACTTACCACCGCTGGATGGAAGCGACGATCTATGCGACCTTTGCCGGGCTGCCGGCGATCAGCGTGCCGGCGGGATTTCACCCGAACGGACGCTGGCCCATGGGGTTGCAACTCATCGGACCCCCGCAGGGGGATGCCGCCCTGCTCGAGCTGGCTGCAGGACATGAGATGCTGATCCACGACTTGCTGATGCGTCGGCCCCCGGAGCCGGCCGAGGCCAAACCACCGGACCGCAGCCACCTGTAGTCATGTTCCTGTTCTTGACCGAATTGACCCAGACTTGGCCGAAGATCGCGCCGATCAGCTGTCGCGCTGTCCGCGGCTCTCGAGGGCGTCGATGAGGTCCTGCATCTTCCGGTAGGACACGGCGTTCTGGATGGCGATCCCGCCCTGCTCGGCCACGGCCATGGCGAAGTTGATGTCGGCCTCCGAGAAATAGCGGACCTCTTTGGTCAGCAGGCGCATCATGCCGATCGGCTCGTCGCCGACCGTGATGGGCACGGCCAGGATGCTGGCCACCCCTTCGGCCGCCGCTTCCTTGTGGTAGATGGTGTGCAAATCGACGGTCGCATCCGGGATCAGGACCGGCTCTCCCTGCAGGATGTAGTGCGTGGCCAGCTCCTCGTCGAGCGCCCCGCGTTTCAAGTAGGCCTCGCTCAGCCCGTGGGCCGCCTTGAGCTGCAGGCGTCCGTCGGCCGCCTCGAGCAGGCGGATCGTGCAGGCCTTGAGGTTCATGACCTCGGGCATGCGGCGGACGATGAGGTCCAGGATGGCATCCAGCTCGCGGGTCGAGCTGATGGCCTTGCCGATCTCGGCCAGCGCCTTCAGGTAGGTGATCTGGCGGCTCTGGTCCTGGTAGGCGCGCGCGTTTTGAATCGCGATGCCGCACTGCTCCGCGAGCGCCTTGGCGAACTCCATCTCGGCGGGCTCGAAGACGCGCGGGGTGCGGGTCAGCAGCCGCAGGATCCCCTCGACCCGGCCCCGGATGATCACGGGGGCCACGAGAATGCTCCTGATCCCCTCGTCGCGCGCGGCGTCGTGGTAGCCGGTGAGCGGGTCGGTGGCGGCGTCGAAGACCGCGGTCGGCGTTCCCGCCAGCGCCTGCAGGACGCCGGCCTCGGCGTCTACCGGCCCGCGCCCGAGATAGCTGTCGCTCAGGCCGAAGGCGGCTTTCAGGACGAGCTTCTTCCCGGAGGCGTCCAGCAGCCGGAGGGTGGCGGCATCGACGCCGACCGCCTCCGGGACTTTGCGCACGATGAGCTCGAACACCTCGTCGGGGTTGAGGTTCGCCGTGAGGGCTTTGGTGACGTCGAGCAGCAGCTGCAGATAGGATCTGTCGCGATCGTTGGCCATGTCCCACTCCTTATCGGATGGCGCGCAGTCTCAACCGGCGATCAGCTCGGCCGCGAGCACGGTGACCGCCCGGCCGCGTAGGCGGACCCGATCGCCGGCCACCGTCACGCCGACGACCCCGCCGCGGGCGGAGGCCTGGTAGGCAGTGAGTTCGGTTTTTCCTAAACGCCGGGCCCAGTATGGCCCCAGGCAGCAGTGGGCCGAGCCGGTGACCGGGTCTTCGTCGATGCCGACCGCCGGGCCGAAAAAGCGCGAGACGAAGTCGAAGCCCGGGGTGGACGCGAGGCTCGTCACCATGAGCCCGCGCACCGGCAGGGCCTTCAGGCGCGCGAGGTCGGGGCGCAGCCCGCGCACGACGGCTTCCGAGGCCACCTCGACCAGGTGGTCGAACCGGCTGCTGCGAAAGACGACGACCTCGGTCCCCAGGATCTCCGCCAGCCCCTCCGGGGCTTCGGCCGGCTCGTCCGGGGTGGCCGGGAAGTCGAGCTCGATCTCCTCCCCGCGCAGCGCGGCCGTGAGAAGCCCGCTCGCAGTGTGGAACCGACAAGGTGCCTCCCGGTCGACCTTCCCCGTCTGCCAGAGGATGTGCGCGGAGGCGAGGGTTGCGTGCCCGCAGAGCTCGACTTCGGTTGCCGGCGTGAACCAGCGCAGCGCAAAGCCGTCAGCCTGCCGCAGCAGGAAGGCTGTTTCGGCGGCGTTCATCTCGGCCGCCACGGCCTGCATCCAGCCGTCCGGCCGCGGTTCGGGCAGCACGCACACCCCGGCCGGGTTGCCGGCGAACGGGCGATCGGTGAAGGCGTCGACCTGGTAGATCTTCATGGGGAGGTTCCAGGTTCAGGGTTCAATGGTTCAACGGTTCAGCGGTTGGGGAAAGCGCTGTTGGCCGGGTTTTTCCAACCCGAAACCGTGAACCGTGAACCGGAAACCAGTTATGCGCCTATCCGCCGCGTCGCGCGCGTCTTGAGGGCGCGCAGGACCTTCAGCGGGTCCTCGAAGCGGGCGGTCAGCATGACGGCGGCGATCACGTAGGGCTTGAAGCCGGCCTGCACGTAGGTGGGGATGCGGTAGCGGTCGAAGACGCTGGCTGCCACCTCGCCGGCCGCGCACGAGACCCCGGAGATGTCGGCTGGCAGGCAGTGCATGTAGAGCGCCTTGCCGCCCTTGGTGAGCTTCATCTTGGCCTCGGTGCACTCCCAGCCTTTGAACTCGGCGTTCTTGGCGAGGCACGCCTTCTCCAGCTCCTTGAGCCCCGGGGTGTCGTTTTTCTTCAGCAGCTCGGTGCGGTTCTCCATCACGGCGTAGGGCGCCCAGCTCTTGGGGTAGACCACGTCGGCCCCGTCGAAGGCCTCCTCCATGGAGTGCACCACCTTGAAGCTGCCGCCGCCCTCGGATGCGAGCTTCCCGGCGAGCTTCACGGTCTCCGGGATGAGCTGGTAGCCCTCGGGGTGGGCCAGCACCACCTCCATGCCGAGGCGCGGCATGAGGCCGATCACCCCCTGCGGGACCGACAGCGGCTTGCCGTAGCTCGGCGAGTAGGCCCAGGTCATGGCGAGTTTCTTGCCCCGCAGCTTCTCGAGCGAGCCGAAGTGGTTCTTGAGGTGCATCAGGTCGGCCATGCTCTGGGTGGGGTGGTCGACGTCGCTCTGCAGGTTGATGACGTTGGGCCGCTGCTCGAGCACGCCCTGGTCGAAGCCGTCCTGCAGCGCCGCGGAGACCTCCTGCATGTAAGTGTGGCCCGCGCCGAGGAAGATGTCGTCGCGGATGCCGATGAACTCGGTGAAGAAGGCAATCATGTTGGCCGTCTCGCGCACGGTCTCGCCGTGGGCGATCTGCGAGCGGCCCTCGTCGAGGTCCTGCACGCCCAGGCCGAGCAGGTTGGCCGCCTTGAAGAAGGAGAAGCGTGTCCGCGTGGACTGGTCGCGGAAGATGCTCACCGCCAGCCCGGAGTCGAAGCAGCGGCTGGAGATGGTCTCGCGGCGCAGCCAGCGCAGCGCCTCGGCCACGGCGATGATCTTCCGGATCTCGTCAACCGACTTCTCCCAGGTCAGCAGGAAGTCCTTGCCGCAGAGGTCGCCGGACAGGGATTTGATCTCCTTCAACAGGTTCTGGTAGATGCTCATCGTGGCCTCCTTGCAGCTCTTATATAGGGGTCAAGGGGACGAGGAAGCAGATGCAGGATGCAGGGATTCAAGATGCAGGATAGCTGTGGGAGGCGTTTCATCCTGCATCATGGATCCTGTATCCTGAATCAGGCTCCGAACCAGGTATCGACCATCGACTCGAGTATCCTGCATCGAGCATCCAGATAGAAGGGTCGAGGGCCGGATCACGGCCCGAGACGACGCTTTTCAGACCGTACATGCGTACATGGCGTAGAACGCCGCGGCATTCACCAGGTCCTCGACCGGCGTCTTTTCGTCCGGTGCGTGAGCCATCGCCTCCTGCCCCGGGCCGAAGCCGATGGCCGGGATGCCGTACATCCCGGAGATCGTCACGGCGTTGGTCGAAAACGTCCACTTGCCGGTGTGCGGGGCCTTGCCGAAGAGCGCCCGGTAGGCCTGCTGGCCGCTCTGCACCGCGGCGTGGTCTTCGGGCCACTTCCAGGTCGGGTAGTACTTCTCCATGCCGTAGCGCAGGCCGGTGTAGGCCGTCTCCTCGTAGTTCAGGACGAAGACCCGCGCGTCCTCGCCCTTGACGAGGTCCTCGACCTCCTTCACGGCCGACTCCTTGGTCTCGCCCCAGGTCAGCCGGCGGTCGAGGTGGATGCGCGCGTAGTCCGCCACTGCGCAGAGCGACGGGCTGCCGGAGACGAAGAGGCTGAGCGCGATGGACCCCTTGCCGAGGAACTCGTCGACCGCGAGCCGCTCGTTGAGCTTCTCGGCCGCGAGACAGGCGCGCGAGGCCATGTAGATCGCGTTCTTGCCGCGCTCGGGGGCCGAGCCGTGGGAGGAGACGCCCTTGAACTCGACCTCGATCTCCATGCGGCCGCGCTGGCCGCGGTAGAGGCCGCCGTCGGTCGGCTCGGTGCTGACGACCACCTCGGGCCGGATCCCGCCCTCCTCGATGATGTACTTCCAGCACAGACCGTCGCAGTCCTCCTCGATGACGCTGCCCACGAAGTAGACCGTCATGTCGCGGTCGAAGCCGAGCTCCTTCAGCATGCGGCCGGCGGTCACCATGGAGGCGACCCCGCCTTTCTGGTCGGCGGCGCCGCGACCGTGGACGAACCCGTCGCGGATCTCGCCGCAGAAGGGGTCGAAGCTCCAGTTGGCGGCGTTGCCGACCTCGACCGTGTCGATGTGGCCGTCGAAGGCGATCACGCGCTTGCCGCTGCCGACCCGGCCGATGACGTTGCCCAGGCCGTCCACGGTCACCTCGTCGAAGCGCGCGGCCTTCATCTGCTCGACGAGCTTCTGCGCCACCTCCTTTTCGCCCAGGCTGAAGGACTTGATCTTCACCAGCTCGGAGAGGTTGGCGGCGGTGTAGTCTCGGTAGCGGCGCGAGAGCTCCAGGATCTGTTTGGGGTCTTTCATGTCGAATCCTCAGCGATGGGGTGTTCTGTGTACACGTGTTGAGTGCGTCTCAACTCTCAGGGGCGCGATGCAGGATCCAGGATGCAGGATCCACGGATTCCAGATCCGTGGAAACCAAGCATCAGGCCGTCAGCCAAGGCGCGCGGCCTTTCGGGAAGCGGAGCATACTGATCAGTATGTGAGCATTCACGAAAGCGCCGCGCAACGCAGGATCACGGCCTGATGCGCCGGTTTCCTCCTAGTTGGCCCGGTACTGCTCGATGAGCCGATCCACCTCGGCCACCTTCGCCTGGTGCGCCTCCCAGTAGGCGGCCTCGCGCTGGGCGTTGAGCTCCTCCACCGTTTTGCCCTGCTGCTCGACCCAGGTGAAGTATTTCAGGTTGTGCCACTGGTTGCGGTTGCGGCGCGTGCCCTCGTCGATCCAGTCGAGCTTCTGGCGGTGGAAGATGCTCACCAGGCGCACCTCGGCCGCGGTCGCGTCCATCGGGCCGAAGCACTCGGTGAGCGAGCGCATGACCGAGTGGTAGCGGTCGATCGCATCGGTGCAGACGGTCACGACGAGGTCGTCCTTGCCCATGCCGTAGAACTTGGCCGTCTTGATCGCGCCGAGCACATTGCACACCCCGGAGATCCCGAAGATCGAGGCCAACCGCTGCACCTTCTCTTCCGGCACCCCGTAGCGCTTCGAGAGCACTTCCCAGCCGGGCTCCTCGGTCAGCATCTGCAGGCCGAGCTTGCTCTCGATGTCGTCGATGCACATCACCGCGTCCAGGTTCATGACGTTGTGGATCCAGGTGACGTGCTTGTCCCCGATCCCCTGGATGTCGTGGCCGCCGTAGCCGTTCCAGTAGATGGTCGGGCACTGGATCGGCTCTAAACCCACGATCTTGTGGACCCCGGGCCACTGCTGCTTCAGCCGGTCGCCGGCCGCGATCGTGCCGGAGGAGCCCATGGCGGAGACGTAGGCCGACACCACCCCCCGGCCGACCCCCTGGGCCGCCAGGGTCTTCGCGAGCTCGACGATGGTGTTGCCCGTCACGTAATAATGGAAGCGGTAGTTGGCGAACTCCTCGAACTGGTTCATGACGCGGATGCGTTCGGGGTCGGAGCGCCGCAGCTCGTGGCACTTGTCGTAGATCTCCTTGACGCTGCTCTCGCAGCCGGGGGTGAGCTCCAGGCGCGCGCCGTAGCGGCGCACGATCTCGAAGCGCTCGCGGCTCATCTCCTCGGGCAGGATCACGACCGAGTCGAACTGCATGCGGCAGCCGACCCACGCCCCGCCGATGCCGTAGTTGCCCGTGGACGGCCAGACGATGGTGTGGCGCGCCGGGTCCACCTCGCCGCGGATGGCCTTCTCGATCAAGACCGAGTAGGTGGCGCCGACCTTGTGGCTGCCGGTCGGGAAGTCCTTGCCGTAGAGGACGACGATCGGGGTGTCGACCCCGGTCAGCTCGCGCGGCAGCACCTCGTGGTAGATACGGCCCGAGCCGTCCTTCCAGGAGATGTTGTAGAGGTTGATGGGGTCGAGCGGGTCCCTGGCCTGGGTGGCCAGCGCCTTCTCGCGCAGCTCCTTGCGGATGCGGGCCGGGTCGAGCATTTCGGCAAATGTCGGGCCGGTAATGAGTCGGGTGTCAGTCATGGGGGA
>JADHEF010002034.1_pt1 | contig 10283 bp, 8 predicted proteins | sample 8952391 | NCBI WGS metagenome assembly JADHEF01 (sample SAMN16124439, study PRJNA663245) | bioreactor sludge metagenome | isolation source: sludge (nitrite) | place: India:Bengaluru | collected 2019-02-28
ATGTCCGCTCGAGCCCGACTTCATCGGCTCGCTCCGCTCGTCGTCTTCGCGGCCGCCGCGGCACTCGCCTGCGGCACGCGCAAGAGCCCGACGGAGCCGGTCGACGACCCGCCCAGCCCGAACGCGACGTTCTCGAGAGTGAAGGCCGAGGTCTTCACGCCGTCCTGCGCCCTCTCGGGCTGTCACGCCGGCGCGGCCCCCGCGCAGGGGATGGACCTGAGCGAGGGAACCGCCTGGGCCCAGATCGTCGGCGTCCCCGCCGTCGGCTCTTCGCGGCTGCGCGTCGCGCCGGGCGACGTCGCGGGGTCGTACCTCGTCTCGAAGCTCCGGGGGGACGCCACGATCACCGGCAGCCGCATGCCGCTCGGCGGCCCCTACCTCTCCTCCGACAGGGAGCAGCTCGTCGTCGACTGGATCCGGCGCGGCGCTCCGAACGACTGAGGTCCCCCATGAAGAGAAACGCGCCGCTCCTCGCCCTCCTTCTCCTCGCCGTCCCGCCGGCCGCTTCGCAGGAGGCGCCCGCCTGGGACCCGGGCTACGGAATGCGGTTCCTGACGACGCACTCCCCGCTCGTGAACGACCCGGGGATCCTCGAGACGCTCTTCACGCACCGATTCAACCAGCCCGTGAACGAGGCCGGCGGCAACGACCTCTTCGGCCTCGACAACGGCGCGAACATCGGGATCGGCCTCTCCTGCGTCCCGGTGCGTCGCGTCGCGGCCGAGGTCTACCGCGCCTCCTCCGGCGGCGACTACGAGCTCGCCGCGAAGGTCGCCCTCCTCGAGCCGACGGAGGCGAGGCCTCTCGGCGTCGCCGTGCGCGCCGGCGCGAGCTGGATGACGAAGTACGACATCGAGCGGAAGGCCGGCGGGTTCGGCCAGCTCCTCGTGGCGTGGACCGTCGCGAACCGCGTCACCGTCGCCGCGGCCCCCTCGTACGCCTCGAACACGCCCCTCTTCGAGGACGTCTTCAACGTCCCGCTCGCGCTCCAGGTCCGCCTCGGGAGGGGCTTCCTCGCGACGGGCGAGTACGTCTTCCGCAACCGGGACCTCGACGGCTCGAAAGGGCAGTGGTCGTTCGGCCTCGAGAAGTCGGTCTACCGCCACCGCTTCCTCGTCTGGATCGGGAACTCCGCCGCGACGACGGTCGACCAGACGCTGGCGGGCGACTACGCCGGCGGGGTGATGGAGTCGAACCTCCGCCTCGGCTTCAACATCTCGAGGCAGTTCCGGATCGGGGGCGAGTAGGCCGCCGGCCTTTCGTCCCGTTGACTCTCTCCGTCCGGGCGCCTACGGTGCCCGGCGGAGGATCCGAATGAGCCACCCGCGCGCCGGGAAGCCCGCCGAGGCCGCCGACCTCGTCCACGTCCCCCGTCTCCTCGCCTCCTACTACACCGAGCGCCCCGACCCCGGCGAGCGTTCCCAGCGAATCGCGTTCGGGACGTCGGGGCACCGCGGGTCGTCTCTGAAGTCGAGCTTCAACGAGGCTCACATCCTCGCGACGACGCAGGCGATCTGCGAGTACCGGGCGGCTCACGGCGCGACGGGGCCGCTCTTCCTGGGGCAGGACACGCACGCCCTCTCCGAGCCCGCGTTCCGGACGGCGCTCGAGGTGCTCGCCGGGAACGGCGTCAAGGTGCGCGTCGACGCCGCCGACGGCTACACGCCCACGCCCGTCGTCTCCCACGCGATCCTCGTCTGGAACCGCGACCACGACGGCCCCCGCGCCGACGGCATCGTCATATCCCCCTCGCACAACCCGCCCGAGGACGGCGGCTTCAAGTACAACCCGCCGCACGGCGGGCCGGCCGACACCGACGCGACGAAGGCGATCGAGGAGCGCGCGAACGCCCTTCTCGCCGCGGGGCTCGACGGCGTGAAGCGCGTCCCGTTCCCCCGCGCGCGGAAGGCCGCGTCGACCGTCGCGCACGACTACCTGACGGCCTACGTCGACGACCTCGCCTCCGTCGTCGACCTCGAGGCGATCCGCTCGGCGGGCGTGAAGGTCGGCGTCGACCCGCTCGGCGGCGCGTCGGTCGACTTCTGGGCACGGATCGCCGAGCGCTGGAGGCTCGACCTGACGGTCGTCAACCCGCGCGTCGACCCGGCCTTCTCGTTCATGACGCTCGACTGGGACGGCCGGATCCGGATGGACTGCTCCTCGCCCTCGGCGATGGCCTCGCTCATCGCGATCCGCGACCGCTACCGGGTCGCCGTCGGCAACGACGCCGACGCCGACCGCCACGGCATCGTTACCCCCGCCGGGCTCATGAACCCGAACCACTACCTCGCCGCCGCGATCCACTACCTCTTCGGGCAGCGCCCCGGCTGGCGGAAGGACGCCGCGATCGGCAAGACGCTCGTCTCCTCGAGCCTGATCGACCGCGTCGCCGCCGGTCTCGGGCGGAAGCTCGTCGAGGTGCCGGTCGGCTTCAAGTGGTTCGTCCCCGGCCTTCTCTCGGGCGACCTCGGCTTCGGCGGCGAGGAGAGCGCGGGCGCCTCGTTCCTCCGGCGAGACGGGACGACGTGGACGACCGACAAGGACGGGATGATCCTCGGCCTCCTCGCCGCGGAGGTCACCGCCGTCCTCGGGAAGGACCCCTCCGAGCTTTACCGCGAGCTGACGGCGCGGTACGGCGAGCCGGTCTACGAGCGGGTCGACGCGGCGGCGACGCCCGACCAGAAGGCACGGCTCGGGAAGCTCTCACCCTCGGACGTTTCGGCGACGGAGCTCGCAGGGGCTCCGATCACGGCGATCCTGACGAAGGCGCCGGGCAACGGCGCCTCGATCGGCGGCCTGAAGGTCGCGACGAAGGACGGGTGGTTCGCGGCGCGCCCTTCGGGGACGGAGGACGTCTACAAGATCTACGCGGAGAGCTTCCTCGGCCTCGAGCACCTGCGACGGATCCAGGAGGAGGCGCGGGCGCTCGTGGCGGCGGCGCTCGGGAGCGCGTAGGGGCGGGCCTTCCTCCCTCGAGCCGAAGGGCCCCGGCGCCTCTCGGCGACCGGGGCCCGGGAATCGGCGCAGGGAGGGGCGGAGGGTCAGGCCTTCGGCTTCTCGGCCGGGGCGTTGACGAACTCGCGGGCGAAGGTCTGCCAGCTCTCGTCGTCCAGGTTCGCCGCGGCCCCCTTGCCCGGCAGGCCGCCGTCGGCCATCACCGGCACCGTCGCGTGGACGCGGGCGGGGACCATGAAGTCGGCCAGGCGGTGGAGCTCCTCGCGCAGGAAGTGGGTCGCGGCCGCGCCGATGCGCAGAGGGGAGATCGCCGCGTGGTGGTCGCGCGTCCAGAGCGAGGCGACCCAGCCGGCGCCGTAGGGGTCGCGGACGACCGCGGACGGGTCGCGCAGCGCCTTGTCGTTGGCCGACATCACCGTGCCTGCGGCCGGAGAGGGGACGACGAGCTTGCGTCCCTTGACGAAGAGGGTGAAGAGCGGGCTGCCGCGCTCGATCGTGGTGCCCTGGGCGGGGACCTCGACCCTGTCGACCTGGCCGACGGCCTCGGCGAGGAAGTCGTCGATGCCGACGCGCAGGCGGCCGTCGGAGGTGATGCGCAGCCACGTGTGGGCCGCGTCGAGGAAGATTCCCTGGGGAGGCTGGGGCACCTTCATCGCCACGAGCGGCGCCTGGGCGGGAACGGCGGCGGTCCGGCGCTCGCGGGCGAGGACCCAGCTGTCGACGGCGAGGGCGAGGACGATCGTGAGGATGACGAGAAGAGCGACCATTTCGAACCTCCCTGCGGGTTGCCCCGATTTCTCTCGGCCCGCTTCGCCCACAGGTATCGCAAGGGCGCTGCCACGGCTCGCCCCCGCCAGATATCACGCTCGGATTCAGCGAGTTACGTCGAACTCGAGGCTTCACGACAGGCTCGAGGCGTGTGGAGCTTCTCAACGGCTCGAGGCTCTCGGCAGGCCGCGCAAACCGCTAGCAGTTCGTGCCTTACGTGTCGCGAACCGTCGGTTCGACAGGGGCTCGACGGAACGATGAGTTTCGCAACGGGTCCCCGCGCAGGCCCTGTCGAAGGGCCGCGCGGCGACGGGCGGGCGGCCCGCGCAGCGCCCGGCAGCTCCCAGGATCAGGTCGAGGGGCGCGGAATTCGGATCGTGACCGTCGTCCCCGCTCCCGGCGCGGAACGGATCCAGATGCGTCCCCCGAACGAGCGGGCCACGTGGCAGGCCTTCGTCAGGCCATAGCCGCCGCCGAAGTGCGCTCGGCCGTCGGGGCGTCCGCGTCGGCCGAAGCGGACGACCTCGACGATCTCCTCCTCGGGGATCCCGCGCCCGGTGTCGCTGACGCGGAGGACCAGATCCTCCTCCTCTTCGGCGAGCGTCACGCGGAGCGCGCCCCCGGGGTCCGTGAACTTCCGCGCGTTCGCGGCGAGGTCCCGCATGACGTCCTCGAGGACGGCCGGCAGGGCGAGCGTCTTCCCGTCGCGGCTCGAGAGGTCGACTTCGATCAGATAGGCGTCGGGTCCTCGATCTCCCGCCCCCGCGGCGATCCGCCAGCGGCCGAGAGCGTTCCTCTCGATGGCCCGGAACGCCTCCCCGAGGTTCGCGCGGATCTCGGCGAGAGGGCGCCGCACCCACGGGTCGGCCCCGGGGACGCGCCGTCCCAGCTCGGCGGCGCGCGTCGCCAGGACGCCGAAGGCGGAGGCGAGGTTCGCCGCGTGGAGGTCGAGCTCCTCGCGGAGCGCCCCGCTCGCCCCCGCGCTCGCAGACGCGATCCAGGCCAGGACGGCGTCGCGGACGTCCGCCGTCCTCTCGAGGGCGCTCGCCGTCTTCTCCGAATCGTCGAGGTCCGCGTGCCAGGCGCGGACGCGTGCGGCCAGCGCCTCGGCGGCCCCGGCCTCGCCGGAGAGGTCGCCGACGTCTCCGATCCTGAGGACGACCACGTTCAGGACGTTCAGGATCGAATGGGTCTCGAGGAGGCGCAGGGAGCGCGCGTCGAGGTCGAGCGGCCCCGTGATCTCCCGCTCCGGGAGGGGCACGGCGCCCACCGCCGTCCCGGGGTAGTAGTGCGCGAGGATCGCGCGGTAGCCGAAGCCGCGCTCGGCCATCACGGCGGCCCCGATCTGGCAGAGGCCGACGCCGTGCCCCCAGCCGCCGCCGCGGAGGACGAAGCGCGCCTCGCCGGCGGAGCCCGGCTCGCGGTCGACGACGAAGGCGGAGCTGTAGAGGTGCGAACGCGAGAGGGCGCGGCGGATCTCGAGCTCCTTGCCGACGACGACGTCGCCGCGCTCCCCCGAGATCCGGAGGCGGAAGATGCGGCCCGACGGGCCGCGCGCGAGCGGCGTCAGCGCGACGATCGGGCCGAGGTCGACGCCGAGGCGTGCGGCCACGATCTCCCCCAGCTCGGCGGCGCCGTACGTCACCGTCCAGCGGTAGAAGTCCCGCGTCTCCTGGTCGAAGCCGGGGAGGATCCGCGCGAGGAGCGCGGCGTCCGAGGTGTTGCAGAACGCCGCCGGCGAGGCGCGCAGGAACGCCTCGAGGTCGGTCGGAACGGGCCCCTCGAGACCGTCGGCGAAGGAGACGAGATACGGGACCTGCGCGTCGTCCCACGCCGTCGCGTACGCCTCGGTGAGCCCTCCGCAGCACTTCGAGAAACGGGCGTCGCAGACCTCGCCGCCGGAGAGGAGCATCTCCCCCGCCGTCGCGCGGACCGCCTCGGCCGCTGCCGGGGAGATCGCCTTCGTGATCCCCTGGTAGCGCTGGCAGTGGTCGTCGGCGCAGACCTCGAAGTCGGGGTGCGCCTCCCGTCCGTACCAGCGGAGGACCTCGCCCGGCGCCGAGGGGGGCGGCGGGACGACGGCGCGCGCCGAGGGGCCCTTCAGCCAGCTGCGCGAGATGACGGCGTGCGCCTTCAGGAGCTCCGGCGGGCAGGCGGCGCTCATCTCGGAGGAGACGACGCTCGTGACGTACTCCTCGAGCGGGACGTCGTTGACGACCGTCAGCCCGGAGGGTCGCCGGAGGAGACGGAGCGTTCCGCGAAAGGCCTGGCGTTCCTTCCGCTCCCAGTGGAACCCGATGCCGATCGTCACGCCGTCGATCGCGAACGCCGCGGCGGCCGGGTCCACCGGCGAGAGCCTCGTCTCGGAGTCGAGCCGAACGCGTCCCGGTCCGAGCCGCGCACCGGACGGATCGACGAAAGTCCCGAGGAGCTCGACCTCGAGGGACGGGAGCCCTTCCATCAGGCCGACGGAGACGATCACCGCGAACCTCCGATCCCGGCGAGGAGGCGGCCGAAGGCCTCCTTGCCGATCGCGACTTCCTCGAAGACCGCCCGGAGGTCGGCGGCCGCCATCCGCTCGAAGTCCCTCTCCACCGGCGCGACGACGAGGCCGGAAAGGTCGACCGCCGCCGGGCTGACGATCAGCTCGCCGCGGTGGAACGCCTCGGGGCGGTGCTTGGCCCGCGGGTAGAGGAGAAGGACGAAGCCGCCATCCGGCGCCCGCCAGGCGACGACGTTGACCCACGGCTCCGGCTCCTGCGGGAGCGCGCCGGCGAGAAGGGCGAGGGCGCGCTCCGCGTCGGAGACGACGGATTCGCGGGCGCCCCGGAGGAGGAGCGCCCGCGCACCCCAGGCGTCGAGGGCCGGGCCTTCCGCACCGTCCGCGACGGGAACGACCGGCAGCTCCTCGAGCGCGCCCGCCTGGAAGTGGAGGTGGTCGGGGGCAGAGGCGCCGCACCGGGGGCCGTTGTAGAGGACGAAGTGCCCTTCGAGCGCGGCGGCGAGGTCGAGGAGGGCGCCGAGGCGACCTCCGATCCGCTGGTCGCGGTGCTCGCGGTGGACGATCGTCAGGTGCCTCTCCACGATCGGGAACGGGTTGCAGAGGAGCGTCCAGTCGCCTCCGAAGGCGATTCCCCGCTGCTCGGGGAAGAGGTTCTCGCGGCAGAGGAAGCAGGGGCGCTTCGCGATCGAGGCGGGGTCGACCTTCGCCGTCGTGCTCGCCGCGCGGTGCGGGATGTGGCGAACGAGCGGGCCGCGCCCCCCTCCGCCGACGTCCCGCGTCCGCGCCCCGGAGAGCGCCGCCACGCCGGCGGCGAGGAGCGGCCACTCCTCGACCTGCCGGAGGAAGAGCTCCTCGACCGCCGTGCGCATCGCGGTCAGGCGCGCCCCGCGAGGAGCCGCATTCGGGCGGCGAGCTCGACCGTTCGGAGCCAGTCCTTATAGGCGTCGTAGCGGTTCTGCGTCTCGAGCGGGAGGGCGCTGTCGGAGTTCCCCTCCCAGCGGCGGCAGAGGTAGACCGATTCGTAGATCCGCCCGACCTCGTATTCGCGGCTGACCCGGAGGCAGACGGCGTAGTCCTCGCCGTAGCTGACGTTCGGGAAGCCGAAGCGCCGGAGGACCGACACGTCGAACGCGCGCGGCGCGCCGAAGCCGTTCACGCGGAGCGCGTTGTTCCGCCCGTTCTCCCGCGTCCACTCCCGGTGGTCGACGAGGCCGGGCGGGATCTCCTTCAGGTCGAAGTCGACCATCGTGTACGAGGCGACGACCATCGCGTAGGGACCGGCCTCGAGCTGCGCGACGATCCGCGCGAGGACCGCGTCGTCCGAGTAGAGGTCGTCGGAGTCGAGCTGGACCGCGTAACGCCCGCAGCGCGGGTGGAAGACCGCTTCGTCCCAGCAGCCGCCGATGCCGAGGTCGCGGCGCTCGGGAACGACGTGGACGAGGCGCGGGTCCCTCACGCCGCCGAGCATCTCGGTCGTCCCGTCGGTCGAGTGGTTGTCGACGACGATCACGTTGAACGGGAACGGCGCCTGCTGCGAGAGGGCGCTCGCGACGGCGTCGAGGATGGTTCGCTCGCGGTTCCGCACCGGGATGACGACGCTCGCCGTCACCGGGAAGCGCTCGGAGGGGGGCGGGACGGGCGCGAACTCCGGCGGCAGGAGCGCGCCGACGCGCCGGAGGTGCTCGGTCGCGACGCGCTCCATCTCGACCTGAACGTCGCGGTTCCTCGGGTCGACGTAGTCGAACTGCGCCTCGCCGGAAGGGCGCGTCTCGAGCGGCCCGGAAGCGTAGAGCGGCTCGGGGACCCGGACGACGGGGGCGCGCTCGGAGAGGCGCAGGCGGAGGTCGTAGAGCGCGCCCCACCGGAGCCCCGGCGTCACGCCGACGGCACGCGCGAGGTCGAGCGGGAACGCGACGACCGGCCCGAAGTCGAAGCCGTCGCGGAGGCTTCCGGGGCGGTAGTCGATCCGCGGGTGCCCGACGGAATCGGAGTAGACCCAGCCCGCCCCCGTGTCGCGGAGCGTCTGCGCCACCCGCTCGAACATCCGCGGGCCGGGCGTCACGGCGACGCGCGGGTCGGCGAGGTAGACGACCTCCTCCGTCGCGTCGGCCAGGAGGAGCGCGAGCGCCTCCGAGGAGGGCGGCATCGGGCGAAGGAGGCTCACGACCGTCACTTCCGCGCTCCGCCGCCGCGCGGGGCGGCGACTCCGTCGCTCCCCGCGGAGGTCCCGTCGAGAGGCCGCGCGGCGATCACCCCCGCCATCCGGTTCGCGGCGAGGAAGCGCCCGAGGTCCTCCTCGACGACACGACCGGCGCTCCGGGAGGCGTGGCGAAGACGAGCCGAGCCGCCCGCGAGCACGAGGAAGCCGCAGTGGAAGACGTCGAGGCCCGACTTCGTCGAGGCGAAGAGGAGGACGTCGCCGTTCGCGAGACGCGGGAGGAAGGCGCGAAGGCGCCCCTTCGGGACGACCGCGAAGCGGGCCCCCTTCGCCGAAAGGCCGGGCACCGCCGAGAGGGTCTTCTCGACCCGCTTTCCGAGCGGACCCGGCGCGACCGGCCGCACCGCGCCGGCGCGCGCGTTCCGCCGGACCCAGTCGGTCATGTAGTGGTTCCGCTTCTTCCACTCCACGGCGCCGCCGTCGTAACGGAGCGCGCGGAGCTCCTCGACGAACCCGGCCGGCTCCGCCGCGCGCGCGAGCGCGATCACGCTCTCGACGTACGTGACGCAGTCGAAGCCGCCGAGCCGCGCGACGAGCTCCTCCGGCTCCGTCGCGGAGCCGACGAGGGCGTGGGCGACGTAGGGGGCGCCGAGGAGCGCCGCCGAGAGCGCCTCGACCCGCGCGGGGACGCTCCGATGGGGCTTCGCCCCGGCGAGGAGGGATCCGGCGCGGCGGAGGTCGAGCCCACGGGGTCGGGTCGTCTTCATCGGCGGGCGATGTTACCCGCCGCGCCGCTCCGCGGTACCCTTGCCCGTTGGCCCGGAGGCCGCCGCGTGGGCGCGAGGAGCCGCCGGGAGAGGAGAGAACGATGGCCGGCAAGCTGGCAGGGACGAAGACCGAGGCGAACCTGAAGGAAGCCTTCGCGGGCGAGTCGATGGCCCGGAACAAGTACACCTACTTCGCGGAGGAGGCCCGGAAGTCGGGGCTCCTGAGCATCGCGGCGGTCCTCGAGACGACGGCGAACGAGGAGAAGGAGCACGCGAAGCGCCTCTTCAAGTTCCTCGACGGCATCGCCGGGACCGACGCGAACCTCGAGCAGTGCATCGCCGGCGAGAACTACGAGTGGACCGACATGTACGAGCGGATGGCGAAGGAGGCGGAGGAGGAGGGGTTCGTCCCGATCGCCCGCTTCTTCCGGCAGGTCGCCGTCATCGAGAAGCACCACGAGGAGCGGTTCCGCAGGGCCCTCGAAGACCTGAAGGCGGGCGCCGTCTTCAGGAAGGGGAACGAGGTCTACTGGTACTGCACGAACTGCGGCCACATCGAGAAGGGGCTCGAGGCGCCGAAGGCGTGCCCCGTCTGCGCCCACCCGCAGTCGTTCTTCCGCGCGATGCCCGAAGGCGAAGTCTGAATCGCGGCCGGCGGGGCCGGGCCTGACCGCCCGACTCCGCCGCGGCTTCGGACGGATCGGGGAGGCTCGTGGCGAGCCTCCCCGATCCATATCGACTTCAGCTTTCGTCGGCGGACGGCCCGTAGAGCGCGGGGACCGGGACGTCGCGCAGCCGGAGGTAGACCGTCAGCTGCGCCCGATGGTGGATCAGGTGGTTCATCACGAAGCCCCTCACGACCGCGCTCCGGGGCATCGTGAACCAGGCCTTCCCGTTCTCGAGGAGGGACCAGGGCTCGGCGAAGGCGGGGTCGGCCGTCGCCTCGAGGGCCGCGCGCGCGGCCTTCACCCCCTCCAGGAAGAGCGCGAGCGCCTCGCGCGCCGACGCGGGCCGGGGGAACTCGGCCGGGACCCCTCCCGGGGCCACGTCGAACGAGGGGGCGTTGAGCGTCCCGGTCAGCCACTCCGGGATCGTCGCGACGTGGCCGGCGAGCTCGCCCATCGAGAACGAC
>JADHEF010002035.1_pt1 | contig 10272 bp, 9 predicted proteins | sample 8952391 | NCBI WGS metagenome assembly JADHEF01 (sample SAMN16124439, study PRJNA663245) | bioreactor sludge metagenome | isolation source: sludge (nitrite) | place: India:Bengaluru | collected 2019-02-28
ACAAGTTCAACGACTTCATCCGCCTCAACGCCTCCTGCTGGTCGGACAAGGCGGAAGTGGACGTGGCGCGCCTGGGCAAGCTCGTGAAGGGACTGCTGACGAGGAAGGACTAGGGCCGCGACTGTCGGAGCGCACGATCCAGTTCGACGAGAACGATGGGCTTCATGAAGAGCCCGGTGATCTTCTTCTGCGTGAGCACCTGCTCCTCCATGGGTCCGGTGTAGCCGGAGATGAGGAAGACCGGGGTACCGGGGGCCAGCACAGAGACTTGCTCGGCGAGGTCGATGCCCGTCATGCCGGGCATGATCTGATCCGTCACGATCACATCGAAGCACTCGGGTTCCTCCTCGAAGAGCCGAAGGGCGCTCGCCCCCGTGGGCACCTCCGTGACGTCGTGGCCTGCTCGGCGCAGCCCTTCCGCCAGAGTCTCCCGTCCGTGCACGTCGTCGTCCACCAGCAGGACCCGCAGGCCCGGAAGCTGGGACAGCAGCGAGTCGGCCGCGGGTGAGCTGTACTTCGGCAGGTGGATGATGAAGGTGGTACCCTTCCCCACCTCGCTGCGAACCCCGAGCGCGCCCCCGTGCTGGGTGACGAAGCTCTGCGTCACGGCCAGCCCCAAGCCCGTGCCGGAGCCGGCGGGCTTGGTAGTGAAGAAGGGATCGAAGATCCGCCCCAGGATCGCCTCCGGGATTCCGCAGCCGTTGTCGGAGAACGCGAGCCGGAGGTAGGAACCCGGGAGCAGAGCCACCGTCTCCGGATGGAGCGCGAGATCCGGCAGCATCGCCTCGCTGATACAGACCCGGATGCACCCATCGGCACGGTTCGCCATGGCGTGGGAGGCATTGGTGGCCAGGTTCATGACCACCTGCTGGAGCTGCGTCGCGTCGATCAGGACCTTGTCATCCAGGGCCTTGTTCTCGAACTGGATATCGATCGTCTTGGGCAGGCCGGCACGCACAAGTTTCAGCACATCGTTGACGGCATCGCCAAGGTGGACAGGGGTCATCTGCACGCGGCCCGTCCGGGCCAGGTTCAGCATCTGGCGGACCAGGGAGCTGGACATGGACCCGGCCTTCTTCATCCGCTCCAGGTGCTTCTGGCTGGGATGTGCGGACTCCAGTTCGTCCTGCATCAGCTCCAGGGAGCCCATGATGCAGCTCAGCTGGTTGTTGAAGTCGTGGGCGATTCCGCCCGCCATGGTGGCGATGGCCTCGAACTTCTGGTTCTGGACCATCTGTTCCTGGACCCGCTGACGGCCCTTCTCCGCCTCGTCCCTGCGCTGCTGCGATGCTTCCAGGGCATCAAGGGTCTGATTGATACCGGTGGCCAGGGCATCGAGCTCGTCCCCGACCCGTGCAGGAAGCCGGTCGGCCATGGTTCCTTTCTGCCCCAGCATGGACACGAACGCGTGAATCCTCTCCAGCCGGCTCAGGATCAGCCACTGGATGGTCAGTGGCCAGAGCAGGGACGAGGTCACCACGATGGCAAAAATGGCGCCGTAGACGAGACGGATGGAATCCCGGGCAAGCCGCTGCACCTCCCGGGACACAGGTGTCGTCAACATCGCCACGACCTGGCGGTCCACACCCCAGATCGGTATCCCCACCTGGAGGACATCCTTGGCCCGATCCAGGATGGTGTAGGGTCCCGGTTCCAGACGAGCCAGGGCCTGTTCATTCACGTCGAGCGACAGGTTCATGCCCAGGACCAGGGAATACTCCCGGAGCACCTCTGGATCCACCTTCCGCATGTGGATGTAAACACCCACGGGCGGCCTGGAACCACGGGTGGGCAGGATCCGGCAGGCCGCGATGAAGAAAAGCTCGTCTCCCAGCCGGAGCATGCCAGCGGCTGTGGTCTTGCCGCCGAGCAGGAGGCGGGACGCGAAGGGGGCCACGGAAGCCACCGTGGCGGGCGTGACATCCTGGTAGCCTCCCGAGCGGGGGTCCAGCCCCTTGCCCGCCACGAGCCGAAGCCGCTCGTCCAGGATCAGCACCTGGGCCAAGCGCAGGTTGGCCAGGGACTCGGAGTTCAGGTTGTCCGACACGTACTCCGCTGATGGTCTGAGGACGAACCGGTACGAATCGTCCCAGACCGCGTAGTCATGCACGACGCGGACATGGCTGTCGGCGGACTGCACCAGGATCTGGTTCAGTTGGGCTGCCCGGCTCTGCAGGCTCTGCTCCTCCACCCGGTCGAAGCCCCTCTGGATGACGTACTGCAGCCCCAGCCCCAGCACAACCATCAGCAGGACCAACCGGACCGCTCCGAACAGCAGGAGCTTGCGGCGTACCGAAAGTCGATTGAACCAAGCCCAGGCGAAGGCTCCCGTGAGCGCTCCGGCCTGCTCCGAGCCTGGGACCCTCTCCCGCACGCCCCCTCCCGCCCCGCGAACCACACACCCATCCCATCGTCACCCCGGGCGGACTCCCTGAACCCGGAGGGTTCCCATCGCATAGATTGTGGAAATCAAGATTCCTTCCAAAGTCCCCGATGAGTGGGTTGCGGTGGACCCATCTCCCCGCCCACTCAAAGGGAGGACAGGCATGGTGACCAAGCTGACGACAAGGATCCTCAGGGTCCTTACCGCTGCGGCGATCCTGGGATTACTGACACAAGCTTCCGCGAAGGACCTTCAGATCTTCACGGAGGAGAACAAGCCCTTGAACTTCACGGAAGGCGGCAAGGTGACGGGTTACGCGACGGAGATCGTCCAGGAGATCCAGAAGCGGATCGGCACCAGCGAACCCATCCAGGTGGTGCCCTGGGCCCGCGGCTTCCAGGCAGCCCGGGAGGAGCCCGACACCATGCTCTACTCGACCATGCGCATCGAGGAGCGGGAGTCCTTCTTCAAGTGGGTCGGGCCGCTGACCATCGTGAAGACCAGCTTCTATGGAAAGAAGGGCGGCGCCGTCAAGATCACCAATCTGAGCGACGCCAAGCTGGTTCAGAGCATTGGCGTGCCCCGGGCCTTCTACAGCCAGCAGTTCCTCATGGATGAAGGATTCAAAAACCTGGACGTGGCCGACAACCCCTCGCTCATGCTGAAGAAGTTCATGGAAGGCCGGAACCCCGTCTTCGTCTCCCACGAGTTCACCCTTCCTTCCCTGCTGGCCAAGGAGGGCGTGCCGGAAGGCGAGGTGGTGACCCTCTTCACCTTCATGGAGAAGGGCCACTACCTGGCCTTTTCCCAGAAGACACCGGACGAGGTTGTGAAGAAGTGGCAGAAGGCGCTGGATGACATGAAGAAGGACGGCACCTTCGCGAAGGTGTTCAACAAGTGGCTGCCCGGCAAGAAGATGCCCAAGTAAGCGCACCCCACCCGGCGGAGGGGCTCGGCGCGAGCCCCTCCGATCCATCCCTCCCCCACCTTCCGAGACACGACCATGGCCACCAGCGTCGCCAAGCGCCTGAACGTCAGCATCATCGTCACGGTCAGCATTCTCCTGCTTGTGATGGGCGTCGCCTCCTCGTTGCGGGAGCGGGCCAACCTCAACGAACGGCTCAACGAGACGGCGGAGATCATCAAGAAGCAGCTCTCCGTCAATCTCCCCGCGCCGATCTGGAACGTGGACGCGAAACAGATCGAGAACAACCTGCTGGCCAGCATGGCCGCCCAGGAGGTCGCGGCGATCATCGTGACGGGCCCGAAAGGGACGATCGCCGCCATGGAACGGGGTGCCGATGGCAAGCCGGTCAAGAGGGACGCCCCGCCTGAGCTCACGAACACGGTCGTGATTGAGGCCCCGGTCATCCACGATGACAACGGGACACAGAACGAGCTGGGCAAGGTCCAGATCCACATGTCGACCCACCGGCTGAACCAGGACTTCCGCACGAGCCTGGGCTTTCTCGCCGGCGCCATCGTCATCCTGGACATCGTCCTCATCCTGGTCCTTTCTCTGCTGGTCAACGTGGCTGTCATCCGGCCTCTCCACCAGTTCAGGGACGCGCTGGAATCCATGACGGGCAGCGACGCGGATCTCACCCGAAAACTGGACGAGAAGCGCACCGACGAGTTCGGTCAGATCGCCCACTTCTTCAACATCGTCACCGAGCAGTTCAGAGGCATCGTCCAGAGCCTTGCCGGCGAGGCGGACAATGTGGCCAGCGGCTCCGCTGAGCTCAGCGCCACAGCGGAGCAGATGCAGCTCACCACCGCGGAGATCGCCCAGGGCAGCGAGAAGCAGCGCATGAGCATGGCCGGAGTGCTGGCGGACATGGATCGCCTGTCCACCCTCATCGAGAGCATGAACGCACGCTTGAAGGAGTCCAACGACAGGGCGGATCAGGCGGTGGAGGCTTCCAGGGAGGGGGCGCGCGCCGGAGAGACCACGGCCGGGGCCATGGCCGCCATCCAGGACGCCACCAAGCGCATGGCCCAAGCAGTGAAGGTGGTGCACGAGATCGCGGACCAGACCAATCTGCTGTCCTTGAACGCCGCCATCGAGGCGGCGAAAGCTGGGGAGATGGGAAAGGGCTTTTCCGTCGTGGCCGAAGAAGTCCGCAAGCTGGCGGAGCGGAGCGCATCCGCGACGCAGGAGATCCAGGCGCTCATCCGGGAGGTGGACAACAGCGTGGCGGAGGGGGGCAAGACCGTCGCAAGCAGTGTCGAGTCCCTGCAGACCATCCGGGGCCACATCAAGAACCTGGCCAGGAACTTCCAGGGCATCGCCGAGGCCATGAAGCAGCAGGCGACCACCGGTGCCGAAGTCCGAGGACATGTGGAAGGAACCAACAAGGAGATCGAGCGGAGCGTCTCCGCCAGCCATGAGCTCTCCGCCACCGTCGAGGAGATCGTCCGGACGGCGGGGGAACTGGCCAAGGTGGCCGAGGGGCTCACCGCCCACGTGGGGCGTTACAAGGTCTGACGCGATGCCGATGTCGCCTCTTCAGGCGGAGGGGCGCATCGGCGCAGCCATGGTCTCGACCAGATCCTGGATGGACAGGAGCGGGAAGTCGTTGCGCTCCGCAAACCAGGCAAGGGTTCGTCCGCGCATCATCGTCCCATCCGGATTCATGAGCTCGCAGAGCACGGCCGCCGGGCGAAACCCGGCCAGCCGCGCCAGTTCCACGGATCCTTCCGTGTGGCCGCGCCTGCAGGCGAGGCCGCCAGGGTGGGCCCGCAAGGGGAACACATGCCCAGGACGAGCCAGATCCTCCGGAAGAGCGCTGGGCCGGATGGCAGCCTGGATCGTGGTCAGCCGGTCCCGGGCGGAAACCCCCGTGGTGACGCCCTCCTTGGCTTCGATGGACACGGTGAAGGCCGTTCCGTAGCGACTGTCATTGCGCTCGACCATGGGAGGAAGCTCCAGCCTCCGGGCCAAGGGGTCATCGATGCACAGGCACACGATTCCGCTGCACTCCCGGATCATCATGGCCATGATCTCCTCGTTGATGGTCTCCGCGGGGATGATCAGGTCCCCCTCGTTCTCCCGGTCCGGGTCGTCCATCAGCACGACGGCCCGCCCATCCCTGAAGGCTTTAACGGCCGCTTCCACACGTTCCCTAGGCATCTTGCCCTCCTTCTCTCATCCGGACTGTAACCGTCGGCTCCGGACTTCGACCGGATCTGCTGTCCCCGCCATCGGCGGGCGCTCGCGGGCTCGGTGGGCACGCTGGCCTCACCCTACCGCCGGTGGGGATTTCCACCCCGCCCCGAAGTTGTCATGCTGCGCGATCGCAACGGAAGGATTATGTCAGCAGGAAGGTCCTGAATGAAGCGCCTCCCGGGCACGCCTCGTGAGACCTCCCAGCCATTCGTAGCTGGCTGGAGAAATCAGAACATCCGACCCATGGCGAGCCCCGTGCCCAGTACACCGACCAGCACCAGAGCATAGAGGCACATGGCGATGAGTGTGAAGATGCCAACGTACTTCCAGAAGGACTTCTGCGCTCGAAGGGCTTCTTCCAGGCTGGTGGAGGAGCGGTCCTCGACCAGGTCCGCGATCCGGCTTGCGTAGCGGTTCAGGAAGAGGATCGGAGGCAGGTAGAACAGGGCCAGTACGATGTACAGCACCGCCATGCCCAGGCGGGCGGCCATGCCCATGTAGCCGAAGAAGCCCCCGCCCAGGACCGCCATGGCCAGTCCACCCAACACCATCAACGCCATTCCGATCATCCCGAGGATGGCCAGGAACCGGACCCAGGGCTTGGTCTTCCGCAGATATTCCACCGCGTCCTCGGACACCATGCCCGCGGGGGCTCCCATCCGCGCCGTAGGCAACCCGATGGGCGCCTGGGGCGCACCATAGGGGTTCATGGGCACCGGAGTCGACTGCGGCGCAGGCACAACGATGGGGATAGGTGCTGGAATCGGCGCCGGGATGGGGGCTGGAATGGGCGCGGGCATGGGTGTCGGCGCGGGCGCCAGTTCCGGGACCGATTGGATGGCGATCCAGTCTGCCATCCCCTCGGCCCACACCAGATCCGTGCCTCGCACCGCACCCGTCGCCAGAAGGGCGCGGATCTGTTCTTCAGGCGCCGGGCCCTGTGCCTTGCCATTCTGGACGTAGTGCCAGAGCCTGCCCATGATGATCCTCCGCGTGGATGCAGACAATCTGACGCAAGGCGCCGTCACCGTCAATGTGGGAAATCGGCCCTAGAACCGCAGAGAGAGGCAGCTGAGGCCTCCGTCCATCTTGCGATACTCGGACATATCCAGCACCAGCGGGTTGAATCCGTGCCGCTTCAGGTCCTCCTCCAACCGGGGAAACCCCTTGGGCACGAGGACGCGATCGTTCACCCGCACACAGTTCGCAGCGTAGCTTTCTTCGACAGCCACTCGGATGATGCGGTAGGACTGGAACTCCTGCCGGTCCGCCAGTTCCTCCATCAGCACCAAGGTATTCTCGCCGATGTACGCGATTCCGCTCTTCAGATGCAGGATGCTGGTCATGGAGCGGATGTCAATGTTGGAGGCGGTATAGCCCTCCAAGCTCAAATAGTGGGCCAGCTGCCTGGCGCCCTCCTCGTTGGTGCGGTGGGAAACGCCAATGAAGAAATGGTTCTCCGCTTCGCAGATGTCACCGCCATCCAAGGTCCCCGGAGCCTTGATCTCATAGATCTTCTGGAAGAACTGCGCAACGGAACCCCGGATGCGAGAGACTTCCCCTTCGCGGCTCTCCGCTCCCGGTCGCGTGAGGATCGCGGCCTCCCGCGTGAGTACCGCGGTATCCTCCACGAACGTCGAGTCCGGGTGGTCCATGTCCTTCGCCAGCGTCGTCAGCTCGAGGCCACAGCTCTCCAGGGCTCGGCAATAGGCCTCGTGTTGCACCAGTGTCCGGTCGAAATCCGGTTCTCCGAGCGTTCCCTGCCCCACACTCGTGAGACCTTGGAAGAAATTTTCTCCGGGCTTACGGACGATGGCACGTTTGAACAAGGGAGCTCCTTAGGTGGGAAATGGGTATTGCCAGGAAATCACCGACGCCCCTGGTCGCTGAACATCTTGATCAGGCATTCCTGAGATCTTTCCAGATGAGCCGACATCGCCCGGATGGCGTCCGCGCCGTTCTGCCGCACCAGCGCCGAGAGAATGTCCTCGTGCGAGATCCAGCTCCGGTCGACCCGAAGATAGAGCGTGTCCAATCGCCTAGCAAAACGGAGCGTCAGCTTTAGCTGATCGAGGACCCTCTCGTTCCCGGCCCACTGGGCCAGTCTCAGATGGAATGACTCATTCGCGTGGATCATCCTCTCCACATCTGGATTGTCGGAGCGCTCAGAGGCCAACAATGCCTCCAACTCACCCAGTCGCTCCGTATCGATGGACTGCGCCACCTTCTCCACTGCGAAGGTCTCCAGCAGGATCCTGAATTGATATAGATCCTCAATGTCCGTCACTGAAACCGGCGAAACCATGAAGCCCTTCTGCGGGAAACGCGTCAGCCAGCGATCCTGCATCAACCGCATGCAGGCTTCCCGGACCGGTGTTCGACTTGTTGAACAGCGTCGTGCCAGATCGGGTTCCGAGAGGAACGCTCCGGGAGCAAGAACGGCATCCATGAGCCACTCCAGAATCCGGGAATATACACGTTCGACTTCACCATTAGCCGAATCCCCAGAAATGGTGTGGATTACATGCTGTCTCTTCAAAGCATCCTCAATGCATCCCCTCGGAGCACACCCAGTATACCATCCAAGCTAAAAAGAAACCCCTCGACCGGGTCGGTCGAAGGGTCTCTTTTGCGACTCCCGTTGAACGGGAAGCCTCCCATGAAGGATCGCGAACTAGAGTTTGAGCACTCTAGGAGTAATGAAGATCAACAGCTCTGTATTGATCTCCTTGTTCGTCTTGGATCTGAAGAGGAATCCGAGAATGGGAATCTTGTGGAGGACCGGAACTCCGACGGTCTGTGCATTCGTGGAGGTTGTATAGATACCACCCAGGACGGCGGTTCCACCATCCTTGACCAGAACTTGGGTCTCAATGAACTTTCGCAAGATCGATGGTGTGCCGTTCACGGCCTGGCTAAAGTCAGGTTCGGCCTTCTCGATCTTAAGATCCATGATGATCGTGCCATCGTTGGTGATCTGTGGCGTCACATCCAGCTGCAGGTTGGCGTCTGCAAAAGATACGGTAATTGCGCCGGAGTTTCCGCCACTCTGAGTGGTCGGGTACGGGATCTTGGCACCGGACAGGATGGTCGCTTTCTTGTTGTTCTGGGTGACCACCTTCGGATTGGAGACGATCTTGATCTTCCCGTCCTTCTCGAGTGCTTGAAGGATGACGTTCACGCTCAGGCGATTGCTCAGGAAAGAGACCCATAGGTCGCCAGCAGAGCCTGAAATTCCGGTATTTACACCATAAGCGCTCGCCCAAGCCGTTGTTCCCGTAGGCCTGCTGTTAATGCTGTTCCACGATGGGCTGTTGAAAGCGCCCCAGGGCGCGTCGCTCCCCCCAACAGTCAATTTGGCAGAACCCGAATTTGATGTTGGCCATTTAACTCCGAAGGCTTTTTCATAGCTTCCTTGAGCTTCAACAACACGAGCCTCGATCTGGACTTGCTGGATCTGGACATCGAGTTGTTGAATCAGGTCATCAATCAGAGGAAGGTTCTTCTCCAGGTCGCTGACGATCAGGACATTGGTCCTGTCATCGACAATCAAGGCGCCACGCTTCGTCAGCATTTTTTCCACAATCGCCTTCGCTTCGCTTGCCTTTGCAAAGGAAAGGGGCCGGGTAATCGTCACCAGATCCCCTGCCAAAGCTTTAGCTTCCATCAACTTCTTCCGATCATCCTCCTCCTTCTGAAGTTTTTCTGTCTTTGCGACGCGGATGACGCCGTTATTGATCTCCATGCCGAGTCCAGCATGCTTGACGATGATATCGAGGACTTGGTCCCAGGGTGTCTCCGTGAACTTAAAGTCGTAGATCCCTTGAACATCCTGGTCGGCAACCAAGTTGAGCTTTGCGTGATCGGCAATGATCCTGAGGAAGGTGGTCAGTTCAGCACCTTTGACATCGATCGTGATACGGGACCCGCTATAACGCCCCTGGGTATCACCAAGCGTCCTACCGCGTCCATCGTCGCGCTTTGGGGCACTCGCAGCCGTGGACTTCTCCTGCAATAGGGAGGAAGAAGAGGGCAATAGTGTCGAGATCGAAAGCGGCGCAGGAACAACTGTGGTTGCCGCGATGGCAGGGATGGCTTCGGGCTTAGTCGCCAAGGGCGCAGCGACAGGTGCTGCATCAACCGCTGCAGAGGTGTTTACTGAGTCGAGCTGAACAGATTGGAGTGAGGATACTTCTGTCTTGACAATATCAGCCGCTGTTCCAGTAACCATTGGGACGAGGTCTATTGGCAGTAGCCGCGCATGCAATGGGCCCTCACCTTGGTGCAAGTTCATTCGAACCCCATCCGCCTGAGGCACGACGTCCACCTGTACGCCATCAGTCACCTCGAGCACAAAGCGAGTAACAGGCGCAGGTGTGGTGACAAATTGCGCGAGGCGGACTTTGTGGATCATGGGACTAGCCCAAGTGCTCAAATCCTTGCGAGTAGGGAGAAGACCGCGAGTCACTCCTACAAGGTCAATCACGATGCGATTTGGGCGCTCCAACACCTGGACCTTCGGAGTACCTACATATCCGGGCAGATCCAACACAACCGTGGCTTCAGACGGAGTCTGTGATTCAAGAGAAGCCCCTTGTAGCACAATCGACGCTTGCCCGGGTAGCGAGGATGTCGCGGCTAGAATCGGCGTTCCATATGGAACCGCCATGAATATCACACCGCCTGTAACAATCAGGGACATCAGGCGTGCACTCATCAT
>JADHEF010002038.1_pt1 | contig 10270 bp, 13 predicted proteins | sample 8952391 | NCBI WGS metagenome assembly JADHEF01 (sample SAMN16124439, study PRJNA663245) | bioreactor sludge metagenome | isolation source: sludge (nitrite) | place: India:Bengaluru | collected 2019-02-28
AGTCCCCGCAGTATCTCGGTTTTGCCAACAGATCGCCTCAAGTTTCTGATGGAAAGGGTCATGCCAGCCTCGCTACACTCATGGACTCTTCTGTGGACTCCTCTCTTCTCAGCCTGGGGTCGATAGCCGTCTCCAGGCTGAAGGAGAGAAAACTGATGCCTATCAATGTGGCGGAAAGGGCCAGGCCTATTGGGACCAGCCACCACTGCCAGACATCCAGATAGGTGAAGTCCAGGGCCTGGTTCATCATCTTGCCCCAGCTTATCACCGTGGGATCAGAGACTCCCAGAAAAGCCAGCCCTGCTTCCATAAAGACCGCCCTTCTCGCATCCTGCATCATCAGAGCGCAGATGATGGGAGAGAGGTCGGGTATGATATGCTTGGATATTATATGCCCCTTTCCGGCTCCGAAGGTCAGGGAGGCATTGATGTGCATTCTCTGCTTTAAAGAGAGAACCTGAGAGCGAATGATCCTGGCTCCTCCGGGCCAGGAGAAGAGGGATATGAGCAGTATCAATAGGGGCAGGCTGGGACGAATGTAGGCCGCCACCAGTATCATCACAATGATGGTGGGAAGGGAGATCAAGGCATCTATGATCCTCATGCAGAGCCGCTCATATAGCCCCCCGACGAGGGCAGCAGAGGCCCCTACAAGCACACTCAATGAACTGGATATGAGTGCTACAGCTCCAGCGACCAAGAGTGAGGTCCTGGCTCCATAAAGCAGCCTGGCCCAGATGTCCTGGCCCATGGAGTCGGTTCCCAATGGATGGTCTCTATCGGGCGGGCTGAATATATTGCCGGTGTAGTCATGCGGTGAATAACCGGATAGCAAGGGGGCAAATATGGCTAGGCCGGCGATGACAACCAGCATGAGCGCTCCTGCTTTGGCCAGAGGATCGTGGGAGATCTCTCCCAGGGCATCAACGTGCATATCTCACCCTCGGGTCCAGCCTGCTGTAAAGCAGATCTACAAGAAAGTTGGCGGTCAGGACGGTCAGGGTGATGACGAGGAGAATCCCCTGGATGAGGGGATAGTCTCGGGCATCGATGGCCGTATTGAGCAGAGAGCCGACCCCTGGATAAGAGAAGACGATCTCTATGAAAAGAGCACCGGTGAGCAGCTGGGGAATGCGCAGGCCCGTAGCCGTGGTCAAAGGCAAAAGGCAGTTTCTCCCGGCATGAGCATATTTGATGCATCTCTCCGGGCAGCCCTTGGCCCTGGCGGTGAGGATAAACGACTCCTCCAGGAGGGTGACAATGGTATTTCTGGCCAGGAGGAAGATTCCGCCCAGTTGCACCAGGATCATCGAGGATAGGGGCAGGGCCAGGTGCTTGAGAACATCCAAGATATGAGCCAGCCCCTCATGTCCGGCATATGGAGATGTGGCTCCGGATATGGGCAGAACCTGCAGGCTCACGGCAAAGATGAGCAGCAGCAATATTCCAATAAAAAAGTCGGGGAATCCTCCCAGGAACATGAGCCCGGCAACCAGGCCACGGTCCAGGGATGAGCCGCGAGCATAGCCGGATTCAATTCCCAATATCAATCCGATTGCAGTAGCCAGCACAAGCGCCAGGCCGGTGAGAAGAAGGGTCCAGGGCAGGGCTCCCAGTATCACCTGGGAAACCTGCTCACGGTAATAATAGGAAAAGCCCAGGTCGCCCTGCATCAAGCTCAGGATATAGGCCAGCATCTGATCCCACCAGGATTTGTCCAGGGAAAGCTGCCTGATTAATTGGGCCTCCATCTCATCGCTCATAACCACCAGGGCCTCCTGGCCGTAGATGGCCTGGAGGGGATCGCCGGGCATGAGGCGGGGAAGGATGAAGTTAAGAGAGAAGATGGCGGCGAGGGCAATCATGTAGTTGACCAAGCTCGATGGAAAGTGGCCTAAAAGCTTGCTTGCCATCCCCATCTCGGGATGAGACTCATCTTCCAGTCCATCCGGGGCCCTGACCGGCGGACTGTTCCTCAGACCATATCTATTGCTGATATTCATATTCCACCGTCCTTCTGCCAGGCGATCCTGGCCTGGGGGAAGGAGTCAATTCCCGCCGAGTAGGGTTTTATATCCAGAAGCAATGAGCCGTCCAGGGCATCCATGCCCGATACCCTGAGCCGGTTGCCATCGACCTCTATCAGCTTTACAATATCCAGGGCCAGGGGATTGGGTCGGTTTGGCGAGCGGGTGGCAAAGACGCCATGCTCTCTGCCGTCGTGAGGCGGCGTTGCTTTGAGAAGATTTCTGTTGGCCAGATGGAGCCAGAATATGACGAAGAGATGGCTGCATTGCTCAATGTCCTTGAGCCCCTCTGAAAAGGGTGCAAAGACCTCTATCTCGCATATCTCTGCGGAGAGCCTTCCTTGCCTTGGTATATCCTCTCTCCTCCTGTAGGGAGTATGGATTACACCAATGGGCTCAAGCAGCATGGATCTTATTTCATCAGTCATTTCACGCTCTCCATCGCATTTTCTGATAATTCTTTTCCTCTATTAAGTCTTGATGTTATTCCTAATTCATTAAGGCTATCATTTAAGACTATTTCGCTAGAAGTATCCCAAAAAAGAATGACTGCGGCACTTGAGCCGCAGCTAGTGCTACATATTCAGACAAAGATCATCTTATTCATGGCGATGGGAACTCCACTTCCTACTCCTCCATGGGTGTAGTAGAAGCTCACCTTGTCATTGGAGGCCCAGAAGGTGTCGGTGAAGTAGAGGGGCAGAGCGGGCAGGTCCTGAGATATGATCTCCTGGGCGGAATCGACCAGCTCTTCTCTCTTATCCTGATCCATCTCCTCCACCTGGCTCTCCAGAATCTCATTTAGCTCTGTATTGTCGTCATAACGAGCACTGTTGAAGCTCTTCATGTCCAGATGGTACCTATTGAGCATATTTGGATCGGCGCCCATGCCTCCGTGGCCGCTGAAGGCCAGATCAAACTTCCACTCCCCTACCAGGCTGTCCAGGGTTTTGGAGTCCACGCTGCGCAGATTGACTTTGATTCCCGCCGAGTCAAGCTGCTTAGAAACCAGCTCTCCCTGACGCTCATTGATGGCGGTGACCAGCAGCTCTATGGCCTCGGGCTCGCTGACCCTGGTGTAGTACTGGCTGCCATCCTTTTTCTCGTATCCCAGCTCTTCCAGAAGCTCTCCTGCTTTTGCAGGATCATAGGGATACTGCTCCTGATCCGGATTGTACCATTGGTTGTCCGAGGCATAAAGACCAGGGCTGCCCTCCAGTCCATAGCCTCTAAGTCCAGTTTTTACCAGGTCCTGACGATCGATGGCGTAGTAAAGGGCCTGCCTGAATTTGGCATCGGAGAACGGAGCTTTCCTGTGGTTGACCATGATCTTGGCAAGCCAGTCATGAGTGCCCTTTATCACAACATAGCCATTGTCCTTCAGGCCATCCACGGTCTCGCCGGGCACAGTTGCGGCATCAACATCGCCCTTTTCCAGAGCGGCGGCGGACATCTCCAGGCTGACCTTGACGAATTTGATCTGCTTGACCCGGGGTGCGCCCTGGTAGTAGCCCTCATTGGCCTCATAAAGGTATGTGCCCTGAGCCTTGTCATAATTGACCAGCTTGAAGGGTCCGGTGCCGGTCAGGGCCTCGGGATCAGTAAAGCCGGCCGGGTCGCTGACATCCTTGTAGATGTGCTCCGGCATGATGGGAAGAGTTCCCACCACCTGGTCCAGGAAGGGTGCATAATCCCTGGTGAGAGTGATCTTGACGGTGCGATCATCGCTGACCTCCACACTTTCCACTATACCTGGATCCACCCACTGATATGGATGGTCTTTTATGTACTCATATGTGAAAGCTACATCCTTTGCCGTGAATGGCTCGCCGTCGTTCCAGGTCACGCCCTCACGAAGATTGAAGACATAGGCCTTCTCATCGGAAAGGTACTCCCAGCTCTCCGCCAGGGCGGGCACAAATCCGTTTTCATCCTTCCAGATTAGCGTGTCGAAGATCAGGCTCATCCGGATATAGCCGGGGCCGCGGGCGTAATGTCCGTATGGTGATGGATAGCCCCAATCGCCGGTGCTGTCGGCAATGGTTAGGACATCCACGCTCTCATCAGCAGCCAACGAGGTGCTGCAGATGATCAGAAGCAACAGCCCTGCTGCTCCAATAGCCATATGGGAAAGGCGGTTCATGGGCGCTGCCTCCTATTTAATAATACATGCAATGCATTCATCTCAATTACTCCAACTGAATTCCAATTTAGCATTTATTCGTATTACCTTTTTCTATTAAAGTATATCTTACAGATGTTTTTCAACAGGATCAATAACAATCGTTAGAAAAAAAGATACTAAATCTTCGGTCCGTAGAAGAAAACCGAACAAACTTGGGAGTATGGTCCGAAGTTTCCGGGCCACTCAGTTATAGACCTGCATTGCTTATGACGATTGCGGATGGCTTCTCAGGCCAGATGGAAGAACCAAGCCGATAACAAGCGGCTCCACTTCATCATCTACCAAAGCTCCTGCGGCCACAGCCCATCATCTCCTTCGAGGATCCGCTTCCACCATCAAGATTCCGGCCTGGACCAGCTTGCCCACCACATCATCATGCAGGGCCTGGTCAGCAAGGTCTTGTTGTGCATCTGACTCCTACTTCTGAATACTGAGCAAGATTGGCTCAGCAAATTCCAACAGTCGATCTTCTATTTCGTCTGTGGAAAGAGTTCCGTCGCCTAGAATTTCCCGAAGGCTTGAAGTGATATCGATGACCTTTTTTTTGCCGCCTTTCCTCGTAACTTCACGCTCTGTTATCTCGGTTCTCGGCATCAGGGAATCCGTCGCTTGCTGGAGTCGGGGTTGCAGTAGATGATCAGATGCCTTTCTCGGTGTTACTCTAACTAGGAATCGATCGAATTTCGTCGGCGATATGAAAATCGATTCAGCACAAGATGATGGATTTTGGCTAAGATATAGCTCAACAATAGATCCAGGGTTAACTGACCATCCAAGTCTGTGAGCGAAGCTACTTGTCTTTCCCCATAGTTTCGCAAAGTTTTTTCGATTCCGATGGTTCTCCTGATCATCCGGTCCAGACATTTCTCCAACAGAAGGATGAGGCGGGGTGAATCCAAGTCTCTCAAAACCGTCGCGAAGCCAATCCATAACCACATTTTCATCAGTAAAGAGCGGGTAGAAATCACGCCAGAGGAAATGCTCTCCTTGTAGCGGATGGACGTATTTCGGATGCTGCAACACTTCTGAACCAGGGACCTTCCATGAGCCCCTTACATAAATCAGTCCATCAATGGGCAGATCCAGATATCGGTCCAACTGGGTTCGTTCATCTTGCTGGGGTCCAAGAGTCTCCAAGGCATCGAGCTTGTGCTCACAAGCAATCGTTTTGCCGTCACTTAAGCGAAGAATCATATCTGGACAGCAGGTTGTCCCCTCGAATCTTACTTGAGTAGATATGGATTCGATGCAAGGAACCGTCCATCTGTGCTTCCTGGCAAATCGAGAGAGGGTGAGTTCTGAGTACCGTTTGCGAAAGATCGGCGATATGTTAAGAGCAGATGCAAAGAATTCTGTTAAATGGTCCTCACGTGATTGCGTGAGTCTCCTCGTTGCCCAGAATAGATTCATTTCAATCTTCATGCATAACCATGTGCGGGCTAGCCCGAGATATTTTTTCCCCCTTCAAGACAGTTCTATGAAATTGTACACAATTTCTATAAAAATGGAATAGAATTATCTATACATGCACAAGACGAACGATGGGGAGAAGAGAAAAGCCCTGAAGGCCGAGGCCCTGGAGCTGCCATGGATGCTAAGGCATCTAGGATCACATGCCAAAACCCGGACTCGAACTGAGACATTCAGTCTTTAGTCTGACGCTCTCCCAACTGAGTTGATTGGGCTCATGTGGGCCCAACGCGATTCGAACGCATGACCTCTGCCAGGATCGCCCCGACAGTCTCCAGCTCCGTAGCCTTCGGGCTCATTTCAATTTGCGATGCTGCACACCTCATTTCCGCGGCCTGAATAGCTCATGGACTCCTGCCAGGAAGAGCATATTCTTTGTGCAAGGTTTTGTAGTTTAGCTGGAAAACAATATCAATAAAACATATTTACACATAAAAAGTATAAATAAGATACAAATGAGAAGATGAGTTGATCGGCGAAAAGGTCAAGAAGCATAAGTACAAAAAAGTTGGGAAGAGAGGCGGTCTTGTGGCATTCAAAATAGCTATATCTCTTCAGGCTCAGAAATACATGAAGAGCCTTGATCGCCCCGATGCCAGGAAGATCAAGGCTCACATCAATGAATTGAGGCAAGACCCATATACGCCCCGGTCACAATGCGATATCCTGAAAGAAAAAGGAAAGAGACCGCCGCTCTATAGAATGAGAGTCGGGAAGCATCGTGTTGAGTTCTTCATCGAGGAAGACACTATCTTCATATCCAGGATGTTCCAGAGATCTGGTGATTCAGATTACAGTTAGATCTATAAGCAAAGAGAGCGGAGAATTGAACATGGCTGCCGAAATTGCCAGCGAAGTCCTTACTGATGAAGAATACGCCGATGCAGAGTATAGGCGTTTTCTTAAAGAGAAAGACAAGTACATGGACTTTGATGAGTTCTGCCGGAAAGAAGGAATTTGATCTATTTTATCTTGCATCCTCTGATCGGTCGCAGAGATTTGTCGTAAAAACCGCAAAAGAAAGCTGGCAGCAGACCCTTTTCTAATCTGCCGCAGCCTTTATCAATTCCCGGCTCGGCGCAGCAGCTTCCGACACATTCTCCTGCAAAGATCCCGCCGCAGAGAGGCAGCGCTTCTGGGCAAAGTACTCCGAGATGGCATCATCCAGCTCCATGAGCTTCTTTGCAATCAGGTTCTGCTTATTCAGCCGGTACATCTTGGCCTGGCCCACGGTCCTGGTGGCTGTGATAAGCTCCAGAGCCTCCAGCCTGGGCCATACCTTGAATAAGGTGGTCCGTGAGAGGCCGCTGCCTTCGGCAATGTCCGTCTTGGAGTAGTCGAAGGACTCGTTATCCATCAAGAAGTCCAGGACCTTAAGCAAAGGGCTCTTTATGCCAAGCTCTCTGATGAAGAGGGAATCATCCATTTTTCCGACCACCAATTCAATTTGATAAGAAATCAAGGGTATTCTCGATCTCCGAATCCATTGAGATCTGAATCATTATCCTGGAAACAGGCGATTGATTCTGGCCAGCATCTTATCGTGCTCTTCCTTGGTCACAGCCCAGACGATCCGGCCCTGGAGGTCGGTGGCTCCACCATAGGGGAGTTGGTTTTTGGAAGGATCATAGTATTGCCCAACAACGGGCTCTTCTGCGGCTCCAGCCATAGATAGCCAGTTCGACCTATGAAGTTTTAAGGATTGCGAAAGCCCCTACAAAGCCAGGCGCGCCCGGTCTGGGCTGCGATGCGGCTTTCCCCAATCGGCGCAGGCTGGCGTCACCTGGCGGGCTCCGTCCTGCCGGGCAGGCCCCGAGGGCGGGCCGGGCTCCCGGAAGGCGGCCTTTCCGGCGTGGAGGAGATGGATGGCAAGCGGGCGAGGGGCTGGGAGGTGGGAAATATTGGATAGAGCGGCAGTCTCCTCTGGTATGGACAGATCTCCAGGCAATTTAGTCCCCGATTTCGGCTTCCCATTTTTGGATGATCTCTGCCGCCTTCTGATATGCAAAATCGTGATGGTCTACATATAGAAATGTGATTTTGCCGCCTCTGACAACGTAGACAATCACATATGGATCAACGTGAGAGCCTCGGGCGTGTTTCAATTCATGCCTTTTAGGGTCGCCGATGGAAGGATTATCGAGGATCTGGCGGATCTTCTTCAAGAGCCGCAATGCCAGAGCTTTGTTCTTTCTGGTGAGCTTTAGAATTTGGTCATCGAACTCTTGGGTTGAATCGTAATCCATGCATCTTACTCAAGGTTTTTCAGGTGGTTCAAGAACTCTTCTTTTGTCTTGAAGCTCTTGACCTCGCCCGCCTTATACTGCTTGATGCTCCTGGCAAGGCCCTCTTCAAACTCCCTTAGGGCGGCCTCATTGGCATCCTGGACAACGACTTCTTCGCTTGCTCCGGCCATGACATTTAATCATCTTTGATGGGCTATAAGGATTGCGAATATCGGCCTGAGCCAGTCGCGCCCAGCGTTGGGCTGCGACGTGGCTCTACCCCATCCGGGCATAGGCTGGCGCAGCCTGGCGGGCTCTGTCCAGCCGGGCAGGCCCCGAGGGCGGGCCGGCCAGGGAACGATGCAGCTTTTGAGGCAGGGCAGATGGCTCCCAGAAAAGCAGAGGGGGCGGGAGGCCAAATAGCTAAAAAGAGGGCGTTGGAATGGGTGGACGGAAAGGAAGATCCTAATAGGCATTGCCTGTCTTATCCAGCTTTAATATCAGGACCATTTGCTCCGACTCATCTATCTCGTAAATGAGCCTGTATTCGCCAAATCTTACTCTGAACCTGGTTTGGTGACCTTTGCACTTTTTGATGTCGAAGTTGGTCGCCGAAACGGGGATAATCCTGGCTTTTGATGGATAAGGATTGCCGGAAAGATAGTCGATCAATTCTCCGACTTTCGCCCGATGGGATCGTGGAAGCGATAAAATATATATCCTGATTTTTCTAGCTACGTGAACATAAAAGCTCATATTCCCAATTCAGCTTTAAGTTCTTCCCATGGGATGCCACGCCTGCGCGTCTCCTCCGCGATTTTATCCAATTCCATCATCTCCGATGGGTCCAGCTCTATCTCCTCGATGACTGCATCCTGGATGACAGTCTTTTTTTCAGCACCAGCCATGATAATTGATTACCCCTCTTGGGCTAAAAAGGTTGCGAAAAATTGGGCAGGAGTCAGCAGCCCCGCCATCGCTCCCGGAAGGCGGCCGCTTTTGCGGGGCGTGGCAGCTTGAAGCAAGTGGGCAGAGGGGGCTGGAGCCCGGAGGCAGAGGAGGGCGAATGTTCTTGGCGAGTAGGAAATCGCTTCATAATCCCAATTCTGCCTTGAGATCTTCCCAGGATACGCCGCCTTTGCGACTTTCCTCAGCCAGCTTGTCCAGCTCCTTGGTCTCTGCGGCATCAAATTCTATCTCATCTATTGGAGTATCTGGGAGGGCTACCTCATCTGAAGGGCTGACCATGATATTTAGTCAGCACTTTCAGGCTTAAGGATTGCGAGAATTCCTCCAAAGCCAGGCGCGCCCGGCTGTGGGCTGCGACGCGGCTTTCCCGCATGCAAGCTGGCGCAGCCCGGCGGGCTTTGCTCCGCCGGGCAGGCCCGAGGGCGGGCCGGGCTCCCGGAAAGCCTCCGCTTCTGGGGCGCAGCAGCTAGAAAGCAAGTGGGCAGAGGGGGCCGGAGCCCGGAGGCCGCAGAGGAGAGCGAATGTTCTTGGCGAGAAGCAATTCGCTTCATAAGCCTAATTCTGCCTTGAGATCTTCCCAGGATATGCCGCCTTTGCGAGTTTCCTCGGCCAGCTTGTTCAGCTCCTTTGTCTCTGCGGCATCAAATTCTATCTCCTCTATTGGAGCATCTTGGAGGGCTGCCTCATCTGAAGGGCTGACCAAGATACGCAGTCCGCACTTTCAGGCTTAAGGATTGCGAAAGTTCCTCCAAAGCCAGGCGCGCCCGGCCATAGGCTGCGATGCGGCTTTCCCCGCATGCGGGCTGGCGCAGCTTGGCGGCCTCTGCCCCGCCGGGCAGGCCCCGATGGCGGGCCGGGCTCCAGGAAGGCGGCAGCTTTTGTAGGCGTAGCAGCTGGAAGGCAAGTGGGCAGAGGAGGCCGGAGCCCGGAAGCCGCATAGGAGAGCGGATGTTCTTGGCGAGTAGGAAATCGCTTCATAAGCCCAATTCTGCCTTGAGATCTTCCCAGGATATGCCGCACTTGCGAGTTTCCTCGGCCAGCTTATCCAACTCCTCGGTCTCTGCGTCATCAAATTCTATCTCCTCTATTGGAGCATCTTGGAGGGCTGCCTCATCTGAAGGGCTGACCATGATATTCAGTCAGCACTTTCAGGCTTAAGGATTGCGAAAGCTTCTCCAAAGCCAGGCGCGCCCGGCTGTGGGCTGCGATGCGGGCATTCCCACATTCGGGCATATGCTGGCGTTGCCTGGCGGGCTCTGCCCCGCCCGGGCAGGCCCTGAGGGCGGGCCTGGTTCCCGGAAGGCGACCTTTCCGGGCGCAGAGGAGATGGATGGCAAGTGGGCGAGGGGCTGGGAGGTGGGAAATATTGGATAGAGCGGCAGTCTCCTCTGGTA
>JADHEF010002020.1_pt1 | contig 10244 bp, 8 predicted proteins | sample 8952391 | NCBI WGS metagenome assembly JADHEF01 (sample SAMN16124439, study PRJNA663245) | bioreactor sludge metagenome | isolation source: sludge (nitrite) | place: India:Bengaluru | collected 2019-02-28
GAGACGGTGAAGACCAGGCACATGACGATGGAGGCGACCGCGGCCCACCAGGTGAAGAGGCCGCCGATGAGGGCGAGGCCGATGGCGACCTCCGTGCCAACGATCATGAGCTGGAAGAACTGGAACGGGATGTGGGACATCATGCCGTCCATGAAGGTCGTGCGGAACCAGGTGGAGATCGGCCCGTTGAAGTCGAAGATCGGCTTCGTCAGGTCCCACACCTTGCCGAAGGCCTGGGCCGTCGCGTCGGCGGCGGCGGCTACCGCGTCGCCGGCTTCACCGGTAGCGGCGGCGACGGCGTCGGCGGCGTACTCGACGGCTTCGCCGGTGGCGGCGGAAACCGCGTCGGCGGCCTGCGCGGCGACGGCGGCTCCGCCCTCGGCCCACTCTTCGGAAGCGGCGCTCACCGCGTCGGCGGCGGCCTTACCCGCCTGAACGACGCCGGAGGAGAACATCCAGCCGGACTTGGAGCCGGCGCTCCAGGAGAGCCAGCCCTCGCCGATCTTGTTCACGCCCTCCATGACCCACATGAGGCCGAGCCAGAGGCGGAGGGGCAGGAGCCAGTAGCCCCGGGTCTTGTAGGCGCCGAAGCCGTGGACGATGGACTTGCCCGCGTCGTTGTTGAGGAACTCGTGCTTGAGGTATTCCCAGCACTGGTTCACCCCGGCGACGCCGAAGAGGTAGTGCAGGTTGATCAGGTGCTTCATCGCCATGGCGGGGAAGCCGGAGAGCTTCATGCCGCCCGCGTTGGACACCGCGTACTTGCCGCCCACGGATACCATGAACCCGTGGTAGTTGGACTTGAACTTCTTGACCTCCCCGGAGCCGTCGATCTTGGCCGCGATGTTGTGAGCGGCCACCTCGGCGGTCTGGAGGGCGGTCTCGACGATCTGGGGCAGGGGCTTGTTGTTCTCCAGGAACCAGATGTTGTCGCCGACCAGGTAGACGTTGTCGTAGTCGACGGACTTCATCTCCTCGGTCACCAGGATGCGGCCCTTCTTGCCGGAGATGTCCCGGTGCTCCTTCTTGAACTTGCAGTCCGCCAGTCCGCAGGTTCCGTTGGCGCGCTGGATTTCGCAGGCCCGGTTGCCGCAGCGGCCCTTGGTCAGGTCCAGCATGCCCGCGAAGTGGCTGCCCATGACTCCGCAGGTCCACACGAAGGTCTCGGTCTCGATGACGGAGCCGTCCTTGAGCTTCACGACCCCCGGATCGGCGCCGATGATCGGCGTGTTGGTCATGAGGACCGCGCCCTTCTTGCGCATGTAGGAATCGACCTTGGCGCGGAGGTCCTCCTCCAGGATCGGGAGGATGTTCGGCATGGCCTCGATGACCATCACCTTGACTTCCTTCGGGTCGACGAGCCACTTGGCGCACATCTCGTCCCGCCACTCGATGAGCTCGCCGGCCAGCTCGATGCCGGTGAAGCCGGCGCCGGCGACCACGAAGGTGAGCATCTTGGCGCGCTGCGCCGGATCCTTGACCGCCACGGCCTTCTCGAAGGTCTTCTCGATGTGGTGGCGGATCTTCATCGCGTCTTCGAAGGACCAGAGGGTGAAGGAATTCTCCTGGATGCCGGGGACGCCGAAGAACTCGGGCTGGGCGCCGGAACCGATCACCAGGTAGTCGTAGTCGTAGGTGTCCTTCTCGGCGACGAGCTTGTTCGCCTTGAAGTCGATGGTCTTGATGTCGTCCAGGACGACGTTGACCTTGGAGCCGCCGAAGACCTTCGCGAAGGAGATGCGCACCGAATCGGGCTCGACGCGGAACGCGGCGACCTCGTGCAGCTCGGTCATGAGGGTGTGGAAGGGGTTGCGGTCGATGAGGGTGATGGTGACGTCGGAGCGCTTAGCGTAGCGTTTCGAGAGCTTCTTCGCCGCCTCGATGCCGCCGTAGCCGCCTCCGAGTACGACGATCTTCTTCGCGTCGGACATATGTTCTCCTTGCGTGCCCCGGAGAGTTCCGGGAGCGGAATTGGTATGAACTTGATCGAATGTGTTCGGTCAGTTTAATTTATTTCTCAATTAAGTCAAGTATAGAGCTATTAATATATCGATACCCTTATATAGCATCTACTGCTTCGATTTCGCACCAACAAACAGGGCCCCGGAACCCTTTCGGATCCCGGGGCCCGCGCTTTTTTTAAAAAGCGCCTGGACCTGTTACTTCATGTAGAGCGGCCGCGCTTCGTAGTGGGTGTGCAGGAGCTTATGGGCCGTGTGGCCGTTCGGCTCGCCGAGGAACTCGTCGTACACCTGCTTGATGAAGGGGTTCTGGTGCGAGCAGCGGTACGTCGACTTCTGGTCGTCGTTGTAGATGCCCGCGATCCGCTTGGACCGAATCTCGTCGGTGCAGCCGTAGGGCTGGCCGCCGCCGGCGATGCAGCCGCCGCGGCAAGCCATGACTTCCACGAAGTGGTAGGGGGTCTCCTTGCCGGCCTTCTTGGCCTCCCGGATCTTGTCCAGGACCGCCGCGATGTTGCCCATCTGGTGGGCGACGGCGATGCGGATCTTGGTCCCGTCCATATCGATCTCGGCTTCCTTGACCCCTTCGAGGCCGCGGGCGGCCTTGAAGTTGACGTCCGCCAGCTCCTTCTTGGTGACCAGGAAGTACGCGGACCGGACCGCCGCCTCCATAACGCCGCCGGTGGCTCCGAAGATCGTGCCGGCGCCGGTGTAGGGGCCCATCGGGCTGTCGGCTTCCTCATCGGGAAGGTTCAAGATGTCGATGCCGGCCTGCTTGATCATGCGCGCCAGCTCGCGGGTGGTGATGGACACGTCGACGTCCTGGAAGCCCGAGGACTTCATGTCGTCGTTGCGGCCGGTCTCCCACTTCTTCGCCGTGCAGGGCATGACGGAGACGGAGAAGATCTTGGACGCGTCGATTCCCGCCTTCTTGGCCCAGTAGGTCTTGATCATGGCGCCCATCATCTGCTGGGGGCTCTTGGCGGTGGAGAAGTTCGGGATCATGTCCGAGTAGTACTTCTCCATATAGTCGACCCAGGCCGGGCAGCAGGAGGTGATGAGGGGGATCTCGCCCTTGCCCTTGGTCAGCCGGGAAACCAGCTCGGTGCCTTCCTCGATGATGGTGAGGTCCGCGGAGAAGTTCGTGTCGAACACGGTCTTGAAGCCGAGGCGGCGGAGGGCGGCATAGATCTTCTTGGTGATGAGGACGCCGGGCTCCAAGCCGAATTCCTCTCCCAGGGCGACGCGGACCGCCGGGGCGATCTGGACGACCGGGTGCAGCTCGGTCTTCTGGAGTCCGTCCCAGACCTTCCGGGTGTCGTCGTGCTCGTAGATGGCGCCGACGGGGCAGTGGGCCGCGCACTGGCCGCACTTGATGCAGGGGCTGTCGCCGAGGGCCACGTCGGCGGCGGGGGCGATGCGCCCCTTCTCTCCGCGTCCGAGGAACTCGATGGCCCAGACGTTCTGCATCTCCTGGCAGACCTTCACGCAGCGGCCGCAGCGCACGCACTTCTGCGGGTTGAGGATGATCGACGGGTTGGAACTGTCGATCGGGAGATCCTTGATGTACTGCGCGTACGGAAGCTCCCGGATGCCGAAGTCGGCGGCCAGGGTCTGGAGCTCGCAGCTGCCGTTGCGCGGGCACTGGAGGCATTCGCTCGGGTGGTTGGACAGGATCAGCTCGATCACCGTCCGGCGGACCGCGACGATCTCGGGGTCGTGGGTGATGACGCTCATGTTCTCCGCGACGGGGGTGCAGCAGGCGCGCACCATCTTCGGGGAGCCCTCCATGCGGACGATGCAGATGCCGCAGGCCGCCCACGGCGGAAGATCGGGGTTGTAGCAGAGGGTCGGGATCTTGACGTTGACCTTCTTGGCGGCTTCCAGGATGCTGGTGCCGTCCTCTACCTGCACGGGCTTACCGTTTATTTTAAGGTTGACCATTACTCGTTTCTCCTTACCTTCGTCCCGTTATTTTTTGAGGACGGCGCCGAATTTGCAGACCTTGAAGCACTCGCCGCACTTGATGCACTTGGACTGGTCGATCACGTGCGGGCTCCGCTTCTCTCCGGAGATGCAGTTGACCGGACACTTGCGGGCGCAGAGTCCGCAGCCGATGCACTTTTCCGGCAGGATCTCGAAGCGTACCAGGTGCTTGCACTTCCCGGACCGGCACTTCTTGTCCACGATGTGCTCCAGGTACTCGTGGCGGAAATTCTTGATGGTGGAGATCGTCGGATTCGCCGCGGAGCCGCCGAGCATGCAGAGGGACGCCTTGGTCATGGCCTTGCCGATCTGCTCCAGCTTGTCCAGGTCCTCCATGACGCCGTTGCCCCGGGCGATCTTCTCCAGGATGGCGTGGATCTGGTGCGTTCCGATCCGGCAGGGGGCGCATTTTCCGCAGGACTCGTCGACGCAGAACTCCATGTAGAACCGGGAGACGTCCACGACGCAGTCGTCTTCGTCCATGACGATGAGGCCGCCGGAGCCCATCATCGACCCGAGCTTGGTGAGGTTCTCATAGTCGATGGGGGTGTCCAGGACGGACTCGTCCAGGATGCCGCCGGAGGGGCCGCCGGACTGGACGCCCTTGAACTTCTTGCCGCCCTTGATGCCGCCGCCGATGTCGTACACGATCTCCCGGAGGGTCGTGCCCATCGGCACTTCCACGAGGCCGGAGTTGTTGACCTTGCCGGTGAGGGCGAAGACCTTGGTGCCCTTGGACTTCTCGGTGCCGATGGAGGCCAGCCACGCGCCGCCCTTGGTGAGGATCACCGGGATGTTCGCGAAGGTCTCCACGTTGTTGATGACCGTCGGCTTCTGCCACAGGCCCTTGATCGCCGGGAACGGCGGCTTGGGCACGGGCATGCCGCGCTTGCCTTCCAGGGACTGGAGGAGGGCGGTTTCCTCGCCGCAGACGAAGGCGCCGGCGCCGAGGCGGATCTCGATGTCGAAGTCGAAGCCGGAGTTGAGAATGTTCTTGCCGAGAAGGCCGTAGTCGCGGGCCTGCTGGAGGGCGAGCTTGAGCCGGTCGATGGCGAGCGGATACTCGGCCCGGATGTAGACATAGCCGGTGTTCGCGCCGATGGTCTTTCCGCAGATCGTCATGGCTTCGATGACCGAGTGGGGGTCGCCCTCGATCGTCGAGCGGTCCATGTACGCGCCCGGGTCGCCCTCGTCGGCGTTGCAGACGACGTACTTCTGGTCTTCCTGGACCTTTCGGGTCAAATCCCACTTCATCCAGGTGGGGAAGCCGGCGCCGCCGCGGCCCCGGAGGCCGGAGATCTTGAGCTCTTCGATGATCTGCTCGGCCGTCATGCTGAAGAGAGCCTTCTCCAGCGCCTCGTAGCCCTGGCGGGCGATGTACTCGTCGATGTTCTCGGGATTGATGACGCCGCAGTTGCGCAGGACGACGCGGAACTGCTTCTGGTAGAATTCGATGTCCTCCACCGCGAGCTTGCCCTTCTTGGACTCGCCCTGGTTGTAGAGGAGACGCTTCACCTCGCGGCCCTTGATGACCTGCTCGGCGATGATGTCCTTGGCGTCCTCGGGACGCACCTCGACGTAGAAGGAATCCTCGGGGAGGACCTTCACGATCGGCCCCTTCTCGCAGAAGCCGAAGCAGCCGGTCTTGACGATCTGGACCTTGTCCTTGACGCCCTGGGCCTCCGCCTCGGAGATCAGGGTGCGGAATATCTCGTCGCCCTTGTTGGACTCGCAGCCCGTGCCGCCGCAGACGAGTATGTAGTGGTTGAAAGCCATGGTCGCCCCCTTACTTCGCGCCGAGGATGTCGGCGGCGGGCCGGTCGATGATGTGGTTATCCAGGAGCTGGCGCCCGATCAGGTGCGTCTCCACGATCTTCTTGGCCACGGCGGCGTCCACCTTGCCGTAGATCACCGTCGGCATGCCGGGAACGACCACCTCGACGGTGGGCTCCGAGTGGCAGAGGCCCATGCAGCCGGTCTGGCGGACGAGGACGTCGTCCACGAGCTTGTTCGCGTCCAGGGCTCCCAGGAAGGTGTCCAGGGTCGTCTTCGCGCCGGCGGCGATGCCGCAGGTGCCCATGCCGACGATCACCTGTATGCTCTTCCCGTCGGCGTCGCGTTTCCGCATCTCGGTCTTCTTGGAATCCCGGAGCTTCCGCAGATCCTCCAAGGTCATCTTTGCCATTTCCGTTCTCCTAAAGTACGTTCGTCGCTATGCTTCTATTTCTTCCATGGAGCGGAGGTACCGGTCCAGCAGGACCTGGGCCCCCGCCTCCTCCAAGTCGCCGAGGGCATCGGCGAGCTCCGACGTCCGGACTTCCCAGTCCGTTTTCCCGCGGGGTCCCGCGTAAGACCGCCGCACGATCGTCTCCCGCGGGCCCCGGAAGAGGAGCATCGTCCGGACCAGGCCCGGAACGTCGCCCACCGGGGGCGCGTCCAGGTTCGCCAGATCGAAATTCGCCTCTACCGTCGTTCCCGTTCCCTTCTCGGACCGGATGCGCCAGGCGCCGCCCGACTGGGAGGCCGTCTGGATCAGGAAGGGGATGCCGAGTCCTACCCGACGTCCCGGATGCTTCTTCCCGTCCGAATGGAACGGATCCTTCGCCCGCTCGAGCTCTTCCTCCGTCATCCCCTTTCCGTCGTCGGAGATGCGGAAGCGGAACTCGCGCTCGTTCTCGATGAAGTCCGCCTCGACGACGGACGCTCCGGACTCCGCGGCGTTCTGCGCTATATCCGCCGCCAGGTCGCAGAGGGTGAAATGCACCGCGGGCCTCAGCCCTGCCGGTACTTCGCGATGATGTCCGGAAGCTGGTCCGGGGTCACCTTGCCGTAGACGTCGTTGCCGATGGTGAGCACCGGCGCGAGGCCGCAGCAGCCGACGCAGCGGACCGGGTCGATGGAGAACAAGCCGTCTTCGGTGACCTGGCCCTCGTCAAGGCTGAGGATGGACCGGGCCTCGTCGATGAGGTCCTGGCCGCCCTTCAGGTAGCAGGCGGTGCCGAGGCAGACCGAGATCCGGTGCTTGCCGGGCTTGGTCGTCTTGAAGAAGTGGTAGAACGTGACGACGCCGTAGATCCGGGCCAAGGGAATATCGGCCACCTTCGACAGCTTCTCCGCGGCTTCCCGCGGGATGTAGCCGAAGGTCTCCTGAATCTTGTGCAGGATCATGATGAGGCTCCCGGGCTTGTCCTTCCACTCGTCGATGAACGAGGACAGCTCCTTCGGGAACTCGATGTCGCGTTTGAGCGTTGCGCTCGCCGTAGCCATGTAAACCCCCTATTCTTATAGATAAAAAACTATCGTTTATTACGCGCGCGTATTCTATCGCTTTGAAACGAAATACTCAATACTTTCTTTGATTGAAATATTATCTATATTTTTTTATCTTAATAAACGATCTTTTTCAAGCCTCCCTCACCACGCCGCGTCCAGCTCGATCGGTTTCTCAAGCACGAGCAGGTCGACCACGGGAACGCTGAAGTCCACCCGCGTTCCCGAGACGGTCCCGCCGCGGGAGGAGCGGGCCGGTCCGGGCAGCTCGACGGAGGCCCGGAGCCTGCCGGCGCGCAGCTCCTCCGCCACGCCCTCTCCGTATACGGAGGCCACTAGGGAGAGGTACTCCGCGGCGCCCATGGCCTCCCCGGTGGCGGCGGGAGCCATGAGGGCGGTCAGGTAATCCATGAGCTCCGGGGAAATCGACGAGAGGACCGCGGGAGCGGACGCGCGGTCAAGGTAGAAGGACACCCGGCCGCCCGAGGCCGAACGCTCCAGGCGGGCGAAGCGCGGCGAGAGGAAGCGGTCCAGCTCGGATACCGAAACTGAGCCCGCGACGGTCCGCTTGTCCGTGTTCCGGAGGGCGGCGGAGGCGATGCCCGGGACGGTCCGGAGGGACGCGGTCAAGGACGCGGCGTCCAGGACGGGGGCGGATGCCGATCCGGCCCCCGCGGCGGCGCCCGTGGCGCCGGCGAGGTTCGCGATCAGGGTAGCGGTCCGCGGGCCGAGCGAAGCGTCCAGGTCCACGGAAGCCCCTTCTGCGCCCTGGAGCTTCACGGAGAAGCGGGCGGAGCAGGAAGACAATGCGGCGAGAACAGCGATGAAGCACAGCAAGGGAGCTGATCGGCGATCGGGCATCGGGTCTCCTTCGGCGTCCAGTATACTCCGCAAAAATCGAAAAGAGTGCAACCGGCGGAGAAACATATGGTCTAAACTACTAGCCGCGCGTGCTTGTTTTTCGCGCAATCAACCAATCAAGGATGAACGAAATGAGCGCAACCGTAACTCCGTGGGCATTCCTTGACGAGTACCGGGGAAAAGACTTCGCCGGCGAGTGGCCGACCCTCCCCGAGATGTACCGGATCAGCGCGAAGCGCTACCCGGAGCGCCCCTGCTTCACCGTCTACGAGCCCGACCGGATCTCCCTCTCCTACGCGGAAGCGCTCGAGCGGATCCTGGCCGTCGCGGGCAAGCTCATCGAACTCGGCGTCAAGAAGGGCGACAAGGTCGCCGTGACTGGCAAGAACTCCCCCGAGTGGGCGGTGGCCTACATGGGCATCCTCTTCGCCGACGCCACGGTCGTGCCCATAGACTACCAGCTCAAGAACGAGGAGATCGACAACCGCTACAAGGAAACCAGCGTCGGCCGGCTGAGCGACCAGGTCCAGATGAAGATCCTCAACGCCGACGAGCGCGGAGTCGGGGAGATCGTCGTGAAGGGCCCGATGGTCATGAAGGGCTACTACAAGATGCCCGCGGAGACGAAGGAAGTCTTCACCGAGGACGGCTGGTTCAAGACCGGCGACCTGGGTTACCTGGATTCGGAGAACTACCTGTACCTCACCGGCCGGGCGAAGAACCTCATCGTCACCGAGGGCGGCAAGAACGTGTACCCCGAAGAGATCGAGAACGAATTCCAGCTCTACGAGGAGATCGAGCAGATCCTGGTGCGCGGCTTCGTCTCGGACAAGAAGATGAAGATCGAGGGGATCGAGGCCCTGGTGTTCCCGAACGCGGAGGCCTTCAAGAACGGGCAGGACGTGCAGGCGCGGATCGGGGAGATCATCGCCGAGGTCAACCAGCGGCTCCTGCCCTACCAGCGCATCGAAAAGACGACGATCCTGGACGAGGCGATGGAGATGACCACGACCAAGAAGATCAAGCGGACCGCGGTCTAGATCAGAAGTCCCAGGAGAGCCGGACGCCGACGGAGGCGCGGAAGTTGGCCGTCGCGTCGGCGCCGAAGTCGTCCTTCTCGGAGGAGTCCGGCTCGTAGCGCTGCCACGCGAGGTCCAGGTACGGCGAGACGAGGGCCCCGCGCACGTTGAACGTGACGGGGGTCCAGCAGACGCCGCCGGTAGCCAGCCAGCCGCCGGCGGGGGAATAATCCCGGGAGGACCCGTCCTCCAGGACGGGATCGCCGAACACCAGGGCCGGCCCGGCGAAGAGCCGCCACTCCTTCCCGATCCCCACGCTCAGCACCGAAGAGACGCGGAACACGCCCAGGGAGCCGTCCCACTCGGGGCGGAGCTCCAGGCCCGGCCTGACGAAGCCCAGGGCGTCATAGGATACGGCGGCCTGGAAGGCTGCGCCCCGGAGCAGGGAGCCGTCCGTCCCCGCCCAGCCCGTGGGCCCGCCCCCGAGGGCGAAGCGCAGGCCGAGGAAATTGGCCGGCGCAACGACGCGGCCCCCGCCGGCGTAGGAGCGGGCCCAGTACTCCTCGTCCAGGGCAGAAACGATCACCCCGGTCCGCGGCCCGTCCGAAGCGGCGTGTATGAAGGTCCCGTCCCCGAGGTAGATCCCGACGTGGGAATACCGTCCGGTGGTGTGGAAGAAGACGAGGTCGCCGCTCTGGAGCTGCATCCGGGATACGGGCTCAACCCAGGCGTACTGCTCCCGGGACGTGCGCGGGATGCTGGACCCGGTCGCGCTCCGGACGACCAGGAACACGAGCCCCGAGCAGTCCAGGCCCGCCCGATCCACGCCGCCGTAGCGGTAGCGGACGCCGAGGTACGAGTCCGCCTCCGCGACGAGCTTCCGTCGGGTCTCCTTGGGCGAAAGCGTCGCCACGGGAGCCGCCGAGACCGCGGCGCCGACGACCGCCGCCGCGGCGAATAAGCATATCTTTCTTGCGCGTGCTTTCATGCCGCGTCGAAGATAGCGCGAAGCGCGGAGCGAGTCCAGCGCGGATTCAGGCCTGGACCGCGAGCCACCGCGTCCAGTGCGGCGGAACGTCGAAGGACAGTATCCCGTCGCCGTTCGCGCAACGGCGGAAATCCTCGTCGAGCAGGTCGCGGAGGGCGC
>JADHEF010002040.1_pt1 | contig 10240 bp, 10 predicted proteins | sample 8952391 | NCBI WGS metagenome assembly JADHEF01 (sample SAMN16124439, study PRJNA663245) | bioreactor sludge metagenome | isolation source: sludge (nitrite) | place: India:Bengaluru | collected 2019-02-28
TCCAGGACGTCTACCTCTGCAAGGACGTCACGATCGCGTAGCGCGGTCGCGCCGGGCCCCGGAAACGATCGAAGGCCCCCGGGCGACCGGGGGCCTTCGTGCCTCCGCCGGGGCAGGAGCTCAGGAGCGCGGCACAGGGAGGAAGCACCCCTCGACGGCACGCGCGGCTCGCGTCGCCCAGGCGACGACCTGCCCGTCGCGGAAGCCGCGCTGCCAGGCGCGCTCGCCCGGCGAGCTCCCGCGCCGGTCGCTCGGCGGACGCTGCTCCTCGCCGTCGAATCGGGAGCCGTCGAGGGAGGAGCAGCCGGGCGCGGAGCGACGGCGTTGCGCCTCGACCCCGGCGGCGAATCCGGCGAGGTAGTCGGGGTCGTCCGTCACGCGCGAGAGCGCCTGCGCGGCCTCGTCGAGCGCGGCGAGCCGCGTCGCGGCGAGGGCCCGGTTCGTCTCCTCGGCCTTCCACGCCGCGTGCCGCGCCAGCGTCTCCTCGTAGTCCCGAGGGTAGGGATCGCGCTCCCGGCGGTTCCAGGCCTCGGATCGCCTCGCCGACGACTCGGTCTCATGGCGCTCGACGGCCTCGAGGAGGGCCGCGTCGACCTCGTCGAGGCGCCCCGACTTCAGGACGGCCTTCGGGACGTCGACCATGAGCTGGACGCGGCAGGAGCGCTCGTCGTAAAGCGTGAACGGCCCGTCCGTCCGCGGCACGAGGACCGGCTCGGCGACGGAGAGGTAGAGGTCGACCCGGTCCGACTTCTGGTTCAGCTTGTCGATCCGCGCGAGCTCCCCTTCGCCGAAGCGGCGGCTCCCTCGGCCCGTGCTCCGGAGGCCGCGCACCTCGACGTTCGTATAGGCGCCCGAGCAGTCGGACGCGGTCTCGACCTTCGCGACGACCCACGCCCCGACCCACGACCGCTCGAGGTCGTCCTCGAGGTCCGCGCCGGCCGGGCCCGCGGCCGCGAGGGCGCACGCGAGCGCGGCGACGCGCAGGGCGGACTTTCCCGTCTTCGTCTTCATCTCGGCCTCCTGAGGTGGCGGGATGGTAGCCGAAGGTGAGCAGCGGGAGCCTGGGTCGATCGGTAACCGCGGGGAAGGGCGAAGCGCAGCCGGCCCGGGAGCGCCGGTCCCCGGACCCCTTGACGCGGGCCGGGGCCTGGTCGCAGTATCCCGACGTGATTAGTCGGGAAATGATGAAGGCATGAAGCTCACGACGCGGAGCGAGTACGCCCTGCTCGCCCTCATCCATCTCGCGAGGCACGAGGGGGACGGGTTCGTGCCCGTCGCGGCGATCGCCGAGGCGCAGGGAGTCCCGCACCGCTTCCTCGAACAGCTCCTCCTCGCACTGAAGCGGGCGCGGCTCGTGAAGAGCCAGAAAGGGCAGCGGGGCGGCTTCCGCCTCGGCCGTCCTCCGGGGAAGATAGCCCTCGCGGAGGTGATCCGCCTCCTCGACGGCGCCCTCGCGCCCACGGAGTCGGTGAGCACCTACTTCTACGAGCCGACGCCGGTCGAGCGCGAGCGGAAGCTCCTCGAGGTCTTCCAGGAGATCCGCGACCTCGTCGCGGAGAAGCTCGAGAAGACGACGCTGGCGGACGTGAAGTGAGTGCCTCGCGAGGGATGGGATCTCCCTTCGACCATTTTACGACTATTTCAATAGGATAAGGGGGGAATGATGTTGGAGAGCGTGACGATCCTCGGCGGGCGGAGCCGAGCGGGATCGCCGGAGCCGGTCGGGCGCCTCGACCTTCGCGTGGGAGAGGTCCTCGCCGTCGTCGGCCCGACGGGCTCCGGGAAGACGACCCTCGTGAACGACCTCGAGCTCTTCGCCGACGGGACGACGTCCACGGGGAGAAGGGTCCTCGTCGACGGCGTTCCCCCGCCGTCGCGGATGCGCGACGAGCCTTCGGCGAGCCCGATCGCGCTCATCACGCAGCACACCTCATTCCTCTCCGACCTTCCCGTCGGCGAGTTCCTCCTGACGCATGCGCGGATCCGCCGCTCGCCCACGTCCGCCGTCGAGGTCGTCGACGCGACTCTCGCTTTCGCGAACGAGCTGACCGGGGAGCCGATCGACGCGCGGAGCCGGATGACCGACCTCTCCGGCGGGCAGACCCGCGCGCTCCTCATCGCCGACGCGACGGTCGTCTGCGACACGCCGGTCGTCCTCCTCGACGAAGTCGAGAATGCCGGAATCGACCGCGCGCGTGCACTCGAGCTGCTGCGCCGGCACCGGAAGGCCTTCGTCTACGTCACGCACGACCCGCACGTCGCGCTTCTCGCCGACGCGCGCCTCGTGATGAAGGGAGGCGCGATGACCGCGCTGCTCCGGGCCGACGAGGCCGATCGCAGGCTCGCCGCCGTCGCGGGGCGAATGGACCTCGCCCTCGCGCGAGTCCGCGAGGCGATCCGGGCGGGCGAACGCCTGGTCGGAAGCGAGCTGGAGGCGTTCGCGTGAGGCTCGCCGTCGTCGCGGGGCCCGCCACGACGGGTAAGACGGCCGTGCTGCGGCAGGTCGTCCGCCGGCTCCTCGAGCGCGGCGTCGCGCCCGCGTTCCTGAAGATCGACGTCCAGTTCGCCGACGAGGACGAGGCGCTCGCGGCCGAGTTCGGCATCCCGGCGCGGAAGGTCTACTCGGGGGAGCTCTGCCCCGACCACTGCTCGGTGATGGTCCTCGGCGACGCCGTCCGATGGGCCGCCGGCGCGGGCGCGGAGGTCCTCCTCGTCGAGACGGCCGGGCTCTGCCTCCGCTGCTCGCCGTACGTCGACGGGGCGCTCGGAATCGTCGTCCTCGAGGCGACGAGCGGCATGAACCTCCCCCGGAAGGTCGGGCCGATGCTCTCCCTCGCCGACGTCGCCGTCGTGACGAAGATCGACCGCGTCTCCCAGGCGGAGCGCGAGGTCTTCCGCGCCCGGATCCAGGACGCCGCGCCGTCCGTCCTCGTCCGGGAGGTGAACGCCCTCCACGGCATCGGCATCGACCCGCTCCTCGGGACGCTCCTCGGCGGGCCGGAGCTCGTCCTCGGGGAGGACCTCGAGCCCCGCGGCCTGCGGCTCCGCGGGGCACCGCCCGTCGGCACCTGCACGATCTGCGTCGGCAAGCGCGACGTCGGCTGGAGATCGCACTTCGGGGTCGTCCGACCGCTCGAGAGCGCGACGTTCTACCGGGGGGAGTGAGTGCAGGCGTACCTCGACGACGCCGCCTCGACCCGCGTCGACCCGCGCGTCCTCGACGAGATGCTCCCGCTCCTTTTGGCCGAGTGGGGGAACCCCTCGAGCCTTCACGCTCGCGGCCGGTCCGCGCGGGCCGCGGTCGAGCGGGCGCGCGAGAGGACGGCCCGGCTCGTCGGCGCCTCGCCCACAGAGGTCGTCTTCACCGCGAGCGGGACGGAGGCCGACAACCTCGCGATCCTCGGCACGGCGGCGGCGCACGAAGGGACGTCCTGGCACCTCGTCACGAGCGCGATCGAGCACCCGGCAGTCCTCGAGCCGTGCCGCCATCTCGAGGGACGCGGCGTCGCGGTGACCTGGCTTCCGTGCGGCCGGGACGGCCGCGTCGCGCCCGAGGCCCTCCAAGCGGCCCTCCGCCCCGAGACGCGGCTCGTCTCGGTGATGGCGGCGAACAACGTGACGGGCGTCCTCCAGCCGGTCCGCGAGCTGGCCGCGATCTGCGCGGAGCGCGGGGTCCCGTTCCACACCGACGCCGTCCAGGCCGCGGGAAGGGTCCCGCTCGACGTCCGGGCGGACGGCGTCTCCCTCCTCTCCCTCTCCGCGCACAAGATCCACGGCCCGAAGGGGGCGGCGGCGCTCGTCGTCCGGAAGGGGACGCCGCTCGCGCCGCTCCTCCTCGGGGGCGGCCAGGAAGGGGGGCTCCGGCCGTCGACCGAGAACGTCCCGGCCATCGCGGGGCTCGGGAAGGCCGCAGAGGTCGCGGCGCTCGAGATGCGGGACGAGGCCGTCCGGCAGGTCGCGCTCCGCGAGGCGCTGATCGAGAGCGTCCTCGCGGGGGTCCCGGGCGCCTCGCTCCTCGGCGACCGATGGCGCAGGCTGCCCGGGCACGCGGCGTTCCTCTTCGACGGTCTCGAGGGGGCCGCGCCCGCGCTGCTCCTCGCGCTCGACGAGGCGGGCGTCGCGGTCTCGACGGGGAGCGCCTGCTCCGCGCGCCACGCCGACCGCCCCTCGCACGTCCTCGAGGCGATGGGCTTCGATCCCGTCCGCGCCCGCGGGGCGCTCCGCGTCTCGATGGGCCGTTTCACGACGCGGCTCGACGTGGAGCGTCTCCTGGCCGCTCTCTCCGAGGCCGCCGCGCGCCTCCGCGCCGGGGCCGGCCTCGCCCGTCCGCTGATTCGCTGAGGAGGAGCCGATGCCCGCCGCCCAACCGATCCCCGTCCCCGATCTCCCCGGCCTCGACTGCGGCCTCTGCGGCGTCCGCACCTGCGCCGAGCTCGCAGAGCGGCTGCCGGACCGCCCCGAGCTCCTCGCGCGCTGCATCCACCTCTCGCCCGCGTCGACGCGGCGGGAGGAGAGGACGGCCGCGCCCCTCCCGGTCCGCGGCCCGTCGCTCGGCCCGGTCGCGGCGCCGCGCGGCGCCGCCGGGGCGTGGACCGACTCGCTCGGGAGGGAGTTCGACTTCTACCTCGAGCACTTCCCGGAGGAGCCCGGCCCGCGCGAGGTGATCCTGCCGCACAACCCGCTCCTCGCCCGCGAGCTCGAGCTGGCGCCGGGAGACCTGATCCTGGGCCGGCCGCTCGGGATGTCGTGCGGCTGCCCGATCACTCACTGCGGCGTCGTGACGGACGTCGACCGGCGGACGGGCGTCGTCGTCTGGTGCGTCACCGGGCCGCTCGGCGCGCGCGCGGGGGGCGCCAAGGACATCGGGTACTACTCGGCCGAGGCGTACGAGGGGCTCGTCACCGAGGCGCGCGCGCCGATCGAGATCGGCCGCCGCTACTTCTTCCAGCCTCGGCTCTGCATGCTCCAGTGGCGCCACAGCGGCCTCGTGAACTACGTGAGCCAGGGCCGGGACGGCATCCAGGTGCGCCTCGAGGGGCTGTGGATCGGGTGAGGCATGTCGTCGTCGCGGGGGGCGGGGCGAGCGGCACGCTCCTCGCCGCGAGCCTCCTCCGCCTCGCGCGCCGCCCGCTGCAGGTGACCGTCGTCGACCCGTCGCCGTCCCTCGGGCGCGGCCGCGCGTACGCCGCCGGGCCTCCGGAGCACCTCCTGAACGTCCGCGCCGCTGGGATGAGCGCCCTCGCCGACGACCCGAGTCACTTCGCACGCTGGTTGTCGCGGCGCCTTCCCGGCCTGCGCGCCCCGGACGAGGCCTTCGCGCCCCGCGCGCTCTACGGCGACTACCTCGGGGAGGTGCTCGAGGGGGCACGCCGCGCCGCCGCGCGCGGCGTCGAGCTCGTCCACCGCCGCGACGCCGTCGTCGACGCCGGTGTCGACGGCTACGGCGTCCGCTGCGCCCTCGCCTCGGGGGAGTCCCTTGCGGCCGACCACCTCGCCGTCGCGACGGGGAACGCGCCGTCGCGGCCGCCCCTCGAGCCGCCTCCGGGGGCGTCGTGGCGTTGGGAGGACCCGCTCGACGCCGCCGCGGTCGATTCGCTCCCCGCCGACGCGCCAGTCGCCGTCGTCGGCACCGGCCTCACGCTCGTCGACCTCCTCGTACGCCTCGACGCGAGGGGCCACGGGGGCGTCGTGCGTGCGGTCTCGCGGCATGGACTCCTCCCACTTGCCCATCCGGATGCGCCGCGGCACGTCGACGCGGCTCCGTGGTGGGTCCTTCTCAGGACGGCGCGTGGCCTCGCAGGCGCGGTCCGTCGGCTCGCGGAGCTCCATCCCCACGAGGACGGAACGCGCTCGGTGGAGGCACTCCGGGGCGTGACGGACGCCCTGTGGGCCGAGCTTCCCCTTTCCGAGCGGGGGCGATTCCTGCGCCATCTCCTCCCTCTCTGGAACGTCCATCGACACCGGATGCCGCCGGAGGCGGCGGGCGTCGTCGCGCGGTGGCGACGGGACGGCCGGCTCCGCATCCTCGCGGGCCGAGCCGTCGAGGTCGTGCTCGGCTCCGCCGGCGCTCCCCATCGCCTCCTCGTGCGCCCGCGCGGAGAGGAGCGGGTCGTCTCCCTCGAGGCCGCGACGCTCTTCGACGCGACGGGTCCCGGCGACCCGCTCGGAACGCCTTTCGCGCGGGCCCTCCTTGCGCGAGGCCTCGCCGCGCCCCACCCCACCGGCCTCGGGCTCGACGTCGAGCCGACCGGGCTCGTCCTCTCCGCGACGTCCGCAGCGACCGGCCTGATCGGCGCGCTCGGCCCGGTCGCCCGAGGGCGCGCGTACGAGTCGACGGCGATGCGCGAGATTCGCGCCCAGGCGGCGCGCCTCGCGGGGACGTGGACCGGTCCGCTCTGCTGAGCGCGCCTCCCGGGTCCGGTCAGGCGAGAACGTTCTCGGCGTCCGGCGCGGGCGCCTGCTTCTTTCGCCGTCCCCCCGGTCCCCTCCCCGGCACCCTGCCGATCATCCGGATGCGGTTCGGCAGGCAGCTGCCGCACGCCTCGGCCGTCTCGCTGACGCAGGCCTTGCCCGGGTAGATCTCGTAGAGCTGCCGGTAAGCCGGCGGCGTGAGGTTCGGCATGACGACGTTCGCGCCGCGAAGGAGGCCGCGCTCGCGTCCCCACGAGGGGTCGAGCGTCGCGAGCGCGGTCGTCGACGGGATGTTCGCGTCGGGGCGAACCAGTCGCGTCAGCGCGACGACCTTCGTCGTCGTCTCCTCGTCGGCGAGGACCTGCTCTCCCTCGGGGGCGACGGGGAAGCGGCCCGAGCCGAGCGGTGTGGCCGGGTGCGGGATGTACGGGCCGACGCCGATCATCTCGAGGTCGAGCTGGCGGAAGACGAGGAGGTCGTTCGCGAGGCTCTCCCAGGTCTGGCCCGGGATTCCGACGAGGACGCCGCTCCCCACCTCGTAGCCGAGGACGGCGAGGCGCCCGAGGATCGCGAATCGGTCGGGCCGGCCCGGAACCGCCGGGTGGATCGCCTGGTAGAGAGCCGCGTCGGAGGTCTCGAAGCGGAGAAGGTATCGGTCGGCCCCCGCCTCGCGCCAGGCGACGAGGTCCTCTTCGGGCCGCTCGCCGAGGCTGAGCGTCACGGCGAGCCCGGTCTCGCGCTTGATCGCACGGACCATCGAGGAGACGCCCTCGCGCGTCAGGCCGTAGTCCTCGCCGGCCTGGAGGACGACGGTGCCGTAGCCGAGCTCTACGGCCTGCCGGGCGCAGGCGAGGACCTCCTCCTCCGTCATCCGGTAGCGCTCGATCCCGTCGTTCGTGGCGGCGATGCCGCAGTAGGCGCAGCGGCGGACGCAGTGGTTCGAGACCTCGACGAGGCCGCGCAGATGGACCTCGTTCCCGACGTGTTCCCGGCGGACCGCGTCGGCGCGCCGGTAGAGGCGGGAGAGACGGCTCGGGTCGGTCTCTCGGAGCCAGGCGAGGATCTCGGGGAGCTCGATCACGCGTTCACCTCCGGGGCGGCCGCGCCGCCCGCGCGCGCGGCGCGGAAGGACTCGAGGGCGGCGGGGAAAGGCTCGAGCGCCCTTTCGAGGATGCCGAGCGAGTAGGCGATCGTGAGGCCGTAGTTCGTGACGGGGACGCCGGCCGCGCGGCATCGGAGGATTCGCGAGAGCATCTCGCGGCGATTCCCCATGCAGCTGCCGCAGTGGACGACGAGGGCGAAGGGGGAGAGGTCCTCCGGGAAGTCGTGCCCCTGGACGTGGACGAACTCGAGGGGGACGCCCGTGTACTGCCGCACCCAGCGCGGGATCTTCACCCGGCCGATGTCGTCGCCTATGGGATGGTGCGTGCACGACTCGGCCACGAGGACCCTCTCGCCCGCCCTCAGCCTCTCGATCCCGAGCGCGCCGCGGGCGAGCTCGGCGAGATCGCCCTGGAAGCGGGCGAAGAGGATCGAGAAGGAGGTGAGGGGGACGCCGGGGGGCGTGTCCGCGGCGACCTTGAGGAACGCCTGCGAGTCGGTGACGACGAGGCGCGGGGGCGAGGAGAGGCGCGCGAGCGCCGTCCGGAGCTCCCGCTCCTTCACGACGAGCGAGAAGGCATCGGAGTCGAGGAGGTCGCGGATCGTCTGGACCTGCGGGAGGATGAGGCGGCCCTTCGGCGCCTCCTTGTCGATCGGGACGACGAGGACGACGAGGTCGCCCTCGCTCACGAGGTCGCCGACGATGCGCCGGGCCTCGAGCGCCTCGGCCGGGACGGCCGCGAGGAGAGCCTGGCGCAGGGCGGCGATCCCGTGCCCCGCGGGCGCCGCCGTCTCGACGACCTTCCTACCGGACGCGGCGAGCCGCGCGAGGAGCTCCGGCGCCGGAGCGGCGACGTCGCGCTTGTTGAGGACGACGACGTGCGGGATCGCCCGGACGGCGATCTCCGCGAGGAGCGCCTCCTCGAAGGGACCCCACTCCGTCGCGTCCGCGACGAGGAGGGCGAGGTCCGTCCGCTCGAGGACCTTCCGGGTCTTCGCGATCCGGAGCTCTCCGAGCGCCCCCTCGTCGTCGACGCCGGCCGTGTCGATGAAGAGGACCGGCCCGAGCGGGAGGAGCTCCATCGGCTTCTCCACGGGGTCCGTCGTCGTGCCGGGCGTCGCGGAGACGATCGAGACCTCCTGCCGCGTGAGCGCGTTCAGGAGGCTCGACTTGCCGACGTTCCGCCGGCCGAAGAGCCCGACGTGAAGGCGCAGGCTGCGCGGGGCGCCGTTCACGAAGCCCCGTCCTTCCGCGGCGCGGCCGCGGGCGAGCCGAGGCGGCAGACGGCCTCGGGAGAGGTGAGGGCGTCGAACTCCTCGCCGGTCAGGAGCCTCTCGGCGACCGCGGTCTCGCGGAGCCCTCGCCCCGACCGGGCCGCGGCGTCGAGGAGGCGCGCGGCGCCGTCGTACCCGAGGGCCGGGAGGAGCGCCGTCGCCGTCGCCGTCGAGGAGTCGACGTGCCGCCGGCACCGCTCCTCGTCGGCCGCCAGGCCGGCGACGCAGTGCTCCGCGAGGATCCGCGCGGCGCGGGCGAGGAGGTCGAGGCTCGTCAGGAGCGAGTCCGCCACGAGGGGGAGGAACGGGTTCAGCTCGAGCGAGCCCGACGCGGCGGCGAAGCCGATCGCCTGGTCGTGGGCGAAGACGGAGAGGGCGGCCTGCGTGACGGCCTCGGGGATCACCGGGTTCACCTTCCCCGGCATGATCGAGGAGCCCGCCTGCCGGGGCGGCAGGCGCAGCTCGCCGAGGCCGGCCTCCGGCCCGGAGGAGAGGAGGCGCAGGTCGCCCGAGACCTTCAGGAGCGAGGCGGCGCAGGCCTTCAGCGTCCCGGAGACCTCGACGAAGGCGTCGGCGTTCTGCGTCGCCTCGACGAGGTTCTCGGCCCGGGCGAGGCCGAGGCCGGTCACTTCGCGGAGCCGGTCGACGACGGCGAAGACGAACGCCCGGGGCGCGGCGAGGCCGGTGCCGATCGCCGTCCCGCCGAGGTTTACGACCCGAAGCCGTTCCTCGCAGCGGGAGATCCGCCACCGGTCCCGCCCGAAGGCCTCGGCGTAGGCCCCCATCCCGCGCCCGAGCGTCGTCAGGACGGCGTCCTGCATCTCGGTCCGGCCGACCTTCACGACGTGGGCGAGCTCGCGCTCCTTCGCCTGGAAGGCCTCCTGGAGGCCGAGCACCGCCGCCTCGACCTCCCGGAGGAGGCGGATCGCGGCGACCCTCAGCGCGGTGGGGTAGGTGTCGTTCGTCGACTGGTGGAGGTTCGCGTCGTCGATCGGGGAGACGAGGTCGGAGCGCCCGGGGCGCTCGCCCATCAGGACGAGCGCGCGGTTCGCGAGGACCTCGTTCACGTTCATGTTCGTCGAGGTCCCGGCCCCGCCCTGGAGGGCGTCGACGACGACGTGCTCCGTCAGGAGCCCCGCCGCCATCTCGCGGCAGGCCCCCTCGAGCGCGTCGGCCTTCGCCCCGCCGAGGAAGCCGAGGTCGCGGTTGACGAGGAGGCCGGCGAGCTTGACGTCGCCGTAGGCCCTCACGAGGGCGGGATGGACCGGCCTCCCCGCGAGCGGGAAGCTCGCGACGGCGCGCGCGGTGTGGATCCCCCAGAGCGCCCCGGCGGGGACGGCGAGCTCGCCGAGCGCGTCGTGCTCGACGCGGAACCCCTCGCTTCCGGCGGCGCTCCCGTCAGCAGAAGACGTCCCGGCGGCCACTCTTCACCTGGTCGACCATCGTCCGGGAC
>JADHEF010002041.1_pt1 | contig 10240 bp, 12 predicted proteins | sample 8952391 | NCBI WGS metagenome assembly JADHEF01 (sample SAMN16124439, study PRJNA663245) | bioreactor sludge metagenome | isolation source: sludge (nitrite) | place: India:Bengaluru | collected 2019-02-28
GATGTCCTGATGCTGCTGGAGACCGCCAGAGAGGCCAAGAAGCTTACCAGCAGGTGATGAAAGGATGGAAGAGAGAAGGTGTTCATTCTGCAATAAGACCATCGAGCCGGGCACAGGCAAGCTTTACGCCAAGAAGGACGGCACGGTCTACTACTTCTGCTCCGCCAAATGCGAGAACAACGTGGCTTTGGGCCGGGTGACCAGAAGGATCAAGTGGGCCAGGAAGGGGGCATAAGCCCTGGCGGAAGTGGAGAGAACCTTTATCATGGTCAAGCCCGATGGGGTGCAGCGTGGCCTCGTGGGCAAGATACTGGAGCGTATAGAAGAGAAGGGCTTCAAGATAGTGGCCATGAAGCTGGCGGTGATGCCGACCGAGAAGGCCAAGGCTCACTATGCCGAGCATGTGGGCAAGAAGTTCTACCAGGATCTGGTGGACTTTATCACCTCCGGCCCGTCGGTATCCCTGGTGGTGGAGGGGCGAGGAGTTATTGCCGCCATGAGAAAGATGAATGGGGCCACCAATCCGGTGGATGCCGTATCCGGCACCATAAGGGGAGACCTGGCCATTGAGACCGGCCGCAATGTGGTGCACGGCTCGGACTCAGCCACATCCGCTGCTCGCGAGATCGCCCTGCACTTTGAAGCCAGCGAGCTGGTAGACTACAAGCGAATCGATGAAGCCTGGCTCTACGAGTGAGATCGGATAGAATAGTTCTATCCCTCTCCCATAGGAGCCTTTAAATTCTCAAAAAATAAAAAGCATTTTTTGGCCTTACCATCGCCGAGAAGGGATCGGTATGCAACATAAGTCCAAAAAGTCCGGCAAGGGCAAGGGAGCGCAGTCCAACCTCAGAACACCCATAGTAGTGGTCATGGGGCATGTGGACCACGGCAAGACCTCCCTTCTGGATAAGATCAGGGGAACGGCGGTGGCCAAGGGCGAGGCGGGGCTGATCACCCAGCATATTGGAGCTACCGAGGTGCCCCTGAATGTGATCCAGGAGTTCTGCGGATCGCATTTCGGCAAGGAGATGCAGATACCGGGGCTCTTATTCATAGACACGCCGGGACATCACGCCTTCACCTCCATGAGAAGCCGGGGCGGCTCACTGGCTGATCTGGCGGTGCTGATAGTGGATGTGAACGAGGGCTTCCAGCCCCAGACCCTGGAGTCCCTCACCATTCTTAAGCGCTTCAAGACACCTTTTGTGGTCGCCGCCAATAAGATGGATCGCATCGGCGGCTGGCAGCCCCAGAGCAATTCGCCTTTCGCCAGGAGCTTCAAGGCCCAGAGCGAGAGGGTGGCCGAGGTGCTGGATACCAGGATCTATGAGCTGGTGGGCGAGCTCTACAAGCACGGATTTGATGCCGACAGATATGACCGCATCTCTGACTTCACCAGGACCGTCGGAATTGTGCCCATCAGCGCCATCACCGGAGAGGGTGTTCCCGACCTTCTTCTGGTGCTGGTGGGCCTGGCCCAGAGGTTTCTCAAAGACAACCTGCAGCTGACCGCCACCGGCGCGGGAGTGGGAACCATTCTGGAGGTCAAGGAGGAGAAGGGGCTCGGCACCACATTGGATGTGATCCTTTACAACGGAGAGTTCAACTCCGGGGAGACCATCATTGTGGGCACGGCTCACGAGCCCATCATCACCAAAATCAGGGCATTGCTCAAGCCCAAGCCTCTGGCAGAGATTCGAAGCGAGGAAAGGTTCCTGCCGGTAAAGCACGTGGCTGCGGCGTCCGGAGTTAAGGTGTCAGCACCCAAGCTGGAGAGCGCCCTGGCCGGCTCAACCATCAGGGTGGTGACAAGCCCTGAGGAGGCGGAGGCCCTCTCCCTGGAGCTGAAGTCCGAGCTGGAGGCAGTGAGAATCGATGCCGAGGCAGAAGGAGTGATCCTCAAGGCGGATACCATCGGCTCTCTGGAGGCCATGGTAGGCGAGCTGAAGGCCAAGAAGGTCGCCATCCACTATGCTGATGTGGGGCCGGTCTCCCGACGGGATGTGATCCGGGGCTCGGCAATCAAGGAGCCTCTGCTCTCGGTCATACTGGCGTTCAACGTCCCCATCCTTCCTGATGCTTTGAGCGAGATTCAGAAGACCAATGTGCCTGTTTTTTCCAGCGATATCATCTACACCATTCTGGAGAGCTACGAGCAGTGGGTGGAAGAGCAGAAGATGAAGATAGAGCAGGCCCGATTGGAGGCGGTGATCCGTCCTGGAGCGGTGCGGCTTCTGCCGGACTGCGTCTTCCGCCAGTCCAAGCCGGCCATCGTGGGAGTGCAGATCATCGGCGGGGTGATCCGGACCCAGATCAATTTGATGCGAGAAGACGGGGCCAATGTGGGAGAGGTCAAGGGCATCCAGGCCCGCAATGAGAACGTCGGCTCGGCTACCGTGGGCCAGGAGGTGGCCATATCCATAGACGGGCCGACTGTGGGCCGGCAGATCCATGAGGGGGACATCCTTTATGTGAACATCCCCGAGAAGCATGCCCGCATTGTGGAGATGGAGCTCAAGCCCAAGCTGGCCGAGGATGAGCGCGAGGTCCTGGACAAGTTCCTGGAGATCAAGCGCAAGAAGGATGCCTTCTGGGGAAGATAAAAAAAGAAAGACAGGATGAAGGTGTCATAAATAGAGCTGGATGGCATAATAATTCCCCTCCTCGCCGTGGGCCTGGCGGAGATGGGAGACAAGACGCAGCTTTCCGTACTGATTCTCTCCACCCGGACAAAGGAGTATTTCCGGCTTTTATTGGGGGTGATGCTGGCCTTCCTTTTGACGGACGGATTGGCCATACTTCTGGGATCATATGTGGGGGATGTAATACCGGTTACAGCGGTCAAGGCTCTCTCAGGATTGGTCTTTATTCTCTTTGGCATATTGATATTTAAGAATGGGCCGGAGGAAGAAGAGGCGGCGATGAGCCTCTCCTCCAGGAGCGCCTTTATTTCAGGATTCTCCATGATCTTCCTATCCGAGTGGGGAGACAAAACCCAGATCGCCTCGGCCATCTTCGCCACGGAGTACGATCCGCACATGGTTCTGGCCGGAGTGATGATTGCTCTTTTCCTCCTCTCACTCATGGCCATATTTCTGGGAAGATATTTCTCCGGCAGGATCGACAGAAAGCTATTGTCCAGGGCAGCAGGGGCCGTATTCCTGCTCATCGGCTCATCTTTCCTCTTGTCTGCCCTGGCGTCCTCCGCCTAGCACCAGCTCTGTCCAGCTCTTCCATTGCGAATTTTCAATTATGAACCATCTTAATTGAGTGTTCTTGGGCCTGACCGGGATTTTCAGATATACAGGGAAAAGCTTATGTGGTATATGGCGAGAAGCTAATCTGTTTTATGTTAGAGTATCAGGGATATCCGAAATTTTCGGCCCATCGATGAGGAATTGGTTTTGGATCCAAGCACAACTGCACTTCTGGCATTATTCTGCCTTCTGCTATGCGTTTCAGCATTCTTTTCCGCATCTGAGACGGCATTGATGTCACTGAGCAAAATTAGACTCATTCATATGGTGGAAGAGAAAACAAGAGGTGCCAGCATAATAAAAAATTTGAGGGATGACCCCGGTAAAATGCTGGGCACAATTCTTTTGGGCAATAACATTGTGAACATAGGTGCTTCATCCATTGCTACGGTCCTGGCCATAGAATATTTCGGAGATACCGGCGCAGGCATAGCCACGGGAATAACGACCATTCTTGTGCTCATATTCGGAGAGATCACTCCCAAATCATTAGCGGCACAGAAGTCCGAAAAGGTCTCCCTGATCGTGGCAAGGCCCATTTTCATTTTAACATACCTTCTAAACCCCATTGTGTTTGTCTTCACCCAGGTTGCCGGTCTTTTCATGCGGCTGCTGGGATTCCAGAGCAATGCTAACTTGCCCACTATCACAGAAGATGAGCTTAAGTCGATGGTCAATTTGGGTGAAGAAGAGGGAGTAATCGAAGATCATGAAAAGACAATGATCTGCAATGTCTTCGACTTCGGGGACCAGTTGATTAAAGATGTGATGATACAGAGAATGGACATAGTTGCCATCGATATGAACGCCAGCTACGACGAGATCATCAAGATAATAAAAAACGAGCAATACTCCCGTTATCCCATCTATAATAAAAGGATCGATAACATAGTTGGCATACTCAATGTAAAAGAGCTGGTCTACCGAGATCCTGACGAGGTCTTTGACATAAAGAAGTTCGTTAAAAAGCCCTATTACACCTTCGAGTTCATGAACACCTCCGATCTTTTCAACGAAATGAAGAAACGCAGGACGCATATGGCAATAGTCCTGGACGAATATGGGGGCACAGCCGGAATTGTCACCATCGAAGATCTCGTCGAGGAAATCGTGGGAGAAATCTCGGACGAGTATGATATGCATACCCAAGAGATAGAAACGATACGTGAAGGAGAGTATATCGTTGATGGAAGCACCAGGATCGAGGAACTCAATGAGCTGATCGGGACCGGGATAGAATCAGAGCATTATGACTCCATTGGCGGATTCGTGATTGAGTTGATGGGCAGACTGCCGAGGCAAGGCGAATCAGTCGAGCATATGGGCACCAAGTTCATCATAGAAAGCATGGAAAGAAACCGGATCAGAAAGATCAGAGTGCTGATGACCGAAGCTATAAATGATGAGTTAACCTATATAGGTTAAAAAATAATATCAATGCATAATACACATCTTACCCTGAGACCAGCAAGCCGCAAAGCTGCGACTCGCTTTGGTCTTCCTTCTCCGATCTATTGCATGGATCTGAGCCGGGCAATCCTCTCTTCAGTGCTGGGATGAGTGGAAAATAGCCCAGCCATGGATTTTCCTTTCAGAGGATTGACTATGAACATATGAGCTGTGGAAGGATTAACATTTGCTCTTGCCGCACTGGCACCGGCCTCCAGCTTGGCCAGAGCGCTGGCAAGTGCAAGGGGATTGCCGCAGATCCTGGCTCCGCCAGCATCGGCACCGAACTCCCTGCCCCTTGATATCGCCAATTGTATTATGGTGGCTGCTATGGGGGCCAGAATAGCCATGGCCAGGACGCCCAGAGGATTAGCGCCGTCATCGTCGCCTCCACCAAAGATCAAGGACCACTGGGCCATGCTGGCCAGAAATGTGACCACCCCGGCAATGGTTGCCGCTATTGTGCTGATCAAAGTGTCTCTGTTCTTGATGTGGGCCAGCTCATGAGCCACCACTCCTTCCAGCTCATTTCTGCTCAGTATGCTCATGATTCCTGTGGTCACTGCCACTGCAGCATGCTTGGGATCTCTACCGGTGGCAAAGGCATTGGGCATGGCCGTATCCATAATATATACCTTGGGCATGGGAAGTCCAGCATTCTGGGCCAGATTCTGAACCAGGCGGTACAGGTCAGGCGCTTGAGCCATTGTGACCTCACGAGCATGGTGCATCTTCAAGACCAATTTATCGCTGTACCAGTAAGCCCCGAAGTTCATTGCAAAAGAGACGATCAGGGCCAGAAACATGCCGCTTCTTCCACCCACAAAGCCGCCTATCAAGAGCAACAGTCCGGTCAGACCGGCCAGCAGAAGGGTCGTTCTGATCATGTTTGTCATATGGAGTGGTTTCTCGTCGGAGATTATCTATTTTATGCTTCTTCCGTCTTCTTCTTTTTCTGCCTGCCCCCTGGCCTCAACCCATGGGAGGGGCTTGAAAAGAACTGCCGCCGCCTGCTCTTCAACCAGGAAATGCTCCCTCAAATACCCATCCAATGAAGAGCTTTCAGGCCACTGATCTTCTAAGCCGGAAAGTCCTCTTCATCCACAGCCACCTTTTCCACATTTCCGTCCCCAGAACTCTCCAGTGTGATCTCTATCCAGGAGTACTGAATCCTATCCGCCGTCCTTATGGTCTGGAAGAGGAGTGGCTCATTCATCCGGCTGCTGGTGGCATTGATGTCAAAGCTCTCCAGGCCTGCATTCCAGCCCTGACCCTGCCGGAAATAGAGATAGTAGCTGCCGTCTTCGACATCTGTCAGGTTGAAGGCATCACCGCCGCGGATGTAAACTGCCGCCTTTACCCTCTCCTCTCGCATGGTGCATAAATATGCCACCAGATCATCCGGGGCATTGTTGATGATATCCAGCTGGCAGCGTCCGGTCATATCCGACTCCCGGATCAATGTCCCGCTCTCGGGGCGATCGGCTTCAGCCAGAGCCGGGGCGGCGGCAAGGCAGAAGATCAGGACCGCCAGAATCCCTGAAATCAAGAATCGATTGCAGATTATTTCATCTTTCATATGAATAATATACCTTGCAGCGGTTATATCAGCCTTATCCGGCTCGGCAAAGGAGCGCCATCATGCACAGAGAATCCTTGCCTTTGCCGCGGACCGCCGCTCCAGAACGAAAAGCACCAGGCAGCCCACTATGCAGAGCAGCCGGCCAGGAGGAAGGTGGCGGAGAAGCCCACCTGGCTGGCCATTGCTGCTCCGCCTGCGCCTGTGGCTGCCGTGCCCACGCCGGTAGTGGTATGGTAGATGGACCACTGGAAGCTCTCTTTTCCCCGGTCCAGATTGACGGACCACAGGCCCAGCCAGGTGGGATAGGCCAGGCCGCTGCCAAGTCCATAGACCGTCTCTGCCAGGTAGACAGGGTAGATGCTTTCTGCCGAGAGGTCGATCCTGGGGACGGCGGCCATGAGCAGGGTCCCCAGTATCAGCCAGCGCTCCTTGGTGGCCTGGCGATCCACGTAGTGGCCGAAGGGAAGCTGAACCAGGGACTTGGTTAAGAGGAAGAGGGAACTGGCTATTCCTGCCGTGAGCATATTGCCCCCGGCAATGCTTCCATCGTTGATGTATATGGCCAGTATGGGCTGGATCAGCCCGAATCCCGTCAGCACGAATATATCCGAGAGCAGGAGCAGCTTCATAGTGCGATTCATCACAGCAGGTCACCTCCGAGATGTAATTATATTTATAGTAATATAAGACTATGCGGGTCAGGGCCTTTGCAATCGAGGCAGCTTGAGAATGCCCAGAGGATCTTGTCTGAGGCATCGATGGCAAGAAGTAGCAAAAGGCCAGAGCTAAGCTAGAAAAGGGTCCGTTCCAAACCTGATTTTAGGTTGATGCAGTAGACGATAGCGCTTATCTCCATCAGATTTCATCGCGCCGGGACCCTATTTAAGCCTATCTGTGAATGAATTGCAGTACTAAGACAGCCAAGAGCGCCTAGCTTTCTTCATCCGTCTGCTGAATTGAGGGCTGTAGTGATCAGGGCAATGCTCTTGCTGAGTTAAGCAGGTACGACGAGGCCATCCTGGCTTATGACAGAGCAGTTGAGTTGGATCCGCAGGACGCTGACTCCTGGCATAACAAAGGTGTGGCCCTCAATCCACTCAATCGCACTGCGAAGGCCAATGCGGCCCTGGTCAGGGCTAAGGATCTGGAATCTGCGGGTCAATCCTGAGTCAAAAAGGTACGTGTAACCTGAAATTCGATACTAATTTTTCCGGCATGCATCTGACTGCATGACCTGCAATTTTGAGCCGTGCCCTTCGGATTAGTATCATTCTTGAGGGGAGGATCTAAGTGAAGAGAGTGGAATCCTGGAGGGTTCCCCATAGGCAAAAGCTCTGCAGAAAAGCAGAAAGACCTACTTGGTCTCAAGAAAGATCGTTAAAAATATTATTTGAGTGGCTCTATTTTTGTAACATGCACCACAGATAATTCCTCTACCGCTTCCATAGTTTTTGCATTGAAAGTGACATCGCGCTCAATGTCGAATGGTTTTTCTATCCCTACCCATGGAGGATTTACATTATCTAATCCAATAATATCAAGTTTTTGCGATTCGTCGTTCCACGATTTTGGCGGAATGGTGATTGTATCGCTTACAAACAGCGCGATGGTGGTTCCTGCCGGTATAGGCTTCCCAATTTGACCCACTATGGGTAATTGTGCAGGATAATCAACTATCCACATTTCCACTATTTGCCCGCTGAGTGAATGAATCGAATCTCTTAGGGCATGAGCATATGCGGTGAAGTTTCCACTCATTGATACTGGAGTTGCATCTACGTATGTCTTAGCGTTTTGCAGTACCGATAGTGGGACAGAACCTGCACACAAGTTTACAAGAGATGCAGAGATATCCGCAATTTTCCCATTCCTTGTATCGCTCTTATTATTAACGATAAAGCCTTTTTCTAAATATTTCATCCAACAGTCTGCACTGGAATTCATAGAAATATTGGTTCTCCAATTTTCTGCGATCTGCTGACATTGTGCTGATATCATCGATACCATAAGTAGGATGAAAACGAAGTGCATAAGTCTCATAAGTCTGGTTTAGTGCTTAAGAGAGATATGCTTATTGGTTCCCTGTTATAGATTTCAAAAATGATATAGGATTATTTTTGCATGCACGAGACCACCTCCAGCGAGAAGAGAAAAGCCCTGCAGAAGGAGGCAGGGGAGCTGGCCATGGAGGCCAGGACGACCCTCAAGCAGCCGGTTTTCTGCCACAGGACCATCCCAAAGCCCTTGTGCTGTAGCAGGAGGCGGACCGGCTCGGTGCGGAGGTAGAGGTCCTGAAGGACCGAGCTAGGCGGGACCATGAAGAAGGTCAAGAGCACCAAGAAAGGCAGCCGGTCCTACTACTATTGGATGGCCGCCTGGCGAGAGGGGAGCGGATCAGGAATGTGCACCTGGGGAGCTGTGCCAAGATGGATGCAGAGGCTTCTCTGCAGAAGGCAAGGGCCATGAAGGCAGAGGCTCAGGGAATCAAGCTCTGAATATCCGAGAATGAGTAGCATGTGCTCAGGAGAAATCTACTACTATCGAGACAAAAGCCATTTTTGGGAGTGATCTTCATAAGCATGAAGAGCAATTGACCAAGCCAGATGACACCTATGCCCCGCCCCACCCTGGACCAGTACTTCATGGAGATCGCTGCCGTGGTGGCCAAGCGCTCCACCTGCCTGAGAAACCAGGTGGGAGCAGTCCTGGTCAGGGACAAGCGCATTCTATCCACGGGCTACAACGGCGCTCCGGCGGGGCTGGAGCACTGCGACAGCGTGGGCTGCGCCCGGGAGGGGGTGGAGAGCGGAACCAGGCACGAGCTATGCCGGGCGGTTCATGCGGAGCAGAATGCCATAATCCAGGCCGCTCTGCACGGCATCGGCATCGAAAGGGCGACTTTATATTGCACCCATCAGCCCTGCATACTCTGCGCCAAGATGATGATCAACGCACGCATCTCCCGGGTGGTCTATGCAGAGAGCTATCCGGACGGCACAGCACTGCAGTTTCTAAAGCAGGCGGGAATTGAGGTAGAGAGAATGAGCCAGCCTCGTGGATGAGGGGCCGTCTCTTTTAAGGGCTCTATATTCTGTTTTTGCATGCATAAGGCCTAATAGTACTGGAAAGAATATTTAAGGATGCAATGCGGATTTAGGTATGTTTAAAAAGGAATTTCAGAGGGCGAAATAATGCCGAGCATTGTTCATTTTGAGATACCGGTCGACGAGCCGCAGAGGGCAAGGGATTTCTACTCCGGCCTATTCGGATGGAAGATTGAGAGCTTTCCTGGCATGGATTATATGATGATCGACACCTTCGGCCCCGGCGGAGGGATGATGAAGCGAGTGCATCCGGGCCAGCAGATAACCGACTACTTTGGAGTGCCATCCGTGGAGGAGTATGCGGCCAAGGTGGAGAAGCTGGGGGGAAAGGTATTGGTCCCCAAGACGGCCGTCCCGGGCATGGGATATTTTGTGATCTGCCTGGACACGGAGAATAATGTCTTTGGGTTATGGGAGATGGATATGGGTGCTAAATAGCACCTTTGCCTTTTTGGATAAGAGGCTCTAAAACTGCAGGTTAAGCGCAATCAAGGGATTCAATTTTAGCAGCCGAAGGGATTTTCGTTCCTGCTCGGGGGATGTTTTATTGCCCTTGATGCAGCATTTGCCAGGTTTTGAATCTCAGGGCTTCTGGCATTATCGGGCTGCCTGAGGGATTGCATCAGGCCAATACCGGAGCAACCTTCTAATACAATCAATCCCCACCCTAAGCAGGCGCGGTTGGCATGTCGGCGATTAAGCTCAAGATCGATGGTCTGACGGTAGAGGTTCCCCAAGGATCCACCATCATGGATGCGGCTCGCAAAGCAGGGGTATATGTCCCGGCTCTCTGCGACCATCCGGACCTCAAACCCATAGGCTCCTGTAAGCTGTGCATAGTATCG
>JADHEF010002042.1_pt1 | contig 10240 bp, 13 predicted proteins | sample 8952391 | NCBI WGS metagenome assembly JADHEF01 (sample SAMN16124439, study PRJNA663245) | bioreactor sludge metagenome | isolation source: sludge (nitrite) | place: India:Bengaluru | collected 2019-02-28
CGGCAACGACAGTCGAGTTGCTAGGCTGCATTCCTTCCCGCTTGGACCCACGCTCTGAGTTGGATCATCATCTATCTGCCATTCATCCGGAGAACGAGAAGCCAGCAACTGCGAATAACCTTTAAATCCTATGCTTACGATAATTGAATGGTTGATTTGCTCATGGAAAAGCTCCATTTACCAATTCTTATTGAAATCGATGAAGACGGCCTGTATATAGTTAGCTGCCCGATTTTTAAGGGATGTCACTCCTGGGGCGAGACCATCGATGAAGCAATGGAAAACATAAGAGAGGTTATTGAGGTATGCCTGGAAGAAACAAAAATCGATAATCTTAATACCTTCGTTGGTTTCAGGGACCTGGAAGTAGTTCAAGATGCAAAAGCTTCCTGCGATTGAAGCCCAGGAACTCTTGAGATTTTTCAAGCTTGCCGGATTTGCCGTTATCATCAGGATGGATGGATCTCATGTGAGGCTAAGATCTGCCGATGGTCGGGTGACTACTGTCCCTATACATGGTAATAAGGATCTGCCCAAAGGACTCTTGCGCAAAATAATCAGAGAAGATTTGGAGATGAGCATGGATGATTTTTTGGATCTGTATTCTGATTTCAAAGGAAAATAAGCTGCAATTCATCCCAACGGAGAAGGAATCCGGCGCTCGCCCGGCTCTGTGCCCGTCTGCCCGCGCGCGGGAGACTGTCTCGGCAGATGCTCCTGTCATACTGCTGGCAGAGTTCCATAGGCTCTTCGCTGGTATGATGCAATCGCCGGGATTTGGATAGGCTTTTTATAGTCAAATGACGAACATCCGTTAGCTACAATTTAAAGGCGCATTTGATGGAAATAAATGCATAACGGAGGCATTATTCTGACAGACAAACGTAAGGTCATGGCTCTGCTCCTGATCATCTTTTTAGCTTATTCCTCAGAAGGGCAGCTTGAGAATGAATCGGATAATATGACCGCATCCACGCCGAGCCTCAGCTACATTTGGTCGATAACGGGAATCGAGGACGGCCCGGTTATCATGCTCCTTAACCAGGAGGCAAGCGACCTGTACGGCCAGGCCAAGTACGAACCTGATAGCGGCCAGGCTTGGAACGGCGTGGTGGTAGGCTCGGTGCAGGGCAACAGTGTCAATCTGGTCCTGACTGCTCTGAAGGATAGGGATCAATTCTCCTGCCGGCTCACAGGAACTTATGATCCGGCCAGCGGCATGATCTCCGGCGATCTCGTGCGGGTGAAGGACGGAATGATCTCTGGAAGATCTCAGTTCCAGGCCATGTGGATCAATCCCGATGTCAACAGCTACAAGCCTGCTGAGGTGGCAGCCAGCACACTACAGTCATCTGCGAGCAGTGATGCAAACGCCACAGTAAAGCAGTCCCAGGATAACACTCAGACGGCAAGCTCACAGGCCACGTCATCCTCGTCATCACAAGAATCGAAATACCATGATGTGCGGGAGGACGCAGATCGGATATTGACTGGAGTTGGCGATCTCAGCCAGATACCCATAGGAATGGGTGGCAGCGGAGTAGGCGGCAGTGGCATGTCCTGAAGCCTGATCTGAATAGTTGTTGCTTTGTGAGCCAGGAAGACGGCCCACAAAGCAAAAGATAGATGGTCTCGCGTTAGCATCTATACATAAGTGATCTGGTCCTGACAGGCGCAGGAGAGCGAACGGGACATGACGACATCCGTATTCACATTTCTCCTCTCCCAGGCCTTCTGATACTCTGGATTGATTTGAGTGGCCATCTTGTATGCCTGGACTGCGGTGTAGGAGTATCCCTGAAGGTCGTATACGGCTCCCATGTTGTACCAGGCCTCGGCATAGGACTGATTGATGGCAATTGCATTCTCAAAGGACTTTAATGCCTCGTCATACCTTCCCAATAAGCCCTCATCAATGCCCTTGTTGTTCCAGGCCTCATCATCGCTGGAATTTATCATGAGAGCCCGATTATAGGCCTCCAGGGAATCCTCGTATCTTCCCTCGTTGCAGAGATCATAGCCTTTCATAAACCAGTACAAAAATGTTTGATTCTCTTCCGCACTGACCGGTGCTACAAAAGACCATACCAGGGCCAGGGCAACCATAGCCATGAAGACACGTTGCCATCTGCAATTCGCTATCATGTAATTCGTAATCCATCCCTCCCCACGGGCCATTCTATCTTATGATAGTATAAAGCTTTCCGCATATTTCTTACTCCATTCAAGCCTGCCCGTAGGACTCAATGATCCGGGCAAAGGCCTCTGTAACTCTATGAAGCTCCTCTTTGGTCAATCCGTAGGTCGATAGCTTAAACTGGCGGGTGAGACCAGGCTTGATTCCGCTGATCCCGCGCTCCTTCAGGTCTCGATAGAGGAAATAGCGACCTTTTTTTGCCTTCTGCGAGATCTGGTATAGATTCTCTGCCAAAAAGAAGATCAGGTCATGGTTATGGGGCTTCTCTCCCTGCTGGACAAGGCCAAGTTTTTCCATCTCGGCAGAAAAAGCTCGCGCATTTTCCACTTCTTCTGGCCAGCGTTTCACTCGTTCTACCACAGCTGGAAAAGATGCCATCATGGTCAAAAGAGGAGCGCCGCGCACAGTGCAGCCCAGGAGTTCAACCTCTTTGTTCTTCTTGGTTGAGGATAGCCGAAAGATGGGTTTCGCGTACTCCTCCTGGGCGCCGAGGACGCCCACCGGTCCGGAGGACGCCATGGACTTGTGGCCGCTGCCTACGATTATGTCTGCCCCAAGCTCACGGGCATTGATTGGCATGCGTCCTACCGAGTAGGCGCCGTTGAGGAGCAGGGGCACGCTGTAGTCATGACAGGCGTCGGCTATCTCTCGCGCAGGGGGAAGGTTTCCGTAGTTTCCGTCCGGGTAGGTAAGCACAGCCATGCTCACGTTGCCCTTCTGCTCATAAGCTCGCTCGATGGCCTGAACATATCCTTCAGCGGTGATGGCATAGTCGGGCTGTTTGCTTGGGGCGACATACTCGATCTTGAGTCCCGCTCTCTCCGCAGCCAAAACCGTGGTATAGTGAGCATTTCCATCTATGACCACGGTATCTGCCTTCTCACAGAGGGCGTGCATGGCCGCGAATTTCCCTTCACGGGCACCGTGGGTGATGCGCACCTCATCTGCGCCCAGGAACTCGGGAAGCGCTGTGTGCACAAAATCCTCTACAGGTGGTGTCTTGATTCGGTCAAGCATTCCTGCGCAGAAGTCGCAGACCGAGTATCCGTCTCCCCATTCAATCAGGGCGGCACGTGCCTCTGGCGTCAGGATTCCGCCCCGCTGCAATGGGTCTATGTTGATCTCTGCAATATCCCTTGACAGGTGACAAAACTTCTCAAGATTGTCCGGCATTCAGGTAAAGACCTCTCCCTCTGCAAGTATAATCCTTTGCCAGCTTTACGCAAAAAGTGATATATTTTCCATTCATTCCAGGACCAAATGGCTTTGGTCATAGGTCACAGGGGAGCCCTGGCCCGGGCGGCGGAGAACACTTTAGAGGGCATCAGGGCTGCTGCTTTGTGCAGATCCGACTGGGTACAGCTTGATGTCAGGCTCTCTCGCGACGGCCAGCTTGTCTTGATGCATGACGATAGCGTAGACAGAACCACCAATGGCCAGGGGCTGGTCTGCGACCTCAGCCTGAAGGATCTGAAGGCTCTGGCTGTGAGGGATCGCGCTGGCTGCTGCCGCGAGGTCGGGGGGGTTGCCACGCTTGGTGAGGCCGTCTCCTTGGCAGACGAGCTTGGCCTTGGGCTGGTGGTGGAGATGAAGGAGGAAGGACTGGAGGGGCTTATGGCCGAAACCCTATCCGGCAAGGACCGCAACTGCATTGTGACCTCCTACTATCACAGCAGCCTGCGCGAACTAAGAGACATCTCCTCTCTGAAGGCCGGAATCATCATTTCTTCGCTGCCCATAAATCCTGTGCAATTGGCTCTTTTAGCAGACGCGGCAGCCATCTTTCCAAAGAGGGTTGATGCCAGGCTCTTCAAGGAGGCTCATCAACATAAGATCTCAGTCTACCCTTGGACTGTCAACAGCATAAATGAGGCAAACTGGCTCCTGCGGCTCGGAGCCGACGGACTGGTAACCGATGACCCCTGCCAGATCAGGAACGCTGTTGATCAGCCGGTCGAGGCTACTGGGAAGGATAACTGCCAGTATTACCCATGCCACCATTTTCCTGATCAGGACTGCACTCATTGCTTTTGTCCTCTGTATCCCTGCAAGGATGAGGAGCTTGGAAGGTTTGTGAGAACAAAAAAAGGAAAGAGGTTTTGGTCCTGCATAAACTGCCAGCTGGTCCACCGACCGCATGTGGCAGTTTATCTGAACGAGCATCCTCAAGCGACCACGACAGAGTTGAAAGCCTTGCAGGGATCGTCATAGAACATTACATTAAATCGACGGAAAGCTTTATGGACACCTGAGGGATAATGCAAACGCTATGAGACATGTTATACTTGCTCTAATTGCTTTGGTGGCTCTTGGCGGGCTTATGCCTGCTATCATAGCCGAACCTGCAGCGCCGGTTTTAAAGGATAAACTCTCAGATACAGCCGAGCCGGCTGAGACCTCAGTGTTGACCACTCCATCGCAGGCTGCCTTTATAAACGATAGCTGGAGCCCAAGCGCTTTCCAGGCTCCCCTGGCAAGCCAGGCAACCGGTGTTCAAAGGAACATGACCCGCAACAACACCACCATGGAGAACTCCACATATGCTATCTACGACTTCCTCAATGACAATTACACAGCTCCTGCTGCCACGTCTCCAGTAGAGACTGCAACCGCAGCTAAAAAAGACGGGACGATAGCATGGACCGGCGAGAGCATCTACCAGTTCCTGGATAACGCATGGACTCCATCTACCACAGTTGAGACCTACGAGCAGAGCCCATTCAAGCAGCACCAGATGAATTAGATCCCAAATGCTTCGGACGGCAGGCCCTATCTGGTGCCTGTCTGCCGAATGATTCCGTTTTTCAACTAAGGCTTTTTCCCGTGAATCTCTTGAGGCTAAGGCTCACCACGTCGTAGGGTATGGTGTGCTTCTCATGTCGCAGATATCTGTCCAGGGCTTCAGCCTCCTTTTCATAGGAGGATGAGACCATCTCGGCGTATCTGATTCCTTCTGCCGTGAGCATGTATTCGTATCGCTGCAGCCATCTGCCGTTCGTCTCATAATGCCGCTGGTCCTGATAGATCATGCCGCTTGCCACCAGGATCTGGATGTCCTCGAAGAGCCTCTCGCTGTAGGAAAAGCCGTATTGATCATGAAATGTGTAATCGAAGAGTCCACCTAGCTCCCCAGGCCCCTGTTCCTTGATTCTTGCAACCGTGCGGTAGAGCCAGGTTATGTTTCTGATGCGGGGAACCAGAATCTTCTCGCCAAATGTCAGAGAGAGCATCCTGTGCAGGGCATAAAAGAGAAGCAGGAGCCCGTCGATTGGCAGGCAGCTTTCCGATCGGATGAATGTGAGCAGCCTCTCAGCCTGTTTTTTTACCTCCTGTAGAGATATCTCACGGTCTTCGTCCGAGAAGAAGGATATGGCTATCTGACGGGTCAATGATTTTACGAGGCCGGCCGCCAGGGCAGATTCGTCATAAAGAAAACCGTTGGCCTTGGTTCTCATGGATCTGGGCACTCCGCTGCCTACAGTCACATCCACCAGTGCACCGTATTTTTTGCCAAGAGCGTCCTCGAAGAGCTTTCTCATGTGACCATGCCGTGAGATGGTGGAAAGAGCCATTCTGATTTCTGGGGACAGAGACCTGTGGTCGAATCTGGCTGCCAGGGGAAGCGCTCTGCCCCATTTTATGCGCTCCAGGAGACTCTGTGCCAGGTTGTCTCCCCTTTGCCGGATGAAGTCCAGGAGGTCCGCGTCTGTGTACTCAGAGAAGAAGAGGAGAATGCTGCTTTTTGCCTCCTGCTCGTTCATGCTCCTGAGTGTGCGTTCGAGGGCCGCCAGAAGCATAGCTCGCACTGACTGTACTGCAGGGTGGTAGACAAGAGCATTGTAGTGATGGGCTCGAGCTATTAGCATTGACTCTGCTGCCGTCTGGGACATCTCGGCATCGTAGTCTCCCTGTCCAGTCAGAACTATCCGGCCGTTTTCAATAGTCAGAGCCTTCAAGATCTGGTCTGTGTCCACGAGGCCGAGGGAGACGCCGCTGTGGTGTGAGTCACGCAAAAGGAAATCAATTCGGTCTGCATCGAGGTCGCCCATGATGATCTGGCCGAGTGGAGGACTGCCGCCGGAAGCAATGTCTGACACCTCCATAAACAGCTCCTTCGGGTCGCCAAAGTCCCTCTCGGCAATTTTTAGGGCCTCATCGCCGAAAGGATGATCAGCAATGATCCGACGGGTAAACTCCTCGTGCCTTGAAACCCGTCTGCCTGCCAGGGTGGGCTGAATATCCGGGTTCCGGCTAAGGACTCCCTCCACAGCATGGGAGAGCGCTGAGTGGCCCAGGTCATGCAGCAGCCCTGCCAGACGCACCTTTCGGACATCTTCGAGAGGAAGACCTAGGTACTCGGCCATCCGTCCAGCCATGTACATGCATCCGAGGGAGTGCTCGAAACGACTGTGACAGGCACCGTGGTAGACAGTCTCCACGAGGCCCAGTTGCTTGATGCCCTTCAGCCTCTGCATGGGGCGGGACAGAATCAGGCAGCTCTCCAGGTCGTCTATTTGGATGTCGCCATGGACCGGATCGCGAAGAGTCGCCGGCATTTCCTTATTTTGCAGACAATTTCATAATGGCCGCAGCCAGGTCGCCTTTTACCTCCAGAAGGGCGGCTTTTGCATCAGATGCATTTGCGCCGGTCTGAGCTGAGACGAGCTGCACGTCCGAGTCAGGAATCTCAATTGGGGCCTCCACCGCTGCAGTCTCCTGCGACGGGCCGGATAGAGGACGCTCTGAGGCGTCACCTGATATCTGGTAGCTTCGCGTGCCGTGGGCGTCCATGATCGCGACGGACGGGCTGGAGAGAACGATCTCCCTGTCTGGCAGCCGAATGACCACCTCGATTACATTTTCCAGCTCATCGATGTTTATGCCCATGTTCTTGAGCATGCCCTTCATCTTTTTGGGGCTCATGCCGCCCCTCCCTCCTAAACCTCCAAGTCCAGGAAACATAAAATCACCAATTCAGAGTTGTGGTGATTTATTGTAAGTAAAGATATCCGTCGAGCACGGGTCAACTAAGGATGGCTTTGGATGGTCTCCGGCATGGCCTCTGAAATGCATCATGTGTAATCCTTTGTATGTTATTTTGTATGTTATCTTGATCACGAAAAGATATTTATTCCATCATTTTCCCACCAAATTCTGGAGGGACTTAACATAATGAAAAAAATTTTTCTGACGATGGCGATTGTGCTGAGCTTTTTGAGCATAATGGCATTGTCTTCTGAAGAAGGGAGCAAAATTAGTGGCGAGCAGGCTCTTGTCAAGCTGATGGACGGCAATGCTCGCTTTTCCTCAGGAAATGCCAGCCACCCAGATCAGACTTTTGAGCGCCGATCCGAGCTTGTCGCTGGACAGCAGCCCTTTGCGGTTGTTGTGGGATGCTCAGACTCAAGAATTCCGCCTGAAGTGGTGTTCGATCAGGGTTTGGGAGATATATTTGTGATCAGGACTGCCGGCCAGGTTATGGATAATGTAACTATCGCCAGCATTGAGTATGCTGTTGAGCATCTGGGCGTGCCATTGGTCGTCGTCCTCGGCCACGATAGCTGCGGAGCCGTCACGGCTGCCGTCAAGGGCGGAGAGGTAGAGGGGCAGCTGGATAGCCTCGTAGACTACATAGCTCCAGCGGTGCATGAGGCTAAAGAGACTGGCAACGAGAGCGAGCTGCTCGACAATTCCATAGACAACAATATTTTCAACATCGTGGATGAGCTGGAGACCTCCGAGCCGGTGCTATCGGAAAAGGTGGCGGAGGGAGAGCTCATGGTTGTTGGAGCACGCTACCATCTGGATTCTGGTGAGGTAGAGGTATTCGAGTAAATTGCAAAAAAATAAGCTTGTGGGCGGTTCAGGTCGAGATCGCCCAAATCTTTTTTAAAAAGTATCCAGCTAAAGGCATCCTAATGGCTCCGGGTTCTGTCATTTCGGGCGGTGAAAGCATGAAGAAAGGGCTCAAGGAGAAAAGCGAGCAGATAGCTGTTGCAGGCGAGTTAGCGAGCCGAGTATCGTGCCGAGTATGGGACAAAGGTCGTCGAGCTAGTGAGCGAGAGGCTGATGGCCGAGTACGGGAAGTGCTTTAGCTGCAGCAATGTGTTTCATAGAGATCTTCTATCTCAAAGACCCTCTGCAGCGCCGGTTCCACGCCAAGATGGCCAGGGTAGAGCGCTGGAGCGTGCGAACCCTGCGCCAGAAGATCCAGCGAATGCTTTACGAGCGCGCCGCTATCTCCCGGAGTCCGGAGGAGCTGGTCAGGCAGGGGCTGGAGGCGGCCATCCTTAGGTAGCTGGAGAGGTTCCTGCTAGATCTGCCGCCCAGAGAGGTGCTGGAGGCAAAGCTGCACGAGGCCATCCGGCTAGTGAGAGGATATAGGAAAAGCGATTAGGAAGATGAAGGGGAAATAGCTTGGAGTTAAGGCAGGCTAAATAAAATATTAAATAAGTTTAGTCTGTATTGTTGTATCTTTATCTTTTTCAAGGCTTGCGATAAATTTAAATTTTGGTGAAAATAGAAAATCTGATTTTGGGTTATGTTCCTTGTATCTTATTTGAGCTAACTCATGGTTTGAAACCGCATAGCAATAAATGCAGCCATGAGGGCAAGTGTCATAATCTCCAATATCTATAGATTCATAGCAACCGCAATCTGGTCGATTTCCCTTGAGATTGGCTCTGATTCGATATCCTGCGACATCTGAAAGACGATTAGCATCGATGCACCGTGCAGCTTTTATTGATGATGATACGAACGAGCGTTGTGAACACATCGTCAACTTTATATTATATAAATTTGCGATTTCTGAGAGCTCCTTGGCAAGTTCTGATTTTATGTCATTCTCAGGGTCATTCCAAGTGAATCCAAACCGTTTAGATGCGCAATTCATATTATGCTGTGTCTTTTTATAGATTTGTGCAAATGATACTACGACTTCGTCAGTTGACCCTTCGAGTCTCTCTGATATGTTTTTAAAATTTTTTATATGAAACTCACGTGATGTAATCGAAGAAAATATAATTGGATCATAGCGCCATACAATGATTCTTGATCCATATTCCTTGGCAACATATTTGATATATTTGATGGATTGATCAGCGCATACTACAGATGATTCTAAAACTCGTGGATATCCGTGCATAGTGTATTGTATGACAAATGGATACTTCAATTGTTTTATAATCTTAAGTTTATCGATGAATGGACCAAGATTTTTCGTCCAGAATACAAACCCTGATACATCCTCGCGTTTGAGGCTCACCTCACGTACCTTCTTGTTATATGGATTAATTATCCTGCAATACCCTACATTAAGGCGATTAATAAACCAATCTCCGTAGAATGCAGGTATATCTGTCTTGTAGCTTGCGGATATGATCATATTACTCCTTAGTTCCTACAACCCAAAATGCATCGTATGTTAATCTTGGGTCCCATTGGAGTTCCGAATATATACGACCTAGATCGGTTTTTTCTTCTTTAGGGTCTATTCGACCATTTTGTTTTCGGATGAATCCAGATAAAGACAATCCTGCAAGGTCAGCAGTTTCTTTGATTTTGGTTTTCCAACGCTCTTCTCCACGTTCAATAAAAACGAATTTGGATCCTGTTGGGGCATATGCTGCCATGTTAATTATAAATTTTTGCAGATCTTCAGCATCATCAAAAACTTCTGAAACGATATATGATAATATATGGATATCTTGGCCAAATAAATTGCCCCATTTTCCAAAATCCTCTAAATTTGTAATATCAATCATTGAATGATATCCCTGCAATATAAATGGCCATTTATTGCGATTTGATCCAAAAGGCATCTTCAGCGTGGATTCAATTTGATTGTGTATTGCGGTCCAACTATCTTGCCATTCATTAATTTTATCTAGAATCCTATAATTAAGCCATAATTGTTGACTCAATGATTCATCCCAGCGTCTCTTTTCTATTCTTTTTGCAAGACCAAGAAGTTCAGTGCCTGGTCCACCACCAAAAGCGCATAGAGTAATTTTGCTATTTTTGGATTGAACTTCGTCAAGA
>JADHEF010002039.1_pt1 | contig 10235 bp, 9 predicted proteins | sample 8952391 | NCBI WGS metagenome assembly JADHEF01 (sample SAMN16124439, study PRJNA663245) | bioreactor sludge metagenome | isolation source: sludge (nitrite) | place: India:Bengaluru | collected 2019-02-28
GCCGAGATGGGTACCTGCGATTTGCTCGGCGCCGGCCGCGGCGCGTTGGTGCCGCACTACGAAGTCAACGCCTTCGGCGACGCGATGGCGCAGCTTGCCGGCGACAGCGCCCTGCGCGCCCGGCTCGGCGACGAAGCCCGCACGCTCGCACGCGACTGGTCCGACGACACCCTTACCGCCCGCCTTGCCGCGCTCTACCGCGAGGTGCAGCTCGCCCATTCCAGCCAGGAGCCCGCATGGAAAGCCCCTTCAAAGGCAAAACAGGCCTGACGCGTCTGTGGAACGCCTTTCATTATTCGATGGATGGCTTCCGCGCCGCCTACCGGCATGAGGATGCCTTCCGGCAGGAAGCGCTGCTCGCCGCGCTGATGATCCCCGCCGCACTGCTGCTGCCGGTGAGCATGCTGGGGCGCGCCATGATGATCGCCAGCGTGCTGCTGGTGCTGATCGTGGAGTTGCTGAACTCGGCGATCGAAGCCGCAATCGACCGCATTTCGCTCGACAGCCACACGCTCTCCAAGCGCGCCAAGGACATCGGCAGCGCCGCCGTGTTCGTCGCATTGAGCAATGTGCTGGTCGTGTGGGCCTGTGTGCTACTTTCCTGAGGGATCGTCCATGCCCACCCCGCTCCGCATCGCCGTTGTCACCGAAACCCATCCGCCGGAGGTCAACGGCGTCGCCATGACGGTGCAGCGCCTGATCCACGGCATGCGCGGCCGTGGCCACCGCATCACCGTGGTGCGCCCGCGCCAGCAAAGGCGCGAAACGCCACTTGCCGACGAGTGGCTGGTCGGCGGCCTGCCGCTACCCGGCTACCCGGGCCTGCGCTTCGGCCTGCCCGCCAGCGGCTACCTGCAGCGCGGCTGGGCAATCCAGCGGCCGGACGCCGTTCATGTGGTCACCGAAGGCCCGCTCGGCTGGTCCGCGATCCAGGCGGCGCGCAAGCTGGGCATTCCGATCAGCTCCGGTTACCACACCAACTTCGATCGCTACTCGCGCCACTACGGCGCCGGTGTGCTCAAGCCGGCCATCGCGCGTTGGCTGCGGCACTTCCACCGCAGCGCCGACGCCACCCTGGTGCCGACGCCGGAACTCGCCGGCGCGCTTGGCGAACAGGGCATCCCCGGCGTGCGGGTGGTCGGCCGTGGCGTCGATACCGAGCTGTACTCACCGATGCGGCGCGACGCCTCGCTGCGCGCCCGCTGGGGTGTCACACCCGAGGGCCTTGCGGTGCTCTACGTTGGCCGGCTCGCGCCGGAGAAGAACCTGGCGCTGGTCGAGGCGAGCTTCCGCCACATCAACGCCGCGCTACCGAACGCGCGCATGGTGTGGGTCGGTGACGGCCCGGCGCGCGCGAGCCTCGCACGCGCCCACCCGGACCACCACTTCGCCGGCGCGCGTTACGGCGCCGACCTTGCCACGCATTACGCGTCGGCCGACCTGTTCCTCTTCCCCAGCCTCACCGAAACCTTCGGCAACGTTACGGTGGAAGCAATGGCCAGCGGGCTGGCGGTGGCCGCCTACGACTGCGCCGCTGCCGCCCTGCTGATCCGCAACGGCGAGAACGGCGCTACCGTGCCCGAGGGTGACGAAGCCGCATTCATCGCCGCCGCCGTGGGCCTTGCGCAAGCGCCTGAACTGCGCGCCACGCTCGGCGAGGCGGCGCGCCGCAGCGTGCTGCCGCTGGCATGGGAAGCCGTCGTCGCAGACTTCGAAGCCAGCCTGCGAGAGACGATCTCCCGCCAAGCACGAAAAGCAGATTGAGCTTGGCAAATCCGGCGATCTCGCCTTGAGTTAACGGGGTAGACATGCACGGAGACAGACATGAGACTCCTCGACCAACTTGCTGGTGAACTGCTGGGCGGTAGCGGTGGCACAAGCCCGGTACTGCAGATCGCCCAACAGCTGCTGCAGAACCACGAAGGTGGGCTTGCTGGCCTGCTGGCTCAGCTCAACCAGAGCGGGCTCGCCGAGCAGGTGCAATCCTGGGTCGGAACGGGTGCCAACCTGCCGGTATCCGCGGATCAACTGTCCGCGGCACTCGGCCCCGACTTGCTCGGCAAGCTGAGCACCGCATTGGGCGTTGATGCCGGTACCGTATCCAACCATCTTGCCGAAGGCCTGCCACAACTTGTCGACAAGCTCACGCCGGGCGGCTCGCTGGAGGGCCACGGCGACCTGCTCGCACAAGGCTTGGGAGCGCTGTTCGGACGCTGATCGTGGCTGCCTCGGCAGGGGCAACTCAAGTCGCACAGCAAAATGACGTTTCTGTAAGATCCGTCAGATCATGGCCCGCTCGACTCGCATGCCCTCCCATCGCATTACCCCTGCGCAGTCCGCAGCAAGGCCCGACGCGCCGGCCTTTACATGCAAGCAGACGAGGTCGGCCCATGTCTAGCTGGGCGCTGGCTGCATTCGCTCTGGGTATGCCTATCGCTTTCTGGATCGGCGCACGGCGCGCCGATCACGTGATGAAACGCGAGCGCGAGGCATCGGAATCCGCTCGCACGGCAGCGCTCGCCGCCGTGGCGCAACTGCGCCTGCTGCAGGCGCACCAGCAAGCCCTGATGGACAGCATCGACGATCTCGCATGGCTGAAGGACGCCGACTGCCGGTTCATGCTGGTGAACCGCAAGTTCGGTGAGGTCTTCAGTCTTTCGCCCGAATCACTGATCGGCAAGTCCGACTACGACCTCTCGCCGCCCGACATGGCCGCGCATTACCAGGCACACGACCGCATGGTGATGGCATCGCGCCAGGTCGAGCGCACCGAGGAAGAAATCCATCGGCCGGACGGCGAAATCGGCTGGGCCGAAACGATCAAGGTGCCGGTGTTCGGCGCCGATGGCGAAGTCGTCGGCACGGCGGGCATCGCACGCGACATCACGCTGCGCAATCCCTATCAACGCGAGGTGGAGTTCCTCGCGCGCCACGACCGGCTGTTCAACCGCCGTCATCTCGAAGAGCAGTTCGAGCCCTTCGCCGCGCGCCACCCGCGCTTTGCCGCGCTGTTCCTCGACCTCGACAACTTCAAGCTGATCAACGATACCGACGGCCATTCGATCGGCGACGAACTGCTGCGCCTGCTCGCCTCTCGTCTGAAGGGCGAGATCGACCGCAACGACCTGCTGGTGCGGCTCGGCGGCGACGAGTTCCTGCTGCTCTCGCCGCTGGGCTCCGACAGCCCGGAAGCGCTCGACCACCTCGCCAGCCGGCTCGAAGGGGCGATCGGCACACCGTACGAAATCGGCGGCACCAAGTACGTGGTGTCGAGCAGCATCGGTATCGCGGTGCACCCGGAACACGGCCGTGATCGGCAAACCCTGATCAAGCACGCCGATATCGCAATGTACGAGGCGAAAAAGAAGGGGCGCAACCGCGTCTGCTGGTTCGAAGAAGCGCTGGCCAGCGAAACCACTGCCCGCCGCCGCATCGAACTGCGGATCCGCGATGCGTTGAAGGACAACGCCTTCGAGCTGCATTACCAGCCGGTCAATGACGCGCGCAGCGGCCAGATCATCGGCGCCGAGGCGCTGCTGCGCCTGCGCGATGCGCAAGGCAGCCCGATTTCGCCTGCGCGCTTCATCCCGATCGCCGAGCAGACCGGCCTGATCGAGCAAGTCGGCGAATGGGTGCTCGACACCGGCTTGCGCCAACTCGCCGCCTGGCGTGCCGCAGGGCATCTCAGCCTGCGGCTGGCGATCAACATCTCCGGCACGCATTTCGGTAGCCCGCGCTTCGTCGAACGCCTCAGCAGCCGGCTGCGCGAAACCGGCGTGCCCGGCAATGCACTGGAGCTGGAACTGACCGACGGCAACATTTCAACCCTCGCGCGCATTGCAGCGCTGGGTGTCGCGCTCGCGGTAGACGACTTCGGCACCGGTTACTCCAGTCTCGCCTATCTCAAGCAATTGCCGATTCACCGGCTGAAGATCGACCGCAGCTTCGTGCAAGGCCTGCCGGTGCATCCGGGCGATATCGCGATCACGCGTTCGATCCTGCATCTGGCGCAGACCTTCGGATTCGAAGTCACCGCCGAAGGGGTCGAGACGCAAGCGCAACTCGATTTCCTGCGCGAGGCGGGCTGCCCCGCGGTGCAGGGCTACCTGTTCAGCCCGGCACGCGCAGCGACCGATTTTGCGGACCTGCTGGCCCCGGAGCTCAGTGCATGAAACTCGCCGCGTTCGCATCCTGCCTGCCGCACAACACGCTCGACGGCGCGCTCGATTACCTCGTCACGCACGACATCTATGGCCTGGAGCTCGGCGTCGGCGGCTCCCCCGGCACGCGGCATGCCGATGCCCGCTTACTGGCCAGCGACAATTCGGCGCGGGCGCGACTGCGTGACACCTGCCAGGCGCACGGCGTGGAACTGATGGCGCTGTCCTGCCACGGTAACCCGCTGCACCCGGACGCCAGCATCGCGGCCGCGCACGACGGCGACTTCCGCGCTGCACTGGAAGCCGCCAGCGAAATGGAAATTCCGGTAGTGGTCGGGTTCTCCGGCCAACCCGGCACCGGCGGCGTGCTCAACTGGCCAGTCATCGGCTGGCCGCAGGAATACGCCTATCAGTTTGAACACCAGTGGCACGAATCGCTGATCCCCTACTGGCAGCCGCTCACCGAGCGTGCCCGCGCGCTCGGCGTGAAGATTGCGCTGGAACTGCATGGCGGCTTCGCGGTGCATTCGCCCGCCACGCTGCGCCGCCTGCGCGAGGCCTGTGGCCCGGCACTCGGCGCCAATGTGGACCCCAGCCACCTGTGGTGGCAAGGCATCGACCCGGCGCGCGCGATCCAGCGCCTGGGCGATGCAGTCTTCCATGTGCATCTGAAGGACGTCTGCTTCCGGCCCGATGTGATGGACGACGCCGGTCTGCTCGACTGCACGCCGCACGCGCGCATGGACGAGCGTGCGTGGTACTTCGCACCGCCCGGCGAGGGCCACGACGCCAACGCGTGGCAGGGCATCCTCGATACCCTGCACGCAATCGATTACTGCGGCGCGCTATCGATAGAGCATGAAGGCTACGCGCCAGCGACCGAAGCGATTGCGACCACGGCGCGCTGGATGCGCGCCCTGTCGCTGCGCGAGCGCCGTTCGGCTACCAGAACTTCCACCACCACTTCTTAGCTTCCATCGAGCGCTTCACCTCCGGCGACCACTGCGGCTGCACGCCGGCCGTGATGAAGAAGGCGCCGAAGCGCTTGTCGGCCTCGTTGATGTGCCGCGTCAGCCACACCTTGAGGAAGTGCAGCAGCTCGAAAGTGATCGCTGCCTGACCGCTGTCGAGTTTCTCCTGCAGCGCATGCACCTGGGCGATCAGGTCTTCGTGATTCTGTTTGTGCTGCGCGAAGTCCGGATAGTTGCTGACCCGCATCAGGCTCTCTTCCACCGCGAAGTGCGTGCGGGTGTAGTCGGCCAGTTTGTCGAGAATCGCGCGCGAGGTATCGCGGCCGTGGTGTTCGTGGATTGCGTCGTGCAACTGATTGAGCAGATCGACCAGCTCCTTGTGCTGCGCGTCGATCTCCTCGATGCCGACAGAAAAATCGTCGGACCAGTGAAACAGTTCCGTCATGACTACTACTCCCCCTTCCCCCGAAAGGACAAAGGCCCGCACAAAGACTGCCCGGGCCGCATAGGGCGAGAACCTTAGCGCTTGGGCGCCGCGCAGGCTTGAGCCGCATCAAGCGCCGCCGATGCGGGTACCCTTGCGGTTTTCCCCCATTTACCGCGCGCTTGCGGGCGCATTGGCCACCATGAAGATCCTGATTACCGGAGTAACGGCACCGTCGGCCGCGCTGTCACCCATGCCGCGCAGGCCCGCGGGCATACCGCCATCGGCTGGGACCGCAAGGCCGTTGATCCGCTTGATCCGGTGAGTCACGGCCGTTACATCGACGAGGTCGGCGCCGACGCGATCATCCATCTCGGCGTGGCGGCAACGCCGACCGGCCGTGACAACGAAGGCTGGCGCACCACGGTCGACTGGTCACTCGCGCTCGCCGATCTGGCGGCGCAGCGCAGTTTGCCGTTCCTGTTCACGAGCACTGCACTGGTGTTCGACAACAGTGTCAGCGGCCCCTTCACGCTGGCTTCGGCAAGCAACGCGCGCGAAGGCTACGGCTTTGAAAAGCGCTGCGCCGAACATGGTGTGCTGCTGCGTCACCCGAGCGGCGCACGCGTTGCACGGCTCGGCTGGCAGATCGATCCAGCGGGCGATGGCAACAACATGGTGGCGCACGCCCACCGCGAGATGGCGGCGCACGGCGCGATCGGCGCATCAACACGGTGGCAGCCCGCCTGCTCGTTCATCGACGACACCGCGGCAGCGCTGCTTACCCTGCTCACTTCGCCGCCCGGGCTCTACATGCTCGACTCGAATCGCGGGACGAATTTCGCCGACATCCTGCAGGCCTTGTCCGAGCAATACCGCTTCAACTGGCGGATTTCGCGCAACGAGGATTACATCTACGACCAGCGCCTGATCGATCCGCGCCCGGCGTTGCCCGATCTCGACTCGCGCCTGCCCGCGCTGCGCGGCTGAGAAAAAGAAAACCCCACCGTGCACAGGCACGGCGGGGCAAAAGGGCTACGCACACAATGAAAACCGTCACCCGCCACGAAGACGTGGCCGGCGACAAACTCATTCTGCGGCGCGCCTGAGCGGGCGCCCACGCCCCACGCGGCCAGACGTTTGTCTGCAGCGCCCAGCGCGGAACTCGCAATCGAACGCCGGCGCTGCACAAAAGAAAACCCCGCGATGCTTGGCACGGCGGGGTAAAGAAACCACTTGAGGAGAGTGCTGTCAGCCGGTCGAGGAGACTGCGCTGACGACAAGTGCATTCTCTGCCTGGGATGCTCGCACCACCATGCCATGGCGCGCCAACGCCTTGTCCCGCGAGACCGCCACGCCGAGCGCCAGGGCGCACAGCAAGATCGGTGGCCCGCGGCCCCGGACACCCGCCGACGCGCGCACGGCAAGCCGCCGCGCAAAAAGAAAACCCCGCGGTGCTTCGCACGGCGGGGTGAAGAAACCACTAGAGGAGAGGTCTGTCAGCACACAGCGGAGACTGCGGTGACGACGGAGTCATTCTCCTGCTGCACGTCGCTCGCAACCATGCCACCGCGAGCCAGCGGCTTGTCCGCCGCGGACAGCGTGCGCGATCAAGCAAAGAAAAGCCCCGCCCGGCAGACCGGCGCGGGGCAAATTGGGCATCGACTGCCCCGCCTTGCGGAGGCGGGACGAATGTGGCGCGTCGCTGCGCGAATCCTCTTGTTCGAGCAGGCCCAGCAATGAGCTCCGCACGCTCACATCCACTGGGCCAGCGAAATACCGAGGCCGAAGGTGGTCTGCCGGTGGTTGTAGTCGATCAGGGATTCGCCATAGCCGGTGAAAAGCTGTGCATGGCCCTTGAGGTTGCCGTGGATCGGGAAGGACCAGTCGAACTGCAGGCTGCCGCGGCTCTCGTCGCCACCGCGCAGGCTGTGGCGCGCAAGCAGCGCGAACTCCTGCTCCTTGTACTTGTAGATCACATTCAGATCGCCGCGGCCGACGAAATTCTCGATGTCCGGGTTGTCGTCGGTTTCCGCATCTTCCTTGAGGCGGTACCAGGGCCTGACCAGAATCGCGAAATCGCCCGCCTCAAGCCCGGCCTGCGCATACAGCCGGTTCCAAGAACGCGAGATCGGCTCGGTACGGCCGTTGGACTGATGGATCAGGCCAAGGTTGACCATGCTGAGCTTCACGCCGCCCATCTGCAGGTTGGTACGCCAGGTGTTGATCAGCTCCGGCGCGTAATTCGTTTCGCGGAACGGCGCCGAGAAATCCTTGTTGTAGAGCTGCCAGTACGACTGCTGCGTGTAGCCCATCCACAGGTCGCCGTTGTCGCCGATCATGTTCTCCCACAGCTTGACCTTGAAGCCGATCTGGAACTTCACCTCGGTCGAGTCGTAGGGGATCTTGCCGCCCGAGGCCTCGCGCGAATTACTCGTCACGTAACCGCGCGTCGGCGAGTACGGATCGTCATTCATGTCGGTCGAATAGTGCGCGGCAAGGAAGTAGATCGGCGTGTGGTAACGGAACTGGAAGGTGCCCGTCTTGTGCTTGGGGTCCAGCTCCCAGCGCTCGGAAAGGGGCGAAGGCGCAACACCCTCGACCGGCCGCTCGGATGCCGGTGCCAGCGCGAGGCGCGTATTGCGGCCGGATTCGCGGTCATAACAGGCCAGCCGCTGGGCGTCGGCAGCCACACCGATACAGTCCTGGATGTCGGCCAACGCCGGCGTCGCCGCGAGCATCGCGACAAGGCCGAGGCCGGTGGCGTGGGTCTTCATACGTGCTCCGTTGGGTCGTTTGTTGAAGTCGATGACGGATTCTGTCGTCATGCAGTGGCTACGCTCAAGCGCTTCCATCGCAGCCGTTGCGGCGCAGCGACAACACCGCGCCCATGAAAAAGGGGGCCGCAGCCCCCTTGCATTCGCACAAGGCCGATCAGGCCGAGGGCGGCACGTAGCCCTGTACCTGATCCGCCCCGCCGCCGAAGAAATACTTCTCCATCTGTTCGGCGAGGTACTTGCGCGCGCGTGCGTCCATCAGGTTGAGCCGGTTTTCGTTGATCAGCATGGTCTGATGCTTGATCCACGCAGCCCAAGCCTCCTTGGACACCTGCTCGTAGATCTTCACCCCCAGCTCGCCAGGGTAAGGCGGGCGGTCAAGCCCTTCGGCCTCGCGGCCAAGCTTGATGCACTGAACCGTGCGCGTCATCGTAAGTATCCTTTCTGCCAAATGGGTGCGTGGCCTGCGCCACGACAAGCCTCGCATTCTATCGCGCCCGCCGGTGCGCTTCAGGCCGGCGGCTGATAAAGCACCTGGGTGCCTTTGCCGGCCGCCTTTGCCGCATAGAGCGCGGTGTCGGCGGCTTCGATCAGCGCCTCGGCAACGCGTGCGTGTTGCGGGAACAAGGCGACGCCGATACTCACGCCGACACTCGCCACGCCGTCGTCGAAACTGAAACGCTGCGAGGCGATGCTGCGGTTGATGCGCTGTGCGAGCGTCATCACCTCTTCCGGCCTCGCCTCCGGCACCAGCACCGCGAATTCGTCGCCACCGAGGCGAAACAGCAGTTCGTTCCGACGCACGATGGCCGCCACGCCCTCCGCAACGCCAACCAGCACCTTGTCGCCCGCCTGGTGACCGAAGCGGTCATTCACCAGCTTGAATCCGTCGAGATCGAAAGACAGCAGCGCGACCTGCTCGCCATGCCGCTGTCCGACCGCCAGCATCCGATCCAGTTCCTCATGGAAGCGACGACGGTTGTACAGGCCGGTCAGCGCATCGTGTTCGGCCATTTCGATCAGGCGCTGCGCCGTGTGCTTGCGTTCGGTGACGTCTTCGTACACCCACACTCGGCCGATGCGTCGCGCGCCGTCGTCCGAACTCACGAGCGCGGAGACCTCTTCAAGCACCCGCCCGTCGCTGAGCGGGATCTCGTACGGTGGCGATGAGGCTTGCCGCGACAACACGGCGTCAAGATGCAAGTGGTAGGCGGTATCGTCGGCGCGCAAGGCCGCACTGCGTTCGATCAGCGCCTCGTCGCGCAAGCCGGTGAGGTTTTCATCCGGCGCGAATCCCCACATCTCGCGCAGCGCATGGTTGCAGTAATAAACGCGCCGGTCGCGATCGACGAAAAGAATGCCGACGCGCAGGGTGTCGAGCAGTGACACGAGGCGCAGGCGTTCGTCTTCGGTGCGCTGCAGATAGTGGCCGGTAAGCGCCTGCGCGCGGCGTAATTCAGCCACAGTGTCGAGCAAGCGGGCCTCGACATCCTTTCGCGCCTGGATGTCTTCGACCGAGAGCCGCACACCCAGCATGCGCCCGTCCGCATTCTTCATCGCCACCCAGTGGCAAGCGACCCAGCGCAGGCCGCCATCCTTGCGCTGGATGCGGATCTCGAAATCGCTGCGCCCTTCGCCGGCGAGTGCGCTGCGCCCCAGCGACGTGAGCTGGGGGCGATCCTTCAGTGGCACCATCAGTTCGATCAGGCTCGGTGCAAGCAGGCATTCGGCGCGCGAATAGCCGCTGACACGCTCCACCGAACGGCTGATCCACACCAGCGACCCGGTACGGTCGAACCACGCTTCCACGCTGTGCGTGGAATCGGCCAGCGCACGAAAGCGCGCCTCCTGCCGCGTCAGTGCGCCGATGCGCAGTGCGCGCAAGCGCGCGAGGCGGTCGAAC
>JADHEF010002043.1_pt1 | contig 10234 bp, 12 predicted proteins | sample 8952391 | NCBI WGS metagenome assembly JADHEF01 (sample SAMN16124439, study PRJNA663245) | bioreactor sludge metagenome | isolation source: sludge (nitrite) | place: India:Bengaluru | collected 2019-02-28
ATCTAAATGTCCAAGAGGAGTATATAAAGTCAAGACATATGGGACTCTACAGCAAAATTCAAAATTCGAAAAATTTAAATATTATTAGATGAGAGTTATTCTATAATTTGTGGATGGGATTAACTATGAGATGCTGCCTTGCTCATTTATGTATCGTCATGCTGGTATTGATGATATCTCTGCCGGTATCTGCAATGAGGTCGGATATCCGTGTTTACTATGATAACAATCGAAATTTGGGTGTGGATCATGCTAAAATAGAAATATGGGATGGCAGCAGCTTGATCGATACAGATTATACTGATGCCGACGGATTGTATACAGCCTATTTAGATGAAGGGATTAGTTATCACTTTTACGCTTCAAAGTTTGAGTTGCGCGGGGATGTATATAAAAATCCAGAATCAGTTATTAAAATTTATATAAGATAATGCGTTATCAGGAGGATCTCAAAAATGCTGCAAGAAACAGCGCCTAAATTAGGAGAGATTGCATGTATCTCTATAATTATTATAGTACTATTATCGATGTCTTGCGAGGCGGATAGGGTAACAGTCGAAGTAAGAGATCGTTTAGGTTTAGTTTCAGAAGCATTAGTCGAAGTCTCTTATCCAAATGAACGGCCTTTTATGTCCGATTATACAGATAGCAGAGGTTCGGTAGTTTTTGACCTCACAGTATATGATGATAATATTACCTATAGATATCTGATAACAGCAAAAAAGGATGGACAGAGCGGACGTTGGGGTCCAGGAATTCCTACAAGTCGCATCCCTATATCTCTGAGGTAGTGCATCCCGCTAAAAATATTAGCGGCTCTATTTGGCGACCAATGGATTCAAGAGCCGCAATTTGCTTTTTTATCTATTAATTCAGGACAGAAACAGAAGGATTGCTGTCCATAGAGCTTCCTATGGCCTTGGGCTGGTCGCAGATGAGATCCTTGTTGGTGTCATTGCAGCCTTCAACGACCTCATCATAGTCGCTGTAGTGGTTTCCCCTGATCCGGGGCCCGCTGATCATCTCTAAAAGGCCCCGCCATCCGCCTGCCCTTTCGCTGCCATCCCAGGAGTTATTCTTGCCGCTGTCGCTGATGCTGATACTGTTGTTGAGCAGATCATTGGATACGAAGGTGTTGTTTGTGCCAGCCGTCTCAATGTATATGCCATATTTATTCTTATAAATTATATTACTCATTATGAGGTTGTTGCTGGAAGAGATCCGTATTCCGGCATGTCCGCAGCCGCAGTGCCCCGAGCCGGTTATGTTGAAGCCCTGAACTGTGGTGTTTCCCGCCGCTATGGTGATGACGCTCCCCGATCCGCCTCCATTTACCAGCGGAGTACCATTACCGCTATCCACACCCATAAGGCTGAGGGGTTTGTTTATGTTCACATTCTCCCTATAGATGCCGCTCTGCACCTTGATGGTATCGCCGGGCATGGAGACATCTACAGCTGCCTGGATCTGAGAATAATTCTCGCCTGTCTGCCCCACAAGGATCTCGGAGGCACCTGCACATCCCAATAGAAAGATAGGGATCAGTAATAGGTTGATGCATGACCTCATAAAAAATTCCATGGCATGTTCTTTCTATTAGAACCTTTTCATTAATATCTTGGAACAGTGCAATTTGGTAATAGATAATATTGAGCCGGATAATTTTCCATAGGGCGGCTTGGGGCAGCATTGCCATTATGCCTTCTTCCTCAGGGAAGAGGCATCTCATCTCCATCTCTTCTGAATCGTGGTTATTTGGATCAAAATAGGTGAGATCGACTCTCCCGGCCGCATTCATCATATTGATATAATATGCATTACCTTGGTCATGGCGGCAAAGCGGGAGCACATGTGCTTGCCATGTTTGGCATCGCTTCCCGGCCAAGAGATGGCGCAGGAGAAGGCGCAGGAGATGAGAGATGATATGAGCGCAGAAGAATCAAGGGTAGAGGAGTTCATAGCCGCTATAGGGGGTGGCGCAGAGAGTGGCTTTCAAAGACTGATGACAGAGATCATGAAAGAGGGCTCTTTATCGGAAAAGGACAAAGCGCTTATTGCCCTAGCCTGCTCCGCGGCTGTGAGATGCGATCAATGCATCAGGCGGCATAAGAAGATGGCTCTCCTGAAGGGAGCAAGCCGTGAGGAGATGCTGGAGGCTGCCGCCATCGCCGGGCTGGTGCGCATGGGATCCGGCTATAACACTGCTGCCCTCTTGCTTGATGAAGATTAGATCAGAGCCGTTTAGATCTTGAAAAGGAATGATGATTTATGATTGACGGCATAAAATGCCAGAACTGCGGCAAGAGCGTAACCGAGGATGAGGTCTTCTCCACGGAGGGAAAGACCCTCTGCGAGGACTGCTATATCGATGTGGGACGCCGGATAAGGGTCTGCGATCCCTGGGGTGAAAGGTCAAAGAAGATCTTCCGGGACAGCCACGGTCTGGAGGGGACGGACGGCCTCACCGATCTGCAGAAGGAGATCTACCAGTTCATTGCCGAAAAGGGGAAAGCCACCAGAAATGAGCTTGCAGAGAGCTTCAATCTGCCTCCCACGGAGCTCGAGAATCAGTTTGCCATACTCAGACACTGCCAGCTTCTCAAGGGCAAGAAAGAGGGAGATACGATCTATATCGTCCTCTGGTGAAGGCAATTATGCAGGTGGGGCCTTTCTAAGGATCAATCCAGGTTCCAGCCTCGTCTTTCAGGGCGCTCTCCAATTGCTCGACATTGGTTATCAGAGCAGATCGCCCTGTAGCCTCGGCGAAGATCGCCGACGCCTCCACCTTCGGCCCCATCGATCCTGGTGGGAACTCGCCCTGGGCCAGAAGCCTTCTGGCTGCTGAGGCCCGCATCCTTCCGATTTGCTGCTCCAATTTGGTGGCAAAGCCGGTGGAGACATGGGGCACGTCTGTAAGGATTACAAACCTCTCCGCCCCGATGGCCACCGCCAGCTTGCAGGCGGTCAGATCCTTATCAATCACTGCTTCGATGCCCCGAAGGATGCCCTTCTCATCTCTTGCCACCGGCACCCCTCCCCCGCCACCGGCAATTATCAGATGGCCGTGGCCTACAGCATCTTTTATGGTGTGAAGCTCAACTATCTCCTGGGGCCGGGGGGAAGGAACCACCCTCCGCCATCCTCTGCCCGGCGACTCCCTCATTTTCCACCCCTGACTTCTGATCAGCTCATCCGCCGCCTCCCGGGCATAAAAGGGACCGACGGGCTTTGTGGGGCTGGCGAAGCCGGGATCATCCGGATCTACAAGGACCTGCGTCAAAAAAGCCGCCACTTCTCTCTCCGGGATCTCGCTTCGAAGCGACCGGGAGAGAAGGTAGCCGATGCTCCCCTGGGTCTCGGCAACCAATATGTCCAGAGTCTCCGGTGGTATGCGCTCCTTAGTGGCCTCAATCCGGAGCAGTATCATCCCCACCTGAGGGCCATTGCCGTGAACCAGCACCATTCCCTCTTCTCCGGCCATGAGGAGGCGTACTGACTGGGCAAAAGCGGCTGCTGTCTCTTCCTGAGAAGAGGGACTTCTGGGATCAAGAAGAAGGGCGTTGCCTCCAAAGGCAAGAACTGTGGGACCGGCCAGGGTTTCAATCCTCCATCGCAGCCTTTCGATTCAATCTAGCCTCCCAGCGAATGCTCTGCATCCGACCTCATGCCCGAGATGAACTCCTCGATCTTCTCCCTCAAAAGTGGCCGGCCCATGTCCACCAGATCATATGGCACATAAGTGGATGGCTTGTCGATCTTTATGAGCCGGCGCAGGTCAATTGGCGAGGCAATGACCACTGAGTCGCAATCAGCCCGATTTATGGTCTCCTCAAGCTCTCTGATCTGCTCCGGATAGTATCCCATGGCCGGCAGGACCTGTCCAATGTGTCTGAACTTCGAGAATAACTCCTTCAGGGACCCCACTGCATAGGGTCTGGGATCTATGATCTCCGAGGCCTCGTGCATCCTGGCCGCCACCTCTCCCGCTCCATAGGCCATCTCTCCATGAGTTATGGTGGGACCATCCTCGATCACCAGCACCCTCTTATGCCTGATTATTTCTGGATCTTCTGCCCGGACAGCTGAGCCGGCCACAACCACCGATGCCTTTGGATTCAGCCTTGCGGCATTGGCCTCTATCGATATGATGTCCTCTTCTGCCGCGCTGTTTGCCTTGTTGATCACAATGAGATCTGCGGCCCGAAAGTTTGTCTCTCCGGGATAGTAGAGCATCTCATGCCCTGGCCTCAGAGCATCGGCAACTGTTATCCACAGATCTGGCTTGAAGAATGGAGTGTCGTTGTTGCCTCCATCCCAGACTATCACATCAGCCTCTTCCTCTGCCCTATCCAGTATGGCCTGATAGTCCACTCCCGCATAGACCACCGTCCCTTTGCTGATGTGCCTCTCGTACTCTTCCCTCTCCTCGATGGTCAGATTTGCGCCGTCCAGCTCCGCCCGGGACGAGAACCTTTGAACCGCCTCGTCAACCAGGTTTCCATAAGGCATGGGATGCCTCACAACCACAGCCTTGAGACCTTCTCTGCGGATGACATCGGCAATGTATCTCACAACCTGGCTCTTTCCTGCCCCCGTTCTTACTGCACAAACGGCTATCACCTTCTTCTTCGACTTCAGCATGGTATTCCAGCCGCCCAAAAAGCCGAAGTCAGCGCCTATGGCAAGCACCCTTTCCGCCAGATCCATTACATCCTGGTGGTGCAGGTCGCTGTAGGAGAGAATGCATCTGTCTACCCGGTAATTCACAATTATATCCTCGAGGGTCTCCTCCGGCCAGATGGGAAGGCCAGCCGGGTAAAGGTTGCCGCATAGCTCAGGAGGATAAATGCGCCAGGCTATCTGGGGGATCTGAGCGGCGGTGAATCCCACCACCTCGAACTGTGGACGGCTCCGGAAGAAGACATTGAAGTTATGAAAGTCCCTGCCTGCCGCTCCCAGGATCAGGATCCGCTCTCTTTTAACCCCAGCCAAATCCAATTAGAGCCCTCCATCTATGGCTCCAAGCCGATAGCTGTCATAAAGTGGCATGATACTAAATAGTATCAGCCTGGAATAATCATATAGGTTTTCCCTATGAATAAGCATAAACTTTTCCTGAATGGGGAATGGTTGGACTCAGTTTCTGGCGAGACTTTTGAGGACATTAACCCGGCAACGCTCGAGCCGATCGGACTGTTTCAGAAGGCCTCTATGGATGATGTGAATCATGCCGTAGACAGCGCGGAAGAGGCATTTGACTCCTGGAGAACAACGCCGCCGCCCCAAAGGGCCAAGATACTCTATCGCGCCGCCAGACTGCTTGAAGAGCGGAAAGAGGAGCTGGCGCGCCTCATGACCATGGAGAACGGAAAAGTCCTTTCGGAGGCCAGAGGTGATGTCCAGGAAGCCATAGATATGGCATACTATGCAGCCGGGGAAGGAAGAAGGCTCTTCGGAGAGACCACGACCTCCGAGCTTCCAAACAAATTCTGCATGACAGTTCGCCGTCCTATAGGCGTTGTGGGATTGATTACTCCTTTCAACTTTCCCCTGGCAATACCTGCCTGGAAGATCATGCCTGCTCTGATCTCTGGAAACACAGTGGTGCTCAAGCCCTCCAGCGATACGCCGCTTCTGGCAATTGAGCTGATCAAGATCCTGAGCCATGCCGGAGTTCCCGGAGGGGTCATAAACCTGGTGACCGGGGTTGGGAGTGAAGCGGGAGCCGCTCTAGTCAAGAGCAGAAAGGTGAAAGCCATATCTTTTACAGGGTCACTTGAGACCGGCAAGTGGATACTATCCGAATCCGGCAAGGACATGAAGAGGGTCTCACTGGAGCTGGGAGGCAAGAACCCCATTATCGTCATGGACGATGCCAAAATTGATCTGGCTGTGGATGGAGTGCTCTGGGGTGCCTTCGGCACGACCGGACAGCGATGCACTGCAGCCAGCCGGGTCATAGTGGAGGGGAAGATCCTCCCAGAGTTCCAGAGAAAGCTCGTCCTGAGGGCCAAGGGGCTGAAGGCGGGCAGCGGCCTTGATGAGAGCGTTGATATGGGGCCGCTCATAAACGGAGGGCAGCTGGCAAAGGTGGAGAGGTATGTGCAGATTGGAGCGAATGAGGGAGCAAGACTGGTCTATGGCGGCAGCCGCACCAATCCCCTTCCTGGATATTTCTTTCTGCCTACCATATTTACAGACGTGACCGCAGATATGAGGATAGCCCAGGAGGAGATATTCGGGCCTGTGCTCTCATTGATCCGGGCGGAAGATCTGGAGCAGGCCATCGATATAGCCAACTCTGTCCCCTATGGCCTCTCTTCTTCCATTTATACTGAGAATATCAAGAATGCTTTTCAGGCTATAGAGCGGCTGGATGCAGGCATAACCTACGTCAATGCCCCTACAATTGGAGCGGAGATTCACCTGCCTTTTGGCGGGGTTAAGGCTACAGGCAACGGAGCAAGAGAAGCAGGCACAACGGCGATAGATGAGTTCACCGATCTGAAGACGGTATATTTCGATTACAGCGACAGGCTGCAAAAGGCTCAGATAGACACGAAAAATTGATGTAATCGATCAATTAATCTCTGATCAGGTAATCCCATCGTTCATGGATCGACAGTTCAAGTCAAGGAGGACAGATGAGGAAAATTGGGGACTCGATCACAATGAAAGGCATTACCTCTGCTGCCAGATACCTTGATGAATCTGATGAGGTGGCGTAATGTATATCCCCGTAATCCTGGGAACAGCCAGAGAGGGCCGTCAGTCGGAGAAGGCGGCCCGGTTCATGCTGCAAAAGGCCCTTGAGGCGGGCCTGGAGAGCGAGATCATCGACGTGCGGGACTATCGCCTGCCGGCCACGGACAACAGCAAAAAAAGCCCCCAAGCAATACAGCTGGCCGAAAAGGTAGAGCGGATGGCTGGCCTGATCATAGTCTCTCCCGAGTACAATCACGGCTACCCCGGTGAGTTGAAGATGATGCTGGATATGCTCTTCTCCGAGTATGCCCATAAGCCGGTGGGCATCTGCGGCGTATCTTCCGGAGCCTGGGGAGGAGTGCGCATGACAGAGCAGCTTCGTCTGGTCTGCCTGGCGGCCCATATGGTTCCCACCGGGGAGGCGGTTCACTTTCCCAGGGTTCAGGAGCTCTTCGATGATCAGGGCCAGCTTCTGGGAAAATCGCAGCACGGCCAGGCCAGGAGGCTGCTAGAGGAGCTGATCTGGTATGCCCGGGCATTAAAGGCTGAAAGAGAGCCGCAAATTGACTGATCGTAATTGACTGATCGTAGTCGGCTGATCGTAATTGGCTGCTTTCGGAGAGATCCGGGGCTTTTCTGGAGCAGCAAAAAGAAGACCAGAGAAACTGATTATGAATTTAATGGGGGTCTCATGGCCTCCACCTCCAGGCGCATCATCTGCACATGGGCCTGGCCATGGTCATCCAGAGGATGATCTTTCAGATATCCTCCTGCCACCTCCCTCACGAAATCGTCCTGCAGCTTGGTCGGCAGCCTTTCGGTATAGGGCAGCCAGGTATTCCTGATGATGCCCTCCAGTCCTGCCTGGCCCTGATGGACCATATCCTTGGCCACCAGCTCCACCCGCAGGGGTGAGAGGCCGGCCATCTCCAGCCAGATCCGGTACTCCTCCGGGCCGTAAAAATGGTAGGGGAATGAAAATCCGGAAAAATAGGGCTTCCAGGGGTCCTTGGCCGCCGCCCTATCGGTGTAATAAAATAGCTTTTCCGCATTGCCCTTTCCCCCGCACTGCATCAGAAAGCGGCCGCCCGGAACCAGGCTATGCCGCACTCCTTCCAGCACGGGAATATGATCTTCTATCCAGTGCAGGCAGGCGAAGGATACCACCAGGTCGAACTCTTCCCGGAAATGCAGTCGAGATGCATCTGCCACCTGGAATCTCAGATTGGGGATAGCTGCATACTCCCGACGGGAAAAGCCGATCATGTCCGGGGAGAGGTCCACCCCCAGCGCCCGGCCATCCGGGACAAGTCTGGCCAGATAAGCAGTGATCCTGCCGTCCCCGCATCCTATATCCAGGATGCGCTCATCTCCTTTTATCTTCAAGCCCTCGATCAGAGCCATAGCCCAGCCGAACTGGGCGGATGCGCTCCTCTGATAGTCCTCCGGGTCCCAATTATGCATCTTAAATGCCACCTTCCTAGAAATCCCTTAGAAATCCCTGCCGCCCTTCCGCCTTTGATCCATCTGCAGCCTCTTATCGGATTTTTCAGTTGAATGTGATGCTAATGCCGCTCAGTCAAGGAAGAAGAAGAGTTCTTCTCTTCCTTGAACTTGATCAGGGCAGTGAGAAGATCATTATAGGGTGTGGGCAGACCGTACTCCCGACCATACCTGGATATGGCTCCATTCAGAGCATCAATCTCCGTCTTTCTGCCCGCCAGTATATCCTGGAGCATGCTGGCCCGGTGATCTACAGTGGGGGGAAGGAGCATCTCCAGAAGAAAATGGAAGTATTCCTCGCCATCCCTATAGGGAACCTCAATCCCTTTAGCCCGGATCACCAGAAAGATCTCCCGGATCACCTGCCTCATGATCTCTCTGGTCTCTGGTCTCTCCCCCAGCTTTCCGTAGGGCACCTCCAGCAGCGCTCCCAGAGGATTGAGAGAGCAGTTGTAGAGCACTTTGCCCCATATAGCGGCCCAGATCTCTTCTTTGCCCACAACACGGGTTGGTATGCCCGAATAGGAGAGATCCCTTTGAACTCTCTCCAGAAGGGTCCGGTTCACCGGCAGGAAGGGCTCGCCCAGCAAAACATCATCGGCATTGACCGTCACTCTGACCTGGCCGGGCTTTTTGACCTCCGATCCGAAGATGACCCGCGCTCCGACGGTGCGCTCTTCGCCCACCTGCTCCGCCACTGCCTCCCAGTTGTAGAGGCCGTTTTGCATGGAGATCATGATCCCCCCATCCTCAAGCAGAGGCGCTGCCTCGGTGGCCGAAGCGGAGGTGTCCTTTGACTTCACGCACAAGAGGATGACCGGAAACCTCTTTGCCCGCATCCGGTCGGAGAGGAACTCTACCTCCTCCGGGGGAACAAAGTGCTCTCCCCAGATTCCCCTGATCTGCAGCCCCCTCTCGGAGATAGCCCTAAAGTGCTCGCCCCTCCCTGCCAGAGTAACTGAGCCGCCGACCTTATGGAGAAATCCGCCCAAAACGCTGCCGATGGCCCCTGCGCCGTAGATGAGGTATTGCGGGTCCGGGCTTGTTTTCATAATCAGAAATTTGGCTCCTGGTCCCATAAGAGGCTTTCGACCTCAGAGATATGGCTGCAGTCGAATCCGTCATAAATTTAAATACAATAGAACTTATGAGTCAGCTGATGGATATCTAATCTAACAGATCTCCATCACCGGGAGAAGGAAGCGAAAAGACAAGAGGAAGCTTTCATGAGAATTCACTATCTTCAGCATGTACCGTTTGAAGACCTGGCCAACATGGAAAACTGGGCTTTTTCCCGCGGCCATTCCCTCAGCCGAACTCGACTATTTTCAGGAGAACGGCTTCCTCCCCCATCCAGCTTTGACTGGCTGATCATCATGGGCGGTCCTATGAACATCTACGAGGAGGAGAGATACGCCTGGCTGGCAGAGGAGAAGGAATTCATTAAAAAGGCGGTATACAGCGGAAAGATCGTTTTGGGCGTCTGTTTGGGAGCGCAACTGATATCCGATGTCCTGGGCGGCTTGGCTGCAAAGAACAGACATAAAGAGATAGGCTGGTTCCCGGTCCGATTGACAGAGGAAGGCCAGGCCTCGCCAATATTTTCCGCTCTGCCGGATAGATTCCCTGCACTGCACTGGCATGGCGACACATTCTCCATCCCTCCGGGAGCCTCGCGGATGGCAGAGAGCGACGCCTGCCCCAATCAGGCCTTTATCCTGGGGAAGGCCATCGGCCTGCAATTCCACCTGGAGAGCAATCCGGAAAGCATGAAACGCCTTATAGACCACTGCGCTGAGGAGATGACAGCCGGGCCTTATGTGCAGATGCCTGAGGATCTGGCTACTGCCCAAGAAAGCTATGATGGGCTGCGAGTATTGATGGAGAGCCTCCTGGACCGGATTGAGAGAGAGCTGGGGCCCTAGATATTGATATGTCTCAGGTTTTAGCTAACCGGGTACAGACCGGTGGGGGTTCTTCGCTGTTCTGAGTGGGTATGGGGTAAGGTTTAATAATCTCATTTCAT
>JADHEF010002044.1_pt1 | contig 10218 bp, 8 predicted proteins | sample 8952391 | NCBI WGS metagenome assembly JADHEF01 (sample SAMN16124439, study PRJNA663245) | bioreactor sludge metagenome | isolation source: sludge (nitrite) | place: India:Bengaluru | collected 2019-02-28
GGCGCCGCCGCCGGGCATGGCCACGTATTCCACCTGCCCCTGGTTGGCCCGGCACAGCTCGCGGGCGATGTACAGGCCCAGCCCGGTGCCGTGCTCGGACGTGGTGAAGAACGGCCGGAACAACTGGTCCACGGTGGCCTGCGGGATGCCGGGGCCGCGGTCGAGCACGTCGATCATCGCCAGCGTGTCCCGGGCGTGCACGCGCAGGCGGACCCGCGCCGGTTCGCCGGGCATGTGCCCGTACTTGAGCGCGTTGTGGACTAGTGCGGTCAAAATCTGTTGCAGGTGGCGCGGATCGACCTGGGCATTGACCGGTTGCGGTGGCAGCAAGGTGTCGAGGTTGCCGATTTCTCCGGCCAGTGTCTGCCGGTAGTCGTCGACGAAACGCTGCACGTGGCCACGCAGTTCCACCAGTTCCGGCTTGGCGCGCTCGCGACGGGCCAAACCGAGCACGCTCTCGACGATGCCGTTGGTGCGTTGGCACTGCTGGGTGATGATCTGCAGCAGGCGGCGGTCGGCATCGCCGATGCCGTCGGATTCCTCCAGCAATTGCGCGGCGTACTGGATGGCGGCCAGCGGATTGCGGATCTCGTGGGCGAGGCTGGCCGAGAACCGGCCCATCGTCGCCAGCGTCAGTGACTCGGCACGCCGCGACACCACTGAAACGTCGTCCAGGAAGATCAGGGTCAGGTCGCTGTCGGCCAGCAGGCGCACGAAGCGCGGCTGCACTTCCTGCTGGTCGGGGGCCAGCTGCAAGGGGGATTCATCGCCCTGCCAGCCGTTGCGCCAGCGTTGCAGCCGCTGCGCCAGCACCGGCGCCAGCCCGTCCAGCAGGGGAGCGGACGCGATGTCGGTATCGCCGAGCAGTTGCCCGGCCGCTTCGTTGGCCAGCGTGATCCGGCCGGCCGCATCCACCACCAGCACGCCGGTGCGCATGCGGCGGATGATCAGTTCGTTGACTTCGACCAGATTGGCGACTTCGGCCCCGCGTCGGTCGGCCAGCGCCTGGCTGCTGCGGGCGCGGCGGGCCACGCCATGGGCAAACCAGGCCAGGGCCAGGTAGGCCGTGGCAAACATCGCCAGTTCGGCCAGCGAGCGCGCGGGCGCATCGCCGAGTGTCCGGGTCCACAGATATTCGACGGCCAGCATGATGCTGGCCAGTGCCGCCATCGCCAGCCCCGTGCGCAACGGCAGCAGCATGGCGGCGGCGGCGACGTTGAACATCAGCATCGTCGCGATGCCGGCGCCCACGGCCGGCAGCGCATGGCTGGCCAGGGTGGCGGCGGCGATGTCGATGGCGGTGCCCGCGATCACCATCGCGGCCAGCCGGCGCTCGTTGCGGCTGGCCACCAGCAGCACCAGGGCGCAGGCGAGGTAAGCGGTGGCGGTGGCCTGTCCCAGTGCCGGCAGGCGGGCCTGTTCGATAAGGCCGGTCAGCGGGCTGAAGAACAGGGCCGCCATCAGCCCGGCTTCCAGCACGCGATACAGCGTGAAGAAATACAACTCGCGCTGCGGGACCGAACGCAGGTGGCGGATCAGCGGCGATGCGGCCAGCGGGGCGGCGTCCTGCACGCGGCGGCTCTCTGTGTGGATCGCTCCAAGTATAGGCATGGCCGGCACGGGTGCGGTTGCCTGCCGCGGTGAACGTTTTTTGCGTGGGAGGGGGGGATCGGCGACAATCGCGGGATACATCCGACGTAGGCGGGCCGCCTTGGCCTGCCGCGCGCCGGCCAAGGTTTCCACAACGACGGTGACGCATGAACTTCCACGAATATCAGGCAAAACAGTTGCTTGCCGAATACGGCATCCCGGTCCCCGCCGGCAAGGTCGCCGCCACGGCGGACGAAGCGGTGGAAGCCGCCAAGTCGCTGGGCGCCGGCCCCTGGATGGTCAAGGCCCAGATTCACGCAGGTGGCCGCGGCAAGGCCGGTGGCGTCAAGTTCTGCAAGACCGTCGACGACGTCAAGGCAGTGGCCGCCAAGCTGCTCGGCACCAAGATGGCCACCTACCAGACCGCCGGCGTCGAGCTGCCGATCAACCAGGTGCTGGTGACCACCGCCGGCGAGATCGTCAAGGAGCTGTACCTGTCGGTGCTGGTCGACCGCGGCACCAAGACGATCACCTACATCGCCTCGTCCGAGGGCGGCGTGGAGATCGAGGAAGTGGCGTCCAAGACGCCCGAGAAGATCCTTTCCCTCAACGTCGATTTCGTCGAGGGCGTGCAGGGCTACCAGGGCCGTGAGTTCGGCTTCAAGATGGGCCTGACCTCCAAGCAGGCCGGCCAGTTCGCCAACATCATGGTCAACCTGTACCGCCTGTTCAACGAGAAGGACCTGTCGCTGGTGGAGCTGAACCCGCTGGCGATCCTCGACGACGGCAACCTGTACGCGCTGGACGGCAAGTTCAATTCCGACGACAACGCCTCCTTCCGCCACAAGGACCTGGTCGCCATGCGTGACCGCACGCAGGAAGACCCGGCCGAGGCTTCCGCCGCCGAGCACGACCTGAATTACGTGACGATGGACGGCAACATCGGCTGCATGGTCAACGGCGCCGGCCTGGCGATGGCCACGATGGACGTGATCAAGCTCAACGGCGGCGAGCCGGCCAACTTCCTGGACGTCGGCGGCGGCGCCACCAAGGAGCGCGTGACCACGGCGTTCAAGCTGATCCTGTCCTCGGACAAGGTGAAGGCCATCTTCGTCAACATCTTCGGCGGCATCGTCCGTTGCGACATGATCGCCGAGGGCATCATCGCCGCGGTGAAGGAAGTGGGCGTCAAGATCCCGGTGGTGGTGCGCCTGGAAGGCACCAACGTCGAGGCCGGCAAGAAGCTGCTGGCCGAGTCCGGCCTGGCCATCATCCCGGCCGACGACATCAACGACGGTGCCAAGAAGGCCGTCGCTGCCGTCGCCGCCTGACCTGTCGGAGGCGTAGTCGCCGGCAATCCCGTGTTCCGACCCCCTTGAGCCAAGGGGGCGGCATCGGCGCACAGCGTTGATGCGGAAATGCGGGGGCCGCGCGCGGATGTTGTGCTTCGCGCAATATCCCGATCGTTTCCGAAGCCGAACAACACGAAGAATTTCAGAGGACTCAAGAAATGTCCGTTTTGGTCAACAAGAACACCAAGGTGATCGTGCAGGGCTTCACCGGCCAGCAGGGCACCTTCCACGCCACCCAGATGGTGGAGTACGGCACCCGGGTCGTCGGCGGCGTCACGCCCGGCAAGGGCGGCACCACCCACATCGACCTGCCGGTGTTCGACACCGTCAATGATGCGGTCAAGGCCACCGGTGCCGATGCCTCGGTCATCTACGTGCCGCCGCCGTTTGCGGCCGACGCGATCCTCGAAGCCATCTCGGCCGGCATCAAGGTCATCGTGGCCATCACCGAGGGCATCCCGGTGCTGGACATGCTGCGCGTCAAGAACGTGCTGAAGGCGCATCCGGACGTGGTGCTGGTCGGGCCGAACTGCCCGGGCATCATCACCCCCGGCGAGTGCAAGATCGGCATCATGCCGGGCCACATCCACATGCCGGGCAAGATCGGCATCGTCTCGCGTTCGGGTACGTTGACCTATGAAGCGGTCAAGCAGACCACCGCGGCCGGCCTCGGCCAGTCCACGGTCATCGGCATCGGCGGCGACCCGATCAACGGTCTGAACTTCGTCGACTGCCTGACCCTGTTCAACGAAGACCCGCAGACCGAAGGCATCATCATGGTCGGCGAGATCGGCGGCGACGCCGAAGAAGCCGGCGCCGAGTACATCAAGGCCCACGTCAAGAAGCCGGTCGTCGGCTTCATCGCCGGTGCCTCGGCCCCGGCCGGCAAGCGCATGGGCCATGCCGGCGCGATTGCTTCCGGCGGCAAGGGCACGGCCGAAGGCAAGTTCGCCGCGATGGAAGCGGCCGGCGTCAAGACCGTCCGTTCGCCGGGCGATCTCGGTGCCGCCATCGCCGCGCTGATGAAGTGATTCGAGTACTGCGGGGGTTCCCCCGCGGACCGCATGTGATGGCCGCCATTGGACTGTTCTGGTTATTGCCGGGTGTCTTGGCGGTCCGTGGCATGAGATAACGCGTCAAGGTTGCCAGGCTCGGCGTATTCGCCGGGCTTGGCCACTCTGCGGGCCGCAGGCGTCATGAGGTGGCCGGAAACAAGGCGAGATTTATCCGGTCATGCGGTGTCCGGATCGCGCGCAACCGGGTACTGCCAGGCCTGCGGCTCAAAGGGCCGCATGGCGGGGAAAACGCCCGAGGCTTCCCGCGGGTACCCGTTTCGTGGCCGGGAAATGCCGCGAATGATCACGTGCCTGACGCCCCGCGCATGGCTTTGGCAGCGCATGCAGTCCACCTGGCAAGGAATGGATGCCGCGTGTGCGGTCGCGGCCTTTTCAGATATGGGACTCTCCCGGAAGCACGGGGCGGTTAGGTGAAGCGAACTGCACTTGGACAAGCAGGCCGCCCAACGTCTTGGATGCGCCGAGCGCAATCCGTGCGCCATGCCGCTGCGCCACTTCCCGCACGATCGACAGGCCCAGCCCGCTGCCTTCGACATTGCTACCGATGATGCGGTAGAAACGATCGAATACCCGGTCACGTTCTTCCGGCCCGATGCCCGGTCCACTGTCTTCCACGGTAAGACAGGCGCCCGAACGGTTCGTGTTGGCGAGTCCGACATGTATGCGCCCCTGCGGGGGCGTGTACTTCATGGCATTTTCGAGCAGGTTGCGTACCAGCATCGCCACGGCGGTTTCGTTGCCCATGGCAGACTCCGGAGCCAATGCCATCTGGATTTGCTGGCCTTTGCACGCCGCCAGTGCTTCCAGCGATTCGACCTCGCTTGCCACGAGGGCATCGAGCCGGAACAGCCGCTGCGGTGCCCATCCCCCTTCATTTTCCGCACGGCTCAACGCGAGCAACTGGGCCACCAGACGTTCCACTCTCGACACGCTGTCGGAAAGAAGCTGCTGGCAGTGCTGCCGGTCGGCCAGCGTGACGGCATCGGCAGCGTTCTGGGCATGCACTTTCAACGCGCTGATGGGAGTGCGCAACGCATGTGCGGCATCGGCAACGAAGTCTCGCTCGCGTTTCAGTGCATGGTGAAGACGATCGAGCAGCCCGTTCACGGCCAGGACCAGACCATGCACTTCACATGGCACATCGTCGATTTTCAGCGGCATCATCCGTTCTGGATCACGCTCGCCGATCTGTTTGGAAATATCCATCAGCGAACGGGTGGCCCAATTGACGCTCCATGCAATCATCAGGGCCATCACTGGCAGCGCCAGCAGCAGGGGCAAAAGCGTTCCTTCTGCTATGTCTTCGGCCAATTCGTCGCGGATGTCGTCACGCTCGGCAGACTGGAACCAACGCCCGTTGGCTGTCCTTAGGGTAAACACGCGCCAGCGGTTGCTGTCGATGACGACAGTCGCATACCCGGGATGCCACTTTGCCAGTGGCACGCTTGGTGCGCTGTCCGATCGCAGCAGCAACCTGCCTGAGCCATCCCACACCTGGAAAGCCAGCTTGTTTTCGTACGCGTGGCCATCCGGAAAGGCGAGTGCTTCACCCACGCCGTGCGCCTGTCCATGCCATCCATGCAACACGACAGGCTCATTCGAATGAGTGGATAGATCGCTCAGTGGCTCGTTGATCAGGCTCACCAGCACACGCGTGGACTGTACCAGCCGTGCATCGAAAATCTCTCCGGCTTCCTGCACGCCGGTGTGGTAACTGATGGCTCCCGCAATCAGCATCACGCAGGACAGGGTTGCCAGCAACAGCCCCAGCAACGCCGAACGCAGCGACCTCACAGGCAATCCTCTGCGATGTCCCCCAATGCGTAACCTATTCCGCGCACCGTGCGGATCACGTCAGGCTCGAGTTTTCGCCGAAGTTGGTGCACGTGCACGTCCACGGCGTTGCTGGCTACGTCCTCGTCCCATCCATAAAGATGCATTTGTATCGTCTCGCGGGCCAAGGGCCGCCCATGCTGTTCCATCAGCAGTCGCAAGAAGGCGAATTCGCGACGCGTCAGGTCCAGATTGCGGCCGCGCCACGTGGCCTCGAGCGTTGCCGGATTCAGGCGCAATGCGCGGTTTTCTATCACCGGATTGGCTCGACCGCTGGAGCGGCGTATCAGCGCGCGTACCCGAGCCAATAGTTCTGAGGTGTCGAAGGGCTTGCCCAGATAGTCGTCGGCCCCGACGTCCAGGCCGAGCGTGCGGTCGGCAGGCCGCTCTCTTGCGCTCAAGACGAGGATGGGCACCCGATTGCCGCGGTTTCGCAGTTGCCGGATGACTTCGATTCCATCCACATGCGGTAGACCGAGATCAAGCATGATCAGATCGAATTCATCCTGCTGGGCAATCCGCAGGGCAGCCCCGCCGTCATGGATCCAGTCCACGGCAAAGGCGCCCCTCCGCAGCGCGGTGCGTATGCCTTCCCCGAGGGACATGTCGTCTTCAACCAGAAGAATGCGCATGAACAAGTAACCTCGGGGCTCTTTTGCATGGTTTCGCGTTCACCGAGTCAAGTGCGTTGACACTTCCGCCAACTTGGCCCGGGCTTCCTGACGACGACCGGCATCGGCAATCTCGCGCCCGGGTCGCGCCGGTGCGGCGAGCGCTTTCTCGAAGGCCGCTTTCGCCCCCGGCCAGTCCTTGTGCGCGCGCAGGAAATCACCATAAAAGTAATTGGCGTCGATGCCGTTTGGGTTGATCTCCAGCCCCTTGCGCAGCATCTGGCGGGCCAGGGTCTCATCGCCGAAACCCAGCGGCCATCCGGGTACTTGATAATACAAGGCTCCCAGGCTGGTATATGCGGCACCATCTTGCGCCTTGGGGTCTATTTTCAGCGCGGTTTCGAAGTCCGAGCGTGCCTGCTTGACCAGGCTCAGCGCCCCTATCCCGCCTTTTTCTCCTGCCAGGCTGGACAACACGATGCCCTCCCATATCAATGCCGACGGGTCGTTTGGCGTCGCTTGCCGGGCTTGCCCGGCTTGCCGTGAAAGCTGTTCAAATGCGGATTCCCGATCCCCTTTGGGGGTCTGGTAGTTGATCTTCGCCCAGCGGTCGCGGATCTGGACGATGTTTGCGGGCGATTCACCGGCGATGGCCATGCCGATGAGTATCACGTTGGCGAAGAGGATCAAGTAGAGCATGGCGGCGCCCTTGAAAAGTCTCATTGAGGGAGTTCCCGGGTAAGAGGGTGCGAATGGATGCTGGCGTGGCGACGCACTGCCGGCAGTTGTCGACGCAGGCTGCGGTCGATGATTTCGGGGAAAAGGCCATTGATTCGCGCGAAGAGTTTCTCCGGCCAGCCGATCTGCACACGCCGCTGTCCTGTCTGCAGCGCCCGCAGGATTCGATCGGCCACTATGACTGGGTCGTCGCAGGCCACGCCCAGTTCTTCGTTCAACGCGTTTGTCGCATCGTTGTTGAAGTCGGTAAGCGTTGCCCGCGGCGACAGGTACTGGAATCTCACGTGGCTGTCGGCATGCTCGCGCGCCAAGCCCTCCATGAAGCCGCGCAGCCCGAATTTCGTGGCGCTGTATGCCGTGAACCCTGGATAGGCGAGGCTGCCGAAGGTGGAGCCGAGCACCGCGATGGCCGCATCCGCTTGCTTCAGAAATTGCGGAAGAAAGGCTTGTGCCAACAGCATGGAAGCCAGCAGATTTGTCTCGACCATGGCTATGATCTGGGCAGGATCCTGTTCTTCGAACAATTCAAAAGCACCATGGGCATGCGCCATGACGAGCATGGATGGGGCAGGGTTGCATTGCCGGGCGGTATCTAGCAGCAGAGTGCGCCCCTGCGGGGTTGCGATGTTGGCCGGTACCGTGATGACACTGCCCGGTGGAAATGATTTCGCCAGTTTCTGCAAGCGCTCCTCGCGACCCGGCCGACGATGCTCATCAGGCCGCCTCCGCAGGTTGCCCGCTGGCATTGTCCAGCGTGCGGAAGATGTTGCCGTAGAGGATGTAGAAACGACGCGCCGCATGCACGACTGCCTGTCGGTCGCCGGCATCCTCCAGTTGGTCCATCAGGTTCTTGAAGAAGTCCACATGCTGTATGTCCAGGCTGCCATGGGAGAGCAGGTAGGTCAGGGCATTGCGAGGCAGGTCGAGGGACTGCTGCAGGGTATTGGCTGCGCGCGTGGCCAAGGTCATGCTGGTCCCCTCCAGTACCAGCACCATTCCGAAGAAACCCACGGGGTTGCCGCGCTGGATCGTGTCGTAGGCGTAGCTCACCATCACTTCGGTTGCCAGCGAGGGCAAGGCAGAAGCGGCGGTGGCACGGTCCCCGCCACACGCCTCGATGTCATCCAGCACCCATTCCTGGTGGCCCATTTCCTCATCGATGTATTCGCCGATGGCTGCGCGCAGCCATTCCAGGCGTGAGGGCAGTCGGGACCCGCAAGCCATCAGCAGCGGAACAGTGTGGCGGACGTGGTGATAGGCCTGTTGCAGGAATGCCAGGTAGTGCGATGCGTGTACCTGTCCGGTCAGTGCTTGCTGGATGATCGGAGCTGACAACAGCGACTGGCGTTCGGCATCGGTCTGTTCGATAAGGGTTTGGTAAAAGCTCATGGAATGACTCCATTGGAAGACAGTGGGGCAAAGGTTCGGTAGCACTCGTCTATGCGCGCCTGGTAACGGGCCAGGATGGCCTCGCGTCGCAGGCGCCCGTTCGCAGTCAGCAGGCCGCAGGCAGCACTGAAGGGTTGCGCCACGCAAATCCAGCGCGCCACACGGGCGTAGTCGGGCAGGCCGCGGTTGACCTCTGCCAGAGCTCGCCGGATGTCGTGATCGGACGCATCGGGCCGACGCAGGATCAGTACGGCCACGTTGTCGGCCTGTGCCTCTCCCCAGACCATGGCCTGCGCGATCAATGGGTGCGCGGTCAGTTCGCTTTCCACCCATTCCGGCGAGACATTGCGACCGAATGCCGTAATGAAGACATTGCGGCGGCGGCCGGTGATGGTGACGAAGCCATCTGCATCGATCGATCCCAAATCGCCTGTCCGGATCGGCCCCGAGGGAAGGTGCTCATTGCCCAGATACCCGAGGGCACGCACGCCATCCACCACGATTTCACCTTGCTCCACCTTCAGGCTTGCATGCGGAAGGGGGCGGCCTACAGTCCCGGCGCGTTGGGCATCGGGCCGGTTCAGGCATACCACCGACGCACACTCGGTCAGACCGTAGCCTTCGAATACCGGCAACCCTAGCGACTGCGCGCGAGCCAGCAGGGTTGGAGTCACCCGCCCACCGCCGACGGCCAGGTAGCGCAACGAGGCTGGCAAAGGCGCCCCATGCTCGGCAGCAGTCACCAGGGCCATCAACAACTGCGGAAAGAGGATCACGCTCTCCGGTTGGTAGCGGTGCAGGCAGCGAAGCAGCATGGGGACATCCAGGCCACTGGCGCCGGTGTAGCCGATCTCGGCCAACGACGGCAGCGCAATCTGGGCATCAGACAGCAAAGTGGCGTATAGCCCGGCGACGTTCTCCAGCAATGTCGACAAGGGCATCAGGCAGAGATGTCGGCGTGGTCGTATGGTTTCCGCAGCACCCGCCAATGAATCGGCCACCGCCCATAACGTGGATGCGGACAGGCAGACCCCTTTCGGTTGCCCGGTACTGCCCGACGTATAGGTCACGCAAGCCGTACCGGCCGGCAGGTCCGGCTCGGGTGACTCCGGCAGTCGCCACAAAACCGATTCGATACCCGGTAGCGGCGTTGCAGTGCTTCCGGCCATGGGGGGGCCAGACCAGCTCATGGTGGAGATCACGCCTTGAGCGCCACTGTCGGCGAGCGCGTGTCGTGTCTGTTGTTCCGAGAAGAATGTGGGGATGGGGACGTGAACGCCTCCCACGGCCTGCACGGCAAGGTCGAGGGTCATCCACTCCAGGCCGTTGTCCAGCCGGCTTGCAATCCTGCGGATGCCGGCGCGCGACAGCCCATCGGCCAGCCGTTGCACATTCTCGGCAAGCAGTGCATCTCCCACCTGTCCACTGCTCAGCAGCAATCGGTCGGGGCGGCCGCAAAGCAGGCTGTCAACGCCGGTGAATTGCCGGTTCAGCATGACAGGCTCCTGATCGGTCGCGCCGATGCATGCCATGCGCGTTGCAAGGCATCACTCTGGCGTCCAAGGAACGCCAGACTGGACCGGCCAGCCTTTCGTAGACATCCGGTTGCCATAATTCATGGCAATGACC
>JADHEF010002045.1_pt1 | contig 10215 bp, 7 predicted proteins | sample 8952391 | NCBI WGS metagenome assembly JADHEF01 (sample SAMN16124439, study PRJNA663245) | bioreactor sludge metagenome | isolation source: sludge (nitrite) | place: India:Bengaluru | collected 2019-02-28
CAAACCCCCTTGGTTTGGGCGTCAGGGAAACAGGCCAACGGATCACCCGAATTCCGGTTTGGCAAGGGGAAGGCCGGGGAGAAAATTCGGGGGGGGGGCGGGTCAGCGCAGAAGGTCGAGGACGGAGGGCGTCAGGATCGTCTTGTCGTCGAGCAGCAGGCTCTCGCGGCGGGTGAGGGCATCGCGCACATCCTGGACGGTGAGCACCTGGCGGGCGCGCTCGTCCAGCGGGCGGCGGTGGCGGGCGGCGACCTGGCGCACCTTCTCGACGCGCGCGGCGTACTTTCCGCCCAGGAACGCGGCCTTCAGCCACGTCTCGACGATCTCGGCGGCGACCCCGGCGCCCACCACCTTGCCGCCGATGCACAGGGCGTTCGTGTCGGAGTGCTCGCGGGAAAGGCGCGCGGAAAACAGGTCGTTGGCAACGGCGGCGTAAACGCCCGGGAGCATGTTTGCCACGATGCCGGAGGGATAGCCGGCCCCGTCCACGAGGATCGCGCGGTCCGCGCGGCCCTCGCTGAGGGCCAGCGCGGCGGGGTAAACGTGGTCGATGAAATCCACCGGTTCGGCCGAGCGCGTGCCGAAATCCTCCACATCGTGCCCGGCCTTGAGAAGCAGGTGGAGCAGGTGGCACTTGAGGTCGAAACCCGCGTGGTCGCTGGCGATGGCGATCTTCATGGAAGTGCGTCAGCAAGACCGTCACGGAACCGGAATTGCAATGGAAAGTGCGGGCGGTGCGCGCCCGGTCAGATGCCGGAGGCGATGTCTCCGACGGGACGGACCGACAGGACATCCGGGTTCCAGTCCGGGTCCAGCTCGCGGGCCGCCACCTTGTCCACCTCTTCCTTGATCAGCGTGTGAAGCGCCGCGGTGAAGGTTCCCAGGTCGGCCGAGGATTTCTGGCGCGGGTGCGGGAAGGGGACGCGCACGATCCGTTTCACGCTGCCGGGCGCGGCGGTCATGATCATGACCCGGTCGGAAAGGAAGACCGCCTCGTTGATATTGTGGGTTACCAGCACGACGGTGGTCTGGGTCTCCTGCCAGATGCGCTGCACTTCGTCGTGGAGCACGTCGCGGGTCTGGGCGTCGAGTGCGCTGAAGGGCTCGTCCATGAGCAGCACCTCGGGCTCCAGGGCCAGGGCCCGGGCAATCGCCACGCGCTGGCGCATGCCGCCCGAAAGCTGGTGCGGCATCGCATCGGCGTACTTGGAGAGGTGGACCATCTTCAGGTATTGGCGCGCGCGCTCGCGCCGCTCGCCGGCCCTGATCCCCTGGAGTTTGAGGCCGTACTCGATGTTGCGCGACACCGTCATCCAGGGCATGAGGCCGGCTTCCTGGAAGACGACCACGCGCTCGGGCCCGGCCCCGCTTACCGGGTTGCCGTGCACGAGAACCTGGCCGGCATCGGGTGTTTCCAGCCCGGCCAGCAGGTTGAGCAGGGTGCTCTTGCCGCAACCCGACGGCCCGATGATGGAGAAGAACTCGCCCTTCCCGATGGACACATTGACGGGCAGGAGGGCCCGGATGCGGCGGGCCGCCCCGTCGCCTTTCTGGATGAACGTCTTCTCGACGCCCCTGAACTCGATGGTCATTTCTTCTCCGGTGCCGAAATCCTCAGGTAGGTGCCCCGCCCCGCGGTGTAACTGATCAGGACCTGCACGCCGTCCTTGCCCACCGTGAACGTGGCGGTGCTGACCTCCACCTGCATGCCGATCTGCCCCCACCCCTTCTCCTTGAACCAGCCCGCGTAGCGTTCGGCCAGGCTGGGGCTGTTGTCCGTGAAGCGGATGGTCTGGACGCGCCGTCCATCCGACACGGACTCGACGCTGACCTCGGGTTCGGTGGCGGCGAGGTTGGCGACGCCGCCCGGGATGGTCGAGATCGGGATGGGGGGCTTGCTGTTGCAGGCCGCGAGCATGACCGCCACGCAGGCGGCGCATGCCATGCGGATCCAGGATGCGGTTTTCATGGTGTGATCCCCCTTTTCTGGGTTGGTCCGCCGGGCAGCCCGGCTCAGAACTCGTCGCTCTCCACGCTCACATCGGCGAACAGCCACGAGCTGAGGTAACGCTCGGCGGGCGACGGGATGATGACGACGATCGTCTTGCCGGCGTTCTCCTCGCGGCGGGCCACCTCGCGGGCGGCCCACAGGGCGGCGCCACTGGAGATGCCCACGGCGATCCCCTCCTCCACGGCGGAGCGCTTGGCCAGGACGGCGGCATCCTCTTCCTTCACCTGGATCACCTCGTCGACAATCTTGGTGTTGAGCACTTCGGGGATGAAACCGGCACCGATGCCCTGGAGTTTGTGGGGCCCCGGCTGGCCGCCGCTGATCACCGGGGAGCCCGCCGGTTCGATGGCGATGGCCTTGAAGGAAGGCTTGCGCTTCTTGAGCACCTCGGAGATGCCGGTGATGGTGCCGCCGGTGCCGACGCCCGAGATCAGGATGTCCACGGCGCCGTCCGTGTCGCGCCAGATTTCCTCGGCGGTCGTGTTGCGGTGTACCTCGGGGTTGGCCGGGTTGGCGAACTGCTGGGGAATGACGGCGTTCGGGATCGTGGCCGCGAGTTCCTCGGCCTTGGCGATTGCGCCGCGCATCCCCTTTGCGCCCTCGGTGAGGACGAGCTTTGCGCCCAGGATTTTCAGCAGCTTGCGCCGCTCGATGCTCATGGTCTCGGGCATGGTCAGGATGAGGCGATACCCCTTGGCGGCGGCCACGAAGGCCAGCGCGATGCCGGTGTTGCCGCTCGTCGGCTCGATCAGCGTGGTCACGCCGGGCTTGATGCCCTTTTCCTTTTCCAGCCACTCGACCATGGCCAGCCCGATGCGGTCCTTCACGCTCGACAGCGGGTTGAAGAACTCGAGCTTCGCGAGGACGGTTGCCTTGGCTCCGTCGGTGATCTTGTTCAGGCGGACGATGGGCGTGTTGCCGATGGTTTCGAGGATGCTGTTATAGACGCGGGCCATGACGGTCTCCTTTTCCTTGTCCGGTTGTCAGATGTACCACATGAGTGCCTCAACCTGGTCCGCGGGAAGATCCTCGGCGGCCAGGTCGGCCAAATTGATGCTGTCGAGCTGGCGGCGAATGTGCAAACGGATCTCGTCAATGACCTGCCCCAGTTTTCCCGGCGGGGAGTGCGAGGCGTCATTTCCGTTGCCGTGGACTCCGGAAATCGGCTCCTCGACGGCTTCCAGGATGCGCCCCACGGTAACCGTTTCGGCGGGAAGTGCCAGGTCATAGCCTCCGCGCGGACCGGCCTTGCTGGTCACCAAGCGCCCGGCTTTCAACGCGAGGAGAATCTGTTCCAGGAATTTCTTGGGGATCTCCTGCCCGGTTGCAATCTGCAGGATCGTCTGCGACTCGCCATTCGCCCGCGCCAGCGCAATCATGGCGCGGAGGGCGTATTCGCCTTTCTTGGAAAGTTTGATTGCCATGATCGCTGCGGGATATATCTACTCTGCGAGTAGATAATTCAACTGTTTTGTCGCTGCATGGATGAACAATTGATGTAAAATGGGTTGAGTGACCACCCCCCGCTTGGGAAGGCGCCCCGTCAGCGTCCCCGGCGCGTGCGTGGGGGGGCAGAGCCCGCCCGACGGGGTGGTCCGGAAGGTGTCCTGCGGGCCACAACCTGGTGACTTTGGCGTGGTGGAGAACCGGTTTTCAAACCGACTTCCTTGCGCAGTTCAAACACCTCTGCGGGACGCAATGGGCGGATTGTGCCCGACTTGAGGTTGCCCAGTTTCAGCCCACCCTCGCGGATGCGGGTCAGTTTCTTCACGGGATGGCCGATGGCGTCCAACATCCGGCGCACCTGGCGATAGCGTCCCTCGGCGATGACCATTTGCAGGCGGGTGGAGGCGATGCGGGTCTCCACGATCTCCACGCGTCTGGCCGTTGCGGGTTTTCCATCGAGGTCCACGCCGTCCATGAGGCGCCTGACCGCCGCCTCGTCCACGCGCCCCTCCACCACGGCCTCGTATTCCTTCTCGATCTCGAAACTCGGGTGCATGAGGCGGTGGGCCAGTTCGCCGTCGTTGGTCAGCAGCAGCAGGCCTTCGCTGTTCATGTCCAACCGGCCGACGGGCACCACGCGCTCGCGGATCGCCGTGATCAGTTCGTAGATCGTGCGGCGCCCCTTCTCGTCGCTGGCGGTGACCAGGTAGCCGACCGGCTTGTGAAGCATGTAATAGACATGCCCCGACTTGGGCGGGCGGACCGGGACGCCGTCGAGGGTCACCTTGTCGCGGCCCGGCTGGATCTGGGTGCCCATCTCGGTGACAACCTCCCCGTTCACGCGCACGCGCCCCGCCGCGATCATCTCGTCGCACTTGCGCCGCGAAGCAACGCCGCAGGCAGCCATGTATTTCTGAAGACGGTCCATGCCGCGACTGCTTACGCGCGGGAACGCCCGGAATTCCGATTTACCACTTCTTCCCTCCCCCGGAACGCCGCGTCAGGCGGGCGCGGGTCATCGCTTCGCGGAGCCCGCCCGTTTCCAGGTGGCGGGGCCGATCGCCCGGAGCTGATGGGTTGCTGGGAGTGATGGGACGCATGGGACCCATGCGTCCCATCGGTCCCATCAGTTTCCCGGCTGTCCATACGCCCCTCCTCCACCCGGCATTATCGCCGGCTGGGGATTTTCCAGAATTATCGCCTTTCCAATTCCTGTCATCCCTAACCCTTGCATCTTCGTCAAACGCCCATCATCATCTTGGCTCGAGTCCGCGCGTGGTGCGGAGGAGTAGGGACGCGGGCAAGACTGCCGGACATCAAGGAACCCTTACCATGACCGCTCATCCCGGGTGCGCGTTCGCGGCGCGTTTGGCCGCGACTTTGTCTTGTGTTGTGCTCATCGCCGCCTGTTCCAGGCGCCCCGATTCCTCCCCGGACGCCGCATCCGCCAAATCCGGGTCCACCGCCGAACGGGAGACCACCGTACACGCGATCCGCGAAAAGGCCCCGACGCCGGCACCGGCACGGGCCGCAGTCCGTCCGGCCGGCGCGGGAGTCTCCACGATCCGCGACCTGCCCCACAAGCTCACGGCGGGAAGCAGCGAAACGGTGATCGCCGGCATGGTGACCGACGAGCAGGAGAAACCGCTGCCCCATTCCCGCCTGACCATCCAGCCCGCCGCCGAAACGGGATTCTTCGAGCCATTCGCCCAGGCCGAACCCGCCCGTGTTTCCCTGGACGCACAGGGACAATTCGAGACGACCGCGCCCCGGGTCCGCTACTACATGGTGACGGCCGGGCACGACGGAATGGTGACGGCCACCACGACGCTGGTCCGCCAGGACCGCGACCGGGTGGAATTGCGGATGAAACTCCAGGCGGCCATCGAGGTGTCGGGCCGCGTGGATGGACCGGACGGCAAACCGCTGGATGACGTGAAGGTCTGGAACCTGGAATCCCCGGTTGGTTCCGGGGGCATTTTCGGTTCCGCCATCATGTCGGGCCGGTCCGACACCCAGACGACCAACGGCGGCCGCTTCACGCTGAACGTGAAGAAGGGCGAGGTGACGCTGGGAGCAGGCGGAGCCGGTTTCGCGCCCGTGACCCAGACGGTCACCGCCCCCACCTCGGGTGTGGTGATCCGCCTCGGTCAGCGCGTGGCGGTGGTGGAGGGGAGCGTTTACGACCGCAAGAGCGGCGAACCGGTTACTTCCGCGACCATCATGCTGCAGTCCCTGTCCGCGGAGTACCGCTCAAGGACCGGTGCTCCGCCCCCCACGGCCATGTCGAACGCCGATGGGTCGTTCCGCCTCAACAGCGTGCCCGCGGGACGCTACCAGGTTCAGGCGTTCACCAAGACCCTCGGCCTTTGGCGAGTGGGCAACGAGCCGTCCACGCGTCCGTTTGCGGTGACGGCGGGGGAAACCACCTCCGGGCTGACCCTCTTCCTGTACCCGGGACACACGGTGCGCGGCAGGGTGACGGACAAGGATACGGGCAAGGCGGTGGAGGGGGTTTCCATCGGAACAACCAGCCACACGGGACGGGCAAGCGCCAAGACCGACGCGGACGGCAAGTACGAGCTGGCCGGCGTCTTCGGTTCGCCCGAATCGGCCCGGATCCAGATCGAGAAGAAGGGATATTCCGTGGCAACGCCCGACAGCACGAACCCCGGACAGAACCAATCCGTTTCGGTGAAGTTGTCGGCGGACAACATGGAAGCGCGGCGCGACATCGTGCTGATGGCCAACCTGACGGTTTCCGGCCGCGTGGTGGACGAGGAGCAACGCGGCCTTGCGGGTGCCAACGTGGGCTATTACTCCCGCGACCGCATGGGCAACCAGGAGACCGGCGACCTGGCCGACCGGAACGGGGACTTCACGCTGGATGTCAGCCCCTTCACCAGGGTCCGGGTGCGGGCGAAAACCAGTGACCGCCCCACCGCCTTCACCGACGTGATCTCGGTGAACGACAAACCGGTGACCGGCGTGGTGCTTTTGTTGCCGCGGGGGGTGCCCGTTTCCGGCAAGGTGACGGGACTCCTCGGGGAGGGCGTCGCAGGTGCGGCCGTGAAAATCAACCGCCTCATTCGCATGGATAATTTCGGGTACTACGACGAGGGCGGCAATACCGTATCCGCGTCCGACGGCACCTTCCTGATCCCGTCGGCCCCGGCCGACGAAGGCCAGATCGCGGCGACCAAGGACGGCTACGCGCCCAGCAAGACGATCGTCATCTCGCCGAAAAAAGAGGTGGGGCAATCCGGGCTGACCCTCCAGCTGCAGAAACCGATGTCCATCAGCGGCACCGTGAAGACGTCGGACGCCAAAGCCGTGGCCGACGCGCAGGTCTACTGCTACTCGCGCAACGGCGGCATGAGCACCGTGAGCGCGAGAACCGACCCGAAAGGCGCCTTCCGCCTGAGTCCGCTGGGCGAGGGGAACTACATGGTGAGCGTGAACTCGGAATCGCGCTCCAAGTTCGTCCAGAACGTGGCGGCGGGGACCGAGGACCTGGAGATCGTCCTGGACGAGGAAAAGGGTGCCACCCTGATCGGCCACGTGGTGGACCACAAGACGGGGCAACCGGTCCGGGATTTCGAGGTAACCAATGTCGCCAACGTGGAAAAGAGCGACTCCACCCCCGGCGATTTCACCATCAAGAACCTGCGTCCGAACTACTACAACCGGGTCACCATCACCGCGGAGGGCTACCTGACGGAAAACCAGCGCATCGACATCCAGGCCGGCCAGGAGAAGGTGGAGAAGACCTTCCGCCTGGGGCCGGGCGGAAGCGTGAAGGGGCGCGCCGTGCGGCGCACCACGAAGGAGCCGCTGGCGGGGGTTCCCGTCCGGCTCGTGGCCGGGGTGGAGCAATGGGAGATCACCTCGGCAAGGCCAAGCGGGGTGGCAACCACGGACAAGGACGGGCGCTTTGAGCTGGGGCCGGGAGCCGCCGGTTCCGGCCAGTTGGTCTTCAGCCCGCCGTCGCCGCTCGTGGAAAACAGCACCCCGGTGACATTGGAACACGGGCGCACGACGGACCTGGGCGACGTGGAACTGGGCGGCGGGGCCAGCGTGAAGGGCCGCCTGGTGAAGATGCCCGGCGAGTCCCCCCTCAGCGGTGAAACGATCGTGGCCGGCCAGTCCGGGAGCGGTCCCACGGCCCAGCGCACGGCCACAACGGATTCGGACGGGCGGTTTGAGTTCACGGGACTCGCACAGGGATTCATCTCCCTGCGCAACGACAAATACAGCGTGAATTCGAGCGCCCAGATCGGCCCCGACGAGAACAAGGAGGTGATCCTCCGCGTGGGCGGCGCGGTGCTCAAGGGGCGCACCACGATGCGCGGCAAGGGCGTGTCGGCACAGGTGAACCTGAGCATGACCGGAACCGGGATGACCGCCTACAAGAACGCCGAATCGGACACGAAAGGCGATTACCGCATCGAGGGTCTGGCCGCCGGACGGTACCGCGTGAGCGCCTATGTCATGGGTGGCAACGGCCTGCAGGCGCGCTTCGAGGACTGGATCGACGTGGAGCAGGACCGCGAGCAGGTGCGGGACATCGTCTTCCCCTCGGGGCGCCTCGTCGGCGTCGTGGTGGATTCCGCGGGAAAAGGCGTGGCGGACGCCAATGTTTCCGCCCAGAACACGAACCCGCGCAGCGCGGACACGGCCATGGTGCAGTATGCCCAGAGCGCAACCTCGAAGTCCGACGGTTCCTTCGCGTTCGAGGGATTGACCCCGGGCACCTACAGCGTGACGGCGCGCAAGAACCGGGTGGGGTCGGCAATCGCCGAGGGCGTCAACCTGCCGGCCGACGCGGACTCGCCCGCCGTGCGCCTGCGGCTCTCGTCCGAGGACACCGGCACGGTGGTATCCATCGCGCTGAACTACACGAACAGCCAGCCGGTCCCCGAGGCGTGGTGCTACCTGTTCACGGCGTCGGGGCGCTTCGACCACGGCCAGACGCGCGACGCCCAGGGCTCGATGACCATCCCCGACGTGCCGGTGGGCAAGTACCGGGTGCAGGTGAGTTCGTGGGGTTTCAGCGAAAGCGTGAAGGAGATCGAGGTGCGCAAGGGGGAAACCACGCGCCTCGAGGACGTGCTGTACGAAGCCGGGGCACTGCGGCTGAACCTGGTGGACGCCAACGGCGTGGCGCTGCCCGGCGTGGCCTGCACGCTCACCCCGGACGACCCCGACTCCATCGAGAAGCCGCGCAGCGGGAGCACCGACCAGAGCGGGCTGTGGATCGCCCGCGGGCTGTTCCCGGGGAGCTACACCGCCACGGCCAACGCGCCCGGCAAGAAGCCGGCCACCACCAAGGCCAACATCATCGCCCACCAACCGGTTTCCGTGATCCTGAAGGTGGAGTAGGATCGGTCCCGGATCATTCCGGCAGGTTCCAGAACTCCCGGATGAAGTCCTCGGCATCCCGCGGATTGCCGAATATCGCAGCGCCCACCGGACCCCGGCGGATGGCGGCGTTGCGGGCGAAAAAGCCGGCGCGCCTCTGCTGGCGCCCGCGCATTTCGATGTCCTCGACGACGGCCCAGGCCCTCGCGCCGGGGGGGGCGGCTATTCCCTCGGCGGGCACCACATGGCGCAGAAGATAATCGTAGGGACGCTGGAACCAGTCGCCGCTCAGGTGGTGGAAGGAAGCGGTGACCACCCCCCGCCCGGCCAGTTCCCGCGAGAGGGCCAGCTGCTCGGCGAGGGGAATGTAGTACTGCCCGGCCACGGATCGGTCCCTGTCCACGGTGCGGATGGATGCCACATACAGCGCGGCGTAGGTCAGCGCCGCGGCAACGCCCACGACGGCCAGAGCGCATTTCACGACGCGGGCGACGCGGGAGCCGCGGAACAGGGCAGCCGGAAGGGCGGTGACGGCCAGCAGGCCCGGAAGGCCGACGGCAAAGTACGACGCGTTTGGATAGGAAACAACCAGCCCGCCCAGCACCGGCGGAACGAGACTCCACGCGAGCAGGGTCACATCCATGCCCGGGACCGCCGTGCGACGCAGGAAAGCAAGGGCGGTGCGTGCGGCGGCGGCCAGCAGGCCGAACACCGACAGGAGCACCGCGATGCGGTCGAAAAGCTCGGCGTTGCGCAGGATTCCCGGCGCGAGGGTCTGCTCAAGGCCCGAAAGCGAGTCGGCGCTGGAAAGGGGATCGCTGATCGTCGTGAGCGCCACGGCCGCCCGGACGGCCGGCGCCGCGGCGCGCGGCATCCGTTCCTCGAACTGGCGCACGAACTCCGGCTTTTCGGCAGGCGGGGCTGCGCGGCGCGCCGACCAGTCCAGGCCGCTGGGAAGCAGGAGCGCCAGCAACACGGCGCCCTGGGCAACAAACACCGCAAGCATGCGCCGCAATGCCGTCCCGGCCGCATCGCCGCCGCCCCGGACCATCATCCAGAAGAGCGGCAGCGTGATGGCCAGGAAAAGTCCCGACGCGGGATGCACCAGGACGGCGATCACCAGCGGCCAGAAAACGAGATGCGGAGACGGGTGTCCCCCAAATGTCCGCACCAGCCCCCAGAGCGACCAGGCGCCCAGCGCCGGGAGCAGGTTCTGCGCCCAGATGTTACGCGAACCCATCAGGAGGGACGGGGCGAAAGCCATCAGCGCGCAGGGAAGGACCCATGTCCAGTTGCCCAGCCAGCGCCGGACGGCGAGCGCAAGGGGCACGACGCCGCCGAGGGCCAGCAGGGCCTGCCATCCCGCGGCCACGGCGGGCGACGGCGTCAGCAGGCAG
>JADHEF010002046.1_pt1 | contig 10212 bp, 12 predicted proteins | sample 8952391 | NCBI WGS metagenome assembly JADHEF01 (sample SAMN16124439, study PRJNA663245) | bioreactor sludge metagenome | isolation source: sludge (nitrite) | place: India:Bengaluru | collected 2019-02-28
TTTGATTTTACTACTTCGCTATTTTTTTAAGCTAAAAGTGTCAACACACCCTAGATTTTTTTAAGCTAATTGGTGACAGGCCTAGTTGCATCAAGTGATCTTTTTTCTCTGGCATTTTTGTTTTCATAGAGGGGTCTTATTATTTTTATACCTGTTTCTATGCTAAAAATTAAAAGTGCGTTGTGATCGCCTGATCATAAACTTGAGAATACAGAGAAGGTTTTTGTTGAAGAAAAAGTTATTTGTATAAACAAAGGAAGTGATTTGAATTGGTGATATCTTTATTGGATGTTGAAAAGTAAGAATTTTTATTTCAAAAAATCTCTAGGGTTTTCGATTGTATTGAATTGATTTCAATGCGAAGCCCATAGGGCTGTCGGGCATTGAAAGAGAGCTGATAGCCATACTGTTTTAACAGGTTAGCGGTCAATGCCAGTCCTAAACCATGGCCGTGCTGCTGAGCAGATTTGCGCCAGAAGCGTTGTCCTAAATGTTGGATATCCTGTGCTGTCAGTTGCTGTCCATCATCTTCAATCACTAGGCAACCAGACTGCATGGAAATCCAGATATGGGCAGCCTGTGCATGCAGCAGGGCATTTTCAAGCAGATTTTTCAGTACGGTATACAGCACAAATTCAGGCAGCTGAATTTCGCCCAAGTTGTCCCAGTTTACTTGTATTTTTTTGTTCATTTCTGGATAGCGTGTACCTAAGTCTGCAAGAACTTTCTCAAGTGTGGGGCGAAGCCAGATGGCCTCAGGCATTGCCTGGATACTGTTTTCTGATTGGGTCAGCAATAAAAGCTGCTCGAGTAACAGCGTATAACGCCGGATACTCTCATTGGCCTGCTGCAAATTATGCTGAATGGATTCAGGCAGGTGCTGCTGCTGACCGATCAGCTGGGCCAGTTGTACATGGGTTTTAATTGCAGTCAGGGGACTGCGTAATTCATGTGCAGCATAGGCACTAAAGGCTTTCTCCTGTTGCAGACTGTCATTGAGTTTTTGAATCAACTGCGTGGAATTGTTGACAAAAGGCTGTACTTCTTGGGGAATACTTGCAGGCTTGAGCTGCATTAAAAAATCTGCCACCTCTGAATAGCTAAGGTTTTTCTGGTTCAGGTATTGACTGAGCTGATCCAAAGACCGGAACTGTCTGCGGATAATAAAGATGATCAGGGCAATACAGATCAGCAGTGAGAAGACCAAGGGAATCAGTACGGACTGCAGAATCTGCTGTAGTAAGGTATCCCTCAAGAACATACGTTCTGCTGCCACCACCTGAATATCGCCACGACGCAGAACATAACTGCGCCATTCCGTATCACCCTGCTGCCAGGTGCTGAATCCTTCTGGTCGCTGGCTTAAATTTTGGGGGGCACCGCGTGTTTTGGCAATCACCTGATTACCTAACGAGATGTCAGAGCTAAAAAGAGAAACTTCACAGGCAATTAACTGGTTTGCATCATCATTCTTGGCTAATTTGGATAAGGTTGCATCCCCTAGACTATCCAGCGGTAACTGCTGAATCAGCCGGGCAACCATTTGTGCAGATGCCGATAAGCGTTGATCCAGTGTGTCTTGTAAACGCTGTTTCAGGTCAATATACAGCCATGAAAATACTGCACTCCACAGCACAATAAACACGGCCAAAAGACTCATGACCAAACGCCATTTCAAGCTGTGACTAAACATGACGCTGCTCAAACGGTTTAAAAATATATCCCACACCACGAATGGTCTGAATTAAATCTGGATGCAGTTTTTGTCTCAGGTGATAAATGTGTACATTCAGGGCATTGCTCTCTATAGAGTCCTGAAAACCATAGAGCTTGTCAATAAGCTGTTCATTTTTCAGGATCTGGTTGGGGTGGCTCATCAGGGTTTCCAGCAGGCTGAATTCACGGCGAGATAAATTCACGGTCTGGTCTTGATAGATCACAGTCTGGGTATCCCGATTTAGAACCAGTTCATCAAATTGCAGGGTATTGGAGGCAAAGCCGCGGTGGCGACGGGTGAGGGCATGAATCCGGGCAATCAGTTCCTCCAGTTCAAAGGGTTTGGTCAGATAGTCATCGGCACCGGCATTCAGGGCCTGAACACACTGATCGGTCCGCAGCCGCGCCGTCAATACCAGTACCGGGAGATCAATCTGGTCGCGCCGCCAGCTGTGCAGCAAGTCCAGGCCATCCTGATCCGGCAGGCCTAAATCCAGTAAACACAAATCGACTGCACTATGCCGGATAAAATAATCTGCAGCACGTGCGTTACTGACATGCTCCACTGAAATATTCAGATAGTTCAGAGCAGCACAAATGCTCTGTGCGATATAGGGATCATCCTCAACCAATACAATAAACATAGAACATCCTGATCAAACTGCCATTATTTTATAAATGATTTGGGCTGTTAATGTTGCCTTAATTTTAGTTTTTCAATAATGCAGTCCTAACAGGAGGAGATCAGCTGGATGTTGAAGTGGATATTGGGTGCCGTGATCGGCGGTGGAATCATGACGGGAACTGCACATGCAGATTTTTTACCACCAGATCAGGCATTTCAGTTTCAGGTGGTTTCTACAAGCCAGGATCAGGCAGAGCTTAGCTGGAAAATCGCAGATGGCTATTACTTGTATCATGACCAGCTTAAAGTGTCTCATCAGCAGACCCCAGTCAAGTTGGCACTGCCCAAACCCGAAGACAAAGATGACCCCAATTTCGGTTTGACCCAGGTCCATTATGGGCAAGTCAAAACCAATATGAAGGTTCAGCCCAACCAGAAGTTTGTGGTGCAGTGGCAGGGCTGTGCAGAAAGCGGTTTATGTTATCCGGTACAACGCACCACAGTAAAAACTGATGCAGATGGTTTATTTCCAGCGCAAAACTTGAGCAAAACCCCAAAACTGCTGACCAGCACTGTACCGCCAGAAGCAAACGAAAAAATTCTGACTGCTCAGAAAGATGAGCTCCAAGCTATAGAGCAAACTCCAAGTACAGATCAAGCGCTGACTGAAGAAAAGGTAGAGGAAATGCAAGTCGCTGCAGTTTCTGAACCTGTGGTGCAGCCTGAGGTGGAATTAACAGAGAAAAACGACCAGCTTATTACAGACCCTAAAAATCAAACTTCATCAGTAGGCATGAATAGCCAGTGGAACAATGACCAGTATTTTTTAAGTTTGCTGTCGGAACAAGGTCTGTTAATTAATGCCCTGATTTTTCTCGGGCTTGGCATTCTGCTAACATTTTTACCGTGTTCTTTACCTTTAATTCCAATTTTAACGGGAATTCTGGTTCAGCAGCACCGGGGCTACCGTGCGGCACTGATTGCGCTGGTCTTCGTTTTGGGTATGGCACTGGTCTATGCGGTCATGGGACTCGCTGTGGCACAGCTCGGTTACAGTTTTCAGCGCTGGTTTCAAAGTCCGGTATTCATCAGTATTTTCAGCATTCTGTTTGTTTTGTTCGCGCTCAATCTGTTTGGAGCATTTCAGCTGTCCTTATCCCAAGGCATGTTACAGCGTCTGGATCAATGGCAGCAAAAGCAGAAGGGTGGCACGCTGATTGGTGCCGGTCTTATGGGTATGATCGCGGCACTGATTGTCGGGCCATGTATGAGTGCACCGTTGGCCGGTGCCTTAATCTATGTGTCTCAGCTCAATCAACCGATGCTGGGTGCCAGCTATCTGTTTGTCTTAGGCCTTGGGCTGGGCTTGCCGCTTTTTATTGCTGCCGTATTTGGGTCCCATCTTTTACCCAAACCTGGCATCTGGATGGATCGCCTGAAGTTTAGTTTTGGCTTTGTCATGCTGGCGCTGGCCTTGTATTTCGCCCGTCCATTATTGCCCGGCATTTTATACCTGAGCCTTTTGGGTGTAGTACTGATCACCTGTTCAGGCTACTTCTTGTTCAAGATGCTGCCTCATGTGCATCGGTCTGTATCGAAAATAGTCCTGATGCTGCTCAGTGGTTTACTGGTCTATGCAGGAGGCATGCAGCTCTATCATGTTTGGAGTCAGGTACAGGTGGCCCATGTAGAATCAGGGCTTGAATGGCAGAGAATCAGTACAGCCGCACAATTGCAACAGGTTTTAGCCAAACATCCTGCACAGCCGGTGGTGATTGATGTCTATGCAGACTGGTGTGTGGCCTGTCAACCGATTGAAAAGGAAGTGATTCCACGTAGTGATGTCCAGACGGCTTTACAAAATGTGGTTCGTATCAAATTAGACCTGACCCACTATCATCCAAGTCAGGATGAGCTGCTAAAAGAATGGCAAATCCTCGGTCCGCCCACCTTTATATTTTTAAATGCCGCACATCAGGAACAGCGCGAGTTGCGTTTGACAGGAACTTTTAGCGCAACACATTTGCTCGGTAAATTGCAGCAACTGCAAGGGGAACAACCATGATGATTTCAAGTGATGCGCTACATCTGGGACCTTTGATGTTGCCCTGGACACTCATAATTGTTGCCACTGGCTTGATGCTGTTATCTGCCGTGCTGATTGGATTAGCCAGAAAGTATTCATGGTCTAAACAGCTGCTTGGACAAAGTCAGGATTTGCTCTGGAGCAGTTTTTTGCTGGGGATGCTGGGTGCGCGTCTTGTTTTCGTCCTGCTCAATGCCGAGCTGTATTTTGCAGCACCCATCGACATACTGAAAATCCAGGATAAGGGTTTTCATTTATGGGGAGGGGTGCTGATTGGTGCTTTGTGGTATCTCATTCGCAACAGACAGTTGCAGATCCGATTCAAAGCCATCTTGTTGATCATCTTTATACTTTGGATCGGGCTTGGGCTCGCATTTAAATCCAGTCTAAAAACTGAAGTGGCGTTTCCTGATCTAGCCTTTGCTGGGCTAGAACAGGGGCATCTGGGTACAGACAAGATTCTACTCAGCCAATTCATTGGCCAGCCCACGGTAATTAATTTGTGGGCGAGCTGGTGTCCGCCGTGTCACCGCGAAATGCCGGTGTTAGCCAAAGCAGCCGAGCAGCACCCTCAAGTGAATTTTGTCATGCTCAATCAGGGTGAGGAAGTTGAAACTGTAAATGCCTATTTAAAAAAACATCAGTTTCAATTTAAACATGTCCTGCTGGACCCATATGGTGAACTACCCCAGCAGCTGAATAGTTTTGGCCTACCAACGACGCTGTTTTTTAATGCTCAAGGCCAGCTGGTCGAGCGGCATATGGGGGAACTCAGTCCGGCCATGTTGCAGCAATATTTAAACCGAATTTCAGATCAACCTTAAAAAACGGAAGAACTTAGTATGAACAAAATTTACCAGGTGCTTGGTGCAGGTATGTTCCTGATCATGAGCATGCACACGCAGGCAAATATTAAACAGAATATTGAACAACAGGGTTTTGTATTTGTAAAACAGATTCCGGCACCGCAAGGAATGACCGGCTGGGTGGGGCATGAAGACCAATACTCCAATACGGTATTTATCTCCAACGATGACAAATATTATATCAAGGGCGAACTGTTTGATGCACAAGGGAAAAGCCTGTCCAATGAGCAGATTGAAAAGCATATGAAAAAAGCGGTATTGGACGATGTCTGGAAAACCCTGGAAAAATCCACCTGGATCCAGGATGGAAAGCCAGATGCACCACGGGTGGTCTATGTGTTTTCCGATCCAAATTGCCCATATTGCTATAAATTCTGGCAAGCAGCTCGGCCTTGGGTCGAATCAGGGAAGGTACAACTGCGTCATATTCAGGTCGGTGTGATCCGTGAAGAAAGCCGTGGCCAGGTGGCAACATTGTTAATGTCGAAAAATCCAGCAGCAGTTTTTAATGATATAAACAAGAATAAAGGCAAAAAGCAGCTCAAGAAAATGGAAAAGATTCCTGCCGAAATTGCTGCAAAAATTGATGCCAACCAGGCCCTAATGGGGAAATACGGCTTTTTCTCCACACCGTCGATGGTCTGGAAAAACAATCAGGGTGAATTTAAATCTGCTCAAGGCCTGGCGATGGATGTCAAGGAAATTTTTGAACAATAATATTTTAACTACATGATAGAAAAGTAATTTTTACTTAAAACATCTATACATGATAGGGAGGCAGATTTACATTGGTGGATAGGCTAAGCATGAAGAGCAGATAAGATATGTCAAATTTGGATGATCCACGGGTACTGCTTGCTTTGGAACGAACCGCTCTGGCGTGGAACCGGAGTGGTTTGGCATTAATTGCTTTTGGTTTTGTGATTGAAAAATCCAACCTGCTAGTGCAACTGGTGGACCCAGACACTTATGCACAGAAAATAGCTTATTCACAATGGTTGGGAATTGCGGTGATTGTATTTGGTATGTTGGTGAATTTCGCCTCAATCCTGCAATATCGACGGGGTTTGACATCACTGCGACCGCCGGAATTTATTGAAGGTTATTACACCCAGTATCCCGTATGGCTAAATCTGTTTACTGCTTTTAGCGGACTGCTTCTGATCATTTCTTTTTGGCTGCACTAAGAAGAGGGCTGGGCGCAATACAGCTCGTACAGCTTTTGCATCAGGCTCAAGACCTTGGGGTCACTCAGACGATAGAAAATCTGTTTGCCCTCACGTCGGGTGCCAACCATGTCGGCCTTACGCAGTACAGTCAGCTGTTGTGAAAGTGTAGGTTGATGAATATCGGTAGATTCTTCAATTTCCTGAACATTCATTTCCCCGTCGACCAGAACACATAAGATTTTCAGACGATCAGGATTGGCTAAAACTTTTAGGCATTGGCTGACGAAATCGACCTGTGAAAAATCAATTTTGGCATTTGCAGCAATCATATCCATAGATGTCCTCAAAACCTTAGATGTAGCCCATGCAGTTTACACAATTTACCACAAAACTGCTTGATTATTATTTTATATTATATAATATAAAAAAGTATATTGTATAGAGATTGATTCACCATGCATGACTTCCTCATCGCATTTATTGGCGGTTTAATGCTCGGACTTTCAGTGGTCGGCTATCTGTATGTCAATGGCCGTATTGCAGGAATCAGTGGTTTGGTTGGGCAGGTATTAAACCCAAAAACCATATTTAAAACGCCTGCGATCTGGTTTTTATCAGGTTTGATCCTCACACCGTTTATTTATGGTCTGTTTGTACAACCTGAAATCGAATTGAATGCCAGCCCACTGATGATGATTGTGGCAGGTCTGCTGGTGGGTTTTGGGACACGTCTGGGTTCGGGCTGTACCAGTGGTCATGGAATTTGTGGCATTAGTCGCTTGTCTAAGCGTTCAATTGTCGCGACGATGACTTTTATGTTTGCAGGTTTTGTCACCGTTTATATTATCCGTCATATCACAGGAGCATTCTAAAATGAAAAATGTGTTTGCCTTTTTATTTGGTGCTCTGTTCTCTGTGGGTCTGATGGTGTCGGGCATGTCCAATCCTGAAAAGGTACTCGACTTTCTGGATCTGTTTGGTGATTGGGATGCCAGTCTGGCCTTTGTCATGATGGGCGCGATTGCAGTGGCCTTTATTCCTTTCCAGAAAGCATTACGTACGGCACAACCGAAAACAGTATTTAATGAGCCTATTGATTTGCCTAAAAATAATCAGATAGATAAGAAACTGATTACCGGTGCGGTTTTATTTGGTGCAGCTTGGGGCATTGCCGGCATCTGTCCGGCGCCAAGTTTCACCTTGATCGGTTTGGGCCACTATCAAGTGCTCTATTTTATTGTAGCAATGCTGATGGGTGTATGGATTCACCGTAAATGGTCAGGAGCTTAATGATGTCAAACTTACCTATAGTAAAAGATTTTTTTCACGAAGATACCAATACCTTCAGTTATGTTGTACGTGATCCGGCGACCAAAGCCTGCGCCATTATTGATAGCGTTCTGGATTATGATCCGGCATCAGCAAGTACATCCACTATTCATGCCGATAAAATTATTGCCTATATTAAAGAGCAGGGTTTAACGGTCGAGTGGATTCTCGAAACCCATGTCCATGCTGATCATTTAACTGCAGCGCAATATCTCAAAGAAGAACTGGGTGGCAAAATTGCCATGAGCCAGAAAATTGGTATTGTTCAGGAAACTTTTGGCGCGATTTATCATCTAGATATTAAACAATGGAATGCCCAGCAGCTCTTTGATTATTTATTTGAAGATCATGAGTCGTTCCAAATTGGAACATTGAAAGCCTATAACATTCCAACACCGGGACATACGCCTGCTTGCCTGAGTTATGTGATTGGCGATGCGGTTTTTGTGGGTGATACGTTGTTCATGCCAGATTATGGTACAGCACGTTGTGATTTTCCGCGAGGCAGCGCAGAACAGCTTTATGATTCGGTGCAAAGCCTGTTTCAGTTGCCAGAAGATACCCGGGTCTTTTTATGTCATGACTATCTGCCTGAAACACGTGAATCGTATGTGTGTGAATCTGATATACAGACGCAGAAAAAACAGAATATCCATATTCATCAGGGAATCAGTAAAGCTGAATTTGCTCAGATGCGAAATCAGCGGGATTCAGGACTGAGTATGCCTAAGCTGATTCTACCGGCGATTCAGATCAATATGAAAGCAGGACAGTTTCCTGAGCCAGAACAAAACGGTGTTTCTTACCTCAAGCTTCCTCTTAACTACTTCAAATAAGCTTGTGTCGTGATTCAACAAAAAGTTCAACCTTTATTGAATCATTTTTGTGGATAAGGGAGAGGGCGATGTGGGCATTAATACTTGAAGGGCTAGTTATCGGAGTGCTATTGGGTTTGACCGGTGCCGGTGGCGGTATTCTGGCTGTACCTGCACTGATGACGACCCAGGGTTGGACGGTGGCCCAGGCTGCGCCGGTGGGATTGCTTGCGGTCACGCTGTCGGCCTTGGTCGGAACGTTCGAGGGTTTGTTCAAGCGTATTGTACGTTATCGCGCTGCCCTCTGGATTGCTCTCATTAGTATTCCTACAGCGCGTTATGGCGTGCATCTGGCCGATATCGTTTCTCCGGTCTGGCTGACGCTGGCTTTCAGTCTGGTCATGCTGATCGTGGCTTACCGGATCTTTTTTAATAAAGTGACCGATCATGGCAATGCACCGTGCAAGGTCAATCAATCGACCGGTCGTCTGATCTGGAATGTCAAAACTGCTTCGTTCCTAGCAGGTATTGGTGTTGTGGCAGGTTTATTAACCGGTCTGTTGGGGGTGGGGGGGGGTGTAATTGTTCCAGCCCTGCGTAAATTCACCGACCTTGATATGCGCAGTATCGTTGCGACTTCCCTGATGATTATTTTCCTGATTGGTGGGGTCAGTATTTCTGCACACGTGCTGGATGGCTTTCAATATCCTGTTTCGGTTACGCTGACCTTTGTCCTGGCCTGTATTGTCAGGATGTTAATTGGACGCAGTCTGATGCAGCGGATTGACAGTAACAAGGTACAGAAAATATTTGCCACTACCGTGGTTGGGGTGGCGATGTATTTAATCTATTCAGCGCTCATGGGCTAAATAGCCAGTTGGAAATTTAAACTCAAACGCTTTCAATCTACCTGAGCATCGTTTATACAAAATATAATTTTAATGGCCGAGGAAGAATGAAAATGATGAAAACTGCAGAGCAATTGATCCAGAATGCAAAAAGCCGGATTCAGGAAGTCAGCGTAAATGAACTGTTTGAAGCGATGCAAAACCATCAACCAATTGCTCAACCATTTTTATGTCAGCAACATGTCCATTCGATAAAGCAGAACAACTAATTTCACCAAATTGGTTCATCACGATATGTAATTTACAGCCATAAAACCAACCCATAGAACTTTTGCCACGTGATGCGATTTGGGCTAATGATTTATGGCATTGAATACGTTGATTTTTACAAACAGGTAGCGTTGTTGAATCAATCTATAAGTATTGTTTATCTTTGCCTTTCATCAAAGCTACATACAGGGCATGTAGTGCTAATTCATGCCTATTGATCAAATGAATCATGCGTTGGCAGCAAGGCAAGTGCTTAAATAAAAAGCTTTTATCCAGCTTTAGCCATGTAAAAAAGGCTTTGAAATTATTGAAATGAGAACATTTGTACCAAATGGTGATAAAGCAGATTTCTGAAATTGTGAGCTGAGCATTTCTGATTCTTAGAGAATGATGACTTTGTTTGAGGAACTTCCAATAAGTTGCTTCAAATTTAAGAAAGAAATCATCAATTACGCAGAATAATTCGGTACTATTGAACATCAGGACTA
>JADHEF010002049.1_pt1 | contig 10186 bp, 6 predicted proteins | sample 8952391 | NCBI WGS metagenome assembly JADHEF01 (sample SAMN16124439, study PRJNA663245) | bioreactor sludge metagenome | isolation source: sludge (nitrite) | place: India:Bengaluru | collected 2019-02-28
GGTTGTTGCAGAATATATGCAGATCCTTTAAATCCCTTACCAGAAGCTGGTTCAGGAGCTTTATCTGGACTCCCCTGTTGAGAACAAGATTGATGTAGTTTGTGGTAAAATTGGAGAGGAGCAGCAGAATGGTAAAAAGCCCAGTAATCTTTAGAGTAATTGGTACTACCCTGGTACCCTTGATTTTATAACCTATTATGCTTTTAATATCTTTTTTCACATGCTTTTCTTTATTTAAAAATTAGTTACCTGATATTTCCTAATTATTTTAAAGCACTAATATTATAAAATCAAGCACATATTTTACTGTTGTATAAATTGTTAATTTTTTTTACTATATTCCCGTATCCGGGAGATTACTTTAATTTATAACTTATGGAGAACAATATGTTTGTAGTATGTCTTGACCTTGAGGGTGTACTTGTACCTGAAATATGGATCAATGTGGCAAAAAAAACAGGAATAGACGAGCTGAAACTCACAACCAGGGATATTTCGGACTATGATGTTCTGATGAAAAGAAGAATCGGGATACTTGATGAGCACAAACTGAAGCTGAAAGATATACAGGATGTAATTTCCACAATGCAGCCTCTTGAAGGAGCTGAAAACTTTCTGAACAGCCTGCGTGAAATGACACAGGTTGTCATTCTTTCAGATACCTTTACCCAGTTCGCAAGCCCCCTGATGAAAAAACTCGGATGGCCGACGATTTTCTGCAATGAGCTTCTGATCGATAAAACAGGCAGGATAGCTGACTACAGCCTGAGGCAGAAAGACGGCAAGAAACATGCGGTAAAAGGGTTTCATTCCATGGGGTTCAAGGTAATTGCTTCCGGCGATTCATATAATGACCTTTCAATGATAAGGGAGGCTGACGGCGGGGTACTCTTCTGTCCGCCGGATAAAATAGTAAAGGAAAACCCGGACCTGCCGGTTGCGCTTGATTATAAACAGCTTCTGGGCAGCATTGTGAAACTGCTGAATTAAGGATTGTCCCTTCCAGGAGGAAAAAAGGCAAAGAGAGAGATTGTCAGTTGGAATTATTTCGGATAACGGTTTGAACTTCTTCCCTGAGCCGGGGGAAAAGGGCTTCCAGCTTCTCAAGTGCTTCCGCTGAATCTGCCTGCCTGTTTTCCCTGGCGCTTGATTCAAGAATTCCGGCAGCATCCCCGAACTCCTTCATGGAAAGGTTCCAGGAACCTCCCTTTATGGAATGTGCCTCGCGCCTCAGTGTCTCAAAATCCCCTTTGGCAAGCAGAAGCCTCATCTCAGCAAGCTGGGATTCAACCTTTTGAATAAACTCAGCCAGGGTTTCAATCAGGATGGCCCTTTCCCCCATAAAGGTATTGAGCGCCTCATTGAAATCAAACAGTTTTGATGGCTCCGCCCTATTTCCTTCCCCGCTTTTGCTGACAGATGTCCTTTTTCTTACGCTCTTTTTAGCCCTGTGCTTTCCTGCCGGCTTCCCGCTTTCCGCGGATGAAACTGTTTCACTGGCTTTTTCTCCCGCAGGCTCAAGCTCTTCGAGGTCTGCAACCTCGTCCCCGCTTATCAGCCACTTGCTGAAAAGCTGGACAAGATCTGCCTTTTTAAAAGGCTTGGAAAGAAAATCATCCATTCCGGCTTTAATGCATTTTTCCTTTTCTCCCGCTACAGCGTTCGCAGTTACAGCGATTATCGGGGTTTTTATTCCCATCTCCCTGATTTTGCTGGCAGCGTCAAAGCCATTCATGACAGGCATCTGTATATCCATAAGGATAAGGTCAAACTTCTCCTTCGCAGCAAGCCCGACTGCCTCAAGCCCGTTATCAGCGACATCAACATCAATATTGAGATTGTTAAGTATTGTTTTAAAAAGCTTCTGGTTAATATAATAATCCTCGGCCAGGAGAAACCTTTTTCTGCTGGCCGAAAGAAGTTCGCGGATTATTCCAAGCTCCTGTTCTGCGCTGGTGCTTTTTTCCTCTTCAATATCAATCACTATGTCAAGAACCCTGAACACCAGTGAATACAGCTGGCTTTTCTTTACCGGTTTATTTATGTATCCGTCAAACCAGTTTAAAAGTTTCATCTTTGCCTCATCTCCCCCCATCCCAATGGGGGTCATGAGAACCTTTTTTATTCCCGCAAGAGCTGTATCCGCATTGATCTCGCTGGCAAACTGCCATCCGTCCATTCCAGGCATCCTCTGATCAACAAGCATGAGATCTATATCAATGCTGCCGATGTTGCCCTTTTTCAGGAACGCAAGGGCGGCCTGCCCGTTTTCAGCTTCATAAACACTCGCGCCAATTTCCTCAAGATAGCTTTTTACCTGTTTTCTGCTTGTCCCATTGTCATCGACAAGAAGTATCTCCATTTTCTCGGGAAGTTTCAGTGATTCAGGGAGCCTGCCCCTTGCATGGGCCGGAAGGCTGGTCTTTATCGTAAACCAGAAGTCTGAACCTTCCCCTTCCACGCTTTCAAAGCCTATTTCCCCTCCGAACAGCTCTGCAAGTTTCTTGCTGATTGAAAGCCCGAGCCCTGTACCCCCGAACTTACGGGTTATCGATGAGTCCACCTGCGTAAAGGCATTGAAAAGAAGGTTTTTCCTGCTTTCCGGGATCCCTATTCCTGTGTCCTTTACCGAGAATTTTATAATCATCCCGGAGTCAGATGGCTGAACAACTGCCGCGCTGACAATGATTTCGCCCTTTTTGGTAAATTTTATCGCGTTATTGAGGAGGTTCATCACAACCTGCCTCAGACGGACAGGATCGCCCTGTATCAGTTCAGGTACTGACGGGGAAATGGAGAGAATCACCTCAAGGCCCTTTTTATGTGCCTCCATTGCGATAAGTGTTACAGCATCCTCAAGCGTTTCATAAAGATTGAAATCAATTTTCTCAAGATCAAGCCTGCCTGCCTCAATCTTTGAAAAATCAAGTATGTCGTTGACAAGACTTAAAAGCACGCCGGCTGAAAAAAGGATCTGGTCGCTGTACTCTTTCTGTTCCACGTCCAGAACTGTATCCAGCATCAGCTCGGACATCCCTATTATGGTATGCAGAGGCGTTCTTATCTCGTGGCTCACATTCGCGAGAAACTCCGACTTGGTTCTGGTTGCCTGTTCCGCAATCTCTTTTGCCTCTGCCAGGCTTTTCTCGGCACTCTTAAGTGCTGTTATATCGTCAATAAAGCATATATAAAGCTTTTTCCCCTGGCTTTCAGGTCCGAGGCTCATGATTATTGAATAGCAGAGGTCTTCCCCTTCCCGGCTTTTCAGCCAGTACTCATATTTCACGTTCCTTCTGGTGCCTTTAATAATCTGCCCGGATACCTCCCTGAACTTTCTGAAAAAATCGCCTGAAAAGAGGCCTGCAAGGGTGGTTCCGGCAGGCAAAGGATACACACTCCCTGTAAGGCGCAGGAAAGCCTGATTAACTTCGTGTATCAGAAGTTCATCATCAAATATGAAAACGGCCAGGGGTGAGTTTTCCAGAAAATCAAACAAAGAATTATTAAAAGCCTGCATTCTTTTTTACCTTTATCCGTTATGTGTGAATCTGTTAAAATCCGGGGTTCAGAATTTCAGCTGTTTTCCTCTTTATGGCGTCAGGCTTGAACGGTTTTGTCATGTAGCTCCTGACTCCGTACTTGACTGCCTTTAAAACTGTTTCTTTCTGCGAAAGGGCAGAGAATATAATTATCGGTGTTTTAATGTTCTTCTTGTTGAGCACTTCAAGAACGCCGAACCCGTCAAGGACAGGCATCATGAGGTCAAGGAAGATCAGATCGTACTCCTTTCCCTCAAGCGCATCGATAAAAACCTTGCCGTTTTCATACAGATCAAGCTGCCAGTCAAGTGATTTAAAGACTGTTTTCATAAGCTGTCTCATGACAAAATCGTCATCAACAATAGCTATTTTCACAGAGCTGCCTATTGTCTCGAGCTGACGGAAAAGGTTTTCCGTCTCAAATCTCATCTCGATTTTGCCTTCCTGGAGATTACCGGGCAGCTTTGAGCTTAAAAGGTTTTCCTCAACAACCCTGTCATGGGCAAACGCGTCGCCCTTTTGGCCTATAAGCTCATCAAGCGCGTCGCTAAGGTTGTTTTTTGACTTTATTCCCCTGTACTCCGGGACACTTTTCAGGTAATCCCTTATTGCAGCCGAATTTGTAAGTATCATGACAAGGTCCAGCCGCTCTTTTGCGCATTTCACTACAATATCAAGAAGGTTTCTGAGCTTGTGTATATTCTTGTCCTCAATTTCTATATTGCTCATCATGAGAAGTATTTTGGGCTGGGCAATGTTGTAGAGCTTCATGAGTTCATTAAGACGGAACTGAAGTATGTCGATCTTCTCGACATTCAGCCCGCGCGCGATTTCTATGAATATAATCTCGTCATTGAAGTTTGCCTCAATGATGCATGGTGTATCGTCGACTTCAAGAGTCATGCCCAGTATTTCGGAAACACCCTTGAAAAGGGAATCTATTTTGACTGGTTTGGAAAATATCTTTTTTACGCCGTATCTGGCAAGTTCAACTATCTTGCTTTTGTCAATCTTGGCAGTAAGGAGAATAACCGGCACCGACACTGTATTGGGGTTCTTCTCCTTCTCAACAAGTATCTCAAGACAGCTTTTTCTTGAAAGCATATAATCCATGACAATAAGGTCTGGCAAAACCTTTCTGAGTTTAAGCGATCCGTCAAGGCCGTTTGTTCCTGCAGTGACCTCAAAACCCTGTTCAGTAAACTTTTTTTCAAGATACTCGCGGAATTCATCATTCTCATCAATAATCAATACTTTTTTCATTAACTTCTCCCTGATTCGATTGAAAAAATATCTGTCAAAACCTCCCTTGTCACAGCATAGAGAGGCGGTATTCCCTCGGAAATATCCATTCCGGTGGAAAGCTGGCTTCTGGGGTCTGCCGGAAGGTCTGAAACATAATAGAAGAAATTCATTGGAATACTGCCGGCAATAAGACCGTGCTGTCTTGCTTCAATGATCTGCCTCAGGTAATAAATTCCTTCCATCTCAAGCCCTATGCAGTCCCATATGTGCCTGTAGAATGAAAGCATCATGCTGTTCTGAAAGAGTGTGCCGTCAACTGTAAGCATCGGCCCCTTGTATATTTTAGTTTCATCAAGCCTCTTTTGTAAACGATTAATTGTTGAGAGTGCCCTGTTTTCAACAGGCTGGAAAAGGTCCTCAGACTGCTCGATAAATGCCTCGGGCAGCAGTATATCGCCCCGTTTGCCCACAAGCGCGCCTGCCTTGCCCAGGATGTTTATGCTGCCGAGGTTTTTCCCGAACTGAAGGAGCAGGTTTCTCATTATCTCGGCGGCCTGTTCGCCGAATGCATAATCAATATTAAGTATAATTGATTCAGTTTTATCAGGTATTTTCGGGAGCCCCGGATCAATATTCCTGTTTCTCAGTTTTTTGAGGCTGAAAAGCTGTACCTGTATGCCGGTGGAAGCAGTCCTCTCAAGCTTTATTATGCCGTCCGTTGTTTTTAGCCTTCCCTGCTCCTTTTCATCCTCATCTCCCGCGTAATCCTTCGCCAGGGCATAGAGCTGATCATAGCTGTTGAACCATTTTTTCCTCATCGCAGGGTGTTTGTTTTTTTCGCCCCAGGCGATTATTTCATCCATCTTGGAAATCAGTTCCGAGTTGAGGCAGTTGATTACGGAATGTGTATTGCTGCTTATTATGTGTACCTTTAGCCCTGGCGGAAGATCATTGGCCTTGCATCCTGTAAGGTCCCTTACAGCATCTCCTATCTGGGAAAGCCACATTTCTGAGCGTCTTGTGTTATAGAGGTCAATCTGGCGCCTTATGACAAGGCTGAATATACCGCTGTGTATTGCCACGTTGTAGAGAAAATTGACTGTCCCTTTCGGCCATACACACTTAAGCCCCGCGAGCTCCTTTTCAGTAAAGGGGAGGGAACTGAGAAAAGCAGCATCCGCTTTTTCCTTTTTTCTGGCGTCTGGCTCTTTTTTCGCGATATGATTTTTGATCGCTATAAGAGTTCTGTGCTCGGAGAGCTTTTTCCGTATTTTCTCAGCCTCAACAGTAAAGACACAAAGGCATGTTGTCAGGTCAAGAAGGTCTGTTATGCCAGGCCGGTAAAGCATCATTGTCTGCCCGTTCATCATTTTCCAGCATCTCCTTCGCCTGGCTTCGGCTGGTGCAGGATCAAAGAGTTTCCAGGGTTCAGGTATATAATCATAGAGCTCGTCGATAAGTATATAAATGAAGTTTTCAGTTACATTCTCAGGAAGCCTCTTTACCGCGTAGTCAAGGGCAAGGGTGTCAATTACATCGCTGCTGGCAACCTGCTTGTGAAGGGCTGGTTCCATATCCCGGTAATAAGAGATAAGGTCGCGGATTTCAATATGCCCGCGGTTTATCCCCTGCAGGACTTCGGACTTGAACCGTTCAAAAGCCGAGAATATTCCCTGCTTGTCGCGAAGTATGGTGCTCATTGCCTTGGAGAAGGCTTTCGATGAATGAATGAGTTTTCTGAAATTCTTTCCTGATATGCTGTAGCACTGTGTATCAGATAGCGCCCTTATTGTATAAAGCCGCTTCTGGTTGAAGATGGCGGAGCGTTCCCCAAAGTAATGGCCTGCTGTAATAAGGTTTATCCTGACAGCGCCTGATGCCCTGAAATCAAGTGTTTCAACAGCCCCTTTTTTTATCAGGAACATGCTGTCTTCGGAATCGCCCTTGTTATAGATGACATCTCCCTTCCGGAAGCTGTACTCAGATAGATTCCTGACCAGTTTTTTCTTTTCCGCGGATGACAGAAACCGGAAAGGAATAACCCCTTCCAGAAGCTCAGCCGCGGACTGATAATCCTGTCTGATGCCCATTATCCCCTTCTTTGATAAAAGCGCCGCCTCCGGCAGTTAAAATTTATACCCGAATTTACGAAGCATTTCCTTTCTGTTTTTCTTATCCTCACCGCTTTCAGTCCCGGCGGGAGATGAGCCGTCTATTACCCCGAGAACGCCTCTTCCCTGTGTTGTCTGAAAAACCACGGCCTGCAGAGGATTTGCCGTAGCCGCGAATATGGAAGCGACTTCCTGACAGTTTTTAATCTGGTTCAGGATATTGATGGGGAAAGCCTTCCTGATAATCAGGATAAAGGTATGGCCTGCGCCGACAGCGAGCGCGTTGTCGGAAGCAGATTTCACAAGCTCTGCGCTGTTCCCCTCAGTTCTCACAAGGCAGGGGCCTGATGCCTCGCAGAAAGCAAGCCCGTATTCAATCCCTGGCACACTGCTGATCACTATCTCGGCGATATCCTCAACGCTTTTGATAAAATGTGTCTGCCCGAAAATCAGGTTGGAGTCTTCAGGTATATTGATCTGAACTACTTTCAATTCACCATCCATATCATCATCTCCTCATTTTTTTCACTACCGGCAAAATATGTCACATTATAAGGTCAAGATTGATCTCGCAAGCCGCGCAGGGCATCTGGATTCCCCAGTTTTCAAGCACGGCAGGGTTTATCTCTCCCATTACGCCGATATCCTTGCCCCTGGAAATTATTCTCGCGCACCTTCCCTTCATAAACCTTGGGTCATCAGCTTCCTTAAGCGTATACTCAGCCGATATGTAAAACATTACAGCCGAAAGCTGTGAACTTGCAAGGTTGAATCCCGCATCCTTGTCAGCGGAGAGAAACCCGAGAGCATTAATTGTCGCGACGCCGTAGTTTTCGCTGCTGTCCTTTACCGCTGTTTTTCCAGCCTCGAAGATCCTGTGAGGATAAACAGCGTTTCCGGAAACAGCCTCCGAATTCAGAAGCGAAGGAAGGATGGACGGCCGGAGGTATTCAAAATTCTCGCTCATCGGATTTGATATTTTTACAACCTCTTTTCCCGTCATGTTCATCTTTTCGATATAGTCCTTTCCCGAGCCAAGATAGTTATAGACCATCTCCTGGAAGCCAAGGCCTGCCATTATGTTCTTGATCTTTCTGCCGAATATTGTGGCGGGGGAAAGGCGGCCCATAGTAAAATCATCCGGCATGACAGGGATGAAATTAGGGAGCGCTTTTCCAATCATTACATCTTCAATAACGTCAACCGCATGCAGAAAATCATTCCTGTATTCGGAAGGATAGAGTGTCAGGGTGTTTCCCTTTACATCAATCCGGCACCCGAGCTTCCTGCCGTAACCGGCCGCCTCGTCCGGGGTGAATTTTTCACCCAGAAGCTTGTTTATATACGCTATGTCAGCTTCCACAGGCTGCTGGAAATAATAAGGTGATGTAATCTCCCGGCCGAGCGGCGTGTCATAGGGATATACTGTTTTTACCGGAAGTATCTCATACCCTGCGTCGTAAAGATCGCAGGCTACAATCGCTGCCGCGATCAGGAGGGAATAGATGTCAGAACCTGTCATCTCGACAAACAGCTCCCTGTCGCCGACCATGACAGCCCCGATATCATTGCTGTTGATTATCGGAGGAAAGCTCAGTGTTTTCCCTTCTGCGTCTGTTATATACGGGAATTTATCAAAACCCGAGACTATGCCGCCGAACTCCTGCCCCTTGGGGTGCTCTTTCAGTATCTCGCGCAGCGTCAGCTTTCTGTCAAAAGCAAGCGGGACAAATGATTCCCTGTCTGGGTCAGCGGCAATGTATTTAACAGGAAATCTAAAGAGATCGCTACGGTAGACACCCATCGCGATGCTTTTTCTTTTCTGTCCGTAGTTCCAGCACAGCTTTTCCTGTGTCTGTATTATGTCCCTGAGCGATGCATCGTCAATCCCGCCTCCCCTTACGGCAAAGGCCGCGATATAGGGCCTTATGCTTTTCAGCGCGGGGTCAACATTAATTATCCTGTTTCCGCTGTCCTTCAGGTTCCCTTTTGAGGAAAAGAAACTGTAGTCATTATTCTTTCCGCCTGTATAGTTGCGGAGTTGGCGTCCGATTCCGGCTGTTGACCAGAGGTCGGGCCTGTTTGTGTCGTTAAGCTCAATCTTGAGAAGGTCGCCTTCCCTTCCGTCAAACTCAGCCTTAGCGGCTGAAAGCAGCCTGACAAAGTCATCGCCTTCAACCTTTTTGCCTATGTATTTGTAGAGCGCGTCCTCGTATACTTCTATCTTTGGCATTTTCAGTTACTCCTTCTCAGCCTTATGTTTTCTATGTCACTGGTAAAAAGTTCCCTCAGGTCATTGAGCCCGAGAGACATGAGAGCCATCCTGTCTATTCCGAGACCCCATGCAAGCACGGGAACGTGAACGCCAAGCGGTTCCGTTACCTCGGGCCGGAAAATACCGGCGCCTCCTAGCTCAAACCACCCCAGAACCGGGTGTTTGATGTGTACCTCAACCGAAGGCTCTGTAAAGGGGAAATATCCAGGCACATACATGACATCGGTGGCGCCTGCTACCTCTTCCGCGAACATCTTAAGGAGGCCGAGAAGTGTCCTCAAATTTACATTTTCCCCAAGCACAATACCTTCTGTCTGGTAAAAATCAGAAAGGTGTGTAGCGTCAACCTTGTCGTACCTGAAACACCTTACTATTCCAAAGTATTTGCCAGGTATCTTTGCCTTTGTCAGCGTTTTTGCCGAGAGAACTGTCCCCTGGCTCCTGAGAATAAGCCGTTTTGTGAAATCCTTGTCAAAATTGTATCCCCAGCCGCGGCTCCCTGTTTTCCAGCCGTTTTTATGCGATTCCGCAACCTGGTCAAGGTATGGCTGCTCAATTTCCTTTGCCCTTGTCGGGTCAGAAACATAATATACATCGTGTATGTCGCGGGCTGAGTGGAACTGGGGCATGAAAAGCGCGTCGCAGTTCCAGAACTCTGTCTCAACAAGCGGACCGTCAAACTCCTCGAAACCGAGTGAGACAAGTTTGTCCTTTACACCGTCAAGGAACTGCGCATAGGGGCTGTGCCTGCCGAGGAGTACCCTTGATGGCGGGGTGTTTACGTTGTAACCCCTGAAAGTCTTTGTTTTCCAGCTGCCGTCCGCAAGCATCTCGGGAGTAAGGCTTCCAACCTCTTCCCCTGTGACACCCTGCGCCATGAGAAGCTTTTTTACCTCCCTGCCGGCCGCTGTCATTCCATAGACAATATCCTCGCGCTCTGCAATCCTGAAGGGTGAGTTGCCCCCTCCCCTTTTTCTGCTTATCCCTGAAACCGCGCTTATTTCTTCGGGAGAAAG